>Ga0315281_10014677_pt1 | contig 10546 bp, 11 predicted proteins | sample YL17G07_0_MG_FD_204540 | JGI IMG/M metagenome (GOLD analysis project Ga0315281, IMG submission 204540) | Sediment microbial communities from Yellowstone Lake, YNP, Wyoming, USA - YL17G07_0 | ecosystem: Environmental > Aquatic > Freshwater > Lake > Sediment | place: USA: Wyoming | collected... | reverse complement strand
TCAAATTTGCCCAGCCCCTCGTAGGGACCAACGTCCAGGCGCCGATGGACACGGGCATTATCAAAATCAACTTTGAAGCAGACGCCAACTCGTCCCTCGCCCAGGCCAATAGAGTCCTGACGAGAATGGAGGAAATCATCAACCACCAGAAAGGCGTCGTTTCCTCCAGCGCGACTCTCGGTTCCGAGCCATCGGTAGTCTCCTTTGGAAGCGGCAAGAACCCGCAGCAGGGAAACATTACGGTAAATCTGGTGGACCGGTTCCACCGCAAACAGAGCATGTGGGAGATCGAAAGGATAATGTATCTCGAATTCCTGAAAATCCCGGACATAAAGTGGGTTGATGTCTTCGACTACGGCGCTACCCCCATGTCGAGCATCCGGGCCTTCGTTGATGTGATGGTGACGGGGCCGGACCCGAAAGAGGTCTGCCGGATCGGCGAGGAGGTAAGAAATCGGCTTTTGCAGGTGAGGGGATTAAAGTCTGTCTCCCTCTCATGGGGAATGGACAAGAAGGAGGTCGTCTTCACGGCAAACCGTGAGCGTTGCAGCTATTACGGGATCTCGCCGAAGGAGATTGCGGCCCAGGTCCAGGCGGGCGTTCAGGGCGGCGTTTCCTCTGTTTTCCGTGTCCCTGGAGAAGATGGTTTCCCCGTGCGTATCAGGCTGGGCGAGATCTATCGCAGTAACACTGCCAGCCTCGAATCGTTCCGCGTCCACACATCATCCGGGGAGATTCCCCTTTCTCTTTTTGGCGACATAACGACCAACTATGTTCCGTCGCTCCTGACCCGCCAAGACATGGAAAACAGCATAGATGTTTATGGTTATCGCGAGAAAGCGGCCCTCTCCCATATCATGGCCAACGTGCAGAAGGCTTTCCAGGGCCTCAAGCTACCCCCCGGATATAGGATCAGTCAGGTTGGGGACGCCAAGCAAGGGAAGGAAAACCAGGCGGCCTTTAACGGAGCCATGGGTATTGCCATGGTACTCCTCTATTTCTCCCTTGTCCCTGCGTTCAACTCCTTTGTGAATCCCCTTACCATCATGACCGCCATCCCGCTCGCCACGATCGGCGCCATATGGTCCCTGCTCATTGTCGGGAGGACCCAGTCTATATCGGCCAACATGGGGATGATCCTCCTGGCCGGTATCGTCGTAAAAAACTCGATCCTCCTCATCGACTTCATCGAGGCGGCCAAGGAGCGGGGTGTGTCGACCCTCGATGCATTGCGCGAGAGCGTGAGAGTGCGTACTAGGCCCATCCTGATGACCGCCTTCGGCACGGCAGTGGGCATGCTGCCCATTGCCCTGGAGCGGGGCATCGGATTGGAGCGTCTCTCACCTCTGGCCGTGGTGGCCATCGGCGGTCTCATAGTTTCCACCTTTCTGACCCTTCTCTATGTGCCCATTTTCTACACCCTTTTTGAGGATGGAATCAACTTGCTGAAGGTAGGATTCAGAAAAATTGGCTTTCACAGAAAGGCAACCGAGTCAATGACCGCCTACATTAACGAGGAAAGATAGCAGTCCAGAAACGCGCTGGCAATTTGGCTTGCTGCTAATAATTTCCGGTGCCGAATAATACTTTAGGCATCAATTTAAATGGGGGAAGAAAAATTTGTTTTAAAGAATGAAAAAAGGAGAGCGGCTATGCATAAAAGAAGTACCAAGTGAAGATCTTATGGCCAGGATTGCCAAAGGTGACGAAGATGCCTTTGAAATCCTGGTAAACCGCCATCAGACTTCCATCTTAAATCTTATTTATCGTTTCATTGGGGACAGGACTCAGGCCAAAGATCTGGCCCAAGAAGTATTTATACGGGTCTGGCAGGCAGCCAAAACCTATAAACCCGAGGCGAAATTTACGACATGGCTCTACCGTATTACCGCCAATCTCTGTCTCAACGAGCTAAAATCCTCCCGCCGAAAGAAATTGTTTCAGTTCCTGCGGTCCGATGCGGATAATGAGATCCACGGGGAAAAGGATTTTCCTGATGGTTCGCCATCGCCAGAGGATCTTCTGCTTGCCAAGGAGCGAAGCCACCAAATCACCAAGGCTCTTCAATGCCTGCCTGAAAATCAGCGAATGGCTCTGATTCTAAAAAGATACGATGACCTTTCTTATCAGGAGATTGCCAAGGTAATTGGCTGTTCAGTTTCGGCCGTTGAATCCTTACTTGTCCGGGCCAAAAGAAGCCTTCAAGAAAAATTGAAGAATTATGAGAAATGACTGCAGGTTTTTGGCTTGAGAGTTGTTTAATTAGTTATAGGCCATATTTTAGAGAATAGGGAAAAGATGAAATGCCGTAATGTCCAAAAGAAACTTTCAGCTTATCAGGACAGGGAACTTGAACCACGGGAGCAGGAACAGGTCAGAATTCACCTTCTAAGCTGCCGGACCTGTCGTGAGCAATATGCCGAGCTTGAGCGTGTCTGGCAAACCCTGGGGGGGTTGGAAGAAATCCACCCCGATCCATGGTTTTACCGGCAAGTGGTTAGAAAAATTAAGGAACCTCATGAACAGCGTCTCTTTCCCAGTCTCCAATGGGTTCCCCGGTTACTACCAGCACCGGTCATTGTCTTCATGCTTTTAGTCGTTGGGATACTAACCGGAACGTATCTTGGAAATATCCTGGCACAGTCTAACATATTCCTGCTCCATTATGAGCAGGCCAGCGAAACCGTTTTTACTTCTATGAGGGTTTTTGATCCTGCACCTCCCGGGACGCTTGCAGAAGGATATTTCCGCATGGTGAGTTACAAGGAGAGTGATTCCAGATGAGATCAAAATGGTTGATCCTTATTTTAATTTTGTCATTGGCAATCAACGCAGGTGTCTTGGTCTCCATGGGATACCATTATTACGTTAATGCCTCCACTCCATCCTCAGCGCCCTGTCCCATGTCGCCGGGAGACAGTCATCTCTATCAATCCCTCGGTCTTTCAAACCTTCAGTTGGCAAAGATGGAGCCTCTAGCACAATCATTCCATGGGCGGCTTGCAGATCTGGGGGCCCGCATGGAGGAGAAAAAAGAGACTCTAACAAATCTCCTTCAGAAAGATAGCGACCCTGCAAGCATAGAAAATCTGCGAAAAGAGATGGCCGGAATCCAGGATGATATTCAAAAAGAAGTGATCATCCACATCATGGAGTCAAAGAAGATCCTCGATCCCAACCAGCAACAACGATTCTTTGATCTCATGCGTCAGAGCATGACCCGGACGCAAAGTTAACTCTCTACAAATGGAGGTAAGTAATGAATCTGCGTTACATGACGAAGGAACTCTATTACCAGAGGCGAAGAACACTGATGTCGATTCTCGGGCTCTCAATCGGAATCGCCCTTCTCATCGTCCTCAACTCTCTCTCCATGGCTTACCGTCAGGCGGCTCATGTCCCTCTGAAAGAAATCGGGGCCGACATAACGGTTCAGCGATCAGGAGATGTTCCCAAGGACCTGGCAGGAGCGGTCTTTCCTTGTTCAGCAGTGACGATCCGCAAGGAGGAAGTAGAGAAGATCCAGAAACTTCCCGGCGTAAGGGGAATAGGCACAGGTCTGCTGCTCTGGGTTTTCGACCCGAACCGGGCCTGGATCGTTTTGGGGATTGAAAAAGAGAACTCGATAGGGCCGAGTCTTCTTCGCTCCTCTGTCACTGAAGGAAGGTTTCTCGAAGATGGCAAACCGGAGGCCCTTGTTGAGCAGGCCTATGCCCGGCAATTTGGGATCAGGTTAAATGACACCGTATCCGTGGCCGACAAGAAATTTCCTGTCGTGGGGTTTGTGGATGCGTCCCGTGCTGCTAAAATCGCTGTAGCAAACGTGTACCTACCTCTAAAAGATGCAGAGGATATGGCCGCTTCGTCGAAAGGACTGCAGTCTGTTTCTCCATACGCACCGGGCGATGTGAACCTCCTCTTTATTAAGGTAGACCAGGAAAAGATCACCGGCCTGGCATCCGAGATGAAGGGTATCCTCGGCAATAAAGCTACGGTTGCCACGCCAGAATCCTTCCTGAAACTCCTCGGCAGCCTCTTTGCCCTTTCGGATAAATTTACGCTGGCTGCCTCTCTGATCGCCATCATTATTGCCGTCTTGATCGCTTTTAAGACCATGGCGGGAAATATTGCCGAGCGGGCCAGAGAGATCGGGGTTCTCAAAGCAGTCGGCTGGACTAATCGAAATGTGGTTTCTCAACTGATGTCAGAGTCGGTGATCCAATGTTTTATGGCAGGTATTCTGGGCCTTCTGATCGCCCTTGTGGCCTCGTTCGGTTTAAGTTTCATGAAGGTCAATATCCCTATCCCGTGGGAGATGAGTCCGACCCCGCACTTTCTTCCCGGAGGCGGAGATCAGGTTTTCAAGACCCTGCAGCTTCCCGTCCATGTCCCCTGGAATCTGGCTTTTTTTGCTATCCTCTTATCAATCATCATAGGAGGAATGACAGGTGGGTTGCTGGGCAGGCACATTTCAAAAATCAAACCTTCGGAGGTATTAAGACATGACTAAATCAAGTATTTTATCAGGTACGGATCTAAGCAAGAAATATGGTGATCTCGAGGTGGTTAAAAATGTTTCCCTAACTATCGACGCAGGGGAATTTGTTTGCCTCGTTGGAAAATCGGGGTGCGGCAAGACAACGCTCCTTTCTCTTTTGTCAGGGCTGGAAAAACCTACGAAGGGGCGGGTGATTCTAAACGGGAAAGAGATTGACGGGGCACCTGAAGATGAACTGGCCCTGTTTCGCCGGGAAAATGTTGGGTTCATTTTCCAATCCTTTAATTTGATCCCGACCCTCTCCGCATGGGAGAATGTGGCCCTTCCTCTTTTTCCTTTAAAGATGACGAGTGAGGAGCGTCGCAAGCGTGCAACGGAACTGCTTGGCAAAATGGAATTAGGGCACAGGCTCGAGCACTTGCCCTCGGCTCTTTCAGGAGGGGAGAAGCAGAGGGTGGCCATTGCCAGGGCGTTGATCAACAACCCAAAAATTATCTTTGCTGACGAACCCACTGGTAACCTGGATTCGAGTACGGGTGAGGCCATCATGGATATTCTGGGCAAATTGCATAGGGATGAAGGAGTGGCTATCTTAATGGTCACCCACGAAGCTGAGCTCGCCAAAGCCGCAAACCGGCTCATCCGCATGAAAGACGGGGAGGTCGTGTCATGAAAAAAGCAATCGCATTGTGCTTTGTAGCTCTGTTCCTGTTATCGATTCCTTTTACTTTGTTCGCTGCCAAAGAGGTCAAGGTCGAAGTGCTTTACATGAACCACGGGCCGCTTCTGGATTCGCTGGAACAGATCAAGAAGGTTTTCTCACAGTACGGGAGCAAGATTACCGTTTCCTGGCATGACTTCGAAACCAAAGAGGGGGAGCAGTTCATGGCCAAAAAGGGGGTAACCCAACATGTTCCCCTGATCATCTGGATAGACGGCAAGCCCGCCCTTCCGGTAAATGGTAAGGAGATAAAGTTTGCCGGCTTCCCAACAGGTTCAGGCCCTGCCGATTTCCAGGGGAAGTGGACCATGGATGATCTACAGAAGGCTCTTAATCAAATAATAAATAGAAAGTGAGGATCCCATCGATTATCGATATGTGTTGAAAGACTCAAGGTCATCCATGAAGATGAAATTGCGAGAACAGCCAATCGGCTGATCCGCATGAAAGACGAGGAGGTCGTGTCATGAGAAAGATAATTTTATCCTGTTTCATAATTGTGGTTCTGTTTTCTACCCCTTTCACTCTATTTGCAAAGGAAGTAAAGATTGATGTCGTCTACATGAACCATGGACCTCTCCTGTCCACACTTCAAGAAATCAAGGGACTTTTCGCAAAATACGGGAAGAAAATTGTGGTCTCCTGGTACGACATTGAATCCAACGAAGGCGAGCAGTTCATGGCTAAGAAAGGGATACGCGGTCATATTCCTTTGGTTATCTGGATGGATAACCAACTCAAATTTCAAGTTGACGGCAAGGAGATCATCTTCGCTGGTTTTCCAACGGGATCAGGTCCGTATTTTTTTCAGGGAAAATGGACTATGGGGGATCTACAGAAGGCTCTTAATCAAATAACAAATAAAAAGTGAGGACATCATGAACTACCGCTATGTGTTGAAAGAACTCCGCCATCACCATAACCGCACCCTTGTAAATATCCTGGGCATCGGGATCGGAATTGCCCTTTTTGTTTCCATTAATGCTGTCTCTACTGCCTATCAGAAAGCCGTTAGCCTGCCTTTCAAAAACCTGGGTGCAGACATCGTTGTGCAGAGACCAGAAAAACGGGCGGTGGATTCGGGCCAAGCGCCTGCGTCCATGCGCGGGATACGACTGCCTTTTTCAAACCAACTTCTTCCCTCTCAGGATCTCGAAAAACTCAAAACGATTGAAGGTGTCGATTCGATGGCCTCTTCGCTTCTCCTTTGGGAGTTTGACAAAGGGGGTTTCAGAACCATTATGGGCGTGGACCTTGAGCAACCGATCCTGGGACCGGTCAAGGTTAAGGACTGGCTCAAGGAGGGGCGTTTTCCGCAAAAGGAAGGGGAAGTCGTCATTGAAAAGCATTATGCAAAATTCCAGCACAAAAAAATTGGCGACGTAGTGGAGATCAATGGCCACCCCTTCAGCGTAGTTGGGCTCCTGGAGATTAAAGAAGGGTCTCAGATTGCATCGGCGAATATATACCTACCCCTTCAAGATGCCCAGACCTTGCTTGGTGGAGAGTCAAACGGTGTCAACGTGGTTTATCTCAGATTGAAGAACCCATCTCTTCTCAGCCAGGTAAAGACAAGTATTGCCAAGCAACTCAATGGGGTTTCAGTCACCAGTTCCGATTCATTCCTTGAAGTGATGGGAGGGGTCTCTCGGATTTCTGACCAGTTCTCTTTTGTCGTGTCCATCATCGCCCTCGGAGGCGCCTTTTTCTTGATCATCAAGGCCATGCTTTCCAACCTTGTCGAGCGATCCCGAGAGATTGGTATTCTGAAGGCGGTTGGTTGGACCGAGAAAGATGTTCAAAAACAATTAATGGGGGAAGTCTTTTTACAGTCTCTTCTCGGAGGGGTCCTGGGAATCGTAATGGGGTATTTCTTCTCTTATCTTCTGGGTTTCCTCTCTATCCCTGTATCAACCCCATGGGAGGTGAATCTTTTGCCTGCCTTCGCCAAAGATACGGCAGCCGCCGCCCAAACCGTCCGGCTTCCAGTAAGCATATCCGCTGGGCTAACTGGAATTTCTCTTGCATTATCTCTTGTCGCGGGTGTCATGGCGAGTTATGTCATGGGGAAACGAACAGCAATAATGAAACCTGCCGAAATATTGAGGCAGTTGTGACCTTTCATGACTTCTCAAACCATAGCTAGGACTGGGCGTAAGTGGAAAAGAAGACTCCTTCCGAGTCGTGTATAACTCTCTCATTCGCTTCCTCCTCTTATTCTTGAATTGTACCCTTCAATGCACTCATTGACCATTTCAAGCGAAAAACACTTGACAAAACTATTTAAGCGTAATAAGATTTATTTAAGTAATTTCTAAAATAAATGTTCCTGAACAATCCTGATGGAAATCGTTCAAGTTTTCAAAGTCTTGTCGGATAAAACGCGCTTTAAACTGATCAACCTTCTATTGACTCATGATTTGTGTGTCGGGGCCCTGGCACATCACCTTGGGATATCCGAGGCGGCAGTTTCCCAACATCTAAAACAGTTAAGAGAAGTGGGATTGGTCAAAGGAGAAAAGCGGGGATATTGGACTCATTACATGGTGGAAAGAAATAAGTTGAGCGAGTTGGCCGAGTTCGTAAAAGAGTTAACCAGCCTGCTGCCATGCCCTGAAGGCGTCTGCATCAAGAAAGTAAACCCAAAAAACAATTGCCAAAAGGAGGGAACAAAAATGTGTGACTGCAAATGCCAGAATCCTGAGAAGCTGAAAGGGAAACCGGAGGAATGCACCCCTATGCAGATCAAAGAATGTCATGGCGACAAAGAGCATCCTTGTGAGGACGAAAACAAGTGAATTAGAACATGGTCTGTGGTGTAGAGACTGCCATCGGCGTAAAAATCACCCGCTCGGCCGAGTGGGGTAGTTTTTACTCATTTTCAATAGTTTGATATTAAATTAAAATTTGCATTTCTCCGCTCTTTCTGTCGACATCATCATCGAATACTTAAGGAGATTTCTCGATGCAAGAAGCACAACAACCTGGTAGCCAAAGCCCTTCATTATCTCGTCTGTTTATTGCCTTTTTGAGACTGGGAGCCACTGCTTTCGGTGGTCCTGCAATGATTGCTTATATTCGAAAGATGGCAGTTGAAAAGAAACACTGGCTCGACGATCAATCCGCACGCGACGGGGTTGCGCTTTGTCAGACAATCCCCGGAGCAACGGCGATGCAAATGTCCGCGTACGTTGGTTTCAGAGCAAGGGGAGTGGGGGGTGCTGCAGCGAGTTTCATAGGATTTGGCCTTCCTGCATTTCTTTTCATGATGATCTTGTCGGGCCTCTATGCCCGAACCCATACATTGCCTGCTGTCGTTTCCGCATTTAACGGACTCCAGGCTATCGTTGTTGCTCTTATTGCCAACGCCACCTTATCTTTTGGCAGGACCTCCATTAAAAGCTGGAGGAATGTTATCAATGCGGTGATTGCTGCAGGTCTATTTGGACTAAAGGTCAGTCCCATCCTGGTCATTATCATAGCTGCTTTTTTTGGAATGATCCTTTATAGTAAACAACCTGTTCCTCCTTCTGCGATTCCCACGAAAAAGGCACATGCTCCAAAATCCTTCATTTTATTATTGTTAGCGACAGGTATAGGATTTGGATTGCTCTTTTTTCTAGACCGAAAACTGTTCGACCTCACTATGCTCATGTTCAGGATAGATCTATTTGCCTTTGGAGGAGGGTTTGCCTCTATTCCCCTCATGTTCTATGAAATTGTCCAAGTACGGTCCTGGATGGATGGTCCAACCCTTTTAAATGGAATTGTTCTCGGGCAGGTAACCCCTGGGCCCATTGTCATTACAGCGACCTTTATCGGGTATTTGTTGAAAGGGCCTCTCGGGGGTCTGCTTGCTACCGTCTGCGTATTTCTGCCTTCTTTCATGATCGTTGTTGGAATCGTGCCTTACTTTGACCGGTTGCGTAGTTCACCCTATTTCAAGAAGGTGATCACTGGCATATTGTGCTCCTTCGTAGGCCTTCTCTTAACGGTCTCAATTCGTTTTGCTTTGGACATCCCCTGGGATGTTCCTCGTATCCTTCTTTCCGGTACAGCCTTCGTTGCCCTGATTTTGAAGGTAGATATCCTGTGGGTAGTCCTAATAGGGACAGTCATTTCCCTCATTGTTTTGTAGATGATACTTACATTGAATATCGCGTCAGAGGAATTCTGAGAGTACTTAAAGCAGCGGTGGCTTTTGTTATTCCGCCATTCATCGCTCTCCTTGCCCTTTTGCCTAGACTTACACTAAGCAGGTAATTCCCAGCCCCATCCTGATCGCAAACACTTCCCTTAGGTACAAGATTGCCAGGCTATTTGATGCAACGATGGCCACACTGGGAGTCTCCTTTCCATCCTTTTTCATTCGGGGAATGCTCATCCCCTATCATGATCGTTGGAAGAGCCTCTCTTGTAGATATTCCAAGGAATCTTATGATCGCAGCGGAGATCGTTAACCTCCTGAGGTGCTTGCGATCTTGACAATATGCTTTTATTAGCATATCGTATGATCGATTCTTACTTTGGGAGGTATTGTATGGAGATCAAAGCAAAGTTCTGGATTGAGAATAAGGGAGAGGTTGTGCTAGGAGGTGGCAAAACAGCATTGCTTTTGGCATTGGATCGATTGGGTTCCATTCAGCGAGCGGCTGATGAATTCGGGATGTCCTATCGACATGCTTGGGGAGTGATCAAGAAAATCGAACAACGGGCAGGATTTAGAATCGTGGATACCAAACTGGGTGGAAAGGATGGAGGAGGAGCCCAATTGACACCAAAAGGGAAAGAATTCGTCCATAAAGCGGATTCCTTCTTGAAAGATCTTCGGGCAATTGTGCAGAAGAGATTTAAACAAAAGTTTTAGTAGCATTAATCGAAATAGGTTGAATAACTATGCGATTGTGGGGCAACGACTATAATAAGATGGAGTTTGCAGGTGCCTTTGGCGACCTGGGGACTTTGATTCCTTTTGTCGTGGGCTACATCACCCTTAATAAAATGGACCCTTTGGGTATTCTCGTTGCCTTTGGCGTCTTTAAAATTTTTGTTGGACTTTATTTCAAGACTCCCGTTCCCATTCAGCCCATGAAGGCAATCGGAGGAATGGCCATCGCCCATGCCGGATCCATTACTCCTGGAATGATCTGGGGATCAGGAATTTTCACTGGACTCTTTTGGCTTCTTATGGGAGCTACCAGAGCGATTACATGGATCGAGAAGATTACTACGAAGCCTGTGGTTCGAGGCATCATGCTTGGATTAGGCTTGAGTTTCATTATGGAAGGTTTAGGGATGATGAAGGTGCAGCCCCTGTTCGCAATCGG
>Ga0315281_10014676_pt1 | contig 10548 bp, 8 predicted proteins | sample YL17G07_0_MG_FD_204540 | JGI IMG/M metagenome (GOLD analysis project Ga0315281, IMG submission 204540) | Sediment microbial communities from Yellowstone Lake, YNP, Wyoming, USA - YL17G07_0 | ecosystem: Environmental > Aquatic > Freshwater > Lake > Sediment | place: USA: Wyoming | collected... | reverse complement strand
AGATATTAACAAATCCGATTATAGAAGACTACACATTTGAAATTGTGGAGGGAAAATCCAGATGAAATTTGCTGTTATTGTATTTCCTGGTTCTACCTGCGATGTAGATTGCTATCATGCAGTCCGCGATGAACTCGGTCAAGAAGTTGAGTATGTATGGCATACGGTTGACGATTTGCGCAAATACGATGTTATTATGCTACCTGGGGGATTCTCCTACGGGGATTACCTTAGGGCAGGTGCTATAGCGAGATTCTCTCCTGTTATGCTTGCAGTAAAAAAAGCTGCAGATGAGGGAAAATATATAGTTGGCATATGCAATGGGTTTCAGATACTAACTGAGGCGGGGCTTTTGCCTGGAACATTAAGAAGAAATAAAGGACTCAAATTTATATGTAAAACAGTAACGTTAATAGTAGAAAATAATAAAACCTCTTTTACTTTGCGTCTTAAAAAGTTTCAAGAAATAAAGATACCTATTGCACATGGAGAAGGTAATTACTATTTAGACGACGATATGTTGAAGGACCTGAAAGAGAACAGCCAGATTGTGTTCAAATATAAAGAAGATATCAATGGTTCAATTGAAAGAATTGCTGGTATCATAAATAAGAGAGGAAACGTCCTTGGCATGATGCCGCATCCTGAGAGGGCGTGCGATCCAGTACTCGGTAATACAGATGGGCTTTATATATTGGGCTCGATAGTGGATAACTTTGTAAACCATAGGGGGTAAAGATGGAGAAGACATGGAAAAAACTAGGACTTACAGATGAAGAATACAAAAGAACTGTTTCCATTCTAGGAAGAGAACCAAATATAACTGAACTTGGTATGTACAGTGTTATGTGGTCGGAGCACTGCTCATACAAAAATTCTAAACTAATGCTTAAATATTTTCCGACAAAAGGGGAAAGAGTAATACAAGGTCCTGGTGAAAATGCAGGGATTTTAGATATTGGAGATGGGCTTGGCGTTGTTATGAAAGTTGAAAGCCATAATCATCCGTCTGCCGTCGAGCCACTCCAGGGGGCAGCAACGGGGGTAGGCGGGATAATAAGAGATATACTTACAATGGGAGCAAGACCTGTTGCGCTCCTCGATTCGTTAAGATTCGGACTTCCAGAAGATAAAAGAACAAAGTACCTTGTAGATAATGTTATTGCAGGTATAGCATGGTACGGCAACTGCGTAGGTGTACCTACTGTTGGAGGTGAGACATATTTTGATGAAAGTTATAAAGAAAATCCACTTGTAAACGTCATGTGTGTTGGTATAGTTGAGACTGACAAGGTAGTAAAAGGTACAGCATCTGGAGAGGGCAATTCTGTTATGGTTATTGGTTCAACAACCGGAAGGGACGGAATTGGTGGTGCAAGTTTTGCATCCGAAGAATTAAGTGAGAATTCATCGGAAAAAAGAACGGCGGTTCAGGTTGGAGACCCTTTTACGGAGAAGCTTTTAATTGAAGCATGTCTTGAACTATTTAAAAGAGATGCAGTTGTAGGTATGCAGGATATGGGAGCTGGAGGCATCACATCGTCTGCAAGTGAAATGGCTTCCAGAGGTAACGCAGGCATGGAACTTGACCTTGATAAGGTGCCTTTAAGAGAAGAAGGCATGACACCCTACGAGATAATGCTTTCAGAATCACAGGAGAGAATGCTTGCTGTTATTAAGAAAGGGAAAGAGGAGGAAGTTAAAAGAATATTTAGAAAATGGGGTCTTAATGCAGAAGTAATAGGTCATGTTACTCATGATAGAATGATTCGTGTTATCAAATCAGGAGAGGTTGTTGCGGAAGTTCCTGCAAAATCTCTGACAAACAATACACCTCAATACATAAGGGAAGATGAAAAGCCTTTATGGCAGGAAGAAATGAATAAGTTTGATACAAACGAAGTAAAAAAACCTGACGACCTAAATAAAGTACTGACAGATTTGATTTCATCGCTAAATATTTCAAGTAAAGAGTGGATTTATTCCCAGTATGATTATATGGTAAGAACAGATACGGTAATAGGTCCTGGGATGGACGCAGCTGTTATAAGAATAAAAGGGACAAACAAAGCTGTTGCTTTAACGATTGATGGCAATAGCAGATATTGTTATCTTGATTGTTTTAGGGGTGGAGAGATTGCAGTTGCTGAGGCTGCAAGAAACCTTGCAGTTATTGGTGCAGAACCAATTGGAGTGACAGATTGTCTTAACTTTGGAAATCCTGAAAAGAAAGAGATCTATTGGCAGTTTAAAAATGCAGTACTAGGCATATCAAAAGCATGCGAAATCCTTGAAGTGCCTGTTGTAAGTGGCAACGTTAGCTTTTATAACGAAAGCAAGGGGAAAGCAATTTTCCCAACACCCGTTATTGGAATGGTAGGGCTTGTTGAAGATATTTCTAAATTATGCACAATGGGCTTTAAAGAAGAAGGGGATGAAATTATTCTTCTCGGTGACAACAAGGGAGAAATTGGAGGAAGCGAATATCTGAATGTATGTTTTGGTATAATGAAAGGAAAGACCCCATGTATAGATCTGGATTTGGAGAAAAGAGTTCAGAGGTTGGTACTTGAATTGATAGATAAGAAACTAATAAAATCTTCACACGACATATCTGAAGGTGGGCTTGCCGTTGCACTATCAGAATGCGCAATTTACGAGAATAAAGGTGTAGAAATAGCTTTAAAGACAAGTTTAGGAAATGATATTGAGCTGTTTTCGGAGAGCCAGTCAAGGATAATAATATCTCTGGATAAAAATAATACAGAGATAGTAATGGAACTTGCGCAAAAGTATAATGTACGATCGGAGAGTATAGGATATGTTAAAGGGACGAAAGTTAGTATATGTATAAATGGCAAGAGTGTTATTGATCTTCCACTCGAATTATTGGAAGAAAGATGGAGAAAGAGAATAAAATGCGAAATGGAGACAAATTAAAAGAGGAATGCGGAGTATTTGGCGCCTACAGTCCAAAAGATGCTGTTCAGGACGAGATATATTTTGGTTTGCAAGCACTCCAGCATAGAGGGCAGGAGAGTTCAGGTATTGCTGTGCTCCAAGATGGAAAGGTTAATTGCATTAAGGGAATGGGCCTTGTAACGAATGTTTTTACTGAGGAGAATCTAGAATCACTCAAAAGTGACATAGGCATTGGCCATGTCAGATACTCTACAACTGGCAGTAGTGACTTGCACAATGCTCAACCCCTTTGTATGAATTTCAGAAATAATTATATAGCACTAGCACATAACGGAAATCTCATAAATGCAGGTGAATTAAAAAGCGAGCTTAAAAATGGAGAAACAGTATTTCGGGGAACGTCGGATAGCGAGGTTATTCTATATCTTATAGCAAAAAATTATGAGAGAGGTTTAGTGGAAGCAATTAAGGAAACTATGAAGATAATTAAGGGTTCGTATTCACTTGTGCTTTTGATGGACAATAAGTTAATAGGAGTACGAGACTTAAACGGAATAAGGCCACTGTGTTTAGGAAAAAAGGAAGATACTTGGTATCTTGCTTCTGAATCCTGTGCTCTTGATGTAATAGAGGCTGAACTTATTAGAGATGTTGAGCCGGGAGAAATAGTTGTAATCGACAAAAAAGGTTTTAAAACGGTTAAAATAGAAAGCAATGTGGCAAAGACGACATGTGTTTTTGAATATATATACTTTGCAAGGCCTGATAGTGTTATAGATGGGAAAAGCGTATATTTCTCAAGACTGGGGATGGGTAAAAGACTTGCCATAGAAGCTCCTGTGGATGCCGACCTTGTTGTTCCTGTTCCAGATTCAGGTCTACCTGCAGCAACAGGGTATTCTATACAAACTGGGGTACCAATAGGGGAGGGACTTATCAAAAGTAAATATGTTGGTAGAACATTCATTTATCCTGAGCAGAAAGAAAGAGAAGCGGGCGTAAAAGTAAAGCTGAATGTTTTGAGAGGACTTGTAAAAAATAAAAGAATAGTTTTGATAGATGATTCTATCGTTAGAGGGACAACGATGAAAAGGATTGTTAATCTTCTTAGAGACGGAGGAGCAAAAGAGGTGCACGTACGAATAAGTTCACCACCTGTAAAATATCCGTGCTATTTTGGCATAGATATACCTGAGGAAAAAGAACTGGTGGCGGCGAAAATGTCAATTGAAGAGGTTAGGAAGCTTATTGGAGCTAATAGCCTTAGTTTTTTAAGTATAGAAGGACTCAAAGAAGGCATCGGACTAAATTCTGTGTGCGCAGGATGTTTTGAGGCTGTATATCCAATAACTATACCAAAAAAAAGCAGCAAGTACCTTATTGAAAAGAAATAGGAGGATATTATGAAATACAAAGATGCCGGCGTAGATATAGATGAAGAGAATAAGTTTGTCGAAATGATAAAACCATTAGCAAGTTCCACAATTATAGATGGCGTAATTGCAGGAATAGGGGGATTCGGTTCACTTTTTGAAATAAAAAACTATAAGAATCCATTTCTTGTTTCTGGTACAGATGGCGTTGGAACAAAACTTAAAATTGCTTTTATGATGAACAAACATGATACGGTAGGAATAGACCTTGTTGCAATGTGTGTGAATGACGTTATTACAAGTGGTGCAAAGCCTATTTTTTTTCTTGACTACTTTGCAACAGGTAAGTTGAAAAGCGAAGTTGCCGTGGAGGTTGTAAAAGGCATAGTTGAGGGTTGTCGTCAAGCAGGGTGCGCATTAGTTGGAGGAGAGACAGCGGAGCTGCCAGGAATGTACCATGAGGGAGAGTATGACATTGCAGGATTTGCAGTTGGCATTGTTGAAAAAGATGAAGTGATTGATGGGAATCGTATTCGTGAAGGAGATGTAATAGTGGGACTTAAATCATCTGGCTTACATTCAAATGGGTATTCGCTGGTAAGAAAAATTCTCTTTGAGAAGAACGGGATGTCTGTGGATGACTTTATTCCGGAACTGAATGAGACATTAGGAGAAGCACTACTCATGCCTACAAAAATATATGTAAATTCTGTAAATGCCTTGCACGGTTTTGATGTAAAAGGCATAGCCCACATTACTGGTGGAGGACTTGTTGAGAATATCCCAAGAATTCTTAAAAAAGGATTATCTGCAAAGATTGAAAAAGACTCTTGGAGTATACCACCAATATTTGGTTTACTTAAGGATATGGGCGAAATTGATGACACAGAAATGTTCAGAACCTTCAATATGGGCATTGGCATAGTTGTTGTACTGTCTGAAGAGGAATTAGATGATGCGGTAAACAAATTAAAACAGATAGGTGAAACTCCTTATATTATAGGTGAAATTGTAAAAAGTGACCGTGGGGTAATTCTATGAGGCTTGCAGTTTTAGTATCAGGAAATGGAACAGATTTACAGTCGATAATTGATGCTGTTAACAGCGGGTATATAAAAGCAGAGATATGTGCTGTTGTAAGTGATAGAGAAGATGCATATGCACTTGAGAGGGCAAAAAAATATGGTATTCCTGCTACCTGTGTGACAAAAAAGAAACTTAAAAAAGCATTTTATGAAGAATTATTGCAATTGCTTGAAAAAGTTAATCCGGATGGAATAGTACTTGCTGGATTTATAACAATACTTAGCAATGAGATAATTAAAAAGTTCCCAAATAAAATAATCAACATACATCCATCGCTTATTCCATCTTTTTGTGGTAAGGGTTTTTATGGAGAAAATGTTCATAGAGCCGTTTACGAGTATGGAGTGAAATATACTGGCTGCACAGTGCATTTTGTTACTTCAGATACTGATGCAGGGCCTATTATTCTTCAAGAAGTAGTAAGAGTTGATGATGACGACACACCTGAAACTATAAGAGAGAAGGTGCTTGAGGTTGAGCACAAGATATTGCCATATGCAGTAAAGTTTTTTGTAGAAGGATGTCTCAAGATTGAAGGCAGAAAGGTAAGAATAGTTAAGCCTTAAGATATTAGTTAAGATTGTAGCAGTTTAGGTTTTAATGCATAACAATATAAATTTGAATTGGAGGTATATAAATGGTAAAGAGAGCGCTTATAAGCGTCTCAAAAAAAGAAGGTGTTGCAGAATTTGCAAAAAACCTTAATGAACTTGGCTATGAAATAGTATCAACTGGCGGAACTTATAATTTTTTAAAAGACAATGGCATAAATGTAATAAAAGTATCAGATGTTACAGGTTTCCCCGAGATTTTGGATGGAAGGGTAAAGACATTGCATCCTAAAATATACGGTGGGCTTCTTGCAATAAGGGATAATAGAGAACATATGAAGGTACTCAAAGAACACGGCATTGAACTTATAGATATTGTTGCAATAAATCTCTATCCTTTTAAGGAAACAATTCTTAAAGGAAATGTTACACTTGAAGATGCCGTCGAGAATATTGACATAGGTGGACCTTCGTTGATAAGAGCTGCTGCGAAAAACAACAAGTTTGTGACAGTTGTCGTTGACCCAAGAGATTACTCCAAAGTTATAGATGAAATCAGAAGATATGGTGATACTAAAGAAGAGACCAGGCTTTATCTTTCAGCAAAGGCATTCGGATATACAGTGCTTTATGATTCATTAATATACAATTACTTACTTGGAATTCAAGGTGAGAAATTCCCAGAAATTATAACATTTGCATACAAAAAGTTACAGGATTTGAGATACGGTGAAAATCCTCACCAGAAAGGAGCATTTTACAGGAATGCACTGAAATCATATGGTATTGTGGATTGCGAACAATTGCACGGGAAAGAACTTTCATTTAATAACATAAATGATGCGAATGCTGCTATAGAGTTATTAAGGGAGTTTACTGAATCTGCAGCAGTTATGCTAAAACACACAAATCCCTGTGGTGTAGCAATTGCCGGCAATATATACGATGCTTATATGAAGGCATACGAATGCGATCCCATGTCAATATTTGGAGGTATCGTTGCGTTAAATACAAGCGTCGATCTAAAGACAGCACAGGAATTGATAAAGATATTCCTTGAAATTGTCATTGCACCTGATTTTGAAAGTGAAGCCTTAAAAATACTTAAGAAGAAAAAAAATTTAAGGATATTGAAGTTTAAAGAAGGGTATGTGCATGAATATGAGATGAAGAAAGTGGAAGGTGGCCTTCTGGTACAGGAAAAGGATGAATTAGGCTTAAATGAAGATGAACTTAAAGTAGTCACAAAGGCAGTACCTACTGAAAAAGAAATGGAAGATTTAAGATTTGCTTGGAAGGTCGTAAAACATGTCAAATCAAATGCCATTGTACTTGCAAAGGACAGTGCAACAGTAGGGATAGGAGTAGGTCAGGTAAATCGTATTTGGGCTGCAGAGCAAGCAATTAAACATGCAGGTAACAGAGCTAAAGGAAGTGTTCTTGCTTCGGATGGATTTTTCCCATTTCCTGATATTGTTGAAACTGCTAAAAAAGCAGGTATAACCGCTCTCATCCAGCCAGGTGGTTCACGAAACGACAGTCTATCGATTAAAGAGGCAGACAATGGTGGCATATCTATGGTATTTACTGGCATAAGACATTTTAAACACTAAGGAGGGACCTTATGAGAGTTTTGGTTGTTGGCGGCGGAGGTAGAGAACATGCGATAGTTCGTAAGCTTTCTCAAAGCCAGAGAGTGGAAAAGATATATTGTGCTCCAGGAAATGCAGGTATAGCTCAGCTTGCGGAATGCATCGACATAAAATTCGACAATGTGAAAAAGCTTAAAGAATTTGCGCTTAAAAATGGGATTGATTTAACTGTAGTTGGTCCTGAAGCGCCACTTGTTCTGGGGATCGTGGACGAATTTGAAAAGGTAGGCCTTAAGATATTTGGTCCCAAGAAAGAAGCTGCACAGATTGAGGGTAGTAAATACTTTGCAAAAGCTCTTCTCTCCAAATATGGTATACCAACTGCGAGATTCAAAGTATTCAGCGAATATAAAATTGCCTTAAAATTCTTGAAAGAAACATGGTATCCTGTTATTATAAAGGTAGATGGACTTACGCAAGGTAAAGGAGCTTTCTTAGTAAATAGCTTTACTGAGGCGAAAGAGGTATTTGACAATGTAATGAAGAAAAAAATATTTGGTACCGCAGGAGACATTATCATTATAGAAGAAAAGCTCTTCGGCAAAGAGGCATCGGTGCTTGCATTTACAGATGGTAATGTAATTGTACCTATGATATCTGCTATGGACTACAAGAAGATATACGAAGGAGATAAAGGCCCAAATACAGGCGGAATGGGAAGCATTGCTCCAAACCCATATCTTGACAATAAAATATCTCAAGAAGTAGTTAAAAAAATATTAGAGCCTGTAATAAATTCGCTCAAAAAAGAAGGCATAGTGTATAGAGGTGTTTTATACGCCGGATTAATGCTGACAGAAGAAGGGCCTAAAGTCCTTGAATTCAATGCAAGATTTGGCGATCCTGAGACTCAGGTTGTGCTTCCTCTTTTGAAGACAGATCTTATTGACGTAATAGAGGCAACAATTGATGGTACACTTGATAAAATAAAAGTTGAATGGGGAAATAAAAAAGCTGTATGTGTAGTTGTAGCATCACAGGGTTATCCTGGTGATTATGAAACAGGGTTTGAGATAACAGGTATAGATAAGATAAAAGATGCATTCGTGTATCATGCAGGAACAGTTTTAAAAGATGGCAAGGTTTTAACATCGGGTGGAAGAGTTATTGCGTTAACAGCTCTTGGTTTAACTTATGAAGAGGCAAGAAACAAAGTTTACGAAGAGCTTAGGAATATAAGCTTTAAAGGGATGTACTTTAGAAAAGATATAGGAGCAGTTTAAGTTAAGCGAAAATTTAGATTTTTTATTTTACACTGCTGAAAGCATATTCGTGCTGTGAATAAGTTACGATACTCCCATCTTAGCGCAAGGAGAGTGAAATATGTTGAAGAAGAAACTGTTGCCTATGTAGAATTGCAAAATACAGCAATTACAAAGGATTAAATGATACCATGGAAAGATTAATTAGAGCTTCAAGGTTCTCAAAGAGTGAGGAAGTCCAGTTCAGGTAAATCTGCTGAAAAAGAGTGCAGATTAAAAAATAGCAAAAGAGCAGAGGTCATCTACCAAAAAGAAGGTACTTGACAGAAATACTATATTAATAGGAGTAAGAAAGGAGTAAACCTGCAATCTCCTGAAACAATTTCAGGACAGGTTTTTTCAACAGGTTCCAAAGGAATAAATGGAAGAAAAGAAAGTTAAAATTCTTATCAAAGAAGAGGATATAAATAGACGGATCAAAGAGCTAGGCGAGAAAATAACCAACGATTACCATGGCAAAAAGCCTCTTCTCATATCAATTCTCAAGGGAGGAGGTTTCTTTCTTGCAGATCTTGCAAGGTCCATAAAACTTGATTTGACAATAGATTATATCTCTGCTTCAAGCTATGGAAGAGAAACTGAATCCTCCGGAAATGTGAGGATATTAAAGGACATATCACAACCAATTGAAAATAAGGATATTATTCTTGTTGAAGACATAATAGACACAGGCTATACCCTAAAATCAATATACGACATGCTCAAAACAAGAAATCCACACAGCATCAAAATCTGTGTGTTATTAGACAAACCTTCCCGAAGAAAGGTCAAAGTACCTGTCCATTACAAAGGCTTTGAAATTCCTGACCTTTTCGTTATGGGATTCGGAATTGATTTTGCAGAGAGATACAGAAATCTTCCATACATAGGATATCTTGAATGATCTAACCCGAAATATTTTTTTTCACAATCTCTCTTCCTTTTTCTATAACTTTTGATGAAGCTCCTTTAATAAATTTCTCTTTTATTACGCTCTCAGAGCCTACGATTCTATCTAGCTCCTTTAAAAAACCTTCCTTCCTCTCTCTTAAAAGTTTTTTTACTTCCCCGTAAGCATCCAATCCTTTTTGCCTTAAGATAAGTTGGAGAAGCTCAGAAAAAACCTCAGAGTGGTTCACCATGTCTTCTTTGATCTTATCTTCCTGCACTTTCATGCTTGAAAGTCCATTGTGCAACATTTTTAAAGAAAGTAAAAGATACGCAAACGACATTCCAATATTTCTTTTAACGGTAGAATCGGTTAAGTCCCTTTGCAGCCTGGATTTAAGAAGTTTATTGGAGAGAAAGCCAAACATTGCCTCGGCAAGCTCTGCGTTGCCTTCGCTATTTTCAAATTTTATTGGGTTTATTTTATGTGGCATTGTAGATGAGCCCACGGACTCTTTAGGAACAGTCAAAGAGATATACTCGAGAAGGAAATAATTCCAAATGTTTCTATCCGCATCAATAACAACTGAGGAAATCCTCTTAAGCGTATCAAAAAGTTTAGCATAGGAGTCTGCCGGCAAAATTTGAGTTACGAAAATATTCGGCTTTAAGCCTAAATCCCTAACGAAACACTCAGAGAAAGAAATCCAATCAACCTTGGGATAGAGAGCGGAAAGCGCATTATAGCCTCCTGTTGCTTCCGCAACCTTACCTTCAATCTCAATGTCTTTCAAATCCTTATAGAGTGTCGATAGTCTCACTGCATAGTTTATAA
>Ga0315281_10014675_pt1 | contig 10548 bp, 9 predicted proteins | sample YL17G07_0_MG_FD_204540 | JGI IMG/M metagenome (GOLD analysis project Ga0315281, IMG submission 204540) | Sediment microbial communities from Yellowstone Lake, YNP, Wyoming, USA - YL17G07_0 | ecosystem: Environmental > Aquatic > Freshwater > Lake > Sediment | place: USA: Wyoming | collected... | reverse complement strand
GTTGACGCTCGCCGCTACCAGAACGTAGCGAACAATGCGTCGATAATACAGGGGGGATTGCAGTCTTGAGAGCTCGGCCGCGGATTCTGCGTTGAACCGAGCGCGGAACACCCGGCGGGAGAAGCGGATTGGAAGGTGGAACGAAGGAAAATTCAGAAAAGGGATTGAAGGGTAGTTGAGCGAAATGGATCGAGCCCCTGTCAGGCCATTTCGGTATTTTCGACGGCTTCTCTCCAGTCTTCAGTCGTCTTCACGAGTCGCTCGGCGAGATTCATCAGCATCCGTTTTGCCATTTCAGGATACTCAGCGATCAACGTATGAAGGTCAATCCTGACGTGCCGCACGAGGGTTGGTTCCTGCGCTATCAATGTGGCCGTTCGCGGGATGTTGAGGAGGAAGCCGAGCTCGCCAATCACCGTACCCGGCTTCGAGATCACTGCCAGACTGAAATCCCGCTTGTAGACGCCGACCGTTCCCGAATGCAGCACATACCATCCATCGCTCCGATCTCCTTCACGAAGAATCGTGTCGCCGATGCGGTAGTACTCCTTCACACCCGGAATCTCAGGAATATCGCTGCTCTGCCGTGCCATCACTCTCGCAGTTTTCAACTCATTCAAAAATTCTCTCGTGACGCTGCTACACCCATGCTAACCATTTCCCGACCGAAGGTCAAGCATTGATCTTCCAGTTAAGGCTGCGAAGGAGGACTCCTCTCCGTTCGTGCAAGAGTCGTCGTTTCGATTTGGTACACCGTTAGCTAAGAGACCGGTCAAATCGGTCTCCATGATTCTGTTCGACGCGCGCGTCTCATGTTGGCTTCAACTGTATCGGTCTGATACGATGGCTGGTGGGCGACAAAACAATCTCCCCCCTCGCCCGATCACTGACGTTGCTCCCGTTGGTATCGAGCGGGGAAACCCCTACGAACAATTGTTTGCTACTTCATTCGACGGGCTCCGCTCCAAGCTCGCGCTTCAAGGCTTGGATCACGGGATGGTTGTCGCCGAGCGTGCCGTTGGATCTCCGAGTGGGAAGAACGGGGGCGCTGCTTATGGACTGAGCATCTGTGTGGGATATTGAGGCGGGCTGAGTGTTTGCCGGCCCGTTGTGAAGCACGGGTTCGATGCGCAATTTGAGGCCGGTGACTCTCTGAAAGGAATCAACCAGAAACTCTTTGTGACGCTTGAGGGAGGAGAGATGGAAATCATCCGGGCAGGCTATACGCAGCGCATCGTCCATAACATCGAGGATGTGGCTCTCGCCCAGAATGGTCCCGACGCCTATCTTCACCCTCCGTACTTCACCCACCCATCGCTGCCACTGGGCATAGGCTTCTTCAAATGTAATCTTCCGGAGGTGCTCGAACGAACCGGCAACGTGCGCTAGGGATGAAACATCGGTTTGGTAGGCTTGCGAGGTCTCTCTTGCTGTACTCGTCGACACTGCGTTCCCGGCGAAGACCTCTGTTATGGCTGGCGCTTGTCTCTCGCTTTGCGAGATCGATGCGTACGCAGGAACGCTCTTCAATCTGCCGGCTTGAACTTGGCCGACAACTCTGACTTCTTGAGGCACTGGCTCATCTACCTGCGGATGGGGGGCCGGTTGAACCTGGCCCGGTCGCATGCCCGGTGTTTGCCTATTTCTACTGGCGTTCCCTGAGTCAAGTTTTTTTTTCAGGTCGTCGATCTGCCGCAGCAGGCTGTCGATCTGTATCGACCGTTCCATCTTGATCATCTGCAGCAAGCCCGCCTCCAACTTGAACCGCGGCTGCGGTGCCCAACGAATGGATTGCTCCAGGTCGTTCGCCAACTTTATCAGGCGCAGAATGTCGTTTTGGTTGAACTTCTTCGCCTCCTCCTGATATCGCTTCCTATAGAGCTCCGAGGTCTCGACCAGCTCCGTAGTTTCCGTCGTCAAGACGACGAGCAAATTCCTGAGGTGCTCGGCCAGACCGCCAACAAATTCGCGCAGATCATAACCGTTCCGGACAATCTCCTCGACGAGCTGAATCCCTCCTCGAACGTCCTGTGCCTTGATAAGATCCGTGAGTCGGAAAAAGAGCTCCTGATCGACGGCATTGAGAACCTTCAGAACCACTGCGGCGGTAATCTCATTCCCACAGAAGGAGCGAATCTGATCAAAAATACTCTGTGCATCTCGCAGCGACCCGTCTGCCTTTCTCGCGATAATTAGCAGTGCTTCATCATCGATCGCGACATGCTCCTCGCGAGAAACGAACCGAAGGTTCGTGATGATCTCATCAATGGAGATCCTACGAAAGTCGAAGCGCTGGCAGCGGGAGAGGATTGTCGGTGGAACCTTGTGGACCTCTGTTGTGGCAAAGACGAAGACGACATGCGCCGGTGGCTCCTCAAGCGTCTTCAGGAGCGCGTTGAACGCCTCCTTCGTGAGCATGTGCACTTCATCAATGATGTACACCTTGTACTTCCCATGCGTGGGCGTATAGCGGACAGATTCTCGGAGGTTTCGTATCTCTTCAACCCCGCGGTTGGATGCCCCATCGATCTCAACAACATCAAGGCTTTTGCCGGCCGTGATCTCCTGACAGATGTCGCAGGCGTTATCCGGGTTGCTCTCCTTCGGAGCGCGACAGTTTATTGCTTTCGCGAGGATCCGCGCGGTCGTCGTCTTGCCGGTGCCGCGCACGCCGCTGAAGATGTACGCATGCGCCAACCGATTGGACGCGATTGCGTTGCGCAACGTGCTGGTAATGTGGGATTGACCGACGACGTCTTCAAACACCATCGGCCGCCACTTGCGTGCGGTGACCTGGTAGGACATACAGTGAAAAAGTAAAAATTAAAGATGAAAAAGCAAAATGCAGAAACAGGAGGCAGAAGTCAGTAGCCAGAATTCGGAAGAAAGAACCGCCTGTCGTGCCTGCTTTTTGGATGTACGGTGTCGCCCTGTGAGGTTCATCGTGTGATCTCTACCCTCGGTGCCGCCTGGTATTCTCGACACCAAACACGTGCCCGACCGCTTCTTCGATCGACTCCACAGCGATGATCTTGAGTCCCTCCTTCACCTTTTCCGGGATCTCGCTCAGGTCTTTCAGGTTCTCCATGGGAATGATAACGGTCTTGATACCGCTTCGCTGAGCGGCAAGGAGTTTCTCGTTGAGACCGCCGATCGGCAGCACATTGCCGCGCAGCGTGATCTCTCCCGTCATCGCAATGTCGCTCCGAGCGGGCCGATTGCTCGCCGCGGAGATGATCGCCAGAGCCATCGTGATCCCCGCCGACGGACCATCCTTGGGATTCGCTCCTTCCGGGACGTGAATATGAATCTCTTTTCCTTCGCTGAAGTCGGGATTGATCTTAAACCTCTTCGCGTTCGACCGGATGTAGCTCAGCGCCGCCTGAGCAGATTCCTTCATCACTTCGCCCAATTGCCCGGTGAGCGTCAGTTTCTGTGCTCCCTTCATGATTGTGACATCGACATTCAAGATCTCGCCGCCCACGCTTGTCCAGGCAAGACCCGTGACGGAACCAATGCGCCGACCTTGCGCTGCTTCCTTCCTGCGGAACTTCGGGACTCCTAGATAGTGCTCCACCTTCTCGCGTGTCACGCTAATTGGCGCGCGCGCTTTCTGCTTTTTCGATAATCCGTTCTTTCGCCTCGCCAGCACTATTTCCTTTGCAGCCTTTCGACAGACGGAGGCAATCTCCCTCTCAAGATTGCGCACGCCCGCCTCCCGTGTGTACTCACGGATGATTCTGTCGATCGACGCGTCTTCGAACTTGATTTGCTTGCCATCGAGCCCATGGGCTTTCAGTTGTTTTGGTACGATGTGGCGCTTCGCGATCTCCCGCTTATCATAATCCAGATACCCCGGCAGCTCGATAATCTCCATGCGATCCTGAAGCGGCGGTGGGATCGCATACCGGATATTCGCCGTCGTAATGAACATGGTCTTGGAGAGATCGTAATCGACGTCAAGGTAGTGGTCGCTGAACGTGTTGTTCTGCTCGGGATCCAGCACTTCGAGTAACGCTGCAGACGGATCACCGCGGAAGTCGATGCTCATCTTGTCGACCTCATCCATCAACATCACCGGATTGACCACGCCGGCACGCTTCATCGATTGGATGATCTTGCCTGGCATCGAACCAATGTAGGTTCGGCGATGGCCCCTGATCTCCGCCTCATCCCGGACACCTCCAAGTGAGATCCGCACAAACCTCCTTCCAAGGGCTCGGGCAATGGATTTCGCGAGCGACGTCTTGCCAACGCCCGGCGGTCCCACAAAACAGAGGATCTGCCCCTTCATTTCTTTCACAAGATTCAGAACGGCTATGTGTTCGAGAATCCGTTCCTTGGGTTTCTCCAGCCCGAAGTGGTCCTCGTCCAGGATCCTCTTCACGTGCTCAACGTCGAGGTTGTCCTTTGTGCGCTTGTACCACGGCGCTGCGAGAAGCCAGTCAAGGTAGTTTCTCGTTACCGTGAACTCGGGCGACATGGTTGGAGTCTTCTTCAGCTTGTTGAACTCCTCCATGGCTTTCTCTTCCACCTCTTTCGGCATTTTCGCTCGCTGAAGCTGTTCCTTCAGCTTCGCCAGCTCGGGCGATGCTTCATCCTCACCCAGCTCGTCCTGCAGGATACGGATCTGCTCCTGGATGAAAAACTTCCGCTGAGACCTCTGGATGTTGTCCTGAACCTTCGTGTCGATCTCCCGCTCGATCTTCAGGATATCGATCTCCGTCGTGAGGATTTTTGACAGCTCGTACAACTGTTCCCGCAGGTGCCGGATTTGAAGGAGGCGCTGCTTGACATTGACATTTTGGATCAGGTTTGCCGCCATATAGAACAGCTTGCGGTGTGGCTCCTTGATCCCCTCAAAGGCCAGCACGACTTCGGGGGGGACGTTACGGCTCAGTTTGACGTACTCCTGAAAGAGCGCCGAGGTGTGGCGCACAAGGGCGTCCACCTCACGTCCCGCGTCCACCGCCGCCCTGTTGATCGTGATCTCCGCTTCGAGAAAGGCCGGGTTCTGGATCATCCGTTTGATGCTTGCCTGGACCACGCCGTCCACCAGGATCTTCATCAATCCATTGGGAAGCTTCACCATTTGAATGATCTTCGCCACGGTCCCGTGCTGATAGATATCATCGGCGGTGGGCTCATCGATGGCCGCGTTCTTTTGCGCAACGAGGAAGATATTTTTGCCTCGTTCCAGGGCCTCGTTCGCAGCCCGGAGCGAGCTTTCCCGCCCCACGAGCACGGGAAAGATCATGTACGGGAAGACGACAACATCCCGCAGCGGTAGAACGGGCAGGGTTGTGGGAATGTTATCAATCGTCTCGACGATGGAATCGCCCAACTTGGCTGGAGTCTCACTCATAATCGATGACAAACGCTCTTCGAGTAACCACTAAGACAAAAGAGGGCACGACATGCGTCGGCCCATCCATCTGAACTTCTGCGCTGAATATACCCACAAATGCCGGCAGAAGCAAGGTAGCGCGTCACCACGACGTTAAAAGCGTGCGGCTCAGCGCCAGTTGATTCATCTTCCAAAATTGGTTATCGTGAAGTCGACTTTCTTCCGATGCTCTCTCAAGAACTCTGGTACCCACGATTCCAGCTTGCGAGCGATTGCTCGCTGCTGATTACCTTTGGCGATGGAATTTCGCGCAAACATCACTCCGATGTTGTGCGTCTCTTCCAACTACTTCGGTCTGAACAGAATCCTGCCATCCGCAATATTCACCCAGCGTACAGCTCGTTGCTTGTTTCCTTTGATTCTCTTCTTCTCGGTCCCGCAGAATTTGAGGCATTCGTTCGAGGTCTGGTCGATCGCATCGATTCGGCGAGATCGCTACCTTCGCGAACCGTCGAGGTTCCCGTCTGCTACGATAACACGTTCGGCCCTGATCTTGAGTCCGTCGCAGCACATAATGGCATTACTGCAGAGGAAGCAATTCGACTCCACAGCACACCGCAGTATCTGGTATACTTTCTCGGCTTCGCTCCTGGCTTTCCGTATTTGGGGGAGCTGCCTGCACAGCTCGTGACCCCACGGCTCTCGACGCCTCGGGTGAAGATCCCGGCGGGCAGCGTTGCCATCGGAGGCAGCCAGACTGGGATTTACCCCGTCTCAACACCGGGCGGGTGGCGAATCATCGGAAGAACGCCGCTGAAGTTGTTCCAACCAGACCGTGAGCCGCCGGTATTGTTGCAGATGGGAGATATCGTCCAATTCAACCCTGTTACAAAAGAAAAGTTTGAAGATCTGTTAGAGAAGTGATCTGCGCGACTCGGCGTGGTGCTCAAAACGATGCCGTCTATGAGGGTTATATCACCGGGGTTTCTGACAACGGTTCAAGACGCTGGGCGGCCCGGCTACGCACACTTAGGCGTTTCTGCCTCCGGTGCTGCGGATCAGCTCTCGCTTCGCCTGGGGAACTTGCTTGTCGGCAATCCAGCACACAGTGCGGCACTAGAGATGACGCTCGTCGGTGGAGTGTTTGAGTTCGAGTCACCCTGCATGGTTGCTCTCACTGGCTCTGATTTCGGAGCTACGCTGGATGGCCGCGAGGTGCCTCTCTGGCATTCCGTGTATGTTGCCGCAGGGCAGGTCCTCCGGTGCGGCCCAACGAAGAGGGGCGCACGATGCTATGTCTGCATTCGTGGGGGGATTGATGTTCCAGCGGTGCTTGGGAGCGCCTCAACGCACGTGGCTACCTCGCTCGGTGGCTTCGGCGGGAGAGCCCTGAAGGCTGGTGATGTCCTCTTGTGCAAGACGCTTCAAGAGAAGCCTTCACACGTACCTCAACGAGTCAAGCGAATTGTTCTTGACCGGATCGCGTTTAGGGAAAAGATCCGGGTAATTGCCGGCCCGCAGATCGACCTGTTTCCAGAGGGGGTGCGCTCCCTTTTCACCTCTTCACAGTATCGGGTGACTGAGGAGGCTGACCGCATGGGCCTTCGGCTCTCCGGACCACCGCTGAGAGGGCCGGGCGCTCATGATATCCTTACGGAGGGTGTTCCGCTCGGCGCCATACAGGTGCCGCGCGATGGCGAACCCATCATACTCTTTGTTGAACATCAGACAACCGGTGGTTATCCGAAAATTGCCACTGTGATCTCCACGGATATTCATGCTGTGGGTCAGCTCAGGCCACGCGATACTGTTACATTTGAGTTCGTCTCCGTCGAACAGGCCGTCAGGTTGCTGGCTCAACTGGAAGCTCTGATAACAACCGGATCACTCGAACCGGCATGACACCAGACCGTTTTTCTTGGCTCCGATCGGTTGGCCGCGAGCAGTGGCGCGCGCTCATCGCAGCTCAATTGGGCTGGGTGTTGGATGCGATGGATGTAATGCTGTACGCCTTTGCCCTCACTGCAATCCAGCGGGAGTTTAGACTTTCCTCGGGCCAGGCCGGCGCGCTTGCCTCTGTAACTCTTGTTTCCTCTGCTGTTGGCGGAGTTCTGTTTGGCGTGCTGGCCGACCGGATCGGGCGCGCACGATCTCTGATTTTCTCCATCCTTGTCTATTCGATATTCACAACGCTCACCGCAACGGCAGGAACAATCCTCGAGCTTGTCCTGTGGCGATCGCTCGTCGGACTCGGCATGGGCGGTGAGTGGTCCGCGGGCTCGGTTCTGGTCTCGGAGACCTGGCCGTCCGAGCATCGAGGTAAAGCCATTGGGTTGATGCAATCGGGATGGGCTATCGGCTATATTCTGGCTGCCGTTCTTGCCGCCGCAGTTCTTCCTCGGTACGGTTGGAGGGTGTTGTTCCTGTTGGGCCTTCCCCCGGCTTTCTTCACGTTATGGATCCGCCGGTGTGTCCGTGAGCCCGAGATTTGGATGAAACAGGCGAGGTCTGGATTAGCTCATCGACCCACGTTTGCCTGGGAGATCTTCCGCTCTCCCCTTCTTCGTAAGACCGTCGTTGGATCGATCGTCACCCTCTCCGTCCTCTTTGCATACTGGGGACTCTTCACCTGGATGCCCTCGTTTCTCGCTCGACCCCTTGAACAAGGCGGTGCCGGGCTCGGCATCGTCAAGGGCTCCGCGTGGATCATCCTCATGCAGATTGGCGCATTCCTCGGCTATATCTCATTTGGGCTCTTTGCCGACAGGTTTGGCCGCCGACCGGCGTTCTCGCTGTTCCTTGCTGCCGCGGCGATCCTCGTCCCCGTGTACGGTCAGCTTGCAAGGCACGAAGTCCTGCTGCTGGCACTGGGCCCCTTGATCGGTTTCTTCGGTCATGGCTATTTCAGCGTCTTTGGGGTAATGTTATCTGAGTTGTTTCCAACACATGTTCGTGGCACCGCTCAGGGGTTCGTTTATAATGTCGGTCGCGCCTTCAGCGCGCTGGCACCGTACACAATCGGCATGCTTGCTGATCAGTATGGCGTCGGAAGCGCTCTGGCAATCACTTCTGCCTTTTTCCTTGCAGGCGCGGGTTTGATCTTCTTTCTCCCCGAAACACGAGGAGAACCGCTTCAGTAGAGTAGCTTTGTTTATACCTCTGCAAAACGAGACGACCATGGCAAACTTCATTGACATCAACTCGGATGTAGGCGAGCGGCCCGAAGCGCTGCTTGATGGCCGGGAGGAGGAGCTTCTTGCACAGATTAGCTCGGCCAATATCGCTTGCGGTGTGCACGCCGGTGACCTCTTGACGATGGAGAGTGTGGTCCGGCTCTGCTCGAAGCACCACGTCAACATAGGTGCTCACCCGAGCTATCCAGATCGAGCGAACTTTGGCCGCACCGAGATGAACCTCCCGTCGGATGAAATCGGAGCGTGCGTCCATGGCCAGGTGAAAACCTTGCTGGACCTCGCAGAGAGACTGCATTGCAGCGTACGGCACGTAAAGCCACACGGGGCTCTCTACAATGTTGCGGTAAAGGATCCTCGGGTTGCAAAAGCAGTTGCTGTGGGAATCGAAAAGGCGAGTAAGCGCTTGATTTTACTGGGGTTAGCGGGGTCCTCGATGCTGGAAGTTTGGAGGGCGGCGGGCTTCACCGTTGCCGCCGAGGCGTTTGCCGACCGGCGATATGAGCCCGACGGTTCGCTACGCTCTCGCAAGCTTCCCGGTGCTGTTATCAGCGATGCATCTGAAGCTGTTGAGCAAGTGCTTGGAATTCTGAAGCGCGGGGTGGTGGTGACCGCCGATGGAAGTGGGTTGAACGTGGAAGCTCAGACGATCTGTCTTCACAGTGACACGCCGAACGCAGCCACAATTGCCCGCGCGCTCCGCGAGGCACTGCCGAGGGAGGGAATCGAGATACGGCCGCTCTAGCTCATCGCCTCGTTCAGAAATCTTGCAAGGGGGGTTGCCTCTTCAAAAGCCTTCGCCACCTTCTCAACAAACGACCTCTTGTAACAGACCGACTCAGCCCACTCGCTCCCCACAAAGAACTGCTTGAGCTTCAGTGATTCTGCAAGGCGGGGCTCCGGGTCATACCCGCGAGGAACGCGTTTCAGCTTGTCCCCCTCGAGCTCCCCAAACCTTCTCTTGAACTTTCTCTCTTCGATGATGGAGAGAAATCGGTCTGGCTGTTCCCACATCGCCCGTCGGATCTTCTTGATCTGATCACCGCCGGGCATGTAGATGCCTCCGCCTATGAACACCTCCCCGGGCTCGATGTGAAGGTAGTAGCCTGATCCTTCGATTCCCTTCGGCTTCCCGCGCAGAACAAAATGAGCCGCCACGTGTGTCTTGTACGGGGTTTTGTCTTTGCTGAACCGAACGTCGCGATAGACGCGGAACATCGACCTCTTGGGGTTGACATCATATTCTGGTGCGAACCTCTCAAAGTATGGTTTGAGCGCAGCAATGAGAGATTGCATCGGCAGCTTGACGAATGATTCGTACTGACCTTTATGTTCCTCGAACCACGGCCGGTTGTTGTTGCGCCTCAATTGTTTCAGGAATTGGATTCCCTCCCGCGGGAATCCTTCGAACGGAGGGTAGGTATCAAGATCTGCAAGCGGGAGATTTCTCACAGCCATATGCTCTCCATGGTCTTTTACAGGGATCGATATTCCTTACCTTCAATCGCCGCTCTCACAAAGCCGTCTGCTTTCTCCAATCGGCGCTGGGCCTCCTCCTTCGTTACGCCCGCTTTGATCATCACAAGCGCGGTTTTCACGTGGCCCCCGGCCCGTTCCAGATAGTCAGCCGCGTCTTCATAGGTGACTCCGGTTATGGTCATGACAATCCGCTTCGCTCGCTCACGAAGCTTTTGATTCGTCATTTGTAGATCAATCATCATGTTTTCGTACACCTTCCCAATCCGGATCATTGCCGTCGTAGTGATCATGTTGAGCACAAGCTTCTGCGCTGTTGCCGACTTCATCCTCGTTGAGCCCATGATGACCTCTGGCCCAACCTCCGGGCAGATTGCCAGATCAATGACCCTCGCCAGCTCCGTAAATTCCGACGAATAAACCTTGCTCCTTGGATTGGTTGTTACATAAAGCGTCTGGGCGCCGCGCTCTTTTGCCCGCTTGACGGCCCCGATTACATAGGGGGTTCTCAGGCTCGCGGCAATTCCGCAGACG
>Ga0315281_10014674_pt1 | contig 10548 bp, 11 predicted proteins | sample YL17G07_0_MG_FD_204540 | JGI IMG/M metagenome (GOLD analysis project Ga0315281, IMG submission 204540) | Sediment microbial communities from Yellowstone Lake, YNP, Wyoming, USA - YL17G07_0 | ecosystem: Environmental > Aquatic > Freshwater > Lake > Sediment | place: USA: Wyoming | collected... | reverse complement strand
AAATTCCTGTCGAATCCACAAACATCTCCAGCGTTGAATACGACCAGACCGCGCAAACCTGCGATGTTGAATTCAATACCGGTAGGACCTATCGCTACAGCAACATGACTCCGGAATTATTCAAGGCGTTCATGGATGCTCCAAGTAAGGGTGGATATTTCGCCATGAACATCCGTAACGTCTTGCCATCCAAGGCGATCGACTAGCCAAATAACCCACTTTTTATTTTGCTTGACAAGTGAAGCACGCTCGCTATAGCATTGTAAATGCAAGGAATTATTGCTTGCAATCGAGCATGTTATGACAGAAACAGAAACCATGAGTGACGTGTCCATCCCAACCGAGAGGAAGTTTCTCCGAATGCCGAGCGAGTTCGAGAGATACCTCGATATTCGCCTTTTGGACAAATATGGCAGGGTTTCCCCCCAGCTTCTTGCAGATGACATCTCTCGCCTGGTTGGTAGGCCAGTGAGCCGCCAGTTGGCCTACCAGGGCATGACAGGCAGAGTAAAGGCCCGTTGGCTTCGGGAAGCGATCGTCGAGCTCCTACACGACCAGGGCGAGAATTTCTGGGCGGATTTCAATGATCCGCCGGCTGCACTTGAGGAAGACACGGAATAGGTATATATACCTAGCTTCCATGACCGAAGAATTCTGGAAGGCGGATAGAGTTCGTGAAGTTGATCTTGGCCTGCGGACCAACAACCTAGCCTGCGCATGTTTTCAAGTCCAGTCGGCCAGTCCATTTCAGCCTGACTCGGGGCCGCGGGACATAATGACTTACGAGAATAGAGTTATGAAAATAGCGATGCACACCTGGAACGCAGAAGGATTTGGAGCGGTAATTCACTGGGCTTTTTGCGAGCGATGCCAAACATTTTACTACCAAAGCCGAGTGCTTATGCCCCATTTTGAGTTGTGTTATTGAGCGAATTTCACTGTTGTTGTAACGACCACATGCCGGGACGACCCGTTTGAACCGACGGGCCTGACCGGAAATATAAAAAATCAAAAAGGCTAGGCCGCCCACAAGGAGGAGCATTGTGATTATTGGACTTACGCATACCGAAGAGGGGAAACTAATTCAGCAGTTTGCCGTAGACGTTAAGGTTTCGATCGGGCTACCAGTCGGGGGAGATCGACGCCATCCGCAAAAACTCGATCATTTCTACTTTACGACCAAGAGCAAGTCTGGAGAATGGGTCGAGGACAAGAAACTCACCGACGAACTCCAGAAGGTTTATTGCCCGGAGCTGGTAGACAGCTCGAACAATAAGTACCGCCCGCCCATTCGAGAGTTCGACATACTCTTTCTGAGCGATGACATTGAGGAGATTTTTCGCACCGAGTATGCCTGGTGGTCAAAGAGCGAATGCAAATGCCGGGGCAACGGGAATGGCACAACGGCCTCTCGGGCCGCGAGCATCGTTCCTCCGGAAATACTTGCAAAGTACGATAAAGGAACTCGATATGTTCCCTGGCTGCCTTGCGGAAAGGGTTGTCCTGATCTCGAACGGGGTGATTGCGGCGCTTCTGGTGTGATGCACTTCACCTTGTTTGACCGTCCTACCTTCGGCAGCGTAGCTGTCTACTACACGACGAGCATTCGCACCATCCGTCAAATCTACAGCAGCCTCGATCAGATCAAAACCTTCACCCGCGGATTTCTCAAAGGAATCCGCTTTACCCTCAAATTAAAGCCCGGCAAAACTCGCTACATGGACGACAAAGGAAAGCCAGCGACGGGCAGCGCTTTCTTTGTTCATATCGAGTTTCGTTACAAGGATTACGAACAAATGATTCAGCAGCTCCTTGGGCAGAGCACAAGAACAGTCAAGGCTCAAGCATACCAACAACACGAGATTAAACTGCTATCGCAGGATCTCACGCCCATCCCGACTCCAACGATAATCCCACTCAACGAGCAGGACGAGGCAAGAATCATCACTGGCGAGTTTGCCCCTCCGGGTGACAGAGAGCCAGAGCCTGAGCCAGAACCGGAACCAGAGGATCTCGCCCCACCGGAGACTGATCAAATGCCGGAAGACGCAGCCGAGCTAGTAGCAGTCGATAAGATGGAACAGGAGTTCGAGGAAATCTGTGAGCGGCTGAAACTCACGAAAGGAAAGAAGGACGCTATCCTTGGTCGGCTTGGAGGCAGCATTACGGACGCCAGGGAATTCATGGTCAAGTTCTTCGGCTACGTAAAAACACTTAACATTGAGCTTGCCGGTGCCGAGGATTACCTCAAGCGCGGCCTGGGGAATGTCAACTGGCTTTGGGAGACACTTGAGTCATTAGTAAAACTCCAGGATGAAGCGAAGACAGCCCGGGCGAATAAGGTAGCCGCAGCGGAAGCGGAAGCAAAGGCTGCCCCGCCTGCTAAGAAAGGAAGGGTTGCCCCAGCCGCAGCTAAGACAACAGAGAAAGCCGGGGAGCCAACAAAAGCAGTAGAGGAGAAAGCTCCGGAAGCAAAGCCCAACGGTGGGGGAAAAGCACAGACCAAAGGAAAGGATGACTGGGGCGAGTGGTAGACCTTAAGCCGCGTGACATTACCTTCAGGATCAGGCAGTCAACCTTGGAGTTGGCTGTCTGTCTCCACCGATTCAATCAGCACATTGTGCATAAGATGCCCCGGCCGGACACTATTTACACTGTCCGGGGCACCGCCTTTCATGCCCTGGCGCACAAGTACGTCAACTACCTGGTTCAAACCAATCAGTCCTCAGACCATGTTTACGCCGAATCTCTGACCCAGGACGGGGCCATCTTTGACACGGACGCCATCGCCCTTTTCAGGGAATGGCACGCTAAACACTTGTTCCAGCCAGATTTCATTTTCGGCAACGAGGTTAGAGTTCTACTGGATTGGGATCTAAATCCAGCCCCACCGGAAACCCCGCCGCGCCTGGCTCCATTCAGCGGTGACCTCGATCGAGTCGAGATCGACGGAACCACCGGGGATATCTACGACTACAAGACGTCCTTTGCAATCTTCAACCCAACAACAGTACAGGCCTATTTCTATCCTTGGTTGCTCCGTCGGCAGTTCCCACATCTTCGGACAATACGTTTCCACCTGGATTTTGTACGCTTTAATGCCATGAAGCACCGGGAATTCAGCGTCGCCGAGATCGATGAAAGAGAAGGCGATATCATCCTACTCACCAAACGTCTTTTCAAGGCCCTTGACGATCGCGTTTGGCCCGTCATTCCAAATGAGAATTGCAGCAACTGCACTCTCGAATGCCCGCTTGTAAAAGCTGGCATGACGCGGGAGGCTATTGGCCAGATTGCCAGTTACGAGCAGGCTGTTTCCATGACCCAAGAGTTGTACGCGCTGGAGAACAAGGCCACCCATTTCAAGGCCGTATTACGAAATTACGTTGCCGAGAATGGCCCGGTTGAGATTCTTCATCACCGACTAGGATTTAAAAAGAAGGTCAAGAAGAAGTACCCACCAGGGAAAATCATGGTCCTCAACGACAAGTACGGCTTTGAGGAGTCTCGTGGTTTAGCGTCCGATCAGAAAGAACTCAACAAGATCATGCGCACTTACCCGGAGTACGTTACCGAGTTGGATGCTTTTGCGAAAGACCAATCAACAACCGATTTTCAATTCATGCCTCTGGATCCAACGCTCGAAAGTGTGGCGCTGCCGCCAGCGGTTGAGGAGTGGAAAGATGACTAACGAAGATGAGGTATCCGCCGGACCTAGTTTCCGATTCGTGAAAGCCTCGGGTCAGCACGTCCAAGGCGTTCACATTCACATTGACCAGGTGTTTGAAGACCTCTCTCCGCAATGGGGAACGATAGGCGGCATGAGCCTCGAAGAGGCGGGACGGCTCTATGAGCAGCAAGCCGTCACATTAGGAAACCTTCTCAAGGCAGCCCTTCCCTGTGGAACACTCGATCGTCTCTTGGTACAACTATTGCAAGCCAAGTTGACGTTGCTGAAGCCGTCATTCATCGCACTAACAAAACGTCCCACCAAAAGGATAATTACGCCTCATGCGAATAAAAAAACTCGTTCTAAAAAACTTCGGAAGTCATAAAGATACTACCCTCACTTTCGAGGACGTTGTATCGGTCATCATCGGTCCAAATCGAGCGGGTAAGAGCACGGTGCTTCAGGCAGTCGAGATGGCCCTAACTGGTGAGTGCGAGCGCTATCGTGGCAGGAACGCCGACCAGACTGAAATCTTCCACGGAAAAGAAAGTCGCTTCGAGATTGTCATGGAAACCAGCAAGGGAACGGTCAAACGCGGCCGTTCCACGGAATCGCCTTATCTTTATTGGCAGGACGCTTCGGGTAAAATTGCCGAAGTCGAGGCCCTGATGCTGCGAGATATCGGTTGTAGCAAAGCAACCATTTCCGCCCTATTCAATACTGCGGCTTTTCTGGATATGGAGCCCGCTCAGCAGCGCGAAATCATCATCGCGATTGCTGGTATCCAAATCAGTAAGGAAATCCTACTGAAGGCCTTCGATGGTCCAAAAGGGGCAGCGGATCAGATTGATAACGACGTTAAGACGGTTGCTGACTTGGATCGCCTCTACAAAGTCTTTTACGAAGAGAGGACCGGCATTAACCGTCAGCTCCGAGAACTTAAGCCTATGGAGCCACGCAAAGGGGAAGTCCCGGATATCAAAGGAATCAAAGCCAAGCTCGGAACCTACGAGGAGAAGCTGAAACAGTTGATCAGCAAAGTTGCTTCACTGAAGGCAAGCAATCCGGAGAGCGCAATCACATCCATTGAACTGCAAATCGCCGCTGCCAAAGAAATTCTGGCAAAGCAACGGGACCCCATTGAGCTCAAGCGCTTGATCGAGGAGCACCTTCATACGATTAAGGTTGAACAGGATCGAGTCGCCACAGCCAAGCAGCAAAAAGCTGATATCGAGACCCAACTTGTGGATTTGCAAGCGACCGAGATCCTGGCACGCCGCAATCTGGAGCTTCTGAAAAGCTTCGCAAAGACAGGCAAATGTGTTGCTGGGGATCATGATTGCCCGGCCGATAAGGCAGTAATGGCCGATGCTGCCAGTTATGCTGAAGTCACCCTAAATAACGCAATCCAAAAGCGGGCTACCCTCGCCAACCACTACAAGGTCGTCTGCGGACAGGCCAAAGAGGATATCCTCGAACGCCACAAGACTAGGGCGCAAGAGATCAACCGAGAAGAACACCTTCGTCTTAACAAATTGAGTGAGATCGAGGAATTGGTCAAGAAGTTGAAGGAAGCCAAGGAAAAACCGGCTGGCAATATTGAAAAGTTAATCGCCGAGGAGGAAATAGAGATCAGTGATCTGGAAGCCAGGATCAAAAAAGGCCGGATGCTGCTGGAAGAGGCCACCGATTTCACTTATCACCAGAAACGGGTGGCTGAGGTCGCTGCCGAGCGGGCTGAACTCGAACGTAAGAGAGTGCTCTTCGAGGCCCTAGTTGAATTTTTCGGTCCAAACGGAATCAAGAAGACGCTCGTGCAGGAAAAAGTCCTGGAACTGGAAAAGGAAGTAAACAAATTCCTCAAAGTTATGGGCTTTCAGGTTCATTTTTGTGAGGAAGGGCTTGAGGTCAGCAACGAGGAACACAAAATCGTTCGGCAACTGAATCGCCTCTCCGGGTCTGAACGCTATTGTCTCGGTGTTGCGATTCAGGTAGCCTTCGCCAGGTTCACCAAGTTTGATCTAATCCTGGTGGATGACGCCGAAATCCTCTATCCGGACCTACGCAAGGCTCTTCTTATGAGTCTGGCCCGCTCCGATTTGAAGCAAGCCATTGTCGCCTTGACCTTGATGGTACCATTGGCGGAGTTCAAGGTACCGAAGGCCAGTGGAATTGAATGGAAGGGCGTTTATAGCGTCGATGGAATCTCACACATGCGCAGTTTGCCATAGGGCGGCCAAAACATGAATGTTCTCGGTGTAGATGCAAGCCTGAACGGAACGGGATTGTGCCGAGCCGTTGGTGGCGTATATCACACAACGGTGGTTCAACTGAAAGCCGGGGGAGACAGGTTCCCCAAATGGGTCCAAGTCCTCCATGAAATAATGAACAAGGTCCAGATGGTCGATCTCGTTATCATCGAGGACTATGCTTATGCCCAACACAGCACTTCGGTAACAGCTCTCGCCGAGCTTGGTGGTGTTATCCGTTGGGAGCTGTCTAAAGCCCGCAAAGAGATGCTTATTGTCACAAGTTCGCAGGTGAAAAAATTTGCCACGGGTAAGGGAATCGCACCAAAAAATGTCATCCTGAAAGAAGTGTATCGCCGTTACAAGCAGGACTTCAATGATGACAATGCGGCCGACGCCTTCATCCTGGCAAAGATAGGACAGGCGGTTTTCGGGGAGCAGCAAGAACCGCTTACGCAATTCCAGTCGGACGTCATCAGGGGTATTCAGAAAAACTTTGATATAACAAAATTCGTACCGTCACCGGTACCAAACTGGGAGTAATCTATGTCATCGCTGAACAAGGTCATGCTGTTGGGCAGGCTGGGGAAGGACCCGGAAATAAAACACACAGAAGGCGGAAAGACAATCTGCAAGTTCTCGATCGCTACTGACGAGACATGGAAGGGCAGCGACGGAGAAAAGCAAAGTAAGACAACTTGGCACAATATTGTTGTGTGGGGCAAGCTGGCCGAAATCTGCGGGCAGTATCTCTCAAAAGGCAAGCTGGTTTTTCTTGAGGGCAAAATTCAGGTCCGAGAGTGGGAAGACAAAGAAGGAGCAAAGCGCGTGACCACCGAAATCCTGGTCAGCAATATGGTCATGTGTGGGGGCAGGGAAGACGGAGAGGGCAAACCAGCGGTTAAACCTGGAGGCGCTCGCCACGGAGACGACTCCAATGAAGATGAGGATGTGCCATTTTAAATCAACAGGAGGGGTGAGATGCCGAAGTACCACATGAGCGATGAAGCGAGAAGGCGGCTGGACAAGATTTTTACCTACCATCAGCCGAAGGATGATCAGCCAGCACGCTATGTAATGTTGAGGGATAAGGCCAAAGAACTCGCCATTATGATCTGCGAGGAAGTCAGGGACAGTAGAGAGCAGTCCATGGCGCTCACAAAGCTCGAAGAATGCGTCATGCACGCAAACTCCGGGATTGCGCGAAACGAATAGCCTTCTCCCCGCGTGAGCCAGGCGGGTTATCTCCGAGAGTGGGATGTCTGGATTGATCCCGTATCGTCAGAGGGGGCGTTAGGATCTCAAAATGCCAGTGCCCACATGGCTCGTGGAGAACAAAGTGCAAACAGTTGATCGAAAAACGATCTGCCCAATGTGCGAAGGAAACTTCGTTGTGCGCGAGGGCGCCACTTGGCAGCACTGTCCGCGTTGCGACGGAACTGGCTTGGAACCCTCGGGCCTCACAGAGATCGTCATAACGGTTAGAACCTTCTTTTCTTTTGTTCGGAAAGCCTGGATCTCCGCCCTCGACGTCCGCCACAGCACAAAAGATGTGACCAAAGAGGAAATTCTCGCTATCATCCAGGACCTCGAACAGATGATTTCCAACAATCGGGTCATAAAGCTTCCAGACAATAAGGATGAAAAAATCCAATGAGGCTGTTCCATCGACATGAATATATCCTCAAACTCTATGGTGGATCACCCAGGTTGGAGTGCATCAGGTGTCTAAAAGTCAGACCGATCCCGGAGACGCTAAGCCGCACCAGTGGAGCGTTTTTACAGGCGAGCCGCTACGACGCGGAAGAGCGCTTTAAGGACTACAAAACCAGACAAAAAGCTCGTCAGGAGAAGCTAAAGGACGAGCTCGAGATTTGGTATTTTCGCCAACACCACAAGGGTCCCAATTCTGAAGGAAGCAACAAGGAGGATTTATGAAAAACGTTTCACCCCTGGAAAATTTCCCTTCGATTTTTTTTATTTAAGACAGCCACAAAAAAAGTTGTTTCTGTGTTAGACTTTTCAGCCTTAACTCAGAGCGAACCGATTCACCTTACATTCGATTAAGTTCTTCGTGCCAGCGAAGAGGGGAATACCGTCGCCTGGTAATCTTATTCAGGAACCGAGCTAGTTTGAGACGAGCAACACCGTGGGTTGGATTCTGGCTGTCCTTGGAGCACTTCTCCTTGTCGAAATATTCTTAGCCATCTTGATCAACGCCTTTGTCCCGGATTGGGATAGGGGCGAAGAAGATCATTCCACCCATGTCTCGCTTCCCCACGACTAGCGCCAGTAGGAAACGCGGGCCATGCCGAAGACTTTGCTGGAAATCGCTCTAACGTACCATCGCCAGGGCTGGAGCGTCATCCCACTTAAGTACCGCGATAAGGACAAAAAACCCTTAATCTCCTGGAAACACTTCGAGAAAAACCGTCCATCCGTTGAAGACCTCAACATCTGGTTTGGTGAGAAATTCACCGGGACGTTAAAATACGATCAGCTAAAGCTTTGGTTTGCCGCCTGGAAAACCGCACCGACTGAAGCCAAATACCGTGAGATTTTCTCGACTCCGCGGAATATCGGCATCGTCACCGGTGATTTATCCAACGTCGCCGCAATCGATTGTGATAGCCCTGAAGCCGTCCAACTCTATGCCAGCCTCGGCGGCGACATTAACGGTCCTTACTTCAATACCCAGCGCGGCCAACAGTTTGTTACCAAGTGCAGGCCAGGCGTCGGAAACTTCCAAGGCAACTCAAACCTGAAAGATATCGATCTCCGGGCCAATGGGGGATATTGCACGGCTCCAAATTCTGTGCACTGGGGAGGAGCTAAATACGTCTGGCATAACATCGATCCCAATGTCGGCCTCTTTCTCCCGGAGTTTCCAGACGAGGTATTAGCCGCCGCTTACCCAAAGAAACGATCCCAGACAGGCTACACTGCTTCAAATCCCGCCGAACCAGAACCCAGCTTTCAAGAGAAATACGAAAATCCGAAAGGTCGCAACATGACCTTGGCGCAGATGTGCGGATCCTGGGCAAAGGATCATTGCGACCTGGAATTCATGCTGCGACAGGCCAAGGTATGGAACTTCAGCATTCCGGAACCGCTGGAAGATAAAGAGCTCGAAACCGTTGTCCACTCCATCTACAAGAAAGAAACAGAGAACAAAAAGCGGGAGGTTCTTCCACTCGATCACCGGATCTCAACCTTTTTTGCCTGCACTGACGCCGGCAATGGTGAGCGCTTTGTCGCCCGCTACGGCAAGGATGTTCGCTGCATCGACGGCAATAGCTGGCTATTTTGGTGTGGGACCCACTGGAAGGAAGCAAAACTGGGTGAGGTTGAGCAAATGTGCCTTAGCACTATCCGCGCAATCGAAACCGAGGGTGGTCTCCAAATCAACTCGAAAGACTACAATGACCTGCTCAATTTTGCGAAGCGCTCCGAGGGCTTACGCTCCACACAGGCAGCTCTTAAGTACGCGAGCACGATGCCCCCGATCCCAACTCTGCACTCTGAATTCAACAAGAACCGGGATATCTTCGTCGCTCGGAACGGAACCCTGGAGATTGCCCAAGGCAAGCTTCGCGAGCACCGCCGGGAAGATATGTCCAGCCAGATAGCCGACGTAGACTATGATGAAAACGCAACCTGCCCAGGCTTCATGGAGTTTCTTGACCAGATATTTGCCAAGAATCAATCCCTGATCTATTACCTTCAGGAAGTTATCGGCTATTGTCTAACGGGCCACACGACCGAGCAGAAAATGTGGATTCTCCATGGAGACGGCGCCAACGGGAAATCAACGCTTTGCTCAATCATCAGTAAGATATTCGGGGGCTACGGATTCCCCTCCCCGAGGAATCTATTCATGGCCAAAGTGAGCGATGGCCATCCCGTAGACCTCGCCACTCTCGTTGGAAAGCGGTTTGTCGTCGCCGAGGAATCAGAGGAATCTCAGCGCCTCAGTGAATCCCTAGTCAAACAGTTGACAGGCAGTTCTCTCGTGGCGACCAGAGAACTCTACAAAAACTTTTTCTCTTTTCTGCCGACCTACAAAATATTCTTCCAAACCAATCATAAGCCCGAAATCAGGGAAGGCGGTCGGGGGATCTGGCGTCGTCTGAAGCCCATCCCCTTCAACGTCGAGATCGCCGAGCCACAACAAGATAGGACGCTTGACACCGTTCTCTACGAGACCGAGGGCTCCGGGATTCTGAATTGGGCGCTACGGGGTGCAATGCGCTGGTACGAGCGCGGCTCCTTTATAGAGGCCGAAGCTGTCCAGAAGTCGGCCAGTGAATACCAGGAGGAGATGGACTACCTATTTGATTTCATTGAGGAGCACTGCCTGGTTGGCGTGGAACATCTGTGCGGGTCTTCCGAGCTATATGGAACGTATCGGAAGTGGACTGAAGAGAACAGGACGTTCACCTGGTCGCAGAAGAAATTCATTATCAAATTGAAGGGCAAGATCCGGGAGAAGTTCAAGGAAAGGATCGAAAGCGACCGGGATGGCACCAGAACCCGGCGAATCTTACGCGGGATCGCGCTGCGCGGCCCAATGGATCTATAACTACAAAAGGCCCCAGCGAGCGACTGGAGCCTTTAGGAACCGATGGA
>Ga0315281_10014673_pt1 | contig 10548 bp, 9 predicted proteins | sample YL17G07_0_MG_FD_204540 | JGI IMG/M metagenome (GOLD analysis project Ga0315281, IMG submission 204540) | Sediment microbial communities from Yellowstone Lake, YNP, Wyoming, USA - YL17G07_0 | ecosystem: Environmental > Aquatic > Freshwater > Lake > Sediment | place: USA: Wyoming | collected... | reverse complement strand
CTCTACAGTAACTGTAGTTTCAAAAATAATTAGCATGGATTTCTAAAAACTGTTGTGGTGTTAATATCTTGATACCCATGTATTCCTTTATGGCAAGGACTTCCCTATCCCCTGTTATCACAACATTTGCCTTTAATGCCGCGGCACATTCAATAAACTTATCATCACCAGGATCATTTTTAATAATCTTTATCTTCGTTGTTTTTGTAGTAAACAGGATGTTGAAGCCCTTCGAGAAAAGAGATAATAGTTCTTCAAGTTCATATTCGTCCTTCATGCCGATTCTGCGGAGAACGCTAATATATTCATCAAGAATAGCATTAGAAAGGCAGAGGGTTATTTTTTCATTTTTCCACAGGTCTATTATTTTCCTTGGGTTTCCGCCGAAAAAGGATGAGACAAAGATATTGGTATCAACAACAACCTTCATCTTTGTTCTTTGCGACTCGCTTTTATAGCCTTGTTTATCGTTGCAGGTGCAACACCTTTTGATTTTAATTTCTTGCCGATTCTATTCCATAGGTCATCAATGTATGCGCCAATGTCACGTTCTTTAATATATTCTGCTATAAGTTCCCTTACCATCTCGCTCGTGGTCTTGCCTTCAAGCCTGGCAAGTTTATTGAGTCTATTCTTGACCTCATCATCTATCCTTATAATCATCTGCGTTGACATATCTTTCCTCGCCTCCGAAATATATTTTGTATATATTGTATATCACATATATACTATTGTCAAATCCACTCACACACTCCTTGCCTTCTCAAGCCTGTTAGTTGCAGCACAAGTTTTCCCTCAAACGACCTGAATCTCCTTTTGATAAACACCATCAATCTTTTCCTGTAATTCAATCGTTAACCGAGAATCCAGCCTACTGAACTTGAGAGGCTTTCTCCTCATCTCTCGTAACATTTTTAAATCTTCTATATTTTCCATCTGCTCTACCATCTCCTGGTATTCATCAATGTCTAAGATGACCGCAGTCGGCTTTTTCTTTAAGAATGAATTCAGGGACCTTCCCCTTGATCTTACTTTTTATATCCTCGATAGCTTAACAATTCAGTTAGTAAGAAACTATTTTCTTTTAACCAACGCCGCTTTTTTTGGTAATCAGGGATGATTGATCCTAATTTGTTCCAGAATTTATCTGAATGGTCTCTAATGGTAAGATGACAAAGCTCGTGCACAATTATGTAATCCAACACTGATAAAGGTACCATAATTATTTTCCAATTAAATCTTATAATTCCTGAATGAGAGCAACTTCCCCACCGCCTTTGCTGATCCCGTATCATGATTTTTTTAGGGTATTTTCCTAACAGCTCAGCATATTTACAGATACGCTCATATATCTTTTCTTCTGCCCTTGCTCTATACCATTCGGCAAGTTTTTTCCTGACATGGCCAGACAGATTTTTGTCTTCTGATTTACGGTCAATTTCGATAAGAAATCTGCCGCCAATCAATTTGCAGGAAGCATTTTTAAGAGTGTTTGATCTTGCAATTTTAAGCCTGTATTGGCGTCCCAAATAAGGAAATGATTCGCCACTCACAAATTCCTTCTTGGGAATATCAGCCCTGATTTTTTTAATATTATCTTGCTTCTGAATAATCCATTTTGCTTTTTTCAATACAATTTGCTTTATCTTAACTTCAGAAAGAAATTGAGGAGACAGAACTATCAGAGAAGTATTTGGTTGAACGAGTAACGCAATGGTCTTCTTGCGCTTGCCTCTCCTGATCTCATACTTTATTTTAGTGTGTCCAAAGATTATTTGCCCCATGCTAAATGTCTTTCATCTGAATGCTTGCAAGATTCAAAATCCCATAAATCAAAGGTTCGATATCTTCCTTGAGGCATCCCTTTGTCTTCAATTTCCTCCTGATTAAACTTCTCATTTCACGCTTGATATCTTCTTTCTCTGTCCAGTCAATGACCTGTTTATCCTTAATTATCCGGATAATTTCTTTTGTGAAAGCAACCTGTTCTTTCTCTGAATCATTGAATAGAGATTTTTCAAATGGGATGAAGATTCCGTAAAAAGCTAACTCTTTACCGCTCTCTAATCCAAGGGATTTGGCATAGGTTTCTTTCCTTGTTTCTTGATCCCTGATTTTCAGAAGCCGCTTGAGATATTCTGCATCATTTTTTCTTTCTTTTCTGTCTTCTGAAATCAATGATTCAAGCTGTTCCTTGAGTGAACCGTAAAAAGCCGGGTCCTCAGCTATTTTTTCCGTAATCGTCTCTCTTATAGCATATTCAACATGGCTTGCCTTTGCCCTCGGGCTGCCTTTAATCTCCAGCTTTTCCTTAAAATCAGGGGCGGTGATATTAATCGGCTCAAGGATTTCCTCTATCCCGGTATCAACGATATGAGCGTGAATAAGGGCCTCGACCTTCTCGCTGCAATCTCCAAGACTGAGCCTTTCGTCACGGTACAGGTTTCTTGCTCCCTCACGTATAGTTCCGAGGAATTTAAAATCATCGATATAAGGATTCACAACTGGATCAGGCATCAGGAAATCCATGCTTTTTACAAATTCTCTGAAGGCCATGTCAAAGTGTACCCTTATGTCCTCAGGCTGAAGGACCTCCATGTATTTTTGCAATATCTCTTCAGGCTTTACACCTGAACGATTTATCTTTTCGAAGAATTTCATTGACTCTTTATGCCAGTAAGCAAGATTTGCCAGTTCCTTTTTCATATCCTCGGTTCCAAAGATACCTTCAAGGTCTTCCTTATCGAACATAACAAGGGCTTCAGCAAGCTCTCTCCCCACACCGGCGTAATCGACAACAAGACCGAAATTTTTTCTTGGGAGAGTACGGTTAGTCCTCGCTATCGCCTGGAGAAGGGTATGCTCTCTCAGACGCTGATCGAGATACATCACCTGTTCAACAGGAGCATCGAATCCGGTAAGGAGCTTATCGCAGACGATGAGGATCTCCAGTGAATTTTTTGGATCAATGAATGCCTCCTTTATCTTTTTTTCCTTTTCCCGTGTGAGCTTGTACTTTTCTTTCCATTCAGTTTCACTACTGCTGACAGTCATCACGACAGCCGAACGTATTGGATCGATGAGTTTATCGAGTTCATTTTTATATTTCACCGCTGCTTCCCTGTCAGGGGCCACTATTTGGGCTTTGAAACCATTAGGCCGTATTTTCTCGTTGTAGTGTTCAACGATATCTCTCACGATCCTCTCTATACGCCTGTCTGCCTTTGAGAGTGTTTCGCTCGTTCCGTATTTTTTCTTCAGATGTGACTTTTCTTCTGGAGTCTTGTCGTGGAATAGTTCATCAAAGAGCTGGTCAAGGGTCTTCCCAACCACCTGTAACTGCACCAACCTGCTTTCATATTTCACCGGAACAATCTCTCTATCATCTTCAGCATTCTTTATTGTGTAGGCGTCAAGATATTTTTCCCCTGCAGGGCTGAAATGGCGATAGGTGTTTCTGTCTCTCTTATCCAATGGCGTACCTGTGAATGCAAAAAACGAGGCATTGGGCAGGGCATTCCTCATGTTCAGCGCATAAAATCCGTACTGGCTTCTATGGGCTTCATCTGTCATTACGATGATATTTTCAGCAGTGGAAATGGGCTCCTTCATTTCCTTTCTGAACAGAAAGACGGTTGTAAGAATCGTCTGACCGATGGTACCGCTCAAGATCTCATATAATTTTCTGTGTGTGCCTCCCTTCTCCCTTATCTGGATCGGGTTCGGGAAATTGCAGTTCCTGAAGGTCTTGCTTATCTGGTCATCGAGGTCAATGCGGTCTGTCACAATGATGATAAACGGATTCTTGAGTTTCTTCTCTTCACGCCTGAGCTTCACAGCGGTATAGAGCATGGTCAGGGATTTACCCGAACCCTGCCAGTGCCATACAATACCGCGTTTCTCATCCTCTTCGGTTACACGCTTCAGTATCTTATTGACAGCCCTGAACTGCTGATACCGACAAACCTTCTTGATAATCTTTTCCCTTTCATGTTCAAAGACTATGAAATTCTGGATTATGTCGAGCAGGTTCTTTCTATTCAGCACACCGGCTATCAAGGTCTCCTGGGCTGTCGGATTATCTGATCCCACAGCCCCATATTTTGCGCCGAACAGGTTCAGCCCAAGAAGGATCTGATTTGTATGGAAAAGCAGTGGTATTTCCTTCTGATAGCGGATAAGCTGTGACAAAGCTTTGTTCAGTCCTCCTTGTTTTGCAACAGGACTCTTGCATTCAATGATCACAAGGGGGATACCGTTGATAAAGATGATAATGTCCGGCTTATCAGTTTCAGTAGGTCCTTTAACCCATAATTGATTCACCACAAGAAACTCATTCTTCTCGGGATGCTCAAAATCAATAAACCATACCGTCTTTTTCTGCCTGTGGCCGTCGCTATCCTGGTCGATGGATATTCCAGCGATCAAGTCTTTGTGAAACTTCTGATTTGCCTCGATCAGCCCTTCTGCGTGGATATGAGTAACACGCCTTATCGCTTTATTGATAGTGTTTTCTGTTAAGTCTTTGTTTATTTCTTTTAGTTTTCGTTTAAGTCTTGATACCAGAACAACTTCCCTGCGGCTTGAACGTTCGCAGCCTTCCTTCAATTCAGGGTCAAGCTCGTCTCCATAGACGTATTCATATCCCAACTTTTTTAACTGCTCGATGGCGGGTTGTTCAGAGAGACTATCCTCGTTGAAAATAGGCATTACCATTATTGACTCAATTTTACTCTTACCTTACCTGTTAACAAAACCTGCATGAGGGATTTTTTTAAGGTTTCAAGGTTTTCTTTATTTTTATTTTGGTTCCTCAACTCTAAGTTAATAACTGATAAATTCTCGGCAATATTTTTTTGTTCTTTAAGCGGTGGTAACGCGATCTTAAAAGATTTAATATCAGTCATATTTAGAAAAGGCTGGACCCCTTCAGCAGCTATCTTATCCATATGGGGTTTAAGATAATTCAGGTAATAACATAGATATTCCGGTGTAATTCTTGTCTTGTCAACAGTAATCTTGCAGCTACCAGTTGTTGAAAGAACTGCTTTTTTAATGTGACTAGGCAGTATGCATGCATAACCAACTGTGCCTACTTTAGAGAGCAAGACATCGCCAGGACTGACTTGACTTCGTTTTAGTTCCTGAAATTTTTCCTCTGAAATATACTTCAAATTATCCTCAATAAACTCAAAAGGTCTAATATTGACTGTTCTTATTACAGGAATGCCTTGACTTATATAATCAATGCTTGTATTTACAGATGACCCAAAGGGACCATCAACAATAGCAAATTTTTCTTTTGCTCCCAATTCTTCTAATCTCACAACTTTCCACTCTTCCGGTATCTCTCCAATCTCGGTCTTCTTGAACTTCTTATGCCCAATACCTCGGGTGAGGAGTTGCTGCATCAGACCTTTTTTGAGTTCTTTTGTCTTCTCAATAACCGTGTCTGTCTCCTCAATAACATCATCAACAGTAGTCAAAATCTCAGCGATCTTTTTCTGTTCTTCAATTGGAGGCCTTCGCATTATCAGTGAATGAACTTCTCCTCTATTTATTCCGGGGACTCCAGTTGCAGCATTTAATTTTTCTAAATGAAGATTAGAGAGTAGATAAAAAAACCATCTTAAATTTAAAATCTCCTTACACTGTTCTTTCGAAATAAAGTACGTAGTATCTATAGCCCAGAAATCATTCTCAGCCCAAGTTACAGCTCCGACTGTGCCCTTTCTCCCAATAATAATACCCGGGCCACTAACCAATTTTTCATTATGATATCCGACTACACCGTTGGAACCATAGACAGGTATAGAGCCTTCAATCCTTGCTTTCTCTGGTAAAGACGCACCGTATTCTAAGAACGCAATCTTTCCTAAAGGAATTACAGACCAGTCCACCGGTATCTTACCAATCGGCGTGTCTTTGAACTTTATTCCTGTTTTTAAACTCTTTACCTGAATCATAATTTTTGACTATTAACCTGTCAATTTAATATCTGTCATGCCGGACTTGATCCTGCCATCCAGTACCTTTCTGGATTCGCACTTTCCAGACTGTTGCATAACCAGTATTTTGTCATCCTGAATTTATTCCAGGGTCTCATAACCTATTGGTTTTATTAGATGCTGAAACAAGTTCAGCATGACAATTTTTCCGGTTATGACAATTCTGCAACAGCCTGTTTGCGGGAATGACGTCCTAATACTTATGCTCTTACCTCTTCTTCTATCCCAAACACCCTGATTATAAAATCCTCAAAAGCCTTTGCATAGCTCTCCGGTTTGACGTTCCTGCCGGGAATTGGAGGGATATCAATGCCGCTTCGGGCGAATTCATTCCCCACCGCTTCCATTGCATCACGGAGCTTTGAACTCTTCATATATTCAGATTTTGTCTCCTGGATTTCATTCAATGTTCCCCATACTTTCGACAAGGCCTCAAAGAGAGCTATCCAGTCTATCCAGACGGGTTTCTTGATCTCCTCAAAGCTGCCTTTTGCCAGAAATTCCCACCAGCGCTCCTGGGAAAGCCAGTATTCTATCTTCCTTTTTCCTTTTATCCTGGTAAGTACAAGACCTGATTTCGAAAGCTCTATGAGCGCATCCTGTGTGCCGCGGATCGAAATCCCGATCGCCTTTGCAACTTCGGCAGGGTGGCCTCCGTCATGGGTCAAGAGATAGAGCACGCATTCAGCCCTGCTGCCGACCCCGAAAAGTGCACGAAGCAAAAATCTGAGAGTCGATTTTGCTGTCGGTATTACTTCACGTGATTTCCTGCTTGGCGTTAAAAGCGCTCGGAAGAAGGCGTATTTTGAAAAGCGTTCGTCAACTTCGCCACCGAAAATGCCTGCTGTATGCTTTTTCAAGTGTCTCAGTTTAAATAAGGGTTCCTTTTCATCGGGTATGTTTTTGAAACAAAGTTTGGCAAGGTTATTCCACTTCCTCTCCTGTCCTTGGGAAGAAAGAAACTCCGATACGGCACCTATGAGACGGCAGGTTTCATCTGTGCTTTTTCTGAGAATTCCCCTTAATCTCTGAATATCAATCCACTGTCCATTTGTGACAAGCCAGTCCATAACTTCATCAAAAAGTCTCGGTTCATATCGGGCCATTTCGAGAGTAAAAACGAGAAGCGCTTCAGGGTCAATGACCCATAGTTCTTCAGCTCTGGCTTCGCCAAGAACACCGAGGATAGACCACTGCCTCCAGAGAAAGTCCAGGATATTTTCAAGGTATATATCTCTAAAGTCTTTCTGCGACATCTTCATACCCCATATGCCTTAACAGGTCTTTCACATTTTGCCTATACCCCTCCGATACATCATGAGTCATGCTCCAGCAAGCAGCGTTTTCCAACTCCCCTGCGTCCGGCTCTAATAACAGGAGGTCATTGTAATGCTTCCCTATCCCCTGATCTACTACTGCATAGAGTTTGAAACAGATTTGGTCATATCTGCTGAGAAAATGAACGGTTAATGACTTTCCGAACTGTTTTGTTTCAACCCTGTCCATCAAGCCGTCTGGAAGACCAAAGTCCACTGCTGAAGTCGGACCAGGATTAAGCCATTTTTCCGGGAGATCAAAATCCCGAGCTACCTTTTTAGAAGCCTGTTCAAGTTCCTGAGGGAAAGGCTCAGCCTTTTTAAGATGTACATTCCCCTCGGAATTTGTTTCAGTAAAGGCAACGACATCAACATCCTTTGTTGCACGCCTGACCAGGCCAAGCACATTCAGCGCAGAACCTCCGCATATAACCAGCCCAGGGATCAATGCATTTATTGCATCTAATTGTTCTCCTAATGCAGTCAATATCCTTTCTATCTCTTTTTTATCCTGGAACATGGCTAAATCTTGTATCCCAGCTCCTTGAGAAAGCTATTCATCTTATCTTCTGTCTTGGCACGTTCCTTCTTTAACTCTTTCAGCTCATTAATAACCTTCTGGACATCGATCAGTTCTTCCTTTTCAGTTATATCGATATACCGTGCAATATTAAGGTTGCAATCGTTGGAGCGGATTTCATCAAGCGAAATAGGACTGCAGTATTTATCAATTGTCTTGTATCCACGATACGCATCAGCAATCTTCTTTATATCCTGTTCCCGGAGTTTGTTCTGATTTTTCCCCTCAAGGTAGTCATATGCACCATAGAGAAAAAAGACTTTTCCTCTACGCTCTTTGGGCTTGTTTTTATTGATAATGAGTAAGCAGGCTGGAATACCGGTGCCGTAAAAGAGATTTGAAGGAAGTCCGATTACTGCTTCAAGCAGGTCTTCCTCAAGTATCCCCTGCCTGATTTTGCCCTCTGCTCCTCCGCGGAAAAGCGCCCCATGAGGGAGTACAACACCCATCCTTCCTTTTTGATTGAGAGTCGCTATCATGTGCTGGACAAATGCGTAATCACCATAGCCCTTTGGTGGTATACCGAAGCGGAAGCGTCTATAAGGATCATGTTGTGCCTCTTCGTATCCCCAATTCTTAAGAGAAAACGGCGGGTTTGCAATAACAATATCAAATTCCATAAGCTTTCGATCTTCTCTGAAAAGTTTCGGCTTTCTCAGAGTATCGCCTTTTTCAAGGGTGGCTGTTATGCCGTGAAGGAGCATGTTCATTTTACAGATAGCCCATGTCCCGATGTTCCTCTCCTGTCCATAAAGTGAAATGTTCTTCCAGTTCTGTTTGTTCTCTCTCAGATGATAAACCGACTGAATCAACATGCCGCCTGAGCCACAGGCAGGATCGCATATTCTCATCCTTTCTTGGGGATCAAGTATCTCCACAAGGAGCTTCACCACTTCTTTAGGAGTATAGAATTCTCCTCCTTTTTTACCAGCGTCGTCTGCAAATTGTGCAATCAGATATTCATAAGCACGACCTAAGATATCAGGGTCGGATAAATTATCATTTCGAAGGGAAATTGTAGAGAAATGGGCAATGAGTTTTGACAATATTTCATCAGGGAGTCTGTCTTTGTCGTTGAAATCTGTAGTTGAAAGGACTCCTTCCAGTTTGCCAACATTTGTTTCTTCAAGGGCTTCGTTGGCTTTGTTGAGGACTTCTCCCAAATTTTGAGTTTTGGTTTTTATAGAATTCCAGTGCGCTTTAGAAGGGACAAAAAACTCATGCTCATCAGGTGTTTTCCAGGCCAATTCCTTATCGCCGGTTTCCTTCTCAATCTTTTCACCTTCTTCATCGAATACATCAGAAAGGCGCTTCAAAAAAAGAAGCCCAAAGATGTAGTTCTTATAATCAGATGCATCTATACTCCCCCTGAGAATATTTGCGGACTCCCAGAGATGAGCCTCAAGTTTTTCTAAAGTAATTTTGTTCATATTATTAACCCCTCAACCATTATCGTTATAGTTTGCTTAAAGAATAACGAACTTTTAATAAATAGTCAATATTATAGTTTATCATTAGTAATAGTACTGTTTATCTATTATATATATGAAGAAATTATGGAGGTTTAATGTATTCTTCGCAGGATATATTTTTGTATTGAGAGGGAGAGAGCTAAAACAACCCTTTGGAACATTTATATTGTCTTAATGACTTCCTCAGTGTATCGACAAATTTCTTCCCTACGAATGTCTTTTGTCTTTGGTGCCCTCAAACAATCCCAATTCATTTTTATGAGGAATGTTTAAATGGTTATAGGCTTTTTCTGTAGCCTTTCTCCCATGTGATGTCCTGATGATAAAATCTGATTTCAAAAGAAAGGGTTCAACAACATCCAGTAAAACATCTGTTTCTATCTGAAGAGTCGCTGCAAGCGCCTCAATCCCGGCGGGTCCGCCTTTATAATTCAGGATAATGGTTTTCAGCAATTTTCTGTCGGTTTCTCCCAAACCATATTCATCGATGCCCTCGAGGGCCAACGCTTCCATGGCTACATCCTTCGTTATTTTTCCCTGAGCCCTAACTTGTGCGTAGTCACGAACGCGTTTTAATAACCTATTTGCGACCCTTGGAGTGCCTCTCGCCCTCCGCGCTATTTCATAAGCACCATCCTGTTCAATAACAACACTCAATATTGCCGAAGAGCGTTTCACAATTCTGACCAGATCTTTCTCATTGTAAAAATCCAGATCCCTTGTAATCCCGAATCTTTCTCTCAGCGGGGAGGATAATAGGCCGGACCTGGTTGTCGCACCGATTAATGTAAAAGGTTCAAGCCTGTATCTATGGGTTCTCGCATGAACACCTTTGTCAAATATGAAATCGACTGCATAGTCCTCCATTGCCGGATAAAGGAATTCTTCTACGACTTTTGGAATCCTATGGATTTCATCAATAAAAAAAACATCACCCTTTTCCATATGGGTCAGGATACCCATCAAATCGCCGCCTTTCTCCAAAGCAGGGCCGGAAGAAGTAATAATCTTGGTGCTCATCTCATTGGCAATGATATGAGCTAATGTTGTCTTTCCCAGCCCGGGCGGCCCGTTAAACAAAACATGGTCTAAAGGTTCTTCCCTCTTCAAAGCCGCTTCTATGGCAATTTTTAATGTTTCTACTATTTTATCCTGCCCTATATACTCAGAAA
>Ga0315281_10014671_pt1 | contig 10549 bp, 7 predicted proteins | sample YL17G07_0_MG_FD_204540 | JGI IMG/M metagenome (GOLD analysis project Ga0315281, IMG submission 204540) | Sediment microbial communities from Yellowstone Lake, YNP, Wyoming, USA - YL17G07_0 | ecosystem: Environmental > Aquatic > Freshwater > Lake > Sediment | place: USA: Wyoming | collected... | reverse complement strand
CGACAGCGCCAAGATCCTCGACGGCGTGAGCGCCATCTGGTTCTCCGGCGGGGACCAGGCGCGTTTGACCGCGGCGCTCCTCGACACGCCCATCCACACACGCATGCTCGAATTCTACGCCGCTGGGGGCCTCCTCGGGGGCACGAGCGCGGGCGCGGCCGTCATGAGCGAGGTCATGATCACCGGCGACGAGAAGCGCACGACCGACGAGGACCTCAATTGGCAGACGGTCGAAGCCGATAACGTCGTCCGCGTGCGCGGCTTCGGCTTCGTCAAGAACGTCATCATCGACCAGCATTTTCTGATCCGCCGTCGCCAGAACCGCCTTATCAGTCTCGTCCTGGAGAACCCGGCGCTCCTCGGGGCCGGGATCGACGAATCGACGGCCATCCTGGTCCGGCCGGACGGCAAGTGGGAGGTCCTCGGCGAAAGCCAGGTCTTCGTGGTCGACGCCCGCAAGACGATCGTCACCAAGGCCTCGTCCAATAAGCTCGGCGCCCACGGCCTCGCCTTGCACCTCCTCCTTCCCGGCGACGTTTTCGACCCGGTCGCCGGCCGCGCGGAGGGCCCGTCGAAATGAAAACGAAGAAGCTGAAACTTCCCCACACGCTCATCCTCATCTACATCATGGTCGTCCTGACCGCGGCGGCCACCTGGGTCATTCCCGGCGGCCAATACAAGCGCGTGGAGAAGGACGGCCGGACCATCCCCGTGGCCGGGTCCTACGAGCGGGCCGAGAGCCGGCCGCAGGGGCTCGGCGCGCTCTTCGTCTCGCCGGCGCGGGGCTTCGTCGACGCCGCGGCCATCATCATCATCGTCTTCATCTGCGGCGGCGCGTTCTCCGTCATCCAGAAGACGGGGGCCATTACGACGGTCATCCACAACCTGGCCTTGAAGTTCGGCCGGAGCAAGGCCCTCCGGGTCCTTTTCATCCCCGTGACCATGATCCTGTTTTCTCTGGGCGGCGCCATCTGGGGCATGTGCGAGGAGACCATGCCCTTCATCCTGATCTTCGTCCCGCTCTCCCTGTCGCTCGGCTATGACACCATCGTCGGGGTCGCCCTGCCGTTCCTGGGCGCGGCGGCCGGATTCGCCGGCGCCTTTTTCAACCCGTTCACGGTCGGCATCGCCCAGGGCATCGCCGGCCTGCCCCTTTATTCCGGGCTGGGCTACAGACTCGCCGTCTGGGCCGGCGGCACGGCCATCGTCATCGCCGTGGTCATGCGCTACGCGGGCCGGGTCCTCAAGGACCCGACGAAGAGCCCGACCTACGAAGAGGATCTCGAGAAGCGGCAAAAGCTCCAGGTCGGGGGCCCGGTGATCGAGAAACTCGCGTTGACGGCCGCCCACAAGAGGGTCATGGTCGTCTTCGCCGCGGGCTTCGGCGTCATGGTCTTCGGCATCCTGAAATACCAATGGTTCATCTTCGAGATCGGCGGCGTTTTCCTGGCCATGGGGATCTTCTCGGGGATCGCGGGCAAGCTCACGGGCGATGAGCTGGGGAAATCGTTCGTCGAGGGGGCCAAGGACATGGTCAACGCCGCCCTGATCATCGGCACGGCCCGGGCCATCCTGATCGTGGCTCAGGACGGAAGGATCCTGGACACCATCCTGTCCGCCATGGCCGGGACGATCTCCCAATTCCACCCGCTCATCTCGGCCGAGCTCATGTTCGTCTCCCAGTGCGTCATCAATTTCTTCGTCCACTCGGGGACGGCCCAGGCGGCTCTGACCATCCCCATCATGGCCCCTCTGGGCGACCTCGTCGGCATCACCCGGCAGACTTCCGTCTTCGCCTTCCAGCTGGCCGAATACATCAACCCCGTCCTGCCGACCTCCGGCGTCACGATGGGCATCCTCGGCCTGGCTGGATTGAAATGGGAGAAATGGGCCAAGTGGCTGGTGCCGCTCCTCGTCCTCTGGATCCTTTTCGCGGCCCTGACCCTCATCCCGCCGGTGCTGATGAAGTGGGGCCCGGCTTAAGGGGCTGCCCCTATTCCGGGGCTGTTATGGACTGGGGGGCAAATTCAATGCCGGGAGGGGGAATTCAGCTCGCTCGGAAAAAGCAAATTCTTATCCTTTGAAAGCGAAATCCTCAAGCTCCTTGAGGCACTCGTCGATTCCGACCACGCGAACGCGGGGACCGAGCGGGTATCCTGCTTCGTCCATCGGACACACGACCCGGGCGTGTTCAGGCTTGAGGACTTCCAGGGAGCCCGGGAAGCCGCGCGACAAATGAGGTGAAAGGGAGGCCTTGATCTCAAACACGAGCCGCTTCCGGCCGCGTTCCAGGACCAGATCGACCTCCTCACCTGACGAGGTCCTGTAAAAGCCGGGCCGCCAAAGGGGCAAGGCCGCAGTGATTTGCTCGAGGCACCACCCTTCCCAAGAAGCGCCGAAGACCGGATGACCGTAGAGGGCCGTCATCGTCTCGATCTCGAGCAATGAGTGCAGAAGTCCGCTGTCCCTCAAGTAGACCTTGGGCGATTTGACCAAGCGTTTCTTCAAATTGATTTCCAAGGGTCGAAGCACGCGGATCATATACGATTGTTCCATGATGTCCAGGTACTTGCGGACTGTGTTGTGGGACACGTCTAGGGATTGGCCCAGCTTGGACGCGTTGAACAGACCGCCGTGATAATGGGCCAACATGGTCCAGAATCTCATCAGGGAAGGCGCCGGAATGGAAAAACCCAGTTGGGGGATATCTCGGTGAAGATAATCCTGAATAAGGTCTCTTCGCCAAGCGGCACTCTGGCTTTCGGTTTGGGCCAGGAAGGCGGGCGGGAACCCGCCCCGCCACCAAAGTTTTTTAAAATGCCCCTTGCTCGATTTCACTTCGTTTTGAAGCTCGGCCCAAACAAACGGCGATAGCTCCAGGTAATGAATGCGACCGGCGAGGGTCTCCCCGCTGCGGCGAATGAGATCCCGGGCCGCCGACCCCAAAACCAGGAACCGGCCTGGACGCCGGTCCCGATCCACCAGGGCCCGGAGAAGAGAGAAGAGATCGGGTTTGACCTGGACCTCGTCGATACAGATGAGCTTGTCGGCGTTTTCCCTAAAGAAAAACTCGGGATCGGCGAGTTTGCGCAGGTCGGACGGAAGTTCGAGATCCAGAAACATCGCATTGGGAATCCCGGCCAGAGCATGCCGGGCGAGGGTTGATTTCCCGCATTGACGGGGGCCGACAAGGGCCGTGACGGGATTTCTCCGCAGGGATTCGACAAGATCTCTTTCAAGGAGCCTCTTTATGTAAGTATGCATATTGTAACTCTGTCTTACATTATACATACATCAGCAAAAGCCGTCGTGTCAAGAAAGAAAATGGAGTCCTCAATTTTACGCGACATGATGAATTCCCGTTCTTCTCGGCCGCCGTTAGGGATACCTGCTCAAACACCTGCGAGGGCGGCATCACCCGGCAGACGTCCGTCTTCGCCTTCCAGCTGGCCGAATACATCAATCCCGTCCTGCCGACCTCCGGCGTCACGATGGGCATCCTCGGCCTGGCCGGACTGCGCTGGGAGAAGTGGGCCAAGTGGATGGTGCCGCTCCTCGTTCTATGGATCCTTTTCGCGGCCCTGACCCTCATCCCCCCGGTGCTCATGAAGTGGGGCCCGGCCTAAGGGGCTGCCCCTATTCCGGGGCTGTTATGGACTGGGGGGCAAATTCAATGCCGGGAGGGGGAATTCAGCTCGCTCGGAAAAAGCAAATTCTTATCCTTTACACCCCGCCTGCGACTCACCCTTGGAAGGTTTATCGAGGACCGGGCGAGACCGAGGTGACCGGGAGACCCTAGATGAAGATAAAAGCGGAAAGATTCACGTTGCCTTGACACTCTGCTACAGTTCTTGACTTAGCTAAAGGGCTATGAATACAATCGTTCCATGACGAGAGCGGGGTAGGCTCCGAATCCACGGAGAGAGGTTTCCATATGGCACGAAAGAGGAACTTCCTGTTTGTTTATCCTGAGATCCTTCTGGCAATTTATTTCTCCCTTTGCATACTTGAGCCGGTGCCGGGCATCGCCTCTGCTATCCAAAAGATCGAGATGGAAAACGGCGTTCGCGTCGTCCATAATAAAAAGGGCGGGGAATGGGGCAGCGATCCCAAGATATCGATTGAGTTGGTCCGGACGATCGGCGACGTCGATACGGATGACGAGAACCTGGCGTTCAACTCGCCGAGCGACATGGGAGTGGACGACGCCGGCAACATCTATATCCTCGATAGCGGCAACCAGCGGATCCAGGTGTTTGGCCCCGAGGGCCGATACGTACGCACGATCGGCAGGAAAGGACAGGGGCCGGGCGAATTCTCAAGCCCGAACTCGATCGACATCGATGGCGAAGGACGCCTCTATGTCCTGGATGATCGTCAAAAACGGATCCAGGTATTCGCAGCGAACGGGGAGATTCTGAAGTCCATGCGGGCGATGCTCGGCCCGAGCACGGTTTCACAGTCCTCGATCATCGGAATCGACCGGATGCGCCTGCTCGGATCTCGGGGATTCGTCATTCGCACCTATACCGGTTATGGCATGTCGGGTGCCCCAAAGCTAAAAACTATGCCCAAGCTGGTCAAGCTGTTGAGCCCCGACCTTGAAGTTTGGCTAGAATTCGGTGATCCGGTTGATTACGGCAACGAGATAACGAACGCCACCGGAAACTCATGGCAGTTCGCTGTCGACGGGGAGGACCATATCTACCTTTGCTTCGCCTATCAAAATCGTATCGAAAAATATTCGTCCGAGGGAGAACTCCTCTGGCGGGCGGACCGCGAGCTCAACTTCCCGACTAAGCTGATCCAGAAAGGTGAACAGAAGATAACGCCGAACAGCGCAACCTATATCTCGCCCAAGTTCAACCGGGTGGCTGTCGGGATCGCCACCGACTATAAAGGCCGCGCCTGGGTGGTGACCTGCGACAGGCAGATCAGGAAAGAAGAAGTCGTCACTAATATGACCTCCGGTTCGCCGTCCGGAGAGACGCGGAAGACGGAGGGCAACACAGACCTTCGGACGACGGACATGCTCAAGCTCGAGGTCTTCGGGCCAGACGGGGTGCTCCTTGGTGAAATTCGCTTGACGCACTTCGTCGATATGATCCACGTCCACAAGGACCGGCTCTTCCTCCTCGACCGAGAACGTGGCGTGAAGTTTTACGAATACAGGATCAGCGATCGGCCTGATTCTAATGGGCGGCATTGAACGGCCTACATTAGGAGATAATTTAGTTGAGAAAGTGCCTCCTGTTCCTATCCTTGTTCCTTATTTACGTGAGCAACAGTAGCCGATCCTTCCAAAAAGTCACAACAAAGGTCAAAGTATACAATGACGTCTTTCTTACAGATTCAGGTCTTATCCCACTTCCGGAAAATGCGATCGAATTGGCTCGTGAATTCACAATTAAATCAGAACAATTTCAGTCCCCCTTAAAATTGGCTGCCGATCGAGAAGGAAATATCTATGCTTCGGCAATGAGCTCCGGCTTTGTACAGAAATTCAATGCCGCAGGAGAATTTCTACTTCCTATAGGCAAAAAAGGAAACGGAAAACCGTTTTTCCAAGCTCCCTACGCTGTTCATGCGGCCAAAGATTATCTCATCATTCATGATATGGGCAAGAAAAGCCTTGAATTCATGGATTTCCAGGGCGTTTATATCCGAAGTCAAAAAATATCCGAATTCAACGATTTTGCCATCGGAGAAAATGATCGCCTTTATGTCGCCCATTATGTTCAAGACAAGGATTCTCCTCTTGTCACGGTTTATTTCCCAGACGGGAAAGAGCTTGCTTTTGGAAAATCGCTCTCTTTTCGTCACAGCATGCAAATATTGAATTCAAGATCGCTGGCCATAAATGAAAAAGGCGAACTCTATGTTGCCTTTACATATTTTCCGATCATTCGCAAGTATTCGCCCGAGGGAAAACTCCTTGCCGAATACAAGATCGAAATCCCCATGATGAAGGCAAAAGAAAACTATAATCTGAAAATAATCGGTGAAGGCATTGCCGATATAGCCCAGCGTGCAGGCTATAAGCCTTTGATTATCAGCATTAAGACCTTTGGCGACAAGGTTTATCTATTGAGTCATTACCCTCGTTTGGAAATAACGGAAATGGACGACGAAGGAAATTACACTGCGATGTACTGGGCAGATTTCAAAGAGGTCTATGAAACTAATGATTATGTGATTCAGGAAACCAATGGGGAAAAGAAGTTTTATGTTTCGCATTCGTATCCACCCCACTTCGATATCGATGTTTTTAAAAAGAAGAAGATTCATGGTGGAGGACGGATAGCAGAGATCGAAGAACTGACCGACGAGATCGCATCATACCCGGACAATTATCTTTCCTACAATAACAGGGGGGTCGCAAAACATCGATTGGGGGATTATCTCGGGGCCATCAAAGATTTTTCCAAAGCCATTGAATTGGCTCCGGATTCCGCTCTTGCCCATAACAACCGTGGGCTCTCTCGAGTTAAGGTGGAAGATATTGATGGAGCCATAAGCGATTTCACAAAGGCTATGGAATTAAATCCCAGTGAATCAGGGGTCTTTTATAATCGTGGGATTGCGCTTGCTCACAAAAAAGATTATGAGAAAGCCATCAAGGATTTCGAGAGAGCGGTAATCCTGGATCCAAAGATTGAAACCAAGGTTCGGGAACAAATCGACTATTGTCGAACCCACTTGAAGAACAGTGCGAAAAAGATAATGTAGCAGTTACTACGGGGAGCAGTAAATACTTTGCATAATCCTTGCTGCTCCACGAGTACTAGCCGGGCTATATAGAAATCTGAAGACATCTATTTTCTGCCCGGCTTAGTATATGCCGGAAGTGTAACGACGGCTTGAGTCGTCCACATAATCAGGTAGGCGCCGTCTGAACGGCGGCAAAGGCATTGTTGATGTCTTGGCCCGGAAGTTGCATGCCATAAGGGAATTGGGAACTCTCAACCTGAGCATTAGTTCGGCCACAGGCATTGGCTTTACGTAATATGAGCTCGCTAACCGGCATCGTGGTCTCTAACTTTGGAGGTCAACCATGAACAAACTTGCTTTTGTGCTGGTCACAGCCGCACTTTCTAGCTGTTGCTTTGGGCAAGAATCCAATAAGGAGAGGGGTGGCGCGGTCAATAACAATGATGTCCATCTTGTTGGTAATCACTTCGTTTCCATTCTCCCGGGCAAGCGTCAACTACGGTTGACGTTTTCCTGACCTGATTGCCCTTCGGAGCCGGGTCTCATCCCGTTTTTCCTGGGAGACGCGGTCCGATCCGTCAGGATATTCATAATAGGAAAAAGATCCGCGATTAAGCCAACTCCCGCAGGAAAGGTAAAGACGGCCGGACGAGAACTCCCCCCGCAGAGAGAAAATCCTTCCTGCCCACGGCACTGACCTGCAGGGCCTCCGCCTCCGGAAACCTTTTCTTCAGGTAGGCCAGGGCCGGCGAGACCGGAGCGTCGTCCCATTTCGCTTCGATGAAGCGCAGCGGCCTGCGACCTTCGCAGATGACAAAGTCGACTTCGCGGCCGTCAACATCGCGGAAATACTTGAGTTCCAAATCCCGGCCCTGCGTGTCCTGCTGGAAGTGCACCCATTTGAGCAGGTGCGAGGCCACCAGGTTCTCGAATCGCTTGGGCATGTCGGGAACCTGGCTCCAGTCGTAATGGTAGTGTTTGGCCTCCTTTTTCACGGCCCGGATGGCGGGGGCGCCGAAGGGAGCGAGGCGGAACATGAAGTACAGCCGCTCTAGGGCCAGCAGCCAACGGCTCACGGTCTTGTGGCTTACCTGCAGGTCCTCGCGCAGCGCGTTGATCGAGAGGGGCGAACCAACCAGCTCGGGCAGCCGTAGGGCCAGCAGCTCCAGGTTGCCGAGGTCGAGGATGTGCTCAAGGGAAACGACCTCTTCCCGGAGGATGCGGCTGCGGTAGGAGCGTGTCCATCGTCTTGCCGTTGCCTGGGAACCCGAAAGGAAGGGTTCGGGGAAGCCCCCCAGGGTCAGCAAGTCGAGCAGTTCGGGGGGATGCTCCAGCTTGAGTTCGGCCGCCGAGAACGGATGAAGGCGCAGGAAATGGTAGCGACCTTGCAGCGAGTCGCCTCCGAAGCGATAAACGTCGAGGCGGGCGCTGCCAACGACCAGGATATTCAGCTTCCGTTCAGGCTGATCCACCAGCCCCTTCAGATAGTTACGCCAGGAGCGGTACTTGTGGATCTCGTCCAGGACGATCATGCCTGCGGCCGGCAGCTCCCGGCGCAGGATGGTCTCGCGATGCTCGGGTACGTCCCAACTCAGGTAGAAGCCGGCCTTGCCGGCGATTCGCCTTGCCATGGTCGTCTTGCCGACCTGGCGCGGGCCGGCAACGAACACCATTTTTTCCTTAAGGTCGGTGCGGGCCTGCTTTTCCAAGTATCGTTCTTTCATGTCTCAAAAATACTACTAATTTCACCAGGTGTCAAATTTACTCGCGAGTAATTTGGACACAGAAAGATAAACACCGAGGATGATCTTTCCGGTTATGGCTTTCTATCGTCTCCCAAAGCAGTGGGGGGAATGACCGGCGGGCCACTTGCGCCGGCGTCGGTTGTTTTCTTTTAACCGCCCGGATTCACCGGAATGGGCCGAGCGGGTGGGGAAGTACATGCTCCGGCCGGTGCTCGCCCTGGAGCGGCTGACATTTCTGGAACCCGAGGGCAAGGTCGGTTATCGCTGAGGCCGTGACGGCGCGGGGCAGGAGACGGAGGTGATGGATTATCCGGAGTTTATCGCCCGGGTGACTTCTCATATTCCCGACAAGCGGAGGGGTTTCTTGCCCCTGTTGGATCTTCGGGCGCGGTTTTCGCAGCTATTGACATCGCCGCCCGGCCGGGGATACAGTTCCCCCATGGACTGGGGGGCAAATTCAATGCCGGGAGAGGGAATTCAGCTCGCTCGGAAAAAGCAAATTCTTTTCCTTCCGTAAATGTTCTGGCTAAGCTGTTCATGACTGTTGGCGAGAGGACAGAGCATCTCAATAGAGAAACGGCCCAGATTACGTCTTAGGAGAAGCGGCAAATGAAAAGAACTCTTTGGCCTATTTTACTTTTCTACCTTATTACAGCAATAGGCTCATCACAGATGGACTATTTGCTAATCTTTGGGAATGGTTGGATGTTTAATGTAAAGGAGCCAACGGGCTGGACAGGCCATACGGAAGATGCATATCGGTATCGCGTGAATGCCTATTTCTGCCTAGGGAAAAAGACTTTCATCAAATCGCCAGTTGTTATGCATATTAGGATTAATAGCAAGAGAGGAGATACTCTGCAGCAGATAATAAACTCTGACATCGCAGATTATAGAAAGCAGCACAAGAAACTCGAGCTACAGGAATTCCCTATAAACGAACTAGGTTATGAGGTCTTATCCAAGAAATATTCATATGATGATAAAACGATTGACTATGTTTGTTTACTCGACCCTAACAAGGATTCGCCTCTTTACTTAGTTTTCGTTCTAAATGGACCGAAAGAAGAGAGCCCTAAGTATGAGAAGGACTTTCTATCATTAATCAGGTCCTTTTCCTGGCTAGGCGGAAAAGTGAAGAAATGAAGCTAATGCTGACCCCAACCGAGTGGCCTTTTTTGCACCATAAATTGATTCTCACGATTATCTTTGTATCTGCATTACACTTTCAAAGAATCGCACAAGACCCCGCAGCTGAGCAGAAAAGCATCGAAAAAAGCGCGTTTTGGAACAATGCGTACAAAGCTGCCGAGGTCAACGCCCTGAAAGGGCGGTTGCTGGCCCTCCGGGCGGCTTTGCCGGTCCCGGATGCGGCTTGCTGGGCCCCGCCACCCGACGTGGGGGAGTCGTTTACTGAAGGCATGTCCGACGTTCATGGATTTCTAGGTGGAATCGGAGGGATTTTGGCGCCGCGGCTAGTCCACGCGCCCGAGCTGGCCGCAGGCCGCCATGAGAGCCCGGCCCCGGGGGCTTCTCAGCTTGACCCGTGCGCCTCCCGCCTCGAGGCGCTTTGTGAACGACTCGATCTCGGCCCCGGTCGGCGCGCGGCCGACGGGGGAGGAGCCGGGGTTGTAGGGGATGAGGTTGAGGACAGCCCGGCCGGATGGCGCCGCGGCCCGGAGGAAGGCAGCCGTCCCCTCCGCCGCGCCCGGGCCGTCGTTCCGTCCCGGGATGAGGCAGTAGTTCACCGCGAGGGCGAAATTGCGGCGCTGGGGATAAAGGGCCAAGACGGCGGCCAGGGCCTCGAGGCCCGCGCCCCTGCTCGCCGGCATGAGCTCGCCGCGGAGCCCTTCGTCCGGCGCGTTGAGGCTCACCGAGAGATTGAGGCGCTTGAGCCCGAGGCCCTTGAGACGGGCGATGCCCTCGGGCAAGCCGAGCGTGCAGACCGTGATATCGTCCTGCGAAAATGCGGGGCCGGATTCGTCGAGGAAAATAGCCAAGGCTCCCGTGAGGCCCTCGAAATTGTCGAGCGGTTCGCCCATGCCCATGAAGACGATCTGGCCGATGTCCCAGCCCAGGGTCAGGCGGGCCGC
>Ga0315281_10014670_pt1 | contig 10550 bp, 13 predicted proteins | sample YL17G07_0_MG_FD_204540 | JGI IMG/M metagenome (GOLD analysis project Ga0315281, IMG submission 204540) | Sediment microbial communities from Yellowstone Lake, YNP, Wyoming, USA - YL17G07_0 | ecosystem: Environmental > Aquatic > Freshwater > Lake > Sediment | place: USA: Wyoming | collected... | reverse complement strand
TCTGGTGGTAAAGCAGCGGAACCTTGTTCGCAAACCTGTACAGCTCGGCGCCCGTGTTCGGGTTCAGGTTCCCGCCGTACGCCAGCCCCACTTCGATCTGGAACGGATTGCCGCGATAAACGCTGGGCGGACGCGTGACTGCCACGTAATACTCGGCCTCGACCTCCTTCTTCAGCCCGTTCTCTATCAGCTGCTCTGTCATGGGCGAGATGCAGTTCGTCGGAGGCGCGATGAGCTTCACCATCTGCATCGATTTGTGCAGCCTCTCGGCCTCCTCGTTGGTTATGCCCGCGGGCTTGCGGATCGCTTCTAGCTTTGCAAGTCGCAATATCTGTTCGGCTGAATTTCCGCCTACGCGCGAAAAATCGTTGGCTAGGAAGCCGTGCAAGTTGTGCGTGCGCGTTGTGGCCAGCATCCGGATAAGTATCCCGAGTTCGATCCCGTACGGGTGCGGCTTGATTTCTTTCGGCTGCTTCGGCATCGTGTTCGTCGTGCGTTCGAACTTCACGACCCCGTTCGGTCCGTTGTAAACTATGTGCGCGTACGGGTTTGCTATGGCCGTGCGCTTCAGGTATTCCATTATCGACTGCGCGCGCTCGACGTAAACGCCCTCGAGCTCCACCTCGATAACAACGCCGTGCCACCTTTCCTTGTTCGGCATCGTGTTGTGCAAGGATATCTTCGGCTCGTTCTTTACAGTGTCTATCAGCAGCTCGAACTCGTGTATCTTCGAGTCGCCCGTGCTTGTCCTTATCCTCGCGGGCTTGCCGGTCGTCAGCTGCGCGTACAGTATCGCGCCGCGTATGCCCAGTCCCTGCTTCCCGCGCGACTGCTTCAGCCTGTGGAACTTGCTGCCGAAAAGCATCTTGCCGAAAGCAAGCGCCATCTTCGACTCCACGACGCCCGGTCCGTTGTCCTCCATTATAATTTTGAATCGGTCTATGCCAAGCTGCTTCACAGTGATTTTTATCTCCGGAAGTATCTCCGCCTCCTCGCACGCGTCCATGCTGTTGTCCACCCCCTCCTTCACAACAGTGAGCATGGCCTTCGTGGAGTTCTCGTACCCGAGCAGGTGGCGGTTCTTCTCGAAGAACTCGGCCACGCTGATCTCCTTCATGTTGCGCGCGATGTCCTCCGCGGTCATCCTGTCGGAAATGGGCGCGCCCAGCTCTCCCTTCTCAGCCACGTAAACACCTTCCGTTTTCGCTCCTGCGACTCCGCTGTTAGTTTATCGTTTCGCTTGCTATTAAATTTTCACGACGTTCTCCTCGAGGTAGCGGAACACGGTGCCGTGCTTGCTGCCTTCGAGCAGCATGCACACCGCCTCGCGCGCTACCTGCACCGCCTGCCAGCGGCCGATTATGCCGACTGTCTTGCCGGACACGACCATGTGCGTGCCCGTGAACCGTTCGACCACGTTCTTCGCCTTGCCTTCGCGGCCGATAACGCGGCCCTTCAGGTCGGTGAGCCTGTTCTTCGACTTGCCCGCATACTCCGTGATGTCCAGCAGGCAGAGTTCCTGCTCCTCGTCAAGCAGGTTCAGCGCGTCTTCCATGTTGAACCCGCGGCCGAAAGCGGTCAGCACCTGCTTCACGCGCATCCCGCGTATCGGGTCGTCCGATTCGAAGGTGACGCCGTCGCGCAGGTCCACGCTCACCTCCGCCAGCTCTTCGAGCTTCTTCAGCAGCTGCTTGTTCCTGCGCAGCAGAGCCAGCCTCCGCTCTGGCATGACGACAGAATCAATCATGAAATAAATTCCTGTTCCAAACTTAATTAACTTTCAGAAGCGGCGAAACGGGAGCGGCGTTCAAACGAAGTTCTCGGGCACGTAGCCCTTCCTGCGCAGCCAGTTTGCCTGCGTGGGCTTGTACACGTACGCGATGTCCGCGCGCTCGTTGCTCTGCACAACCCACAGCTTCAGCAGCAGCATGTCTCCCATGTGCGCCCACGCGCGCTTGCGGAGCTTACCCGGTATGCGGCATATGCGGGTGTTCCCGTCGGAGCAGCGCGCGCGCATCCTGTCGTTGCCAAGCATCTGCTCCACTATTCCCAGTATCTCGCCTCGGCGCGGTATGCGTATGCGCGCTATGTCCATCTGTTCGCGCTGTTCCAGCGACATCTGATTTTTTCGTGGGTCTGGCATCGAAAGCACCTTTCAATCGTATGTAGAACTAATTGGTGCGATTGAAATAAAAGGGTTCTGCTCGCCGTTTTCATTCCACGTTCAAGAGCATGTCCAGCCCTTTCATCAGGTTCGAGCAGCACTGCCTGACGTCCGACTTAGGTAGCGAGCTCCTCCCGCTAACGAAGTAGCCGAGCGCGTTCGTCGCCATAATCAGGTAGCCGTCTATGATATCAGCCTTCTTTTCAAACTCGTAATTTCTGGCTACGGCTGGGCTCGTGATCTCTTTCGCGTTCTCCACGATGTCCCTGGCTATCTTCGACGCTTCGATGTCGTTCTCCACCGAGTACAGCGAGGTTGAAACCATCATAGCTTCTACATTCTCCGTCAATCTTTTAAGCCTATCTACGCCCGGTCCTGCACGTACTTCTTGTTTTCGCGTAAAGCCGCCTCCGCGCGCGCCAGCTCCTGGCCGATGTACGTGGCATGGTCGAGCTTGGTTATGAGATTCTCGTTCGCTATGCGCCTGTAGAGCTCCTGCGATTCCTTGCCGCGGAACACGTAGCCGCTCGGCCGGCCGTCGTTCAGCCTGTGCTCTGCAACTATCTCGCCGCCTTCCACGGAAATGACGAAGTAGCCGTTCTTGTCGGGCTCGAACTCGACGATCCTGCCTGTGTAGTTCTTGCGCAGCACGTCGGCCGCTGCCTCCCAGCTGTTCTCGTAAACGTGCGCCGAGTTCGCTATCGTCACCATCTGCCCCGCGGGCAAGCCCAGCTCCGATGCGACGGTATTCTGCAGCTTGCGCAGCGCGAACGCGTTCAGCGGCCAAGCCCCATACATGTCGTTCGAGCGGAACACGGCTGTCTGCAGCAGTCTGCCGTTCTTCACATTCCAAGTTATCTGCGTGAGGCATGGCGGGCTTTTCGACCCCAAGTCCTTGTCGCGCAGGACAAAGGCAACGGCGCGGCGTGTGTGCGGGTCCTTCCTCAACTTCTCGACTATGCTCTTCACCTGGTCCGTGGTCGCGCGCATCTCGCCGAGAAACTTGTCGGGCACGTTGTCGAGTGCGTAGCTGAACAGCCGTTCGCCGTACGTGTACTCGATGCCCTTCTCAGCGCCGCTTCCGAAGAAAGTCTTGTAATAATTTTCCAAATCCTCTGCCGAAATGTTCAGCCAAGGCGCGATGCCTTTGTCGTCGCCCTCGATAACAGCAACCAAATCCAATATCTCTTTCTGCCGTATGCCGTACTCGCTCTGTTTTACCTCGCCGAATTTCATCACAACGTCCAAAATCTTCAACCATGCATCTGCGATGTTTTTTCCAGAAATCCTGAACGCAACCTCCTCAGACTCGAGCGGCGCGTGGTCCGACGGTTCGCCGCTGACGATCACGGGCTCGGCAAACGGTTCTGAATTCTTGCTTCCGAGCTCTTTCGCTTTCTCCGGCACGTCCGCCTCGCGGCCGCGCATGTCCACGACCTCGACGTTCTTACGCACAAGCTCCACAAGCGACGCGTCGATGTTCGAATCGATGAACCCCGAGTGGTTTGCTATCTTCCTGTTGCAGTCGATGCCGCTGTGCACGAAATCCATAAGCGCGTCGCCCGTCTTCATCAGGTCGTTGCCGCAGATTATCACGCTGCGTATTCGCGGGTTTGCGAGTATGTTCTTTATCATCGGGTTTATGCCTTGCGCTGTGTAGAGGTTGCCGCACACTGCGTAGCTGCTGTCCGGAACGCTCGAGAACACTTCCTCCTTCCTAGTCCAAAGCGTGCATATGCCAACCGGGCTCTGCGGGTTTCCGACCTTGAGGCTGTCCCTGAAGAACACCGGCCATCCGCCGGCTTCATTCGTGTCTACCATCGAAAAAATCATTACCCAACAAACAATATATCTCTAACTTTTCAGCATCAGAACCTTGCTCGGCTCGTCCTCGTCGGCGATTTCGTAGCCTGTCTTTTCCGCGATTGCCTTCGCGAATGCGCGCATATCGTCCATTGTCGGCACGTTCCCTTCGCCCAAGCGCTCGCGCGCCTCGCCCATCCATGCGAACGCCTTCGGTTCGACGATTTGCGGTTGTACCTTTTGTATAATCTTCGCATATTTTTCCGGCGTGTGCATGTTCAACCCTTTCACGAGCGTGAGACGCAGCACTGTTCGGCATTTGAAGCTCTTCATCAGCGCGAGGCTTTCGTTCAGTTTCTCCCAACCGTCGGCGATTGTCGGTCGATTCACTTTGATGTAAGTTTCTTTGTCGGGCGCGCACAAACTGATGTACAAGTTCGTCGGTTCGACTGCCAGCGATTGCAATCTGTCCGGCCTTGTTCCGTTCGTGACAAGGAAGCTCGTCATACTCCTGCGTTTGAACTCGCCTACCAAATCCGATATGCGCGGATACATCGTAGGCTCGCCGGCCAAACTTATCGCGGCGCTCGTCGGTTTCTGCGCTTCCTCCCATTTCTTCCTCTCCGTGCCTTCGCGTCCTCCGAATCCGGCGAGCAATATTTTTCTCGCCTCGATGCAGCCGTCGATTATCTCCGCAGGCTCGTCTGGAACAGGTTCTCCCGGTTTCGTAAATTTCAATGATCGCCAGCACATTTTGCACAAATGTGAACACCAGCAAATCGAAGGAGTCATCTCGAGGCATCGATGAGATTGAATTTTATAAAATTTTTCCTTATAACATACGCGTCCTCTTCTAAGACTCTCTTTAGTCCAATGACAGACAGAAACTGCAGAGTGTGTGCCGACTATTCTGTAACCAGCGTTTGTAAGTTTCTTCACGGCTTCTTTTGAAACTTGCATTTCTTTCATAATTCACAGCCCGAGGTCGTTTGCTATGCCCTGCAGCGACTTGAGCGCGATTTCGAAGAAGCGTTCCTTAGCAAGGCCTGCCTTCTCCGCCAGTAGCATGTTCGCGCGGTTGCAGTTGCGCGCAAAATCCTTCTCCTTGTAGCGGCGTGGGACGTTCTCCGGCTTTACGTCCGCGAGCTTCTTCGACGGTATGATAAGAGCCATCGCGATTATCAGCCCTGAAACGGCATCGGCCGCGAGCAGGGCGTATTCCATTTTTGTTTCAGGTTGTACTCCTGTATGCTCCGGGTTGTGCGCCTTGATTGCTTTCAGAACTTCCTCCGGAACTTCTCCCGATGCTTCCGCGTTCAGGATTTCTATGCTCCGCATGCCGTGCCTCGCAGGATTATTGTACGTTTCGTCGAAATCCACATCATGCAGCAGTCCCGCCATCCCCCACAGCTCCACATCCTCGTTCAGCTCGGCAGCCATCCCGCGCATTATCGCTTCGACAGCCATTATGTGCTTCACGAGGTTCTCGCGCTTCACGTGCGCGCGCACGATTTCCAGCGCCTTCTCTCTGTCAATCATACGTTAAACTTTAGGCCCGAAAAGATATTTAAGTTACACGCAGAAACTGATTATTGTATATTGCCTCAGTAGCTCAGCTGGTAGAGCAATTGCCTTGTAAGCAGTAGGTCGTGGGTTCAAGTCCCACCTGAGGCTTTAACGTGAGTGGATGAAAAAGAAATCCAAACATATTTTAGCACTCCTTTCCAATTTTTTCGAGCTACTCGTTTTCATTGGGGTTGTGATTTTTGCGATGTCCATTGTCTATATCTATTATCTCCAATCGTTAACATCGACCAATCAATATGGAACAACATCTTCAACGACAACAACTGTCTATGCAACAGGAATGATACCTACCACAACAACGACATGCCTATAGCCAACGAACCCATGGCAAATAGTGAAACTTTCGATTACTATGAAAATTCTGCGCCCTACTATGGCGCTTATTGTGATAAGATAAATCAGTATGATTTGAACGTGAGAAATGCGGCAGCAGAAGCCATTAGAAATCACCCCGGTGGGTATGGCCTGGCACAATTGCTCGACATATACGACTGGATTAAAGCTAACATAATATATCAGAGTGTCCCTTTGACCGGAACTCCATATTCTCCGTCCGAGACACTTTATACCAAATCAGGCGACTGCAAAAATCAGGCCGTCCTTATCGCATCTATGGTAGGATCAATAGGCGGAACTTCAAAGGTCGTTATAGACCCAACTTGCTCGCATGCTTATGCAATCGTTTATTTTGGCTCGATTGACAGGAAAGATGAGTTCATACAAGCTATCGCAAATCATTATGGATCGGGTTATACCTATGTTAAATATTTTTACCAGAACAGCGGCATTTGGGTAATTTTCGATCCAGCTGGTGGAAACTACGTCGGGGATACTTTAGCAGAATGTTCTGGAAATAGGACTGTTTACTATGTTACAAGTTGTATGTCTTGCGCAGAACAATACCCAAATAGCCCGTATACGTACGATGACTACTGTTATTCAAGTTGTCCGGCCGGGACGATATCGGTCAACCAACACGCTTGTAATGCGTGCCCGGCTGGGGAGTGGAGCTATAACAATCAATGCGTCACTTGCCCAGATGGTTACGTTCTTCATACAAATGGACGATGTTACTCTAGTTAGTTATTCGACTTCAATGTGAATTGATTTCAAAATTTCTTCAAAAAACGGTAAAAGTAATTTATACGCTAAAATAATCAATCTGTAATCAGGAGTGTCTTTATCATCTGGATTTTTTCTTCCATGAAATAAATTACATCTTATTTGATATACCACTTTTATAAAAGTCTTAAAATCTCCTAAAAATTGTTCTGCTTTAGAATCATCATCGGGGTATCTCATATCACATATTTTTCCTTCATTTTTCAATTGATCTAATAGGATGTTGTACCTCTTATCATTACTTTGAAGTTCATCAAAAATAGTGTTGAATTCGGTACTACCAGCCAGTCCGTCTGTTTTTTTAGTATCATTACCTTTTTTTCTTATTCCTCCAAAAAGTAGTTCTGTATCTTTCCATTCTTCTCCGTAATGTTGTTTCAACCATGCGTTAAATGCAATCCACAAACATATGAATCGGTCAGCCTCATCAACATATTTACGTTGACGTTTAGACCTATGTAACCATGTCTTTATGAAGTCTGTATAATCTCTCCCAAAAATAATTTTGGTCCAATTTTCGTTATCCGTCATTATCAATTCGTTTGTTTTTCTTCCCTTTAATATTCTCTTTTATTCTTTCCCGCCCAATACTAAATCAGATACTGCATGGAATACAGCGGCGTGAAGATAGACTGGCTCGGGCATTCTGCGTTCAGACTTACCGCCGGCAAGAAAGTAGTGTACATCGACCCGTACAACATAAAGCCTGCGGCGCCAGCGGACATAATCCTCATATCGCACGACCACTTCGATCACTGCAGCGTCGAGGACGTGCAGAAGGTGCTGAAGAGCAACACCGTTATCATCACAACGGCCGCGGCCAAGGACAAGCTGCGCAGCGTTGCGGACAAGGCGCGCTTCCTAATCATCGCGCCCGGGCAGTCTTACGACATCGACGGCATACGCATCGAGGCCGTGCCGGCGTACAACACTAACAAGTTCCGCTCGCCCGGCGTTCCATACCACCCACAGCAGAGCGGCGGGGTTGGCTTCGTCTTCGGCATCGGCGGCATACGCGTCTACCACGCGGGCGACACCGACATCGTTCCGGGCATAGAGCAGCACCTGAAGGACATAGACGTCGCGATGGTTCCAGTCAGCGGAAGCTACGTGATGACTCCCGAGGAGGCTGCGACGTTCGTTAAGATGATTCGTCCGAAGCTCGCGATACCGATGCACATAAAGAGCGTTGTCGGCACTGAGGCGGACGCGCGACGGTTCAAGGAGCTTGTTGGAATGTCGTGCGAAGTCGCAATCCTGTAGGCTGGTCTTATGATTCTGTCTGATGTAGAGCTCGTGTATGCGTTGCTCGCGGGCATAATGTCTATCGCGCTGACGATAATCGGCGCGTTCTTCGAGAAGGACAAGAAACGCGGGACGAAGATTCTAATCTGGGCTGCGCTGTTCCTTGCAATCGCTTTCGGCGCGAGCGAGAACGCCTTGTGGAACGAAGGCTACAACCTGTTCGAAATCGTGCTCGGATTCAACTTTCCGCTCATTGCGTTCTTCGGAGTGTGGTTTGCTTTTCTCGCTTGGCTGTTCGAAAGCCGTGGAGAGAGAAAAGTCTGGGTTGCGCTGCTTGTAGCGCTGATTGTTCTGACTGTCATAGCGGTAAACTGCATGAACTGCATCAACTTCTAGGCCTCGAATGATAAAAGTATAAAAAGGCGAAACTAGAGAAAAGATTAAGAGTCGGGGTCGTCGTTCAACCTGGCAGGACACCAGGCTCCAGATTTTGAATTTGGAGCATTGATTCCAAAGATGATGAGAAGAAACCTGATGACGGGGGTTCAAATCCCCCCGACCCCATTGCGTGTTTTCCATGATAATAGCGTTGTGCGGTAGCCTGAGCCTCGGCGACGAGTTCATGCGCGTGAAGGGCGAGCTGGAGCGCCTTGGGCACTCGGTGCTGGTGCCAGAGTCGCTGCGCAAGTTCGAGCTGCACACTGCCAAGGACGTGGCTGCGTTCAAGTCGGAGCGCGCGGACTACCTGAAGATCAAGCCGACGTACATGCGCGACCACTTCGACAAGATAGCGGGGAGCGATGCGATACTCGTCGTGAACATGGAGAAGAAGGGCATACGCGACTATGTGGGCGGGAACACGTTCGCCGAAATTATGATTGCGTTCTACCTGAACAAGAAGATTTTCTTCATGAACCCGCTTCCCGAGCACGAACGGCTGGAAGCGTTCAGGGAGGAGCTAGAAAGCATAAAGCCAGTCATAATCCACGGCGATTTGAATAAAATAAGGTGAGGTAGAATGTCCTTACTTCTTTTTCAGTTCATGAAGAAGACCTTCTTGTTTATTTAGAAGTTCTTCGACCTTTTCCCTCAAGCCGTAGGTCCTTGTGATAAAGTTAGGAGGATTTCTTTTAAGGTTCTGGTCCTGACTTATTTTGCTAAGATAATTGGAAACAAGTTCCATCCTCCTTGCGCCATCCTCCGTACCATGATACTTCTTAAGCCATGCCTCCCTACTGTCGGGGTCGGTTGGAGGGCTGGCAATGGTTTTTCCTGTCACATACGCATCAACGGCCTCAAGCCTTGCGGCCATTTCAGGAGGATAGTAAGTTTGGTCGGAACCCTGTATCGGACCGATATCATAGACAACCCTTTCCAATTCATCGAAAGACTTCGCCTCGGCTATGCGTTGTTCCGGCGTCTTGTTATCCTTGTATGTGTTTCCGCTGGAAGGAGATTTCTTACCGAACCCTAGGAATTGCACAATCTGCATGAGCACGAATGTGCCGATAATGCCTGTCGCGAACGAGAAGTAGACTGTTTGGAAGAAATATCCTGTCGTAACTTCCATAATCAGAATATCGGTTTTTAAGTATTAAATAAGTCACCTGAAACCGTACTCGCCCTGCAGCGGCACAAACATGACCGAGCCAAGACGTTTCATCAGCAGCTTCCCGTCCTTAGCCTTCATGACAGCCACAAGGTCCTGGTTGCCATATTTGTCCCCGACGGGCGCGATTATCATTCCTTCCGGTTTTAGCATGCCTATCAGCGGTTTCGGCACTTCCGGCGCCGTGGCGCTCACGAATATCCTGTCGAACTTATCCTTGCCCACTGCCCTGGAAACGTCGCCCGACATGAGCTGCACCTTCTTGTCGTAGCCCGCGCGCTCTAGGTTGCGCTTGCCGAAGATGTAGACGTCAGGCGAGATTTCGATGCCCGCCACCTTGCCTTTCGGCCCGACCATCTCCTTCGCGTACGCAAGCAGTATGCCCGAGCCAAAGCCGATCTCCAGAACGCTGTTGCCCGGTTTCAACTGCGCGGCCGACAAGTACATTGCGTGCATGTGCGGGGCGGAGATTGTTGCCTCGGCCGGTATCGGCAGCGGCGTATCTTCGTACGCGCTTACACGATGTTCGGGCAGAATAAAGTCCTCGCGCTTCACCTTCAGCATCGCTTTTCGCACAGCCTCGGACTTGATTATTCCTTCCTCTTCCAAATCCTGCACCAGGCGCTTCCTCTTCTCCGCGAACTCGTCCTTGTTTTTGGCTGGCATACAATTGACAACTGCACGCAAGGTTATTTAAGCCTTCCGAAGCGGCCGCAGGCGAAAAATTAAGTTATAGGAAAGCGAAATCATTCTCATGGCTAAGGTCCGAGTCCGCAAGGTTCGCATACGCAGGGTCCGCGTGAACGGCCGCGAGGATCCAGGCTTGACCAGAACGGCCGAGCAGATTAAGTCCGTGAAGGTCCAGGGCGCGAAGCAGATAGCGATTTATGGCCTGCAGTTCCTGCGCGGTTTCTGCAAGCGCAACGGGTTCGGGTTGAAGTTCGAGGTCGCGGCGAAAATACTCGAGGATGCGCGGCCGACTGCGGTAGTTCTGCACAACTGCATCGAGGCTGTAAAGAA
>Ga0315281_10014669_pt1 | contig 10551 bp, 9 predicted proteins | sample YL17G07_0_MG_FD_204540 | JGI IMG/M metagenome (GOLD analysis project Ga0315281, IMG submission 204540) | Sediment microbial communities from Yellowstone Lake, YNP, Wyoming, USA - YL17G07_0 | ecosystem: Environmental > Aquatic > Freshwater > Lake > Sediment | place: USA: Wyoming | collected... | reverse complement strand
CGGCCGGGAGGCGGTCCGGCCCGCGAAGCGAAAGAAGACGCCGCAGCGCCCTGGAAGACATTGGGCCGGTGGAGGATCGGAGGAGCCGGGTCTCATGGAATTTGAGTTTCTTATCGACGGCGTTCTCAGGAAGATTTCCCTGGAGAAAAAGGAAAAGACGTACGTTATCCGGGATGGAGAGACGATCCTTGAAACCGAAATCAGGCCTGTCTCCGAAAACGAGTTGATGTTCCTCGTAGGCGGCCGGTCCTCGAGGGTCTATATCGCCCGGGACGGAGAGCGAAGGCTCGTTTTTACAGGGGGCCGCAAATTCGTCGTCTGCGAATCCCTCCATGAAGCCGGGCATTTTCTCGGCGGGGATGAGAGGACGCCCGAAGGAGGCCGGCATGTAAAAGCGCCCATGCCGGGGAAGGTCATCAAGCTGAATGTCGCTGAAGGCGAAGACGTGAGGAAGAACCAGGCCCTGGTGATCGTCGAAGCGATGAAGATGGAAAACGAGATCAAATCCGTGATCGAGGGCACCGTAAAAAAAATTCATGTGGCGGTCGGCGATCTGGTCGATTCGGAGAAGTCGCTGATCGAGATCGAGCCAAAACGCTGAGCGGAAGCCATGAAAGAAATTCGGCATATGTCCGCTAATTTTAGGATTGCCTAAAGCCTCAGCCAAGAGCTGAAAAGGAGGGAACGATGACGCCTGAAACGCTGGAAACCTTGAATGAATGCCGGGAGATGGTGCGGGATTTCGCCCGCACGGAAATCGCCCCCCATGTCCGGGAATGGGACGAAAAGGCCTATTTTCCCCACGGCATCCTCCGCCGTCTCGGCGAACTTGGGTTGATGGGTATCCTAATTCCGGAAGAGTTCGGCGGATCCGGGCTGACCTACCGGCATTATGTGGCGGTCCTGGAAGAACTGGGGGCCGTCGAGGGCGGTATTGCCCTCTCGGTGGCGGCCCACAATTCCCTGTGCACAAACCATGTTTTCTTATTCGGGACCGATGAGCTGCGCCGCCGGTGGGTGCCCCGGCTGGCGTCCGGAGAAGTCATCGGCGCGTGGGGATTGACGGAACCCGAGGCCGGGTCCGACTCCGGCGCGACCAAGACCACGGCCGTCCGCGACTCCGGCGGCTGGGTTTTAAACGGCACCAAGAATTTCATCACCCATGCCGGAGCCGGAGGGGTCGCGGTGGTGATGACGCGGACGCAGCCGGGGAAGGATCATCACGGCATCTCCGCGTTTCTCGTCCCGCTCGACATCCCCGGGGTTGCGGTCGGAAAGCACGAAGACAAGATCGGCATGCGCATTTCCGACACGGCCTCGTTGATCTTCGAGGACTGCCGCGTCGGAGAGGACGCTCTCCTGGGGAACGAAGGCGACGGGTTTATCCAGGCCATGGTTATCCTCGAGGGCGGCCGGATTTCAATCGCCGCCCTTTCCGTGGGAATCGCCCGGGGCGCGCTCGACGCGGCCGTCGCCTATGCCAAGCAGCGCCGTCAATTTGGGAAGCCGATCGCGGCTTTTCAAGGCATCCGTTTCAAGCTGGCCGACATGGCCACTCACATCAGCGCCGCCCGCCTGCTCACCGAATGCGCGGCCGACGAGAAGGACGCGGGGCGAAAGACCACTCTGATCTCTTCACAGGCCAAGCTTTACGCTTCGGAAGTCGCGGTTAATGTCGCGGAAGAGGCCGTCCAGATCTTGGGCGGATACGGCTACTGCAAGGATTATCCGGTCGAGAAGTTCTGGCGCGATTCCAAACTGTGCACGATCGGAGAGGGCACGAGCGAGATCCAGCGCCTGGTGATCGCCCGGGAGCTCATCGGGGAATAAAAAGATCATTCGGCGCGGCGATAGACGATGGCCGTGACCGTTTTATCGTTTCCGCCCATGTTGACGGACAGCGCATAGGGGCGGTTCGGGGAAATCGGGATTTGCCAATTTCCCGCTTTCCCTGTCAGCTGCTGCCAGATGGTGACGGCCTGCCGCACTCCCGTGCCGCCTGTGGGATGTCCCCAGCCGATCAGCCCGCCGGACGTGTTGAAAGGCAAGGTTCCCTGCCGCGAAGTATTCCCAGCTAAAATATAATCAGCCCCTTCGCCTTTCCCGGCCAGCCCGATCGCCTCCACGGATAAAAGACCGGAAATCGTAAAGCAGTCATGGCATTCCACGGTCCCAAGTTCCTGGAGAGAAATTTCCGCGCATTCCAAAGCTTTTTTCACGGCTCTGGCCGTCGTGTCGAGCCGGGTCGGATCTTCCGGAGGAATCGTCAGATCCGCTTCAACCTGCCCCCAGCCGACGACTTCCACGGCGCCGGATTTAGGGATTCCAATCCGTTTCAAGCCTTTTTCGGAGACGATGGCGATGGCGGACCCCGCATCGGAGACTTTGGAGCAGTCAAAGGCATTCAAGTGGTCAACGAACGTCCGGGGATTCGGTTCCGTTAAGGCCAATGATTCGAGATTTTCCGCGGTATTATGGAATTCCTGGGCGGTTTCACAGAGTCGGGCGTTTTCGATGGCGTTCCGGTACCAGCGGGCGAAAGCTTGCCGCGTTTTCTCCCGGCCGTATTTTTCGAAATAGGCCCCCGCCCGGTCACTGAAGGCCGCCGGGAAGAAATAGGCGTGACCTTTCTTGCGTTCACCCCTGAACCAACCGGCGCCGGCCAAGATGTCCGCGCCATAAATGGCCTTAACGGTGTTCTGGACTTCCACGCCGATCGCCAGGACGACATCGGCCGTTTCGGCGAGTACGGATTTTATCCCGGCAGCCAGTCCCAGCCCGCCGGAGCCGCAGGCCCCTTCCACCCGGCAGCACGGCTTCCATCTCAGGTCGTCATCCACATAGGGAATCAGGGCGGCCAGGTTGCCCTGCTTATTGAAGCGGGCCGCCATGAAATTGCTGATCACCCCTTCATCGACGTTCTTCCCTCCGCCGATTTGCTTCAAGGTCCCCTGGCCCGCTTCCCGGATGTATTCCTCAAGGCCCGGCCGGGGCTTTTTGGGATGAAATTCCTTCCGGCCCGTTCCCAGGGAGATGGTGTTGTATCCCGCCGTCATGAAGACTTTTCGCCGGCTTTTTTTCATGGCCTGGCTTCTCCCTCAAAATAATCGTTGATCGGGCCGTAGGCATGGTAAAAGCCCGTCAGCAACACGGTATTGACGTCCTCTTCCCGGTCGGCGACTTTCTCGTTCACGAGTCCAAGGCCGATTTTCTTGGATTTCCGTCCATATCTTATAGCTAAATCCGCGCCCAAGGTGTTCATCTCTTTCAGCTGCCGGAAATAGCCCTCCAGGAAATTTGTCCTGTCGGGATGTTGGATGACACTTTTCCACGGCTTGGCTTGATCCGGCAGGGCGCCCAACGCTTTATGACAGTGTTCCGTTATCTCCGAGAAAGGCGCGTAGGCCCGTTGATCAGGATCATATACGCCGTTTGGCCGTCCCTTTTCATATTTCAGGAATCCATCCTTTTGGGATCCATCGGCGTATTGACCGCCGGCAATCCCTTGGGAGATCAACCTGTCTACGAGAGGGCTGTGGAGGCGGCATCCGGGAAGGCGCTCGTTCATCACGCCTAAGATGCATTGGCAGACGTCGAGGCCCACGTAATCGATCAGTTGGAAAATCCCCATGGGACGGATCAGATAATCCTGACTGACCTTATTCACCATGTAGATCGCGTCGACCAAGCCGAAATCTTCGGCCAGCCGTTCGACCTCGGAAACGGCGTATAAGGCATCCCTCATGAAGTGCCCGTTCCCGATAAAACCCGCGACGTCATGGGAAGGCACAACGGTTTTCCGCAACTTTTTGGCGAATTGCTTGGCAAAATCCGCCAAGTCGGGAAGAGTGGATTCCGCCGAAATCAATTCCACGAGTTTTTGAACGGCCGGAGGGTTGTAGAAGTGAAATCCGATGAGGCGGCCGTTCAGATTCGCTTTGCCGTTCAATTCGGAAATGGGAATGGAAGACGTATTGGAAAAAAACCAGGCGTCCCGCGAGTTGTGAGAGATGATCCGGGAGAGGAGCTTGACTTTGATGTCCAGGTTCTCATGGATCGCTTCAAACACCAGGGTGGAATGATAGGAAGTCTCGATCTCGGTGGCCGGACGGACGATGGCCAGAACGTCCTCGATATATTGATTGATCACGTCCTCGTTTTCAATTAAATCCTCCCGCTTTTCATAGGCTTTCCGGAGCCAAGCCGCTTTTTGTTCCGCGGTCCGCTGGACCTGGGAGCGTAAGTATTTCAACAATCCCGAAAGGGCTTTCTGAGAAATATCCACCGCTTGGAGAGTAAAGGCCAGAGATTCATTTCCGGGTTCTAGGCTCAGATCGGCCATTTCCATGGCCGCGAGCAGAACAATGCCCCTCCCCATTTTCCCCGCAGCCCCCAAAACGGTGACATTTTCAAGTCGCTCGGCATAATTCATCGATGTCCTTCGTCTCCTTCGAGATCAGCTTTTCCATTGGGGTGCACGTTTTTCCAGGAAGGCCCGCATCCCCTCTGCCCCCTCGTTTTCAAAGAGCGAACCGAACATTCCGGATTCCAGAGCGCAGCCGGCTTCGAAATCCATCAGGAATCCTTGACGGGTGACCTGTTTGACCAGTTTGACGGCCCGGGGACCTTTGGAGGCGATCGTTTTTGCCAGTCCAAGGGCCGCCGGCATGAGCTCGTCGGGTTCCACGATTTTTTGGACCAATCCCATGCGCAGGGCGTCTTCGGCGCCGATCATCTCCCCCCTCAGGAGCAGGAACAGGGCGTTCCCGAGACCGATGAGCCTGGGAAGCCTCTGTGTCGCGGCATAGCCTGGGATCACGCCCAGATTGACTTCAGGTTGGCCGAACTTGGCTTTGGCACTGGCAATCCGGAAGTCGCAAGCCAGGGCCAGCTCGCAGCCTCCGCCGAGGGCAAATCCGTTCACCGCCGCGATCACCGGCTTGGCAAGAAGCTCCAGGCTCCGGAATGTCCGCTGGCCCACTTTAGAGAATTGCACGGCTTGGTCCTGGGTTTTATCAACCATTTCGGCAATGTCGGCCCCCGCAGCGAACGCCTTTCCTTCGCCCGTGATAATCAAGACTTTGATATCATCCCGTGCGCCGATCTCGGCGATCAGGTTGTCCATCTCCTGGAAAAAACGCGAGTTCAAGGCGTTCAAAGCCTGGGGCCTGGAGATGGTGACAGTGGCGATACCTTCCGCGGCTTCCATTTTCAGGATTTCATACGGCATGCCTTTCCTCCTTATTCCGTCAAAAGCGATCTGGCGATCACCAGGCGCTGGATTTCCGACGTGCCTTCGTAAATTTCCGTGATCCGCTGGTCGCGATAAAGCCGCTCCACCTTGTACTCTTTCATGAATCCGTATCCTCCGTGGATCTGCACCGCTTTATGGCAGACGCGATGGGCCATTTCCGATGCGAACAGTTTGACCATGGACGACTCCTTGGTGAAGCGCCTATTTCCCGAGTCTTTTATCCAGGCGACGCGGTAGAGCATGGTTTTCGCCACTTCGACGTCTACGGCCATGTCGGCCAGCATGAACTGCAGCGCCTGAAATTCTGAAAGCAGCTTGCCGAACTGGGTCCTTTCTTTCGCATAGCGCACCGATTCTTCCAAGGCGGCTTCGGCGATGCCAATGGCCTGCGCAGCGATTCCGACGCGGCCGCAATCCAAGGTCGCCAGGGCGATGCTTAAACCGTGATTCTCCTGCCCTAAAAGGTTTCCGGCGGGAACCCGGCAGTCGGTGAACACCAATTCCGTCGTGCTGGATGTGCGGATCCCCAACTTGTCTTCGTGTTTTCCCACGACATATCCGGAGGTCTCTTTGGGAACGAGAAAAGCGGAAATTCCCTTGGCCCCTTTTTCCTTGTCCGTGCAGAAAAAGGCGATGATGACGTCGGCAAAAGAGCCGTTCGTCGTAAAATTCTTTGTGCCGTTCAAAAGATAAGAATCTCCCTGACGAACAGCGCTGGCACGTAAGGATCCCGGGTCGCTGCCGGCGCCCGCTTCCGTCAGGGAAAAACAACCCATCCATTCTCCGGAGGCCAACTTCGGAAGGTATTTCCGTTTTTGATCCTCCGTCCCGAATATGATGAGGGCATCGTTGACCAGAGAATTCTGGACAGAGATCCCCACCGCCGTACCCGCATCCACCTTGCTGAACTCGATCATGGCGCCGGCATAGGCGATCATGCCCACTCCCGTCCCTCCATATTCTTCCGGAACGGTCATGCCTAAATAGCCCAACTCTCCCAATTTTTTGAGCGCGGCCAGGTTGAACTCCTGCTTGGCGTCCAATTCCTCGACAACTGGCGCGAGCTCCTTTTCGGCGAATTTTTTCGCCCCATCGATGACCATTTTTTGTTCTTCGGTAAAATTAAAATCCATGATCCTTTTTTCTCCTTTCCTGGATGGTTTTCCGGATATATTCAACGATATATTGAATATCCTCGCCCGGTCCGAAAACTTTTCCGACTCCCAATTCTTTCAGTTTTTCCTGATCTTTCGTGGGAATGATTCCGCCTCCCGTCAACAGGCGATCGCCGAGGCCGGACTTTTCCATGAGTTCCTTGACCCGCTTGAAATGGGTCATATGGGCCCCCGACAAGATCGAGAGGCCTATGACATCGGCGTCTTCCTCGATGGCAGCCTGGACGATGGATTCCGGCGTCTGCTGCAGCCCGAGGTAAACAACTTCCATGCCGGCTTCCACCAGGGCACGGGCGACGATCTTGACTCCGCGATCATGGCCGTCCAGCCCCGGCTTGGCGATGATGACTTTGATTTTTGGATCGGCCATCTCTCTTTCCTCTTGTTAAAAATTTTCAGTAAAAGGGTTGCTCCCGGTATTCTCCAAAGGCTTTGATCAAAGCATCGCTGATTTCACCCTCCGTGGCCTGGACGCGCGAACACTCCAGCAGGTGCGGAATCAGATTTCCGGTCCCGGCGGCCGCTTTTTCCAAAGCCTCCAGCCGATGTTGAACGGCGGAGTTGTCCCGTTTTTGTTTGATCTCGCGCAGGTATTTGACCTGGTCCCTTTCCACGGATTCATCGATTTCCAAGACCGGGATTTCCAAAATTTCGCCTTCATTGATGAATTGATTGACGCCGACAAGGACTTTTCTCCTGCGGGAAAGCGCGATCTGGTATTCATAGGCGGCCCGGGTGATTTCGCGCTGGCAGAATCCTTGTTCGATAGCTCTGACCATGCCCCCCAGCTCGTCGATTTTTTGGAAGTATTTTTCCGCCTCTTGCTCCAACTCATCAGTCAGTTTCTCAAGATAATAAGAACCGCCCAGCGGATCGATCACATTGGCCGCTCCGCTTTCGAAGGCGATGATTTGTTGGGTTCGAAGCGCGATTTCCACCGCTTTTTCCGAGGGGAGGGCCAAAGCTTCATCCATGGAATTGGTGTGCAGGCTCTGGCATCCGCCCAGAACTCCGGCCAGAGCTTCCAGGGCCGTCCGAACGATGTTGATTTCCGGCTGTTGCGCCGCCAAGCTGCAGCCGGCCGTCTGAACATGAAACCGGCACAGCCAAGACCGGGGATTTTTCGCGTGATACTTTTCCTTCATGCGGCGGGCCCAAATCCGCCGGGCCGCGCGCAGCTTCGCGATCTCCTCGAAGAAATCCAGATGGGAGTTGAAGAAGAAAGATAGTCTGGGGGCAAAATCGTCAATATCCAATCCCGCCCGGACGGCGTGTTCCACATAGGTGAAGCCGTCGGCCAGCGTGAAGGCAAGCTCCTGGGCCGCCGTGGATCCGGCCTCGCGAATATGATATCCGCTGATGGAAATCGTGTTCCATTGAGGGACATGGTCCGCGCAAAAGGCCATGAGGTCCGTGATCAGACGCAGGTGGGGCTTCGGGGGAAAGATCCACTCCTTCTGGGCGATATATTCCTTCAAAATGTCGTTCTGAAGTGTTCCCCGGAGCCGGTCAAAAGGGATATGTTGGTTTTCCGCATTGGCCAAGAACATCGTGAAGATCCATGCGGCGGGAGCGTTGATGGTCATGGAAGTTGAAACTTTGTCCAAGGGGATATCGTGAAACAGGCGTTCCATATCGGCCGTTGTATCCACGGCGACTCCCGTTTTGCCGACTTCTCCGACCGCCAGGGCGTGATCGGAATCCCGGCCGTAAAGCGTCGGATTGTCAAAAGCGACCGATAAACCGGTTTGTCCTTTCTCCAGAAGGAATTTGTATCTTTGGTTCGTTTGAGCGGGAGTTCCCATCCCGGCAAACTGGCGCATGGTCCAAAGTCTCCCCCGGTACATCGTCGGGTGAATCCCTCGAGTGTAAGGATATTCTCCGGGGGCGCCCAGCTCCGCCTCGGCATCGAAATCTGATAAATCATCCCAATTGTAAAACGGTTGAAGCCGGCGTCCAGAAATGGATGAAAAATCGGCATCCCGAAGCTCGGCTTTTTGATATTGTCCTTCTTCCTGTTTCTCATTCACCGTTTTCACAGCCGGACCTCTCATTCGTGAATTCAATTTTTATCTGAGCGCAGGTTTTGCGAATATAGGGATAAGGGGATTGGCGATTTTTTAAAAGACGCCCGGAGACAATCTGGATTTCCTCCCGGGCATTCGTCAGTGTTGAGAACCTTTCCCACAAATTCTGCCGGATGGATTCCTTGATCTCGTGCTCCATGCGCGACCGTTTCTTTTCCTGGTACCGTCCGGATTGGACCATTCCCTGGATCTGTCGTTCCATCTCTGCGAAAACCTCATCTAACCCCTGGTCTTGAATGGCCGACGCCGTAAGAATCGGGGGGGCGGATTTTGATTTTTCGCGCGCGCTGATTTCGAATAAAAATCTTAAAGAGTCCAAAAGGCTCTCCGTGCCCGCCAGGTCGGCTTTATTGACGAGAAAAATATCTCCCACCTCGAAAATCCCGGCCTTGAGCGCTTGGATGATATCTCCGGCGCCGGGCTGGAGCACAAGAATGATAAGGTCGGCGCAGGTCAGCACGTCCAGCTCGGCCTGACCGACTCCAACCGTTTCGATAAATATCCGGTCCATTCCAAAAGCGTCAAAAATATCCGCCGCGTGGGGGGTTGAGGGTGAAAGCCCCCCATGACCATCCCGGGAGGCCAGGGAGCGGATGAAGATGTGCTGGTCGCCGCTCAAACTTTGCATGCGCACCCGGTCTCCCAAAAATGCGCCGCCCGTAAAAGGGCTGGACGGATCCACGGCGATGACGCCGACGGAATGGTTGGCCTTGAGGGCTCGGCGGGCCACGGCTGCCGTGACAGTGCTTTTTCCAACGCCCGGAGGACCGGTGATCCCGATCCGAATCGCCCCTTTCTGATGAGGAATGAGTTTATCCCGAATTTCGGGTATCAACTCCGGGCAATTCTCGACTTTGGTGATCAAGCGGGCGCATGCCAGCCGGCTGCCCTTAAAAAATTCATCCCACAAATCCGGCTTGACAGAGTGTCCGGCGGGCATTTCTGACTTCAGGAAAACTCCTTCCCCTCGAACTCCGAGACCGTCTGCTAAAACACGTAAAGAATATATCGCCAAAGAAGGATCGAAGTCAAGAAAGAGGAAAAGGCTGCCTTCCTAATCGTTTCTGGAACTCTTGGGTCAGCTTGGGGACAACGGTAAAAAGATCGGCCACGACGCCGAAGGTGGCGATTTTAAAGATGGGGGCATCGGGGTCCTTGTTGATGGCCACAATGATATCCGATGTCTTCATCCCGGCCTGATGCTGAACGGAGCCCGAGATGCCGCAGGCGATATAGATCTTAGCCCGGACGGTTCGGCCGGTCTGCCCGACCTGGTGTTCGTAAGAAATCCAGCCTGAGTCGACGGCCGGGCGCGAAGCGCCCACGGCTGCACCCAAGACTCTCGCGAGCTCCCGGATCACCTTAAAATTCTCGGCGCTTCCGATCCCTCTTCCTCCCGAGACAATGATCTCCGCATCAGCCAGATTGACGGTCTCCGTCCCTTTGATGAATTCCAAGATCTTTGTCCTGACCTCGTCCTCGGTCATCTGGAGGGTCTCCCGGATGATCTCTCCTTTTCTTGAATCATCCCTCGGGGGCATGGCGAAAACCTTGGACCGGACGGTCGACATTTGGGGACGGTAATGGGGATAATCGAGAATCGTCGCCATGATGTTTCCGCCGAAAGCCGGCCGCGTCTGTTTAAGATATTTTGTTTCCGGATCGATGTCCAAACCGGTGCAGTCAGCGGTCAATCCCACCTCAAGAGTCGTGGCCACGGCCCCCGCGAAATCGCGGCCCTGGGTCGTCGCCCCGACGAGAACGATCTCGGGCTTGTATTTCCGGATGAGATCGACGGCGGCCCTAGTATAGGGATCGGTGCGATATTGTTTCAGCAAGGGGCTTTCCATGACATAGACCTTTTCCGCGCCATGGGCAATGGCCTCTGTGGCAAAATGATCGACGTCATCCTGATCCCCGAAAAGCATTCCGCATAGTTGAGATCCCAGGGCATTGGCCAGTTTCCTTCCCTCACCCAAGAGTTCAAAGGAAACGCTCGAAACCTTTTCCTGCTCGTGCTCGATGAAGGCCCAGA
>Ga0315281_10014667_pt1 | contig 10552 bp, 10 predicted proteins | sample YL17G07_0_MG_FD_204540 | JGI IMG/M metagenome (GOLD analysis project Ga0315281, IMG submission 204540) | Sediment microbial communities from Yellowstone Lake, YNP, Wyoming, USA - YL17G07_0 | ecosystem: Environmental > Aquatic > Freshwater > Lake > Sediment | place: USA: Wyoming | collected... | reverse complement strand
TCGTGATTGTCGCACCCTTCGACGGCTCGCCCGCACAAAAGGCGGGATTGCGCGCCGGCGACGCGATCCTCAAGGTTAATGGAAACGATATGACCGGCTTGTCTTTGGAACAAGTTGTGGGGCAGATTCTGGGTCCTGCTGGCACCCAAGTGACAGTCACGGTTCGGAAAGCCACGACTGGGCAGACTTTGGATCTCACGTTGACGCGCGCGCGGATCACCGTGAACAATGTGACCTGGCAGAAATTGCCCGGCACAACTATCGCGCATCTGCGCATCGCCGGGTTCAGTCAAGGCATCAGCCGCGACCTGCGCCAGGCGTTGACCGATATGCAGCAACAAGGCGTGACCGGGATTATCCTCGATCTGCGGAACAATCCCGGTGGCTTGCTGAGCGAAGCGATCGGCACGACGAGTCAATTCCTGTCGAGCGGTGATGTGCTGTTAGAAAAAGACGCGCAGGGTACGATTACGCATGTCAACGTGCACCCGGGTGGCGCGGCGGCTACGATACCACTGGTCGTGCTAATCAACAATGGCAGCGCGAGCGCGTCCGAAATCGTCGCGGGCGCGTTACAAGACGCCAAACGCGCGCCGCTGATCGGCGAGACGACGTTCGGTACCGGCACCGTGTTGCAGGAGTTTTCGCTGTCAGATGGTTCGGCGCTGATGTTGGCAATCGAAGAATGGCTGACGCCGAATGGGCGCGAGATCTGGCACAAGGGGATCGCGCCAGATCAAACCGTCACGGTTCCAGCGACCGCGACCATTTTGGCACCCGAGGCGGAGCGCGACCTGACTGCCGCGCAGTTGCAGGCAAGCGACGATCAGCAATTGTTGCGCGCGTTGGCGTGGTTCAATCGGTCGGCGCAGAGCGGTCCAATCTTGTCGGTCTCGCATCCAGAAACGACTATGAGCGCGTTCGCGGCGACGCCCACATCATCACTTGCGCTCGATCCTGGTTTGATGCAGCAATTTGCGCTCGTGTGATCTAGCCGCAAAACGACTTGGACGCGGATACACCCGGAATACACGGATGAAAAATAGAAAGATCAGCGTTTATCAGTGTCAGTCCGCGTCCCAAGATCTTCGCGGTTGACGCAGTTACAGAAAGGGATGGCGTGTGTTCGATAGCACGAGCGCACGCCATCTTTTTGCTTTTGGTGGGCTCGGTGCTATAATCTCTGCAAGAACTATCGCGGCGCTGCAGTGATCTGTTCACGCGAGAGGTAAGACGAAATGCAAACCCCGGTTCGCGTCGTTCTCTTTATGCTCTGCGCTTTCTCTTCGTTTTTCATTAGCGGTTGCGTGCTTCTTCCCACTCCTACTCCTCCAGCAACCGCGACACCCACATTGACCGCGACGCCAACTTTTACACCGCGTCCTCCTACGTCCACGCCTACGCCCAGCGCAACGCCGACGAGTACGGCAACGCCGACGCTCACCTCATCACCCACACCGACCCCCACGCACACGCGGACGGCTACACCAACTCCTTCGCGCACTTCAACCCCGTGGCCCATTCCGTTCGGACGCGGTGAGTGCAACGAACAAGGATTTTATAGCGCAATGTTGGGGGAAGAAATGCCACTCGTTATTTATCTCCCGCCAGGATACTTTGATTCTCAAGCGACACGGCGCTATTCAACGGTGTATTTGTTATCAGGAATCGGCGGCAACTATAAAGAGTGGCCCGGCTACAACGTGTGCGGGTGGACGGATGCGCTGGTGGCTAGCGGCAAAATTCAGCCGATGATCGTTGTGATGCCGTCGGGCAACGACAATCCGGCGGGCGGACTCGGTTCGGAATGGTTCAACCACGCGCCGCCACCGATGAGCGATGGCAAGCGGTGGGGCGATTACATCTGGAAGGATGTTGTCGGCTACGCGGACGTGAACTATCGCACTCTGCCGCATCGCGCAAGCCGCGCGATTGGCGGGCTTTCAGCAGGCGGGCAGGGCGCGTTGACGATTGCGCTCACTCATCCGGAATTGTTTAGCGCGGTGGGCGCGCACAGCCCTTCCTTCCGCCGCGCCGATGGTTCGATCCCCGCGTTTGGGAATCAGGAATATTACAATCAGTATGATCCGATCTGGCTCGTGCAAAACACGCAGACGTGGCGCCAACTCGCCATCTGGATGGATGATGGAGATAACGATACGAATTGGGGACAAGCCGATCGCGAGTTTGAAAGTCTACTCATCTCGCTGAACGTTCCCCACGAATGGCACGTTTTTCCTGGCACGCATGATCCCCCTTATTGGATTACAAATGTTCCCAACTATTTGTCGTGGTACGCGTCCCAGTTAGTTGGACAGTGAGTCATCTGTTGAGCAGTGAAATTCGTGGAGGAGAAACAGTTTTTGCTAGTGGGAGATGAGACGATATGAAAGCTCCAATTCGCGTCGTCCTTTTCATTCTAATTGGCTGTGGCTGCGTCGTTCGCCCAATGCCAATCCCTGTACTTGTGGCGACACCAACGCCAACCGTGGCCGCGCCCTCCGACAACGTGCTAACGCAGACGACGCTCCTTGCCGAACGCGGTGAGTGCAGCGAGCAGAGTTTCTATAGCGCAGCACTGGGAGAGCAGATGAGTTTCTCCTTGTACCTACCGCCGGGCTATCTTGACGAGACGGATCGTCGTTACCCAACGGTGTATCTTCTGTCTGGTGGAGGTGGCAACTACAAAGAGTGGGTTGAGTACGGTATCTGCCCGCAGATGGATCAACTCGTCCTGAGTGATCAACTTCAGCCAATGATCGTCGTGATGCCATCGGGGAACGATAATCCGGCAGTGGGCACTGGATCGTACTGGTTCAACCACGCGCTGCCACCGGCTAGCGATGGCAAACGTTGGGGCGATTACATCTGGGAAGACATGGTCACCGACATTGATTCGAAATACCGGACACTGCCCCAGCGCGCGAGCCGTGCTATCGGCGGCCTGTCAGCGGGTGGTCAGGGCGCGCTGACACATGCACTCACGCATCCAGAGGTTTTCAGCGTCGTCGGCGCGCATAGCCCGTCGTTTCGCCGCGCGGATGGTTCGATCGCAGAATTCGGCGATCAGACCTACTATGATCAGTACGATCCGATCTGGCTCGTGAACAATACGCAGACCTGGCGCCAGTTGGCAATTTGGATGGATGATGGCGACTCGGATACGCAGTGGGGCAGCGCAATTCTTGATTTTCATGTCCTGCTTACTTCGCTAGACATCCCGCACGATTGGCATATCTATCCGGGCGCTCACGCGCCTGCCTACTGGATGGCGAATTTGCCACAATACCTTCAATGGTATTCTTCGAAACTGACAGGGCAATGATGCAGCGTCCGATCGTACGGAAATGACGAATCTTTTTGCGCCCAGAAATGTGCCTCGCGAATCACGTTGGGCAATGTCCCAAAACGGGTGGGCAGTTACTCTTGATCCTCGGCCAAACGAGAGGCATGTTCCAAGAGTCGGATCACCGCGCCCTGATCGAGATGCTTCAACTTTTCTTCCTGACACAGGAAGTGGGCCAACGCAGCCTCAGTCGCTGCTCTTATCCGTGGGTGTTGTTGGTGCCGAGGTCGGCGCAACGGATGTCGGTATGGGTTCCCGGTTGCAACCCACCAGAGTGCAAAGTGACAGGCCCATGCTCAGAAGCATGATTACGTTGTATGGGTTCCGCATCGCTTCCTCCATCCCTAATTTCCAGCACTTGTTGTCAGCATCTCTTGCGGAGTCGCGGCGCCACAATTCGGACACGCGAAATGGGTATCCTCCGGGACGTACGAACTGCCGCAATAGGGGCACTGGATCGGTTTGGGTCTGGGCGGCTCGGCGGGGACTTGAACGACTTCACGCGTGACCGTCTGCGTGGGGGAGCCCAGTCCTCCGATTCCCCCGATCACCAGTGGCACGGGCCAACTGCCGTATCCCGTGCTGCCTGCTCCGCCGCTGCTTGATTGGCGTGAACGCGACGAATTGGATGAACCGGACGCCTGTTTTCCCATCGCAAGCAGCGCGATAGCCAACACCGCGACGATGACGACAGCAGCCACCGTGATGAAGACAACGATCGCCGTAAGGCGGAGCGCCTTGACCATATCGTAAAGCTCATAGCCATAACTGAACAGAAACACACCACCGATGTAAAAGGGCGCCAGCAAGGCGATAAGGAGCGTGCCATCGTTTTGGGATAGTGTGCCTTTTATCCAGACCAAGTACCCTAGCAAGACGATGAGCCCGAGCGACGCGAGCGCGATGATCCCACCGGGGATCATGAAATACAAGGGCTTGCCCGGTTTTTCGTCGTCGTAGTGATGCTCAACCACCTGCCTAGTTTTGTCACCGACATTGAACGGGCTATAGTTCCACGTGGTTTTGAGTGCCATTTGTGACCTCCAAGAGCAAAAGGATTGGGAATCGGACACTGCACTTTTCACGACTACTCTGATGTTGTGACAGGTGGAGGTTCTGGTTTAGGCGCTACTACCACCGCTGGCGCGGTTGCTAAACTTCGCACCTTGCTCTGCGCGATGTCCAAGAGACTGTAGAACACGGGCACGATCAACAACGTCAACAGTGTCGAAGTGATCAAGCCGCCGATGACCGCGATTGCCATCGGCGCGCGGAAACTGCCACCGGCGCCCAAGCCGAGTGCAACCGGCGTCATACCCAGGATGATCGAAAACGTCGTCATCAGAATCGGGCGCAGACGCGCGGGACCTGCCGTGAGCAGTGCTTGTTCGCGATCCACCCCGCGTGCGCGCAGACGATTCGTAGAATCCACCAGCAGGATCGAGTTTTTCACCGCCAAACCCATCAGCAGAATCAGCCCGATCACCGCCGTCATATCTGCTGCCGTGCGTGTGATCAACAGCGCGCCAAACGCGCCGATGATCGCGAGCGGCAGCGCGAGCATTAGCACGATGGGTTGGGTGAGCGAGCCGAACTGCGATGCCAAAACCATGTACATGAAGATCACGGACAAGGTCAACGTAAAGATCAGCGTGGCAAGTGAATCTTGAGTCTGTTGCACTTGTCCGCCGAATTGGACGGTGATGCTAGAAGGCAATTGCAGTTGCGCGAGCCGCGCGCGAATATCGCCGACGACTTGCGCCTGCGAACGCCCAACGATATTCGCACCGACACTGATTTCCGTTTGTTGGTTCAACCGCGTGATAACCGAAGGGCCCGAACTGTTGACAATCGTCGCAACATCGCTTAGCGGAACGAGTTGCCCACTGCTGGTCGAGACCGTCAGCGAAAGAATATCATTGAGCCGCGAGCGGTCTTCCGGACGCAAGCGGACGACGATATCCGCTTCTTTGCCAGGGTCTTGGAAACGTGACGCCGCAGTACCGCCCAGCAATGTGGTGATCGTATTTCCCATTGCCGTGGTGTTCAAGCCCAAGGGCGCGGCGCGGGTGCGGTCTATCTGGATCTGGACTTCGGGTTTGCCGGGTTCGGTACTCAAGGCAGTATCTGCCACACCAGGTATGCCGGTCAGTGCATTACTCACTGTTTGTGCCACCTGATCCAAATCGTTAAAAGACCCAGTCGAGAGCAGATTGACCTGGATCTGGCGGTTGCCGACACCGGTACCGCCGCCGCCAAACCCGCCTTGAAAGTTGTAACTCAGACCCTGGATGCCTGCGAGTTTTTGGCGGACTTGCGGCTCGATTGAACGCAGCGCGTTAAAGTCATTCAATTGAACGTTGAAACTGGCGCGTTCGGGGAATCCTTGCTGTCCCACGGTAGTGACCACACTGGTCACGCCATTGACGGACAAGAGACCACTTTCAACCTTACGCGCCTGTGCATCGGTCACATCGAGTGTAGTGCCGGTGGGCAATTGGAGACCGACCTGAAAGTTACCATTCGCGATCTGAGGCAGAAACGAAAGTTCCATCCGTGGCGCGACGACGACAACTAGCGCAAGCAGAACCAAACCGATGGCGCCGGTCGTCCGCATGTGGTGAAGTGTCCACTCCAAGACCCGACGATAGCCCCGGTCAAGCCAGCCGAGGTGCGTCGAACCCACTTCGGTTTCGTGGCCCGGTTTCGCCGGGCGCTGCTTGAAAAAGTGCGCCGAGAGCATTGGCGCGAAGGTGAACGCTTCGAACAGGGAAATGAGCGCCGCGGCTGTCACGGCGAGACCAAACGCGCTGTAGTACCTTCCAATCGCGCCGGTGGTAAAGGCAATCGGGAAGAACACCGAAACGATGGTCAGCGTCATCGCCACAACGGAAAGCGCGACCTCGTTCGTCGCATTCGCCGATGCCTCTTTCGGATGTTCGCCGCGTTCCATGTGACGGAAGATATTTTCGCGCACCACGATTGCATCGTCGATCACCAGACCGACCGCGAGCGAGAGTGCGAGGAGGGTCATCATGTTCAGCGACAAGCCGAACGCGCTCATTGCCGCAAAGGTGCCGATCATTATGATCGGCAAGCCCGCGACGGTGACGAGCGTGTTGCGCAGATCGCGAAAGAAGAAGAGAACGACGAGTGAAGCAAAGATGCCGCCAAGAATCAGATCGGTCACCGAATCCTCGACCGATTTCTGGATGAAATCCGATTGGTCATTCGTGACGACCAGATCCAAGTTGGGATAATCGCGTTGGACTCGCGCAATTTCAGTCTTGGCATTTTGAGCGACGCTCACCGTGTTTGTGCCAGATTGTTTGCGCACTTGAACGGAAATGCTGTCCTTTCCATTCAAACGGCTGTACGCCTGAACCGGGGCAACGGTATCCGTGACCACCGCGATTTCTTTGATCAACAGGTTTACGCCGCCCGCGGAGGCAACCGCCAAATTGCCGATGTCATTGATTGACGCGAATTGTCCTGGCATTCGTACCAGCAAATCTTGACCACCCTGGGTGATGGTGCCGCCCGCAACCGTGACGTTCTCGTTGCGAATCGCGTTGATCACTTGCGAGGGTGAAATCCGGTGCGTCTTCAGCGCGTCGAGATTCAAATTCACGTCAATCTCGCGATTCTGTCCGCCGTTCACGGTCACATCGGCGACACCATCCAAGCGTTCAAAGCGCGGCTGGATTTGGTTTAACACGATCCCACGCAACTCGGATGACGTTGATTTGCCGGATTTGTCAGCGATGGAGAAGGTGAGGATCGGCGAGGAGTTAAGGTCAAACTGCGAAACGGTGGGAATGCCTGCGGTGCTGGGCAAACTGCGCTGTACTCCAGAAACCTTTTCGCGCACGTTATTGAAGGCGTCCTTGGGATCGGTCTCGAGGGTAAATTGCACAGTGATCTGGGAGATATTTTCCCGCGACGTCGAGTTAATATTAGTGACGCCGCTCAAAGTGCTGATCGCCTGCTCAATCGGCAGTGTGATCTGTTCCTGAACTTCGAGGGGACCGGCGCCTGGATAGGTCGTTGACACGGAGACAGTCGGGTTCGATGTGTTTGGGAGGAGGTCCACCGCTAGGTGCGTGTAACCGAGATAGCCGACGACGACGAGCGAGAGCATAATCATTAGGATGAAAATCGGCTGACGGATGGAGAGACGAGCGAGGTTCATAAACTTGCTCCTTTTGAAGTTGTTTGCTCGACGAATGAACCAACCTGCCAAAGAACGGGCATGATCGGACGTCAGTGATCTGGGTTCAGCCGTCACCTTGCGCGCATCGCGCAGTGGATAACTGATTGAAACAAAGAGAGCACGCTGAAGTTGTCAGTCAGTCGTGCTCTAATACTATAGCACCGCTCTGAGATACGTCAAGCACCGGTCTTAATTTGGGTATGCGGTTGACAAAATCTGGATTCGCCTACAAGGTGAGCGCAGACAATGAGGACGGGACGCCCGTGAAGTACTACCTCCGAGTACTCGACAGGGGGAGTCGCCTCGGATCGCACTTCACGGCGTTTCTTTTTTCACCTTGGCAGGTTTTTCAACTGTGGAAGCATTGTCACTGAATCGTTAACTCGAACGCTGTTGGATGATCATTGTCGTTGACGACCCTGACATAAGTTACTGATTGCCTTGCCGCAATTGGATACTCCTTGCCGCGACCGTGCTCCCGGTTTGATCGCTCAAGACCGTGATGCGTTCGCCGGGCTGGATGTCGCTCACTGTGCCGTTCACGGTTTTCTGGATCGTCGTTTGCGAATCTACAGTCACGGTCACGGTGCTGCCATCTTGTTGCGCCACGACCACCGTGTTGCCTGTGACACTCTTCACGGTACCGAACGCGGCGGGCCGCCCGGACTGTCCCGCTTGTTGTCCATTCTGTCCCGCTTGTCCGCCCTGTCCATTCTGCCCGAATTGACCGGGGGCACCGTTGGGTGCGCCTGTGCCACCTTGTCGTGCGCGCAAGAAGTCATTGCGGATGTTCTGGGCTTGCTGTTGACCATAGTTGTCGCCGACGAAGAACGCACCGACGCCAACCACGATGACCAACACCGCAACAATCGTTGCAACGATAACAGGTTTCATTTTCTCCACTCCTTTGGTTGAAAATTGATCCGCGAATCACGCGAGCGCTTGCGGCAGCGCGCTATTCCCTATTTGCTCGCTTGACTTGATGCGCGGATTTTGCTCCACTTCTTGGTCAAGAGGATAATATGCCAAGATTAAACAGAGTTGAGAAAGACATTAGAGATGCTTATGCGTTCACTCCAAGCGCTTGACGCACGCCGGGTAGGTATATACTTGGAAAGAGAAATAGTTAGAAGATGAAACTATTATGAATTCGGGTTATTGGGTCCTAACTTCGAATGAAAAAAGACTTCCGAAGTCTTGTGGACTTCGGAAGTCTTGAAGTACGGCATGGGCTTAGGCAAGGTCCTGCTTCATCTGTTCGAATTGCTCTTTTGTGATCTCGCCCTTGGCGTACCGCATTTTCAAAATGTCTAACGACGTTTGCGCGGGTGCAGAAGTATTCGGCGCGAGAGAACTGCCGCGCACCAGCCGGACGACGAGCCACACCCCGCCGCCAATGATGAGCGCCCAGAACACGAGGGACAAGAGCGTGCCGACCAAGTGGAGCCCGAACCCGAGTGGGCTGGCGTAACCTCCCATCATTCCGCGGCCCATCATTCCGAACCGGCCAAATCCAAACATCATCCCCGCGCCGCCGATCAGCAACACGACCAGCACAACGATGAGGACAATGCCGATGACGGTACCAATGTTTTTCATTTCGTCTCCTTTCGATTTCACCCGATAATTCTACTACGCGATTATGAATTTTTGATGAAGAATGGATGTGAATTTGCTCAACTTCATCTATCCGATCCATAGTGAGCGCATCGAAAGCGCGCCGAAGGTCACGCGGTCGGCGAAAAAGCGGACTGGTTCATTCTTGTCTTGCAGCGCGAGGATGTACAGCAGCGGCAAATAGTGTTCGTTCGTCGGGATGGATAGACGCGCGGCTTGCCCCAGATTCTCGTAATGGACGATTGGGTTGTGGTCGCCTGACAGGATCAGCCGCTTGATCGTTTCGTCGAATTCGATTGCCCAATCGCATGCTTGAGGGTCGTCGAAGATTGCCATACCCAAGTTATGGACGATGTTGCCACTACCGACGATCAAGACGCCCTTGTTCCGCAGCGCGCGCAATTCCTTGCCGAGCGCGTAGTGAAACCCCGGCGATTGGAACTGATCGAGGCTGAGTTGGACGACGGGAATGTCCGCGTTGGGAAACATTCGGCACAAGACCGACCACGCGCCATGATCGAGTCCCCACGTGTGGTCCAAGCCGATTTTCACTTGCGGCGCAGTCTCTTGCGTCAATTGCGCGAGCGCGGGTGAGCCGGGCGCGGGATATTGATACTCGTACAGCGCGCGCGGAAATCCGCCGAAATCATGGATCGTCTTAGGGCGCTCCATCGCGGCGACAAAGGTGCCGCGCGTTTCCCAGTGCGCGGAGATGCACAAAATCGTGGCGGGCTGGGGCAATGCTTTGCCCGCTTCGATCCACGCGCGGCTGAACTCGTTATCTTCAATCGCATTCATCGGACTGCCATGCCCCACGAAGAGCGCGGGCATTTTTAGTGCCGAATCGGCGAATGGGTTATTGGATATCATGTTTTGCTCCTTTGTCTTCATTATAGCATACTTGCGCAGTGCTATCAATCCGCAAACACCAGGTTTGACATTTTCGCGCCATCGTGCTATGCTGAGACTGCAATTGGAATAGACCAATAGACCAATTGCCTGTGCGGGGCGTGCCCCGCACTCCTCTGACCATGCGCGCTCCCCTTTCCGATCAAACGCTCGATCTATCGGCTCGCCACCGCGGTGCCGCTCTACGTTCAAATCGCGGAAAGTTTGCTCGATCAAATCGAGTCAGGCAAACTCGCGCCCGGACAGCGATTGCCGCCCGAACGCGAGTTGAGCCGCGCGCTGGGCGTCAATCGGCTGACGCTGCGGCAGGCGCTCGACGTGCTGGAAACGCAAGGGTTGCTCGTCCGGCGGCCCGGACACGGCACGCATATTGCCGCATCGAAGATCGAGCGCCAAGCCGGGAAACTGATTTCGTTTACGCGCGGCATGGAACGGCGTGGCTACAAACCGCGCGCCCGCGTGCTCCG
>Ga0315281_10014666_pt1 | contig 10553 bp, 8 predicted proteins | sample YL17G07_0_MG_FD_204540 | JGI IMG/M metagenome (GOLD analysis project Ga0315281, IMG submission 204540) | Sediment microbial communities from Yellowstone Lake, YNP, Wyoming, USA - YL17G07_0 | ecosystem: Environmental > Aquatic > Freshwater > Lake > Sediment | place: USA: Wyoming | collected... | reverse complement strand
GACGGTGGCCGGCATCAGGGCGCCGGTCGGGCAGGCCTGGACGCATTCGCCGCAGGCCACACAGGTGCTGGCCCCCATCGGATCGTCGAAGTCGAAGACGATCTTGGTATCGGCGCCGCGATAGGCCATGCCGATGACGTCGTTGACCTGTACTTCGCGGCAGGCGCGCACACAGAGATTGCATTGGATACAGGCGTCGAGGTTGACCGCCATGGCCGGATGGCTGCGGTCGGGGGTCGGCTGGCCGTCGCCGGCTTGCCCGCGCGAGGGGAATCGACTGCTGGCGACATTCATGGCCCCGGCCCAGCGCCAGAACTCGGATTCAGGGTCGCGGGCCTCGGCCTTGGGCGGCTGGTCGGCGACCAGCAGTTCCATGACCATGCGGCGCGCGGTCCGGGCGCGCTCGTTGTTGGAGGTCACTTCCATGCCCGGCGTCGGCTTGCGAATACAGGAGGCGGCGAGCGTTCGCTCGCCCTTGATCTCGACCATGCAGGCGCGGCAGTTGCCATCGGCGCGGTAGTTCGGATAGGGCTGCCAGCACAGATGCGGGATCTCGTTGCCCAGGCGCATCGCCACTTGCCAGATGGTTTCGTCCGGCGCGGCCGTGACCTGGCGGCCATCGAGAGTGAAGCCGATGGGCTCGCTCATCGCAGATCCTCGCGGAAATGCTTCATCACGGTGCGAAGAGGGTTGCAGGCGGCCTGGCCCAGCCCGCAAATCGAGGCGTCGGACATGGTCTGCGCCAGTTCGCCCAGCAGGGCCTGGTTCCATGTCGGGCCCGACATCAGCTTGACGGCTTTTTCGGTGCCGGCGCGGCAGGGCGTGCACTGGCCGCAGGATTCGTCCTCGAAGAAACGCATCAGGTTGAGGGCCACGGCCTTCATGTCGTCATGGTCCGACAGCACGATGACGGCGGCCGAACCGATGAAGCAGCCATGCGCCTCGAGGGTGCCGAAATCGAGCGGGATGTCGGCCATCGCGGCGGGCAGGATGCCGCCCGAAGCGCCGCCCGGCAGATAGGCCTTGAAGGCATGACCATCGGCCATGCCGCCGCAGAACTCATCGATCAGCTCGGCCACGGTAACGCCGGCCGGCGCCAACTTCAGGCCCGGCTCCTTGACCCGGCCGGAAACGGAGAAGCTGCGCAGGCCCTTGCGGCCGTTGCGACCTTGGCCGGCGAACCACTCCGGCCCGCGTTCGACGATGTCACGCACCCAATAGAGCGTCTCGACGTTGTTGATGAGGGTCGGCCGGGCGAACAGTCCGACCTGCGAGGGGTAGGGTGGTTTGTGTCGAGGCAGTCCGCGCTTGCCCTCGATGCTTTCCAGCATCGCCGATTCCTCGCCGCAGATATAGGCGCCGGCGCCGCGCCGCAGATGCAGGCGCGTCGGGCCGGTGAGGCCGGCCGCTTCGAGCGCGGCGATCTCCTCGGTCAGCACGCCATGCAGGCCGGGATACTCGTCGCGCAGATAGATGTAGGCCTCCTGCGCCTCGATGGCCCAGGCGGCGATCAGCACGCCTTCGAGAAAACGATGAGGGTCTCCCTCCAGATAGAGGCGATCCTTGAAGGTGCCGGGCTCGCCCTCATCGGCGTTGACGGCCAGCAGGCGCGGGGCCGGTTCCTGGCGCACGAAGCGCCACTTGCGGCCGGTTGGGAAGCCGGCGCCGCCCAGACCGCGCAGGCCGGAGGCGTCGAGCGTCGCCACGATGTCGTCGAGCGAGCGCTTGCCGTCGCGACAAGCGGCGAGAAGCGCGTAGCCACCCTTGGCGCGATAGGCGGCAAGATCGGGGTAGGCCGGAGGGGCCGGGTGCGTGTGGCCGGATTTAGCTGCCTTCTCGACCGCGGCCACGGTGGCGTGCTCGACGTGGAAATGACCGACCTCGGCCACTGGCGCCTTGTCGCAGCGCCCCATGCAGGGCGCGCGCAGCACGCGCACGCCGGCGCCCATGCCGGCCTTGAGCGCGGCCAGAAGGCGTTGTGCGCCCATCATCTCGCAGCTCAGGCTGTCGCAGACGCGGATGGTGAGGGGCGGCGGGGCAACGGCGCCATCGGGCACGATATCGAAATGGGCATAGAACGTGGCGACCTCGTAAACCTCGGCGAAGGCCAGCCGCATATCGTCGGCGAGCGCCGCCAGATGCGCCGTCTTGAGGCAGCCGAACCGGTCCTGGATCAGATGCAGATGCTCGATCAGCAGATCGCGCCGGCGTGGCCGGTCGCCGAGCAGGGCGCGCATTTCATTGAGGGCCGTGGGATCGACCTGGCGACCCTTTGGAAAGGGCGCGGCCTGGCGGCGCCCGGCGCCGGGATGGGGTCGTGAACGGTTATGGGTCGGGGTCTCGGGCATCGTTCGGGCGCTCTATCGGATCGGGGGGTGGACGGCGCTGCGCCGGGCAGTCGCATTGAGTCCGAGTATCGTATAGAAATCGGGGCGCGTATAGGCAACTGCCAATCCAGCCGGCTTGGCTCGGCCAACCCTCAAAGGACGGGGCCGCGATGCAGGAAACGAACGAGATGCAATTGGCCGAACTGCTCATGTCGCGGCTTTGTCACGATCTGATCAGTCCCGTCGGCGCCATCGGCAACGGCCTGGAGCTGATGGAAGAGGACGACGACGCGATCGCCGCCGAGGCGATGGAACTGACCCAGCAGAGCGCGCGCCGGGCGGCCTGGCGGCTGCAATTCTTCCGACTGGCCTTCGGCGCGTCCGGTGATCGCGCCGCTATCGGTTTGAAGGAAGTGCAGGATCTCGCGGTCGGGTTTCTCGATGGGCGCAAGACGACGCTCGAATGGCCCGAAAACGCGCCGGGCTCGTTGCCGGCGGGGGCGGCGCGGCTGATTCTGCTGCTGGTGCTGCTCGCGGCGGATGCCCTGCCGCGGGGCGGGGTCATCTCCCTCGCCGTCGATAGCGGCGCCAGCCCGCGGCTGCGCGTCGGCGCCCGGGGGCAAGAGGCCCATCTGCGGCCGGAGGTTGCGGCAGCACTCGGGGCAGGCCAGGGAGAGGCCGCCATAGCCACGGTGGCGGCGTTCTTTGCCGGCCGGTTTGCCCGGCGGATCGGCGCCGGGCTAGGCGTTGTCGGGGGCGGCGATGCGGTGATATTGGAGGCCCGGTTAGCGGGGGGGTAGGTTGCCCTGGCCAAGATCCGCGCGGCCTTCTGGACCGCCTGGTTTCACAACTTATTAAGTATTCCGGCCTTAGCGTGCTGTTGCGTAGCAAAGGCGCGAGCCGGGCCCTAATCCCGGCTCGTTTGTGTGGTGGTGTGTGGAAGACCGGGAGTATCTAAATGGATGATTTAATTCGGGAATTTCTGACAGAGACGTCGGAGAACCTAACCGTTCTCGACGTCGAACTGGTGAAGTTGGAGCAGAACCCAAACGATCCAGAACTGTTGGGCAGTATTTTTCGGCTCGTCCACACCATCAAGGGAACCTGCGGGTTTCTTGGGCTGCCCCGACTGGAGGCGGTCGCCCATGCCGGCGAGAACATCCTCGGCAAGCTCCGCGAGGGTTCGATCGAGGTCACGGCCGAGGCCGTCTCGGGCGTGTTGGCCTGCCTCGATTGCGTTCGCTCGCTGACGGCGGCACTGGAGGAAACGGAATCGGAGCCCGCCGGCGAGGATAGCGAACTCATTGCCCGATTGAACGCGCTGGCCGATGGCGGCGTGCCGGCGGCGAAGGCGGTTCCGGCCGCGGCGCCGGCCCCGGTCGTGGTACCGCTGTCGGCGGCGGCGCCAAAATCTGGTGACGCCAGCAAGAGCCTTTTCGAGCGCGTCGGCAGCTTGGCGGCCATCGATGCGGTGGTCGAGGCGATCTACATGAAGATCGGTGCCGACGACAAGCTTAAGGGTTTCATCGCCGGCATGAACCTGGACAAGCTCCAAGCCGGTCAGCGCGACTCGCTGGGCATGTTGCTTGGCGGCCCGTCGGGCGGCAACGAAGCCGCGCTCGCGGCCGGTCACGAATGGTTCGTATCGAAGGGCATGGGCGCCAAGGACGTGACCCTGGTCGACAGTTACCTGCAGGATGCCATGACGTCTCTCGATGTGCCGGGCGACGTGCAAAATCAGATTCTGGCGAAGCTGCAACAAGCGCGCGGTTTGGCGGCTCCGACGGTGGCAGGCCCGAAGGTGGTGGAAAAACCATCGGTGGCGGCGACCGACGACGGGTCCAAGAAGGATGTCAAGGAATCGGCCATCGCGGCCCAGTCCATTCGGGTCAACGTCGATCTACTCGAAAACCTGATGACGATGGTGAGCGAGCTGGTGCTGACCCGCAATCAGGTGTTGCAGATACTGCGCACCCAGAAGGACAGCGAGTTCGCGGCGCCGTTACAGCGCCTCAACCTTATCACCTCGGAATTGCAAGAAGGGGTGATGAAAACGCGTATGCAGCCGATCGGCAATGCCTGGTCGAAGCTGCCGCGCCTGGTGCGCGATCTGGCAAACGAGTTGCATAAGAAGGTCGATCTCAACATGCGCGGGGCCGAGACCGAACTCGACCGCCAGGTGTTGGAGATGATCAAGGATCCGCTCACGCACATGGTCCGCAATTCGGCCGATCACGGCCTGGAAACGCCGCAGGAGCGCGTCAAGGCGGGCAAGCCAGAGACCGGCACGGTCTCCCTCAACGCCTATCACGAGGGCGGCCATATCATCATTGAGATCGCCGACGATGGGCGCGGCCTCAACACCGAAAAGATCAAAGCCAAGGTGGTTCAGGGTGGCCTTGCCACCGAGGCTGAGTTGGAGGCGATGTCGCTCCAGCAGATCCATCAGTTCATTTTCAAGGCCGGGTTCTCAACGGCCACGAAAGTCACGAGCGTGTCCGGCCGGGGCGTCGGCATGGACGTCGTGCGCACCAACATCGAGCGTATCGGCGGCACGGTCGAGATGCGCTCGGTCGAGGGGCAGGGCTCGACCTTCAGTATCAAGATCCCGCTGACGCTTGCCATTGTCTCGGCCCTGATTGTCGAGTGTGCCAAGGAGCGCTTCGCCATCCCGCAGATCAGCGTGGTCGAACTGGTGCGGGTCTCGGCGAATTCGGAGTACAAGGTCGAGAAGATCAAGGACGCGCCGGTTCTGCGATTGCGTAACCGCCTGTTGCCACTGGTGATGCTGAATAATGTGCTGAAGTTGGATTCCGATAACGCCCAGGCGGACGAGAAGTTCATCGTCGTGGCGCAGGTTGGAACCTATAGCTTCGGCATCGTCGTGGATCGGGTCTTCGACACCGAGGAAATCGTGGTCAAACCGGTGGCGCCGATCCTGCGCGACATCTCCATGTTCTCGGGCAACACCATCCTGGGCGACGGCAGCGTCATTATGATCCTGGATCCCAACGGTATTGCCGCCCATAGCGGACAGTTGAACCTGGCCGGGTCGGGCGCGGCGAACGCCACGACGGCGCGGGACGTGCGCGGCGACGACAGGGTTTCGCTGCTGGTCTTCAACGCCATCAACGACACCCCCAAGGCGGTGCCGCTGGCGTTGGTGGCGCGGTTGGAAGAAATCGATGTGTCCCAGATCGAGCGCTCCAACAATCGTATGGTGGTGCAGTACCGTGGGGCCCTCATGCCGCTTGTCGGCATGGCGGCGGAGTTCAAGGTGCGCGAGAGCGGCCGTCAGCCAATGCTCGTCTTCACCGACCGCGAGCGTACCATGGGCCTGGTCGTGGACGAGATTATCGATATCGTCGAGGATCGGCTCAATGTTCAGTTGGCGGCGGAACGGCCCGGCTTTATCGGCACGGCGGTGATCGCCGGCAAGGCGACCGAAGTGATCGATGCCGGCTACTTTTTGACCCAGGCCTTCGCCGATTGGTTCAAGAGTCACTCCGAAACCAACGAGTCGAACGAGGGGCGCAAGCGCGTGTTGTTGATTGACGACAGCCCGTTCTTCCGCAACCTGTTGGCGCCGCTGCTTTCTGTCGCGGGTTACGACGTTACGACCGCCGAGAGTGCGGACAAGGCGCTCAATCTGCACGAGGCGGGCGAGGACTTCGACGTCATCATCAGCGACATCGAAATGCCGGGCATGAACGGCTTCGAGTTCGCCGAGACGGTGAAGAAGAGTGGCCGGTGGCAGAATACGCCGCTGGTGGCGCTCTCCTCCCATGCCTCGCCGGGCGATATCGATCGTGGCCGGAAGGTCGGCTTCTCCGATTATGTGGCGAAGTTCGATCGCGATGGCTTGCTGCAATCCCTATCCGAAACCCTGTCCGAATTTCGTGGAGCCGCATAAATGAACAGCACAGACAAGAGCGGGACCGGCGCGGGTGCCGGCGCGGGCGCCAGCACTGGGGCGGTGCAGGACTTCGTCTCCATGACCGTTGGCGGTCAGTTGTTCGGCATTCCGGTGTTGAAAGTCCAGGATATCCTGGGTCCGCAGCGGATTTGGCATATTCCCCTGGCCCCGATGGAAGTGGCGGGATCGCTCAATCTGCGCGGTCGTATCGTGACCGCTGTCGATGTGCGTCTGCGCCTGGGCCTGCCGGCACGGGGCGCCGAGGAACAACCGATGAGCGTCGTTGTCGAGAGCCGGGGCGAACCCTACAGTCTCTTGGTGGATCAGGTCGGCGAGGTCTTGAGTCTCAAGACCAGCGAGTTCGAGCGCAATCCGCCGACGCTAGATATCCGCTGGCGTGAGTTTTCCGAGGGAATTTACCGCCTCGACGGCACCCTCCTGATTGTGCTCAATGTAGCCCGCCTGCTCGAGGTTGGCCGGGCCGAGGCCGCTTAATGGGCGGTTTTCGCCGGGCGGAACCGGGCATTGGGGCCGAAAGCGGAATCAGGGCATGAAAAACTGTCTTATCGTTGACGACTCGAAGGTCGTGCGCATGGTGGCGCGCAAGATCATTGAGGGCCTGGATTTCGAGTGCGAGGAAGCCGAAAACGGGGCCGCCGCCATGGAGGCTTGCCTCAAGCGGATGCCGGAAGCGATTCTGTTGGATTGGAATATGCCGGTCATGAGCGGGATCGATTTTTTGCGCGGCCTGCGCAAGATCGAAGGCGGGCAGGCGCCAGTTGTTATTTTCTGCACCACAGAAAACGATCTCGATCACATTCGCGAAGCCATAGCATCCGGGGCCAACGAGTACATCATGAAGCCCTTCGACACCGAGATCATTGAATCGAAGTTTGCCCAGGTAGGGTTGATTTGAACGTGAATACCGCGACCAATCTTGCGGTGCCGGTGCAGGCCGACGATGACCGCTATCGCGTGATGGTGGTGGACGATTCGGTTGTGATTCGGGGTTTGTTGGCCCGGGCCCTGGAAGGCGATCCGAGGATCCGCGTCGTGGCCTCCGTCGGTAACGGTCAGTTGGCCTTGTCGACGCTGGATCGGCAGGATATCGAGGTCGTCGTCCTGGACATCGAAATGCCGGTCATGGATGGCATGACGGCTTTGCCCAAGCTGATCGCCGCCAAGCCCAATCTTCAAGTCATCATGGCGTCGACCCTGACGCTGCAGAACGCCGGCATCAGCATGCGGGCAATGGCGGCGGGGGCCGTGGACTACATTCCGAAGCCATCGAGCCGCGAATTGAGCGGGGCCAAGGATTTCAACCGCGATCTGATCGAGAAGGTGAAGGCCTGGGGCGGCGCCGCCAGGCGGGCTCGCGGCTTGCGCGAACCGCGCGGTGGGGCGGTGGCCGTCAAGGCGCCGAGGCCCATCACCGGCGCGGCGACCGCCATACGGCTTCGCATGGCATCGGTAACCCGGCCGGACGCGGTGGCGATCGGCAGCTCGACGGGTGGGCCCCAGGCATTGGCTAAACTGGTGGCCGGCATCGGGGCATGGATGAAGCTGCCGGTGTTCATTACCCAGCATATGCCGCCGACTTTCACGACCATCCTTGCCGAGCATCTGGCCAATGCGGCGGGCATGCCGGCGGCCGAGGGCCGCAATGGCGAGCCGGTGGTTGGCGGGCGCATTTATGTCGCCCCGGGCAGTTTTCATATGACCGTCGTTATTGAAGGCGGGCAGAAGATAATTCGTTTGTTGACCACGCCGCCGGAAAACTTTTGTCGGCCGGCGGTGGATCCAATGTTGCGCAGCCTGGTTTCGGTTTATGGCGCGCGGCTTACTGTCGTCATGCTGACCGGCATGGGTCAGGATGGGCTCAAGGGGTCGGAGGCGGTGATCGCCGGCGGCGGCGGTCTGATGGCCCAGGACGAGGCGACCAGCGTCGTTTGGGGTATGCCGGGCGCGGTAGCCATGGCGGGCTTGTGCAGCGCGGTGCTGCCGCTCGCCGAGTTGGCGCCGCGACTGAAGCGTATCGTGCTGGGAATTTGAAGCCATGAATGTTCAGGACTTCGAATATCTCTGCACTTTGCTGAAGCAGCGCTCGGGTCTGGTCCTGACGAAGGACAAGGCCTATCTGCTGGAAAGTCGGCTGTTGCCGGTGGCGAGCAAGCACAAGCTGCCGGGTTTTGACGAGTTGGTGAAGGCCGTGCGCCAGCAGGCGAACGAGGCCATGATCCGCGATGTGGTCGAGGCGATGACGACCAACGAGTCGTTCTTCTTCCGCGACACCCGCCCGTTCGAACAGTTCCGGACCATCGTCTTGCCGCATTTGTTGAAGGTCCGGGCCGCGTCGCGCACGTTCCGCATCTGGAGCGCCGCCTGCTCCAGCGGCCAGGAACCGTATTCATTGGCCATGATTATGTTGGAGGAGAGCGCCAAGCTGGCTGGCTGGCGCACCGAAATCGTGGCCACCGATCTGTCGAACGAAATTCTGCAACGGGCCAAGGACGGGCTTTACACCCAGTTCGAGGTTCAGCGCGGCCTGCCAGTGACGATGTTGATGAAGTACTTCGAGCAGACCGGGGACAAGTGGCGGATCAACGCCAAGGTCCGGGATATGGTCAGCTACCGGCCGTTCAATCTGCTCGATGATCCGGCGGGCCTGGGCCGCTTCGACGTGGTCTTTTGTCGCAATGTGTTGATCTATTTCGACGCTCCCGCCAAGACCAAGGTTCTTGATGGGATCGCCCGGCAGATGCCCGCCGAAGGCATTCTCTATCTTGGCGGGGCCGAGACAGTCCTAGGCATCACGGATCGGTTCAAGCTCATCGAAGGGCAGCGCGGCATCTATGCCGTTGCGGGCCCGGCGGCCGACAAGAAAGTGGCGGCGCGCTAACAACGCTTGGCCGCGATTTTTCGAAAATAGGCGAACCTATCCGACAGTCGCACCGCGGCGCGCCGGCGTCGGAGCGATTTCCGATGGGTCGCGCAGAACATAGCCGCGGCCCCAAACGGTCTCGATGTAATTCTCGCCACCCGTGGCCGTCGACAGCTTCTTGCGAAGCTTACAGACGAAGACGTCGATGATCTTCAATTCCGGTTCGTCCATGCCGCCATAGAGATGGTTGAGGAACATCTCCTTGGTCAGGGTCGTGCCCTTGCGCAGCGACAGCAGCTCAAGAATGCCGTACTCCTTGCCGGTCAGATGCAGGGGTTGGCCGCCGACCTCGACCGTATGCGTATCGAGATTGATGGACAGCTTGCCGGTCTTGATAAGCGATTCCGAATGCCCCTTCGAGCGCCGGACGATGGCCTGGATGCGGGCTATGAGTTCGCGCTTGTCGAAGGGCTTGGTCAGATAGTCGTCGGCGCCGAAGCCGAGACCCTTGATCTTGTTGTCGAGTTCGTTGAGGCCGGAAAGGATCAAGATCGGCGTATTGACCTTGGCGGCGCGCAGACGGCGCAGGACTTCGTAACCGTCGATATCCGGGAGCATGAGATCGAGAATGATGAGGTCGTAGTCGTAAAGCTTGCCGATCTCGATACCATCCTCGCCCAGACCGGCCGTATCGACAACAAAACCGCCCGACTTGAGCATCAACTCGATGCTCTGGGCTACGCCGGCATCGTCTTCCACCAACAGCACGCGCATAGGCCGTTCCTCCGCTCAGGCAAGATCAATTCCCTCGGGTCGCGTTAACCACGATCCCATACAAATAGTTAATAAAGGTTTACGCCTTCCTTCCGCTTTTGGCCACTATTTACCGGGTTCATCAAAATTTAAGCCAGTGGAGGTCAATATCGCAGGCAGCGAAGGAGTCCAAAAAACGGAAGAATATGAACGCTCTAGTACCTTCAGTACAAAGCCTTCTTGCCGATCTTGAGCGCCTGCCGGACGCCTACGCGTTCGGCCGGGTCGGGGCTGTTCTGGGCATGTTGCTCGAGATCGAGGGGATCGAACGCGAGGTTTCGATCGGTGCCCGTTGCGAGGTTCGCGACCGGCGCCTGAATCGGGTTCCTTGCGAGGTGGTGGGGTTCCGGAACGGCCGGGCCCTGGCCATGGCCTTCGACACGCTGGATGGGGTTAGCCTGGGCGGGCGCGTCGACCTGCTGGACAGCGAACCCGTGGTTCGGCCCAGCCGCGCCTGGCTCGGGCGCGTCGTTAACGCCTTTGGCGAACCCGTCGATGGCAAGGGGCCGCTGCCGCTCGGACCCCGCGCGGTTCGCCTGCGCCGCGCGCCTCCTCCGGCGCATGCACGACAGCGCCTGGGCGGAAAGATCGATTTGGGCGTGCGCGCCATCAACAG
>Ga0315281_10014665_pt1 | contig 10553 bp, 11 predicted proteins | sample YL17G07_0_MG_FD_204540 | JGI IMG/M metagenome (GOLD analysis project Ga0315281, IMG submission 204540) | Sediment microbial communities from Yellowstone Lake, YNP, Wyoming, USA - YL17G07_0 | ecosystem: Environmental > Aquatic > Freshwater > Lake > Sediment | place: USA: Wyoming | collected... | reverse complement strand
CAACATTGGAAGGACTCAGATCCGTGAAAAATACCTGAACGGAGTCTCCTGGAAGTGGAGCCTCCTTGAGGACAATGATGCCAGCCGAGGGATTCGTTTCCTCCCAGCCGTCGTCCCAGTCTCGGCGATACAGCTTGCCGTTTACAAAGACCGCAGTGGAGTTTGGGAAATAGGCAACGGAAACAACGAAGGCCCGATTGACCCCGTCAATTGTTCCCAGTGCCACCTCAAAACGCGGTTGCGCCATGAGGGACTTATACCTGAAGTGGGGGCATACCCCAACTCCTAAGTAACGATCTGGCTACTAGGCTTCCGCGAATGCAGGAAGGAGGTAATGAACCTGACCGACGCTGCCCTTAGCAAGCACTACGGCACGAGTGACGTTGCCCTTTTCGTCAGGCGACCATGTTTTGGAAAACGCCAACTTTAACCCGGAGACTTTTTCCGCCGCCCGTAGCATCTGCTTCCCTAGAGCGGAATCAGGGACCTTGTATCCCGCCTGCCAGTTACCCCTCAAGGCAATCAATGTCACAGACGGAGGAACTTGACCGTCCCAAGAAGGCGGAACCAAGATAACCAGTTCGGCTTCGTCTTTATGGTCCCCATAGGGGAACCTAAAACGGCGCTCGCGTTCCGGAAGTAGTGCTTTCAAGGTATTGAACGCAGGTTTGCCGAAAGCCATGAAGTACCCCGAGCCACGAGTAGAGCTTCACCAACAACCCTACTCTACCACTTTGACCTACGATTGTCAAGCGGGTTTAAGTCCTAGTCGTTTACTCCGCCGAAGATTATCCCTGGGAGCCGTAAGCGCGGCTCGTGCGGCTGTCTGCCTAGGTGACTGGCTCCGACGCACCTGTTTAGCGACCTTAGACTGGTTAGTGCGTATAGCAGTGTCAGCGGCAGCCGCCTGCGTAAAGTGATGCTCTGCGTCGGCGGGCTTCTTAAGACCGGCGGCAACATGGTGGGACTTGGCAGCACTGGCGGCATCAATCGCGTCTCGCGGAGCTGTCACGGCTGCCGCGATAGCTTTATGCTGTTTTGCTCGCTTAGCGAATCCCAGCTTCCCCGCAAGTTCCCCCGCTTGGGTGTGAAGGTCTGCCTTTTTGGCGGGATCTGGTGCAATCATGGCGTTTTTTCTAAGCTGCTGATATTTCGCGTCCGGAATGGACTCTTTGAGTTCTTCCTGAGCTATTGTGGCTTCTTGAAGATCAACGAAGTTTTTGAGCGCTTCTTCAGATAGCAGCGCAAAACTTTCCTGGAGGCTCTCACGAATTGAAGTCTTCCAGCTCTCCACTGATTCAAACGGTCGCGCCTTGAGGCTCTTCACAATCGGCATGAGTGCTCTCCTTACAAGCACCTTACCGAACCTAAGCCCGAGAGGAAAGAGAAGTCCGCTTCAAAGCCAAACTAGCGACCATGTGGTCGCCCGTTAAGGCTTAAGAACGGCTCGATTGATGGCTCCAGTTTCCGGAACAATTTTGTCCTGATCCGAAAGGAAGTACTTAGCCGCCAACTCTTTCCAGAGCATCTCGCGTTGCCGAGAAGTCTGAGCGAAATCTGCCTGAAGACGCTCTAGTTGTAAGCGAGCGTTAACCGCTTGAGCGTCGATTCGACCGAGCTTCTCAATGAGAAGCTCAAAGCGCATTTGGTCCTCTGGGGCTAGTACGGTCGGAAGCGGTTTAGGCACCGAGAGTTGGGATTCCGCGAGAGAGCTACTCAGTACCGCTGCGCGATCTCCATCGGTCTCTATTTCCATTACGTCCTCCGACGTCCAAGTGTTCAAACGCTATACTACATCAGTTAAGTAGGGGCAACTGGTTACGGAACCGTTTGTGGATACGCGTAAGCGACCACGATTGAGCCCGGAGCTAGCTCAATCGTCGGATACCCCGACTGGGTTCCAGTAGTGTCCGGAGTCTCTTCCACCGTCCAGTAGAAGTACCCCGTGGGCACGACGGTATGGTACGCCCGCATCAAAAATACCAACGGAGGAGTTGTAAGTCCAAGACCGTAAGTTGCGAGACTCATGGAACGGGATCCCTCTCGTACGGCTTCTTGGCGTTGGGCGCCGCCGTATCATCCTTCAAATCGAAGGCGAAGATTTCGGTTGTGCCCGCATCGTCATAAACCAAAAGCTGGTTCGTGATGACATTGATTTTAGTTCGGTTCTTGAGAATCCGGAAGGCGTCCTGAATGATTCTTCCGGCGGCTCCACTAGCAGCGTGTCCCGCCAAAAGCTCGTCCCAAACCGCAATAGCGTTTTGAGACGCCGTAGGGGCAGATCCCGATAGCACCGCCGCCTTCACATCCGCGATGTCTCCCGAAACCGTTGGGCTTCCCCCGATAAGTGGGGTTCCAATTTTGGTGTCAATCTGCAACACGCTCTTGCCGTCGCTATTGCCGGGGGTGTCGCCTCGAACAGCCTCTTTGTAAAGAAGCGCCTTGCCGAAGAGTGAGGCGGTCGCACTGGTATCCGCCGGAACTCCGATTTGCTCGACGAAATCACCCTTCGTTCCGGGGGCTCGATTGTCCGTGTCGTTCCACACATCGTCGTGAACCTGAGAGGTGGGCTCATCAACAAAAACGTCCTTCGGGCTGATGGTATCGGCGATGTACCGAACCTCCTCTGTCGGGATACTTGCGCCACCATCCGCTTCGAAAACGATGTCGATTAGGGGAGTGTAATCGAAGTAATACGTCCCGTAGCCTGGCGGGAGTTCAGTGATGGGCGGTTGAGGAGCCACATCAACAAGATCCGACGCCCTCTTGAAGAAGGTAAAGGCTGGAGTCAGGCCCGTATCGGAGTGCCGAAAGCGCAAAAAGTAGCGAGCCATGAAGGACTCCTAGAAGTACAGGTCCTGCGAGGTCAGTATCGGACCTTTTTGAGGGTGCCAGTATAGCCGACAAAGAACCTTCTCGTCTCTGCGGATCTCGTAGACCGGAACAGACACTTTCGGTAGCTCTGGATTACCCACCGGTATGGAGTGTCTGATGAAGCAGTTCACGCGCTCACCAGCAGCGAGATTGGCGCTCAGAGTCACCGCAGGAAACCCCTCTGCCTCGACTATAAGCTCCACCACTTTTTCCAGAGCCAGCATCGACACGGACTGATAATCCGCTTCGGTTAAAACCTGCCCATCAAGTAGTGTCGCTGTGAATTTCAAGATCAGATCCTCTATGTTTCGCTTCCTGCGTAAATTTCGGTAGCGGTTTTCTTTAGGGATTTCAGAGACTTTCCCTCAGTATATCGTTTTGAACTTCCGGAAAGCTTTGGGTTAAGCCCCACAGCTATTTCAACAAGTCGAAGTGCGGAAGGGAGATTCATCGCCCTCTCCCCCAGAAAGGTTTTGACCCCCACCTTTGAGCGACTTTTCAAAATAATCAGCGCCTCCAGCATTAGCGCTGCCTGTCGCTGTTTGATCCTCAAATAGGGCTGCAATGCCATCAGAAACTCTCTGGAATCCTTTTGGGTAGTAGGTTGGTAGTGCGCCATTTTTCGATTGTTTCGGAGGTATACCTTCCCGTAACCGAACCTAGTCACTATTTCGTCTAAAACATCTCGATGCACTACATGTTGATGTACTGAAACTACCGGGAAGAAGGTCATGCTCTTTCTTCCGCTCGAACCTCGTCTAACCACGATAGATAAGCAGATGCTGCCTTCGCCATCTACAAATCCCGAGAGCCACGCGAGGTATTTTTCGTCCATACAACCAATAATACCTTAGGTTTCGTCATCGTACAAGACTCAGGTCTCGTCGTAGGAAACGAAAATATTCAGGTTTGATGTTGGGCTTTGCGGCGCGGCTACCGTGTCGTTCAGCGTCATCCACAGCACGATGAAATCTCCGATGTTCGTATTGATGCTGCTATACGGTCCGGTTCCCGCAGCTTTTCTAGCTCCTGACGTGTACGTAGTGGCAGCCGTACCTGCCGAATCATTCGCTGGAACGGCAGGGGTGGCGTAGACGGTCGGATTGGTTGTGCGCACATACACAACCGCGCCTCCGCCTGCACCACCTGTCGTGTAAAACTGAAGGTTGTTGATGACTCCACCAGGTCCGGTCGCCCCAATGCGGAGCTGCAACCACTTCTCGTAGCTCCGAGTGAACAACCCCGAACCGGGCTTCTGAAGCGGGTTATTGGCGTCCACCGTGGCGCTGTCGTTTGCGCGACAACGGATCACCCCACTCGTCTTGTCGGTACGAGTATCAGGAGTTGAGGTGTTGTGCTCGTTGATTGTTACGGTAGCGGCCATGTGGTCGTCTCCTAGAAGGGGTACTGAAGCCCAGCTCCTGCGTTGTACAGCGTAGTAATGTCGGAAGGCAGCAGTGCACGTCCCCATACCGCGACTTCGTCAATGGATCCGTCGTAGTAGGAGTTGTCCTCGATGTTTCGCCCAATGTAGAACGTCCCTGCACCGGATACGAAGTCTCGTAGTACCCCGGTTGGGGCGTAGACCAGCGCTCCGTTCTTGTAGAAGGAGTACGTATCGGCTGCTGAGTTGTAGACCACTGCGACGTGCTGCCACACCCCAGTTGTCAGCGCAGATGTTGTTACCCAGTAGTCCCGATAGGTACTCCCGTTGTAGAACGTGAAGCCCCAATTCGAGGTCATGAGCTGCTGACCGAACCGGTAGAGCGGCTTGTTGGCGCCGTTGGCTCGTAGAATCCACGACTGGTAGTTCTGGGAGAACGCGGAAGGTTTAACCCAGGCGGACAACGTGAAACCTGCGCCCGTAACTTCGAGACTAGCATTCGTTCCGCAGTTGATGAGCGACGAAGCCGCCGGGACAAATCCGGCGGCAGATCCAATCTTCCCCGCCGCGTAGGTGATGCCTGTATCGGAGCCGTTGTTCACCCCGAGGGCGTCTGTTGAATCACCGTCTAGCTTCCAGTAGCCACGCAGGTTCGAAACGAGAGGCAAGCCCACACCAAACGGATACTGAATTCCGGACCCAGCATTGTAGAGGGATAAGACCTCATCCTCAGCTAAAGCTCGGGTCCAAGTCCCGACTTCGTCGATGGCTCCTGAGAAATACTGCGAAACCCCATCGTTTCCAATCTGTACCACAGTCAGAGTTGGGGTCATGGTGTACGAAGACACGTCCACCACGCCATTCACGTAAAACTTCACCGTCACCCCATTAGCTACGACAACAACGTGGGTGAACACACCGATTGGTACGGTAGAGGTCGAATTGTGCAACGATCCGTCATAGAACAAGAGCGTCCCACTAGGTGTTACGTAGAAACCGTAGGCTCCGGAAGCTTGGGTAAGAATACCCATATAGCCTGGGTAAGCCGCCGGTTTAATCCACGCCGACAACGTGAATTGGGTACCAAGCGCAAGACTCGAAAATGCGACTCTCGACCCCGACACGAATCCAGCTCCGTTGTTGATTTTGCCGTTCGCCCCTGAATAGGTGATGCCGGTGTCGGTCCCGTTGTAGCTCCCGAGAGAGTCTGTCGAGTTTCCATCGAGCTTCCAGTACGCCGCCAGCGCAGTAGTTATCGGGGCAGTGTTTCCGAAGGGGTATTGATTTCCTGCTGTTTTGTTGAACAGTTCGGTTACTTCCGCTTGCGTCAGAGCCCGATTCCAGACGCCGACCTCATCAATGGTTCCATGTAAAGCAGGCCAATACATGTCGCAACCAATACGTTGCAAAGTTACTGACGGGGATATCGCGTGCGTGGTGGGGTCTTGTGCCCCGTTGATGAAGAACTTCACAGTCGTACCGTTTCCGGTAACAACGACATGTGTCAGTGTGTTGAGAGGAATCGCGCCCGTCGAGAGTCGATCACCACCATTATAGAAGTTGAGACGCCCGCTCCCCGCATACAGATTTAGCTGCGCGCCAGGTCCGTTTAAGACCCCGTAGTAGCTGCTCCAGTCTGTAACATAAAGCCATGCCGAATAAGTGAACTGAGCGCCCAGAACAACGCTCCCTACCTCGATACGAGAGGTGGTAGTGCTGGAGAAGTTTGCGCCTTGATTGATTCTACCTGCGGGGTATGTGACTGCGGTATCGGTGCCGTTATACGTGCCGAGCGAATCTGTAGAGTTCCCATCGAGTTTGTAATACGCCATGAGCCCAGTCATCAGCGTGGACTGGCTAACATAGGAATTCAATGAAGCGGAAAGTAGGTATTGGGTAAACAACGCCGTATAGGCATTCAACGTGGCAGACTGAGTGATTTCTCCCTGAACAAAACTATTGATGTTCGCAGTGCGTTCCAGATGCGCCTGTACGGTAGCGTTCAAAGACGTGCCATGAACGTTTTTCGTTCCTGAAAATGAAGCGCAACGTCCCATTGCGGTCCTTACCTTCCCAACTTCGTGATGACACTGGATCCCGAGTTAGCGATCCACACACCAGTCGGACCCGCAAAGACTTCTTGGGGTCCAGTTCCAGTACTGTAATTTCCCAACGGAATTCCAGTGACACTCATCTTCTGTACGGAGTTGGAAGTGTAGTTGGCAACCCAGATGTCGGTCCCATCGAAGGTAATGCCGTTCGGTCCAGAGGGCGAAGGTCCGCCTGAGAAGGTTCCCAAGATGGTGTCGTCGGATGCGCGGATCTTGGTTACGGTGTTGGCTCCATAGTTTGCCGTCCAAATGTTGGCTCCGTCGAAACAAACCCCGAACGGACCAGTTCCCGTCGAAGGCCGAGACAACCAAGCCCCGTCCGAAGCGCGGATCTTGGTCACCCAACTGCTGTTGTAGCTGGCGACCCAGATGTTGGTTCCGTCCGCAGCCAGCGTGTACGAACCCGCTCCGAGTCCAGCAGTGTATGTCCCAAGAATCACTCCATCAGATATCCGAACCTTGGACAACGAATTGCTTCCCGCCGAAGTGACCCAGATGTTGGTGCCGTCGAAAACCATACCGTACGGACTTCCGGGGGCAAACGCATAGGTGGCGACAATCGCCCCCGTTGTGATGTCCACCTTGTGGAGGTTGTTGGTGCTGTAATTACAGGTCCAGATGTTGGTCCCATCAAAAGCTATACCGACACCAGCCCCAGACGCATAAGGTCCCGAGACCGCGCCCGTGGACTCAACAATCTTGGAGACATTGGAAGGAGTATTGTTGGTCACCCAGATATTGGTACCGTCGAAGGCGATGCTCCTGTTGCTAGCTCCAACGGTGTAGTTCCCAACGAGCTGTCCTGTCGTCGGAGCCTGGAACGAATACGGGTTTGCAGCTCCCAGGTTGTAGAGGTCTGCCACCTCCGTAGGAGTCAAAACCCTGTCCCAAATTCCAACCTCGTCTATCGAGCCGTTGAAGGCGTACCCGTCTGGACGAGTCCCCAAATAAGTGGGGTCGCTCGGCAAATCAGTGACGTTCGATAAAGTTCCTGTCCCCTGTGCCACCCCATTACGATAGAAAATGACTGCCCTGCCCGAGGTTCGGGTGAAGCAAATATGGGTCCACTGATTCACTGGCGGAGAAAATCCCGAGGATACGCTGGTACTCGCCCCTAGAAGATTCAATGTACCGGAACCAGACTCCAATCTCAGCTCGTAGGTGGACTGACTCCCGCCGTTAGAAACGCAGCGAGTAAGCACCATGTAGTAGTTGCCGTAATTGAGCGGCCGAATCCAGGCCGAGAAGGTCATCTGCACCAGATTCAGCGATGAGCCTGTCCCCAAGCGAATGTACTTAGACGAGCCGTTGAAGTTAGCTCCGCTGTTTATCTTGCCGTCTCCAGGCCAAGTCATGCCTGTGTCTACACCATTATTCGCGCCCAGCGCATCAACCGAACTTCCATCCATCTTGTAGTACGACACCAGTCCCGTGAGCAGCGGGGTGTAGATGATTTGCGCGTTCAACGCCGCTGTGCGCTCGTAAGTGTCGTAGACCAACGTATAGGCGTTTAGACTTGCAGTTCTGAGTAGAGAACCTTTGATGGTGGCGTTCAAAGCCGCTGTCTGCTCCAGCTTCAAAAGATACAGAGTAGAAGCCAGCGACCTTTCCGCCATTACTCCGTCCTTCATCGAGGGCGAGATGCCTGGAACCCGCTCCGCCTGCCGAAGAAGCTCTTTCGACAGCCCAGGAACAATTGACGACAACGTGACGAAAAGGTCAGCCACTAGAGCAACCCCACGGCGGAGAACATCCACACTCGTCCATCCGTGCCTAAGATCCCACCAGCGCTTCCCGCAGCGTAGATCCGCTTATTGGTCTCATCCAACTCGATTCCAACCGCCACTCCGTCGAGCAATCCTACCGCTTGCCACTGCGCAGTACTGTCGATGACGGTGCCTGCCGAAGCCCAAGACGGCTCCGAGTTCCCGGAGGTACCTCCTGTGGTCGCTTTGAAGTAGTACCGACTCCGGGCAAATTGATGAGTCTCGCGCGGGCGTACAAGCGCATTGAGCGGGTACACTGTTGAAGGAGCCCAATAGAGAATGGACTCCCCAGATGCCAACGACTGCGACAAAATTTTTCCATCCGAACTAAGAACCAGAACTCCAGCGTTGCCTACCGCCACCACAATGTTTCCGTTCGCTGCCACTTTCGACTGAAAGAAACTTCCCCCGCCTGGAAGCGTAAGAGAGTCCACAAGCTGAATAGGAACTGATGCGCTGGCCCACCGATAGATGTTCAACCGATCAACAAGCGAAGCGTAGACAAGCACCCCGTTGACCTGAGTAGGATCTAGCGCTACGGTCAGAAAATTAGCGCGGCTCGTCAATTTAACATTTAGAAGCAACGTCGGGGTCAATCCGTTCTGTTGGTACACCCGAAGACGCTCGACCCCGCTTTCCGTGGTCGCCACAAAGATAAGCGGTGTCAAAAGGAAATTAGCTACCGCTACCGCTCGAACACCGGTTACTCCGGATAGCACAGTTCCGGTCGATCCTGAGGACAAGTCCACGACGACGAATTGTCCAGCCGCACCGGAGTTATCTGCATACTCAGCCACGTAAGCATGAGTGCTGGAGACATCGAGACCGACCGCATAGGACGTTCCTGGAAGATCCACATTTAGCGCCCCAAGCGCCGGAACAAGCGAGTACTCAACAACATCGTCTCCGTTTCCTGTGGGTCCAGCAGAAGCCAAAATAGAGAAGACTGCCATTCCAGAAGCCGAAATAAGCGCTACGGCTCCTACAGTATCCGACGTACCTTGGGCTACTCCATCGAGGTGATAAAGCTTCGTGCCATCCGTCGAGGCTACGAGTCCACCCCGCAAATTGTCCGTCAAGGTGACGTTATCGAATTTCGAGGGCTCCCCGATGAAGAACTGATTAGCAACCGTGGGGTGCTTGACGATAGCCGTAAGCGGTCTCGTACGTCGCAATGACGCTATCTCCGTTACCGGACGAGCTTCACTTCCAAGTTGCGCCACCGAGGCATGGCTACTCGAATACGGAACAGCATCGATTGCTGCTGTGACTCTCGTCTGTCCGGTGTACAGCGGGTAAGCTGGATCCCACGTCAATCCGCCGTCTCGGCTTCCACGTCCGTATACCCCGATGTTTTTGGCGGTACGGTAGTAGAGCAACCAATTACTATTTTGCGTTGTCGAGTGATAAGACAGCTTGGCATTTGAGCCGGCAAAAAGTGTGGTCGGTCCCGAGATAAGCGTCCCGGTGATGGGATTGAACCTGGCGCTGTAAAGCGTCCCACTGGTGAGAGTATCTGCCGCAGCCCCGTCGTCCCAAACCACGACCACGTGGTCGCTAGTTGGGTCATACAGTGCGGCAACATTTCTAAATGACATCCCGAGCGCTGGGATTATCTCCGTGAAATTTAGCCCATCGTGCGGTTTCCAGCACAAGCGTTTCAACCCCAAGCTGATGGGCGTGTGCCACATCACGTACACCACCCCGCTCCGCAGGAAGCTAGAAAGCTCTTGCGGTTGCCCCTCCTGGGTGATGCCCGTAATGGTGCTGATGGTCATCAGGCACGTAGTCCGGTCACGTACTTCGCCAGTCTAAAGCGCCTATCTCCAAACACGCGGTACGTCACCGGACCTGCGTCCGCTGTGAGACTCACCGCCGCCCCCGTGTAATGATTCTTCATGGTGACGGCTGTTGTCGAGGTAAAGACGCTGACCTCATAGATGCCGAGATTTGCCCCTGTGTCGATGTAGAGAAGCCGACCAACATCGTCTGGGCTGAAACCTGTACCGGCGAAAGCTCCGCTCCCGCCAGCAATGGAACCATCCGCGCGCTGATACCCCGAACCAATGTCCTCAGTAAAAAACCGATGGTGCCCCCTACTGTCGTGACAGACGTCACCCGACTGCACCGGGTACGTGCTCTGCGGGCGAACCAGCCGAGCGTACTTCGTAGGCTCCGTAGTTGCGGAAGATGTGTCGTACGCCGCCCGCCGAATCTCCCACGCCTGGCTGGTACGCGCAGGTTGAAGCGTTTCGCTAATAGTAATGATCGTTAGCGCGTCATTGAGAGTGAGGATGGTGAACTCCCTCTGATCTGACGTGAAAGCGAATTTGTCTGGATACGTGCCTCCATAATTGATGCCCTCGTGGATGGCGAAGTTGACTCCAGTCTCCGGAGAACCTCCTGGCCAAGTCACCA
>Ga0315281_10014664_pt1 | contig 10553 bp, 9 predicted proteins | sample YL17G07_0_MG_FD_204540 | JGI IMG/M metagenome (GOLD analysis project Ga0315281, IMG submission 204540) | Sediment microbial communities from Yellowstone Lake, YNP, Wyoming, USA - YL17G07_0 | ecosystem: Environmental > Aquatic > Freshwater > Lake > Sediment | place: USA: Wyoming | collected... | reverse complement strand
GCCGTTGGGGATGGCGCAGATGTGTTGACAGATATTGCAGAGATGCACATACTGTCTGGTAAACAACTACCCGAGAGCTGTGACGAAGTAGTAATGAAGTCAAATGTTCAGGACTTAATTCAGCGCATAGTTATCAATACCAATTTCCTCCCGTTCTCCTATATTTATAGAAAAATCTACGAACTGTCCGTGGCATGTGCCACCTTTTTGCTCAGGCGTGTAAATGGTGTGCTGGCTATCTATCTGAGGCGGGGTTTAGCGAAGGGGGAGGTTGTCCATGGTTTGAGCGATATAGATTTAGCTGTGATTGTTAAAGACGACGGCGTGAAGGGGCAATCGACGAAGAAGAGGGTCAGAGAAATCTATAACCGTCTGTCTCGTCTTATCCCGCTTTTCGGCAGCGCGGACAAGGAACTGGCGGTGTATTCATACTCGGAGTTTCTGAGTCTTTTTAACGATTACGGCTTCTATAAGTATAGATTTAATGAAGGTAAGCATACGTGGAAACTGCTGTTTGGCGAGGACTTAGTGAAGGCTCTCCCGGAGCTCGAAGATACAACCCTATATCTGCCAGCTACCGAGGAGTTGAAAACATGGTGGGCCTTGCTCAATGGGGAAATATCATCTGCTTCTACCCCTCCTTTATTTCAAAGAAAATATCTTTGGTATAAGGCAATTGCGGAGGCATCCAAAATCTATATATTCGTCTGTCATGGGGAAAACGTAGGGGGCAGGGAAGCTGCGTTGGCCCGAGTTAAAAATTACCTATCCTATGAACAATCCCTTTGTATTGAGAAAGTTCAGAGCTACCTGAGACGTCTAACCTCGAAAGAAGATTTGATAGCTGACGAGTTAGTAGTGTTGTTCATGATGCTGGTTAGCAAGACGTTTGAAGAGATGGAGAAAAATGTGTATGGCGGTTCTAAGGGGAAGAAGGCGATGGTAAGGCTTCACAGCCGCCGCGAGCTTGTTGCAGATGCTGATCAGGATAAATCAATAGAAGAGTTGGAACAAGCTATTACGTCTGAATTTGGGGCTTACCTTAGCTCTGTCACCCTGATTCCCCAGGTTGAGTTCGACCTTGATGTCCTATCTAACTCGGATATAGATTCTTTCTACTTAGCTCTGCGTCAGAAGAGTTTTATGCCGGTTGAGAAATTGAAGAGGCTTTGTTCTCTCGTTGAGAAACATTCGCGCCCGCAGAATATCGAGCCGTTCCTTGTTGTCGATGGTAATATTGCTTTTTCGCTCCAACTGGATAGAATTCATAACAGCATTAAGATTAAGAGCCCTGGAGCCTGTCCGTTGTTCTTTGCTCTTTTTACTGTGGGCCGTTCCGAGGCGAGTGGTGACGTGATAATGTTACATTTACCACATGCGTTTGAGGAGACCGTCAAGAAGAGGGCGGATAGAATAAACGCTATCATCTCAAACAAGGATATCTACAAGCTGAAAACCCTTGATTTTATCAGATTCTTCTGGGGGGCTGCCCGAACGAAGTTGCTGGCCCGCTCTCTCGATTCTGATGAGATTTACATGCCGCTTACGGGCAAACAAATCCTTGCGGCTATCCTTCAATCTTCTCCTGGCGATTCAAATTGGTTGGCCGCTATGCACGGAGAATACCTTAAAGAGTTGAGGGGCGAGGCCAGCGAAGCATATCGTTTCTTTTCGAGTTCCGTAGAGCTATTGAGCCGCATTTGATTTAATAGAAAGGTTTAGCAAATATTGGAGAAAAGACTATCTATCTCTGCGGCGATCATCACGTTCAATAGGGCTGAATGGCTGAAGGACGCCTTGACCTCTCTGACTAAACAGACTCGCCAACCGGATGAGGTGGTTGTGGTCGACAATGGCTCGAAAGACCACACGAAGGACGTAGTTCTGAGCTTCAGTGACAGGCTGAACATAAAGTATGTTTATGAACCTGTCCGCGGGATTCCTCATGCAAGGAATACTGCCATTAAGAACGCCACCGGCGATATCATTGCTTCCATTGATGACGATTGTGTGGCCGACGAGAATTGGCTGAAACAAATAGAGATACCCTTTATCAAAGACCCTAACATTGGAGTTGTGGGTGGAAATGTGACTTATTTCAGGGTAGGGGAAGGAAGTGTAGAAGAGTTCTATATCAAGAATATGAGTTCTAGGTCGAGGATAGGTAAGAGGTAATGATAATACAGATATTGTCCAATCTCATTGATGAAGGATACCTCAAGAGAGAACAATATTCGCTGCTTTCACCTTTCTTTGCTGGAGCCAATGTGGCTTTTCGAAGTGAGGCTCTAAAGCAGGTGGGTGCCTACGATGAGAACTGCAATAGTGGGGAGGACCAGGATATTTGCTTCCGCATAGCTAATGCCGGGTGGGAGCTGTATTTTGAGCCTAAGGCTGCAGTCAGACACAAGAATAGAATGGTCCTGAGAGCATTTATCCGGCAGTGGTTCAATTACGGATTCCATCACCCCTATTTATTCATCAAACACAACTATAAAGGCTTGAGAATTTACCGAACCTCAAGCAGGCGTGAGGAAGGAGTCCTGTACCGAAGCCTGTTCAGTATGAGATTCCCGTTCTCCATTCTGGTTTTCCTCACTCCTTTTCTGGCGATGCACTTTCTTCTGGTTTTAGCCGTTTTGTTCGCTGCTATCGGCTTGAGTATCCCGGCCATCGTTTTCGGAGCTTTAACTGTAGCTGTAGCTCTTTTCTACTTCAGGCTGGATATGGATTGGAGAAGCCCTCGGCAAACACTGGAGTTTGTTTTCCTCAGGTATACAGCGAATCTGGCATTAATTGCAGGTGGCTTTCTGGGTGGGGTGAAGGTGGGGATGCTTTATATCGGTGCCACATTTGATTACAGAAGGTAGATTTTGAAGTTCATTTCGGGGGTTGCTGTAAATGGATAAAGCTGTGCTAAAAGGTGGGATTGTTGGTTGCGGTGCTATAACCCAGGCGGCCCATATGCCCGCGTGGCGACATACGAAAGGTGTCAGCATTGTTTCAGTGTGTGACCCCAAAATAGATGTGGCAAAAGAAATTGCCAGGCGCTGGGGAATCTCTAAGGTTTATGATGATTCATCAAAGATGTTACAAAGCGAAAAACTGGATTTCGTCGACATCTGCACGCCGCCAGCAACCCATTGTAAGTTGTCCATAAAGGCGATGGAAGCCGGTTTACATGTACTTGTGGAAAAGCCCATGGCCATTGGCTTGAGCGAGGCAGACGAGATGGTCTCTGCGTCCCAGAAGCACGATGTCAAGCTCTGCGTATCTCATAACTTCTTGTTCACGCCTGTAATCCCGGCAGCAAGCTCTCTAGTTGCATCTGGTGCTATTGGGAAGTTGATAGCGATAGAGGGGCACGATCTTTTAGCAACGGGCAAAGTCCTTAAGGGGGAAAGTCATTGGAGCTACGACCTGCCTGGAGGCATATTCGGTGAACATTCTCCTCACTTAATATACCTAGGGTCAGCGTTTCTGGGCAAGATAAAATCTGTCCGAGCAGTTGCTAGAAAATACGGTGAGTTCCCTTGGGTGAAGGTTGATGAGCTTAAGGTACTGGTAGAAGCCGAGAAGGGGCTAGGGGTGTTTACTAACTCCCTTAACTCATCAAAATTCTCCTTTACACTTGATATCTATGGCACAGAAGGTAGACTGCATATAGATAATGTGAAACAGACCATTATTCATACCCGCTCACGTTCAAATAGGACCCATGCTTTAGTATGGGACCAGTTGGATTTGGCCTTTCAGATGCTGGCCGGGGCGGCTTATGTCTCAATACAGTCGCTCCTGGGACGTAAATGGTATAAGATTGGTCAATATGCTCTATTCGAGAAGTTTGTTGAGAGTATTAAGGATGATCTGGCGCCTCCAGTTACCGGTGAAGATGGTAGAGAGAATGTAAGGGTACTTCAAGAAGTGTGGAGGCAGATAGGTTAGCACACAAGCTCCTTGTTGAGAGGACGTAGGCATGAAAGACGGGGATCGAGAGGGAAGAGCAGACCGGATAACGGCAGGGAATTTGCTGAAAGTGCCTTCTTATGTTGCTAGCGGGATAAAGTATCACGCTGCTGGCCGCCTCTATACACCCAAACCGCTTTATTCATCACTGCGCGTCACGCGCCGTTGTAACTCAAAGTGTGTTATGTGCCCTGATTGGACGCGGCATGTAGATGCGAAGAATGAGTTGAGCATTCACGAAATCTCTGAGGTGTACCGTAATCCCTTGTTCGGCTCTTTGAAAAGGTTTGGTTTGAGCGGCGGGGAGCCCACACTGAGAGAGGACTTGGTTGAGATTGCCCAGGTCGTTTTGGAGCGCTGCCCTTCTATTACTGAGATGGTGCTTACTACCAATGGATTGGAGCCTGGTTTAGTAATAGAAAAAGTGGGGAAGCTTCTGGAGCTAAGGGAACGAAGAAGGTTGAGCAAATTCTCTGTGGTTGTCTCATTAGATGGCTATGGGGATACACATGAGAAGGTAAGAAGGGTTCCTCGGGCATTTGAAAGGGTAAGTGAAACCCTGAAGAGATTAAAGGAGTTGCAGCTAAAAAAGTCATTCGAACTTTACTCCACCTGCGTCGTTCAGCCTTCAAATATCGACAATTTAGTGCAGCTAGCGAAGTTTGGCCGTGAGCTGGGACTGCCGATTTCTTATATCCCGGTCAGGATTATCGACTCCAGGATGGGGGGTGTATCTCAACGGGATTTGTCGGCGCTGCCTGATGAACAGTTAAGGAAACTCCGGGCCGTCTTTGAAGATGAGTTACAGCATTACTTGAGACCATCTAGTATTCTCCTCTGGCGGGAATATTTCAAAATTGTGGGTGGAGGGAAAAGGAGACTTCCCTGTTATCTGCTCTACTACTTTGCCGAGGTAGATAGCGATGGGACGTTACGCGTATGTGTCCAGCGCAACTCGTTAGACTATGGTAATGTTAGGGATGAGCCACCGGACAGGATCTGGTACTCAGAGAAGGCAAGGGAAATAAGGAGGAAGGCTCGCGAGTCGCTTTGTCCCTCGTGTGATGCTTGCTGCGATGTAAGCTCTGCCTTGGCTCAGGAGTTCTTCCGCTACGCGAGTTTTCTGCTCGCAGAGAGAGCTAGAAAGCTGTTGAGAAATTGAAAACCGAAAACCTGGAGCCGAGACCCAGTCCGATAACGATAAAGAACCTGATTAAGTTGCCCTATTTCATTATTAGCGGGACGAAATATCACACTGCCGGTCGTATTCATACGCCGAAACCATTGTATGGAACCTTGCACGTGATAGGCCGTTGTGATTCAAAGTGTATCATGTGCTCAAACTGGAGGAAGCGCGTTGATGAGAGAGAATTGACCCTTGCCGAGATTCGACAGATATTCGAAAATCCTCTTTTTGGCTCCGTAGAGAAGTTTTCTCTGAGCGGTGGCGAACCTACGCTGCGTGAGGACTTGGCTCAAGTTGCTGAGATTATTCTTGACGCCTGTCCCCATATTAAAGAGGTTTTGCTGCAAACAAATGGCCTGGAGCCAGACCGGGTAACAAAAAGGGTTAAAGAAGTCTTAGCACTACCCCGAATTCATAAATTGGAGAGATTTGCAATATCGGTCTCGCTGGATGGCTACGGGGATATTCATGAGAAGATAAGGAGAGTTCCTCATGCTTTTGAGAAAGTAACCGATACCATAAGAAGGCTGCAGGAATTGCAGCGAGCCAATTACTTTTATCTTTGCTCCACCTGTGTGGTGCAGCCCTTGAATTTAAACGGCTTGGTTCAACTCTCGGACTTTAGTCGTGAGATAGGGTTGCCCATCATATTCTCCCCTGTTTGCACTTCCGATTACTTGGTCGATGATGTCAGCTCTAAAGAGGCAGTACTGATGAACGACGACCAATTAATGGTGCTTAAAGCTCTTATAGAAGGGCAACTCCAGTATCAGTTGATGCCATCGAATCTGCCCTTCTGGCGGGAGTATTTCAAGATCGTTGGGGGTAAAGGGAGAAGAAATCTTCCCTGCTATCTTTGCCATTATTGCGCTAATGTTGAGAGCAATGGGATGCTATGGATGTGTGCCGCTGATAATTCTCTGGTATACGGCTCTGCTCTTGATACCCCTCCTGATGAGCTCTGGTATTCCGATAAGGCCAGGGAAATGCGAAGGAGGGCGGAAAAGTATTTTTGTCCCGGGTGTGCCATCTGCTGCGATCTGGCGTTTGCTTTCAAACTGGAGTTTTTCTATTATGCTGGTTTCCTCCTTGGAGAAAAGAGCAGGAGGCTGTTTGGTAGGAAAGGGCCCAAGGATGCCTAATAATACCGCATCGGTCAATTTCAACTTCTACGGCTTGAATCTAGAATTGCGCAGCGAAGACAGTAATTTAGTGGAAAGCATCGAGAGGGATTTCTCTTACTTTAAGGCGGCTCCGGGCATCCCTCAGGTAAGCATTAATGTGTTCGCCGCAAAGCCCGATTTCACCTCGCTCCCGGACCTGAAAGCTTCAATCTATACCCTGGATTATATTTGCTACCATACGAAGGAACAGGTCTTCACTGATTATCATGGTAAAGCTTTGAGGGTATTCAACACTAAGCAAAAGAACTACCGAATCTTTTCTGATAACGCTGATTTGAGGCACGAGATCAGCTACTTGACTGTCCTTGGTACCGTGGGACAGTTTTTGGATTCCAGGCACATTCATCGGGTTCATGCCCTGGGAATCAGTAGAAACGGTAAGGCGATCCTGATCCTGCTGCCTGAGAAGGGTGGGAAGACAACTTTGGCTTTGCGGTTCCTTAAGTCTGACGGGGTCAAGTTGTTGTCTGAGGACTCACCTTTGATCACGAGCCATGGAGAAGTTTTGCCCTTCCCCTTGCGGCTGGGCATCCTTCCTGGTGGAGAAGGGGACATTCCACCGAAATATATTCATCCCGTGAATTTTATGCGTGTGGGGACGAAGCTCTTGGTTGATGTGGGCTATTACGCTGATAAGATTAGTCCTCCTTGTCAGCCTGGCATTGTTTTGCTGGGGGAGAGGTCTCTGGGCTGTGGGGTAAAGATAGAGCCGGTGGGCCGGCTGAGCGCTGGCAAAGGCTTCATCAATAACGCAGTTATTGGCTTGGGCCTGCACCAGGGCATGGAATATCTTCTGGGGAGGAATCTTTGGGAGACCTTAAGCAAGGGAGGTTTGGCATTATCTCGTCTCAATAACAGCCTGAAGGTGCTCAGGCGTTCCCACGTTTACCGATACACTATCGGACATGACCTGGAAAGAAATAATCAGGTTCTTTTCGATTTCCTTCGGGAAGCAGATTTATAAGCTGGCATCTAACGTAAACATCGCCTTTTCTTGTGGGGTGGAAAGACTTTTCTATGGTGACGGTTCGACAGAATATTCTAGACCTGTCATACCCTCAGTTGAAGGAGCTGGTACACTCTCTGGGTGAGCCTGCCTATAGGGCTGACCAGATACTATGGTGGATTTACGGAAAGCTAACTACATCGTTTGAGGAAATGACAGACCTGCCTCAATCGCTACGTCAGAAGCTCACTGAAGTAGCTTCATTAACCAGGCTGGCGCCTGTAGATGAGAAAATCTCCACAGATGGGCAAACCAGGAAGGTGCTGTTCAGACTGGAGGATAGCAGGACTATTGAGTCCAGCCTCATGCTCTATGAGAAAACCGGTTCGAGCCGGGAGCGGCGCACAGTCTGCGTCTCTACACAGGTTGGGTGTCCCGTCGGCTGTCCTTTCTGTGCCACGGGACAGCAGGGCTTCGAGCGCAATCTGCGTCCTTGCGAAATCATTGAGCAGGTGCTCCACTTCATGCGCCTGGTGAGCACTGAACAATCAAGTGGAGAGGCGGCAACTGCCCCAACCCGACGCCCGGTTACCAATGTGGTATTCATGGGCATGGGGGAGCCGCTGGCGAATTACGAGGCGGTATGGCAGTCTATCGTTACACTGAATTCTAAGCATGGTTCAGGGCTTGGCGCCAGGCAGATAACCGTTTCTACGGTGGGGCTCGTGCCCCAGATTAGGCGTCTCGCTGGGGAAAGTATCCATGTCGAGTTAGCCATCTCCCTCCACGCCGCCAATGATGTACTCAGAAACAAGCTCGTCCCTATTAATAAAAAGTATCCCCTGAGTCAGTTGATTCCGACATGCCGGGATTACTTTAAGAGGACGGGACGGCGTCCCACTTTTGAATACGCCCTTTTCCAGGGGGTAAATGACTCTGTAAACCACGCTCTTGAGCTGGCACGCTTATTAGAAGGCATGAATTGCCAGGTAAACCTGATAGCAGGCAATCCAACCGCGTGCCAGGAATTTACTCCGTCACCTATGAAGAAGGTGCTGGCATTTCAGAAGGAGCTAAAGGACAGCGGGGTTTCCAGCACCGTAAGGGTATCCAAGGGTGTAGATATAGAGGCAGGTTGCGGCCAGTTACGCAGCCGGTGGATTGCTGGGAGGGCTTAATCGGCCTCCTATTTCCCCTAAAATGGAGAGGGCGAAGCACCGCTTCGCCCCTACAGTCTTGCTGAACGCTGACTGCTGAAAGCTAAATGAGCTAGCGCGCTCTTCTCTCAACCTCGCAACCCATTTTGCGCAGCTCTTCGATCAGGTGGGTGGGGTCTTCCGAAGTGATGTGTACAACAAAGTTATGCTGCTCCCGTTCGGGAAAGGGGAGCATAAACATAGTCTCCACTTCTAAGCCCAGATTGTTGATGATGCCTATCGCCTTTTCGATATCCTTGGTCCCACCACAGTTTTTGATGATGAGCCGAGAGCCCGGTCTGCCTATCCCCAGGATGGGGTTGAGTATCTTGTAGAAGAAGTCGTTGGTGGTGGCTATGCCCATCAACCTGCCATCATCCACCACGAGCAGGGCCCCTATCTTTTTCTCCTGAGCCAGGGTCACTCCCTCTTCAACTGTGGCATCGGGGCTGACAGTTACGGGATTCTTGGTCATAACGTCTTTGACTGTGACCTTGTTCAATAGGCGGGTGAGGTCATGTATATTGAAGCTCGAAATTTGGGAAGGGCCGACTCTGTCGAGTTGGTCTCTGGTGACTATGCCCACCAGCATCCCTCTATCCACCACAGGTATGCGCCGCACGTGGTGGGCCTCCATTACTCTTCTTGCTTCAGCCAGAGAGGTGTTGCTGGGTATAGTAATCACATTGGTGGTCATTACATCGCTCATATACATGGGCAGCCTCCGTTACGACAAATGAAGCTATCTGGCAGCCCCTTCGGGGCAAAAATCCATGTAGGGGAATTCTATGCGGAGTGAGGCACTGTGTCAAGGTCTTCGCCACGCCTGAACCGCAAAGGCTATGGTATACTACACACGGCAGGTGCAAGATGAAAGTAGATGTAATTGTAGCTCCTACTTTTCTTAAAAAAGACGACCTCAAGGGATGCCTGTGCGCAGTCATCGATGTGCTCAGAGCCACCAGCACTATCATCACAGCACTGGTGAGCGGGGCGGCTGAGGTGCACCCCTGTCTCACTGTTGAGGAGGCGAAGAAGGGCGTTGCTAAACTGCCTCGTGACTCCTATCTTCTCGGTGGGGAAGACATGGGCAAAAATATCCCCGGCTCTGATCTAGGCAATTCGCCTCTGGAATACATGTCTGAGGAGGTGGTGCGGGGAAAGGTGATATACTCTTATACCTCAAACGGCACGGGAGCGATCAGGAAGGCTTACGCTGGTAGCGGCCAACCAGTGTATATCGCTGCTATGATCAATGTATCAGCAGCCTCGGCGACTTTGGTGAAGGCCGCGGCAGGCGTTCAGGGCAAAGATATAGCCATTGTATGCGCGGGACGCTATGGCGGGCCCTCGACGGAGGATATCTTCTGTGCTGGAATGATGATTGACCTGATAGCTCGCGGGCTGCGTAAGCGTGGCATTGAAATTCAGTTGGGCGAAACTGCTTCAGTAGCTTTCGACCTTGCAGCAGCGAATAGAGGAAATGGGCTTGGGGTACTAACCTCCAGCGAACATGGCCGCTTTCTGGAATCTATCGGTTTCGCAGATGACCTGATATTTGCCTCCAGGATAGACATCTACGACGCTGTCCCTGTCTTCGATGGAGACCGGGTTGTCCTGCTACAGTGGAAGTGATCGTCATCGTACTGATAGACGTAAGCGACCTTAGCCATCCATGAATCCTCAGCTCTCTCATTAGGCTATTGACAGGTTCTCCAAAAAGTTCTAAGCGATTCTCAGGAGCCGCTGGGAGCCAGGGTCATTGCCCAACGCTTGAAAGGCTACGGCATTGAACTGGGAGAGAGGGCAGTCCGATACCACCTCAAGCTGATGGATGAGCGCGGCTTAACCCGCCTCGCGGGTCGCGACGGCCGTCTGCTCACCGAGCAGGGGATGGAGGAGGTAAGGAGCGCCCTCGTTAAATATAAGGTTGGCTTTGCTATCTCCAGAATCGAGCTGCTCGCCTTCCGCACCGACTTCGACTTCCAGAAGCGCTGCGGCCTCATTCCTGCCAACGTCTCCTTTTTTCCCAAAGAAAAATTTAAGAGAGCACACCAGGAGATGAGGCCAGCCTT
>Ga0315281_10014663_pt1 | contig 10554 bp, 12 predicted proteins | sample YL17G07_0_MG_FD_204540 | JGI IMG/M metagenome (GOLD analysis project Ga0315281, IMG submission 204540) | Sediment microbial communities from Yellowstone Lake, YNP, Wyoming, USA - YL17G07_0 | ecosystem: Environmental > Aquatic > Freshwater > Lake > Sediment | place: USA: Wyoming | collected... | reverse complement strand
TGATAGGCTGCGTCAACTATTCTGTACAGCCAACTGTGGATCAAGTCCTTTATCTCCGGGCTCATTTCCAGATAATACTCATCGATCGACTCTTTTAGCTCTGCGGGCAACTCTTCAGCCATTGTTTTCCTCCTTCTTGATTTTGCGACTTGATGTAGTTACACCACTTATTTCCATTCCACCTCGGGCATGGCTACTGTTCTCACCTCCTCTACTGCTGCTGCTTCCTGCAGAAACGGAGTGCGTAAAGGCGAATACGGAACCAAACCGTATAAAAACCTGTAAACGACCTTGGGACGCCATTTCCCTGCCCTGGTCTCCCATTCCTTATACGCCGGGTCTTTTAGAGATTTCGCGCGGATTTTGACCCAGTCTCCATGTACATTGCCTGCCGTCCAGATGTTGATGACCTCGCCGCTGGAAGCGGTGCCTGCCACAGCCTTGTAGCAGCCTACCAGCTTCATGCCCCAGCTTTTCGCCATGGGCACGAGCTCCTTCCCCACGGCTTTCATGTACTCATCTTCTTTGCCAGGGGGAACTCGCGCCAGGGTGTGCAGATATATGGTGGACTTGTAGTCTCCCTTCTTGAGCTTGGCCAGCGTGGGCGAGAAGGGCGCGGGCTCCAGTACTTTGCCAAACGAGTCAGTAACGTAATCGACAGCCTCTCTCTGCCAGGCCTTCATCCAGGGATGTTTATCATGAAGCTGCTGTATGCGGTCAAGGGTTGCCCAGTTATCTAGCTCCCAGAGGGCCAGATTCTCGTTGTAATGGATACCCATCATGAACATCCCGACCAGGCGCAACCCATTCTGCTCCGCCTCGGGCAGATAATCGGTGCCCATCACCTTCCAGAACTCTTCCTGAAGTCGGGGAACGATCATTATGCTGTCATATAGATAAAGCATGATTAATCCCTCCTAATTAATGAAGCAAGGAGTAAGGAGCAGGGAGCAAAAACTTGTAGCTCCACTCCGCACACAAGCCCGATACCTTTTCCATCCATCGTCGGTACTTCGGGTCTTTGAGTTGCGCCTCACGCATCTTGCCCCAGTACGCCCAGTCTTTCACCGCCCAGAGGCTTATAATCTCGCCGGACTCCCCGCACGCGCCAAACCAGAGGTAGCAGCCTGCCAGCTTTGTTCCCCTCTTTTCCTCCATTGGCAGCAGTTCCTTCTCAAACGCCTTGAGGAACTCATCTGTTTTTCCGGGAAGGACATTGTAGATTAGACGGTAATATAGCGAGTTGCCCGTAAAATCTCCCTGCTTCTGGCGCTTCTTGATTTCCGCCGCTGTAGGAGAGAAGCGAAGTCCTTCGAGCAAGCTGTCAAACCACTCGTCCCGGTATCTGAATCCCTCGCGGTGCCAGGTCAACCCGTCGCGCTCATGGATCACAAAATTAGACAAGCCCTCGAGGGAATCTACGCCTTTGGGAAGTTCAGACAGGAAAAAGCTCTCACGATGTCTAAAGGCGATTCTGAAAACACCCAGCACCGTCATATGGCGGGCCAGGCCAGGGAGCAAATCGGTACCCATGACATCAACGTACTCATCCATCATGCCCGGATAGGGGTAGGTGGTCTCATACAGGTAAAGCATACTTGTTGCGCCTCCTTTCTTTCATCTATTGTTAGCCCAACCAGCCTTATAAACTTCTTGGCGACTGATCACGACTTGGAATTATCACAGTAGCTTGGGCTTTGGCGCTTACTGTGCCGTCTTGTTTCGTCACAACAAGCTCACAATCAACCCTGTGATTATCGGCATCTACATACTTTCTTGTTACCTTGCCTGTAACATCAATAGTATCACCCTGATAGTTTGGTGAATTTAGAGACAGGCTTATCTTTCGAATCTTTCCGGTCGGTCCAGTCCAATCAGTTAGACATCGTCCCAACAAACCTTGCAGGAAGGCTATAGGCGCTGCTGGTGCTTTGTACCCCATAGAGCGTGCAAATTCAACATCATGATGCAAGGGGAAGATATCTCTGGTACCGCAGACTATCATAACCATGCGATCTCGCGTAAGTTCAAGCGAGACCTTCGGTATACTATCGCCTTCGCTGACATTTTCCCAACAGAGTTTGTTGAATGACAATAAATAGACTCCCTTTTCTGCTGAAAATAGCTGCTATTTATTTATTATCCTGTATCTAAATAGAACGTATTGACTGGTTCCAACCAGTTCATCGCGTTGATTGTAATAATAGTTGGTCGTCGTTATGAAGTAGCCTGCGCCAACTCTCGTTTTCTTGAGAGGGGATATATTATCTAGCTTAGTCATGTAATGGATTCTGTCCCCAGGTCGCATGGGTAAGAAATACTCCTCGGTAAGGCTAATAACTGCGGGAATCGGGACGTTTTCCAGCGGCAGGTCAAGCTGAGCCGGGCCCACGTCCGGAGGCATGGCAACAGGCGGCCACCAGCGTGGATAGACCCAGGTCGATTGCATGGTTGGCGGACTCACGATGCCCCGGTATTCGCTGTTTTTAGCATATTTCTCGTCGGTATAAAGAGGATTTGCGTCCTCAACCATCTCGCACCAGTGCCTGATCATCGCTTTATTTACCTCATCAGGCCCCTCGACGAATCCCGATATACGTCCTATATACTTCTGCAGTTCCGACGGCAACTTACTCGCTGTCAATGTCCCACTCCCACCTTCGACGGTGGCCCTTCTTACCAATTCGGGCAAAGAGCACTCCTAAAGCGACGTCTATCTCCACGGAGACCAGTTCTCAGTGCGCAGAAGCTTGCTCTCCCAGCGGTCGCGGTACTTCAGTCCTTCCTGCATCCAATCGCCCGGCTGCGACGGAGGCACGCCGTGGGGGATTATGAGGGACAATAGCTCCCAGTTATGGATCTTGGAGAGCACAATTGCCTCATGCCAGGGTCCGCTGCCGGGGCAAGTGCGCCAGCCAGCCACAACTGTGATAACAGGTGGTTGTATGGCTGCGACCTGCGCCTGATATACTTTATGTAAAGCTTCGACGTATTCATCCATTTTCCCCAGATAGGGCCACCCAGTATCAAGTATGTAGAGGCCGGGCGTACCATCATCCGGTGCAGTGCCTACGGAGGTGAAATCGACTTCCTGGAGCGGCGATAAAGGGTTGGGCAGGAGCAGCTTGGATACAACCTCCCTCCGATACTGACAGACATCGCTATTCCACTTCTTCCATTTGCGGTCACTCAGCATGCGATTGACTAGGGTGCCCCACGACTGCCAGTCTCGAACAGCAGTGATAGAGACTGCCGTGTAGCTTACATTAGTCATCATGGTGAGATCCCAGAACCAGAGCACTTTGGCAAGGCTGCCCTGCTCTATGAGGGGCTTCCAGCGGTCTCGCATCGCCTCTGAGAACTCCTCCATCTTGCCGCCGATAACCTCATGGATTTCCTGTAGAAAAATCATGGTTCAGGCTCCCTTCAAGTAGTCACTTGCCCTTGAATGTCGGCTCTCTCTTCTCAAAGAGAGAATTCATCCCCTCCTGGAAATCCTCGGTGCCAAAGAGAATGTTCATGATATAGACCTCATAGTCCATGTGCTCCGCCAGGTCAGGTTCGTGAAGTCCTCTGTAAATTGCAGCTTTTGTCATCGCCACAGCCAGCGGTGCATTCTTGGCTATTTTGGTGGCCGTCTCCCTGGCCGCCTTCATCAAATCATCATGTGGTACAACCTTGTTCACCAGTCCAACTCTCTCCGCCTCCCGAGCATCTATCAGGTCACCGATGAGCGCAAGCTCCAGGGCTTTGGTCAGTCCCACTGCGCGAGGCAGAAGATAGGTACCACCGCCGTCTGGGATGAGTCCCCGTTTCACCTGAAGCATACCAAACTGGGCATTCTCCGAGGCGATTTTCAGGTCGCAGGCTATAGCCAGAACGAAGGCACCGCCTAATGTGATGCCGTTTATTGCGGCTATCACCGGCTTGGGCATACTTTGAATCTTGAGCAGAACAGTGAGGAAGCTCCTCTCGCCGTGGGTAACAGCGCGTCCCCTGACCGTGCTGGCCATAGGCGGCAGATTCTGAGTATCCATCGTTGCCGCCCAGTTGAAATCAAGCCCCGCTGAGAAGACCTTGCCGTAACCTGTCAGGATGATCGCCTTGATTTCCTTATCACTGGCCAACTCTTCAAACGCCATGTCCATCTCGCCCATCATCTCCATATTGAAGGCGTTGCGCTTATCAGGGCGGTTCAGGGTAATCGTTCCTATCCCATCCTGCCTGTTAACGAGAACCATCTTGTAAGGCATCTACGCCTCCCTTCTGAGCAATGACTAGTATTTTGCTGCCAGTATATGAGCCAGAGGCCCGTTAACCGTTAAGAGCTCCTCCGCTTCCTGGATGATATTGTCTATCAGTTCTTTGACAGTGACGATTTTGGTGATTGCCCCCACTGCCATCGAGCCACCCATGACAGGCATGGGATGCGACGTAGAATGCGGCTTTGCGTCGCCCACCAGTTGATAGACTGCCTGTTTCCTGGTTAGCTCATCCAGTCCCGGCGGTGGCGGCGCGAATACCCTGTCCCGTATCTCGGTATCGTAGGGGCTGGCGTTCACCAGCGCCTGCTTGTGCCGTTCAGCGATGGGGCACTCTTTAGTAGCCATAAAAGCAGTGCCCATGTACACTGCTTCCGCACCCATCGCCAGCGCTGCCAGGAAGGTGCGGCCGTCTCCGATCCCACCGGCAGCGATCACAGGAGTCTTGAGCATCTTCGTGGCCATGCTGATGGTGGTCAGGGTCGTCAAATGAGAGGCAGCCTTCTCACCCTCGCCTTCAATCCCCACTACGACCAGCGCATCTGGGCCATGACGCTCGGTGGCAAGAGCATGTTTTATAGTGCCCACCTTATGAATCCAGGGTATGCCTGCCTCTTTGATACGCTTTCCATGCTCTTCGGCTTTATAAGCCGAGGTGAATATGGCTGCAACCCGTTCCTCTATCGCAACATCACGTAGTTCGTCTATTCGGGGATGCCCTATGAGCGATAGGTTCACGCCGAAGGGCTTGTCGGTCATCGACCTGGCTTTGCGTATATCCTTGCGCAACTTCTCAGGAGTGCCCAGCGCAGTAGCTTCGATGATGCCAAAACCCCCGGCCTCTGAAACAGAGACTGCTAAAACTGACCTGCCGAATCCGCCGAAGGCAGCCTGAATAATAGGGTATCTGCAACCCAATAGCTCGGTGATTCTGGTTTTCCACTCCATATTGCTCGTTTCCTAGACCTCTGCTGTGTTCTAAGCTACCAGCTTCGGGGCAGTCCCAGCCCCATGGCGCAGATAAGGTTTCTCATTATTTCAGAGGTGCCTCCGGCCATGCTGAGCCCCAGGCACTGCTGATATTCCTTCTCGTATCGGCCCTTTAACGGAGCCCATCGGGACTCTTTTACCTGCGCGTAGGGCCCTATGATCTGGCAGGCGCTAAAGTTGAACCGCTGCACCATCTCAGTGGCCAGTATCTTCGCTCCTGCGGCCAGGGGCGCTGCCATTACCAGACCGCCCTTAATCTGGTTCCAAAGCACCGAATAGGAGAAGGTGCGGCCAATATCGATCTCGATTGCCATCTGGGAGAGCCTATACCTGACGAGAGCGCTATCGGATAGTACCTTGCCATCGCGCTTTATCTCCCGGCAGAACTCTACCAGTTCCTCCAACTCTCGCTTCAGGTAGGAGAAGAGAGCAATCATGGAACGCTCGAAGTTGGCGGTCATCTGCGAAGCTATCCATCCCTGGTTTTCCTCACCCACCATGTTGCGCGCCGGGACACGAACATCATCAAGAAAGACCTCGTTGAACAGGTGCGAGCCATCCAGACTGTATATGGGCTTGATGGTAATACCCGGAGTCCTCATGTCTAACAGAAAGAAGGACAGTCCACGACTTCTCTTCTCCTGGGGGTTGGTTCGGGCGAGTAAGAAACCCCAGTCAGCGCGATGGGCGCCGCTGCTCCATATTTTCTGGCCATTGACAATGTAATCGTCTCCACCCTTTACAGCTTTCGTAGTTAGCGAAGCAAGGTCGGAGCCAGAGCCAGGCTCGCTCCACAGTTGGGTCCAGAACCGCTCCGCCCGTGCTATGGGAAGCAGGTGTTCCTTTTTCTGCTCCTCATTCGCGCTCACGAGGAGGGTAGGAGCCAGCAGACTTATGCCCCAGTGGTCAACCCCTGCTCCCTGGTTGTAGCCCATGACATCACTGAATATGAACTGCTCTACAAGCGAAGCATCTTCCCCGCCGTACTCCTTAGGCCAGGGACGCGAGAGCCAGCCCTTTGCCGCCAGCTTCGTGGCCAGCTTCCTGTGAAATTCCCAGCAGGCATCCAAACCGAATATGGCCTCCATAGATGTTCCCCACTCCGGGGGAGCATACTTCATCTCTGCCTTGAAGAAATCGTTAAATTCTTTCCTTAACGCCTCTTCTTCTGGAGTAAATCGGAAATCCATCTCGGCTCCTCTCAGCTTATTCTAGAGTGTCGCTGTCTCCAGTTTGTCCAGGAAAGCAGAACGACCTTTCCAGTATCTCTCCCTTTCCACAAGTATCGCCGTCGCCTGTCCCACTCCCCCGGGTATGGATGCCAGCCCGTATCTGGAGTTCCGGCAGTTCATCTCATGAGCCATCGTCCCCAGCAGCCATATTCCGCTTGCTCCCACCGGATGGCCAATGCAGCAGGCGCCACCGTTAACGTTCACCCTCTCCGGGTCAATGCCTAATTCTTTTATCAGCACCAGAGGGACTACCGCAAAGGCCTCGTTTGTCTCCCAGAGGTCTATATCGCTTGGGGACAGGCCTGCCCTCTCCAGAGCTTTCTTAGATACCATGCAGGCGCCATACGGCGCGATCTGGGGGTCGATACCTGACCAGGCCATCGATTTTATAGTAACCATCGGCTTTAATCCCAGCTCTTTAGCTTTTTCCCTGGACATAAACATCGCGGCAGCAGCTCCGTCGACCTCTTTAGAGCAACTGGCGGCGTTTATCTTGCCTTCCGGCTTGTAAACGGGCTGTAGACAGCGTATCTTCTCGATAGTGGAGTCAGCCCTGACACATTGATCGTGGTCGAAGACCGCCTCTGTCCCATCGGGCAACTTGACCTGCACGGGCACCATCTCATTTCTGAACCTACCCTCCCTCTGAGCTGCGGCAGCTCTCAGGTTGCTCCTCAGGGACCACTGGTCGAGTTCCTCCCTGGAGATACCATACTTGTCAGCAACATACTCGGCACTCAGGCCCAGACCCATGACGGCGCTGGGGTCAATCCTATCGAATATCTTGGGATTCGCCTGCCAGCGCGCGCTGTATTCCTTGGCAAGCTCCCATAAATCTGCATCGGGGGTGATCACGGGATTAGGGAAATGTGATAGGCTCTCCAGGCCGCCGGAGATGATGATGTCTGCCTGGCCTGATTGAATAGCCATTGCAGCAAATTGAGCGCCCGCCATACTGGAGCAGCAGGCTCTATCGACACTTATTCCCGGGACTCCAAAAGGAAAACCAGCCGCCAGAGAGATGTCTCTGGCAACATTTGCTTGCTCCCCGATCTGAGTCGGCGTGCCTATGATAATGTCATCGATAGTGGCTGGGTCTACCCTGGTTCGTTTCATCAACGCCTGGACTGCAATGATTCCCAGATCGTCAGAGCGAACATCGGCAAAAAAACCTGGCGTTTTCTTGCTTGCCCTGCCGAAGGGCGTTCGCACAAAATCCACTATAACAACTTCTCTTAGCTTAGCCATTTCGCTTTTCTCAGGCTTCCTGTTGAGCTCAAATACCACGCGTGCTACTTACCTTTGAACACCGGCGGTCGCTTCTCCAAGAATGCGGTAGCAGCCTCCATAAAGTCCTCGGTGTTTATCAATACCTCCTGGGTTTTCTCCTCACGCTTCATTTGTTTTATGATGTCCTTCTCTTCCATCGCCTTATATATATCAGCCTTGGCCATCGCCACAGCCAGCGGCGGGTTTTTCGCTATCTTCATGGCCAGTTCCCTGGCTGCCTTCATCAGTTCATCGTGGGGCACGACCCTGTTCACCAGCCCTATACGTTCTGCTTCAGCAGCATCGATCATGTCGCCGGTCAAGATCATCTCACATGCCTTGGCCACCCCGACGGCACGGGGCAAGGTAAATGAGCCGCCGGTGTCGGCGGCAATGCCTCTCTTGACGAATATCATGCTGAACCTGGCTTTGTCAGAGGCGATCCTGATGTCGCAGCCCAGAACCAATGATAACGCAGCACCAACGGTGGGGCCATTTATGGCGGCAATCACAGGTTTGTTCATGCTGCGCATCCTGATTACGGCGGCTACAGGGGTCCCTTTACCGTATGTCTGGTCTGCATCATCTGTAATCTTGTCTTCAACTCCGCCATCCTTCTCGACCATACCCTTGGCGTCCGTGAACATGCTGAGGTTTATCCCTGTCGAAAAGTATTTGCCAGCCCCGGTCAGGATCACCGCCCTGACGCTTTTATCCTTCGCCACGTCTCTCATCACAGCATCAGTTTCTTCCATTAGCCTGAAATCGAAAGAATTGCCTGCATCAGGACGGTTCAGGGTAATGATTGCGACCGGGCCTTCCTTCTCCAGAGTGAGCGCCCTGTAAGCCATTTTGGGTGCCTCCTTAGTTATACGTACATTTTTACCTATAGCAAGTCAGATTAAGATTTCACGACCGGCGACCGCTGCTATGCGCTTGCTCACTTCGTTTTGAAGCAGATTTTGCCGATGGTAGTTTGTCCAGGACCTGCAACGCTCCTGACACCATGTCTTCGACCACCTGCTTTGCGGGTTTCAGCTCCTTGATCATCCCTACTATTTGACCTGCCGGAGCGGGCACTATATCTGCCATCTTCGCCTCGTATGCACCATCCAATATAGGTATGATAGCGATAGATTGCATGGGCATGGGCAATGTGGGTAATCCCGCTTTGTCCCAGGCGGCAATCAGCCTGTTTTTCAAATACCTTGCCTGTTTGCCCGTTATTACTTTCGACACCATTGTGTCGTCCTCGGTGCTTTCCAGTATTTTCTGCTTATGATAGTCCTCGTAAAGAGCCTCGAAGGTACCCAGGAACACAGAGCCGCACCATACTCCCACAGCCCCCAGCGCCAGTGCTGCCACAAGTCCTCTGCCATCACCTATGCCTCCGCCCGCCACCACAGGAACCGGGGAAACAGCGTCCACTACCTGAGGGATCAGAACCATCGTACCGATCCTGCTGTTGTGACCTCCTGACTCTGCTCCCGAAGCCACAATAATGTCCGCTCCACTTTTGACAAGGCGACGGGCTCCTCTCACGCTCGCGACTACGCCGATTACTTTGATGCCTCTGGCATGGCACTCTTTCACATACGGCGCGGGGTCTCCCAACGCCGCAGCCCAGACAGGGACCCGGTGCTCAATGATGACCTCGACCTGCCGCTTGAGGTCCTCCTCGGACCAAACTGTATCATCGGCTATCCTGCCAAGATAGCCTTTGCCCCCGCTGGGCGCGGGCACTCCTAATTCCTTCCTCAGTTTCTCAATAACGTCTGGCTCGTCCGCAGCAGCCGAGGGAGTAAGCGAGGGCAATTCTGCTTGAAGTTCAGCCGTGGTCCCTGTGAGAGGAATATCGGGGGGCAACAAGGTATCCACACCAAACGGTTTGTCGGTGAGCTGTCGCGTTTTCCGTATCATTTCCTCGACCTTGTGAGGGGACAGAAAAGCGCAACCCAGGATGCCCAGTCCCCCTGCGTTGGATACTGCTGCTACAAGCTCTGGCCCGGAGACAGGGCCTCCCATACCTCCCATTCCAGCCAGGATTATGGGATATTTGATGTCCAGCATGTCACATAGCTTAGTTCGAAAAAGGTTCTTGGCCATCTTTCTCTACCTTATTAACAGATATGACTACCTGTACGTCACTAATCGCCAAATGAATTGGGCAACTACACCTATTTCCCAGCTTTTTTGAACGCGTGAAGGGTTATCTCGTCTGATACCTTTTCGTAATCTACCTCTACGGCCATGCCGATTTGCACCTCCTCTGGAGACATCAGCCCGTGAGTCACCAGGCGAGGGCCTTCCTCCAGTTCCACCAGCAGTACCGGCCAGGGATACGGCATAGTAGCGTGCTGGATGGTATAGCTATGCACTGTGCCCCTGCCGCTGCAGCGAGCCCATTCGTAGTTGAAGGAGTTGCAGAAAGGACACATCTCAATCGGCCAGAAACGAAATTTGTTACAGTCTGTACATTTCTGAAGTACCAACTCATGTCTATTCAGACCATCATAGAATTCTTGATTAATAGGCCCGGGCATTGGGGCTAATCTGGCTACTTCTTCCGTCATCTAAATACCTCCTTTAGGCCGAGCGTAGAATCAATGCGCTGGTGGGGATACCGCTGCCGCTGGTCACCAGCACATGCTTGCATTTGGGCACCTGTACTAGCGAAGTGCCCCTCAACTGGCGCACACCTTCAACAACCTGATTCATGCCATGGATGTAAGACTCAGAGAGACAGCCACCACTGGTGTTCGTGGGAAGCCTGCCACCTATCTGCAGGGCACCGTTCCTGA
>Ga0315281_10014662_pt1 | contig 10554 bp, 8 predicted proteins | sample YL17G07_0_MG_FD_204540 | JGI IMG/M metagenome (GOLD analysis project Ga0315281, IMG submission 204540) | Sediment microbial communities from Yellowstone Lake, YNP, Wyoming, USA - YL17G07_0 | ecosystem: Environmental > Aquatic > Freshwater > Lake > Sediment | place: USA: Wyoming | collected... | reverse complement strand
GGCGCCGCCGATCGGCGTGACCTGCGAGACGCCGGCCACCGCGAGCAGGCGCCGTCGCACGACCGTGTCGGCGACGGTGCGAAGCGCGAGCGGATCCTGGGCGTCCGATGAAATCGCGAAGAACAGGATCTCGCCCATGATCGACGAGACCGGCGCGAGCACCGGCCGTTCGACCTGCGGCGGCAGCGTGCCGCCGACCAGCGTCAGTTTTTCAGCGACGACCTGGCGCGCCAGGAAGATGTCCGTGCCCCAGTCGAACTCCACCCATACCACCGCGATCCCGAGCGCGGTGGCGGAACGCACCCGGCGCACGTTCGACGCGCCATTGATGGCGCTTTCCAGCGGGAACGTGACGAGCGATTCCATCTCCTCGGGCGCCATGCCGTGGCCTTCGGTCAGGATCGTGACCGTCGGCGCGGTGAGATCCGGGAAGACGTCCACCGGCATGTCGCGAGCGGTCCAGATGCCGCCGAGCAGGAGCAGGATCGAGAAGACCATCACCATCCAGTGGTGATCGATCGACCATTGAATCAGCCGCTTCATACGTTCAGGCCCTTGAGGCTGTCAGTTGCCACTTTTCACTTTTCTGTTTTCACTTTTCAGTTTCAGTGGACATGTCCTTCAGCCGGCAGCCCCTTGGCCGCCGACGCGAGCTGCACTTCGTACGCGCCGCGGATGACGACGCGGTCACCGAGGCCGACGCCGCTCTTCAGACCGATCTGATCGCCGTCACGTGTGGCGATTTCAACGTAGCGGCGCGCGAACCGTTCGCCGCCGATCTGTACGAAGACGTACGGCCGGCCCGCCTCGAGCAGGACCGCCGCTTTCGGCACCGCCGGCACGCGGAGGCGGTCGCGCTTGTACAGCAGAGCCGTGCCACTCTGGCCGACGAGCAGTTGACCGCCGGGGTTCTGGATTTCGAACTGCACCGGCAGCGCGCCCGTCTTCGGATCGATCACGCCCGCGTCGTGCCGGTGCTCCGCCCGGAGCGGAATGACGCCCGGCCGGCCGGGAATCTCGAACGCCACCTCGGTGAGTTCGCGCGTGGCGACGGCGTCGGTCGCCGGGATCTGCGCGCGAAGCTCGACGCGATCGGTGCGGACGATCTTGAAGAGCAGCGCGCCCTCGTCGTACGAGGCGCCAAGTGTCGCGAACACGTCCGCGACGCGACCCGCAATCGGCGCGCGAATCGTGAAGGCGTTGCCGGACGCGGCCCCGCCCCCGTTACGAAGCGTTTCGTCGCGCTGCGCGAGCCGGGCCTCCGCCGCACGGAGCCGCGCCTCAGTGGTCGCCACCGCGCGGCGCGCGTCTTCGACGCGACGCGCGGGGACCGCGCGCTCCGCGAGCAGATGTTCGGCGCGCGTCTGCTCCGCTCGTGCACCGTCGAGGATCACCTGCGCCTGCGCGACGTCGGAGGCGAGCGTCGCGTGGTCGTCAGCGCCGCTCAGCCGCGGTTCGAGCCGTCCGAGCGGCTGCCCCGACTGCACCGTCGCTCCAATCGCCACGAGTGCGTCGGCCATGAAGCGCCCGGAGGCCGGCGCGGCGACGACCGCTTCACCGCCCGACAAGGGTTCAATCGATGCCGGCACTCTGACCGACGTGCGCAACTCGGCGGCTTGCACCGGTACAGTGCCGAATTGATTCGTCCATTGCTGTTCTTTCAAATACGCGATCGCCGAGGGATCCTCGGCCGGCCGCTTATCGACCTCAGCCTTGGCGCTCGCGTCGTCCGGAAAGATCGTGACGATTCCCAGGTCATGGCGATCGGTCAGGCCCGGCGCGTCAATCGCGAGCGTCCACCGGTACCGGCCCGCGGCCGGCGGCGCGCCCTCCACGCGAAACGCGCCCGGCCGTGACGGCGGCGAGCCGCGAAGGACGGTCGGAACTCCGCCGCGCTCCGGCGTGAACTCGATCGACGGCGTTCCAGCATTGAGCGCCTGGAAGTCGTCGAGCTTTGTCAGATGCACCGCGAAGCGCGCGGACTGCGCCGCCACGAGCGGCGGATATTCCATGTACAGTTCCGTGCTCGCGGTCCAGTCGGTCACGTTCAGCGTCGCGGGCTCGGCTTTCGCCGGATCCGCGGGCTTTGCGCACGCGAACGTGCCGATTATGAGCAGAATCGCCGCGCACATTCTCGTCGTCGTCATCACGGGATCTCCCAGCCGCTTACGAATTCCAGTTCCAGCTCCGCCTGCCGCGCCGCAAGGTCGAGCGCGACCTGCCGGACACGGGCGGACGACCCGGTGCGATATGCGTCCAGTAATTCCAGGATGCCGCGTTCACCCGCGTCGTAACTCACCTGCGCGATGTGTTCGATCTGACCGGCGCTCTCCACGGCCGCTGATCGGTATCGATCCGCAGTCTCACGACGCTCGAGCACGGCGGCGCGCAGTCCCGCGATGTCCGACCGCAGCACCTGGCGAAACGCGTCGGCCCGCGCTTCCGCCTGGCTCGCGCGCGCCTGCGCAAGCGCCCGCTCCGGACGTCCTCGATCGAACAGCGGAATCACGGCTTGCACCGTCACCACGCTCCCGACGTCGCCGCCGCCGAAGGTGGAGGACTTCGTTCCCGCCACGATTTCAGGCTCCGGCACCGCGCGCCGATCGGCGGCCCGCTCCGACAGATGGGCGGCGTCTGTTTCCCTGCGCAGCGCGAGCAGATCGCCGCGGACGGCCTCGGCGCGTTCGATAAGCGCGTTGAGCGCCGGAATCGCCGCAGGCGGCGGCGTCCGTTCCACCGCGACGATGCGGGAGGCATCGATGGGATCCGCGAAAAAGCCGCTGATTGTCGTCTGCGCGCGCGCGCGTTCCGTCGAGGCGAACGCGCGGTCGGCGTCGAGATCGAAGACCTCCCGCTCCGCCCGCAGCCGATCAAATCCCGCCGCATCGCCGGCGGCTTCCCGTTTCGCGAGGACGTCGGCCAGCCCTCGCAGCCGATCGCGCGCCACCGTCAACTCGCGCTCCCGCACTTGCGCGGCGACGAGTTGCGCGAACGCGAGCCGCAGGTCGATCCTGGCGCGTCGCATCGCGTCGTCGGATCGGTTCGTGCTTGCGTCAACCAGTGCCGTCGCCGAACGCACTTCGAGTTCACGCCGGCCGGTGACCGGCAGCGGCTGCGCGACCATCGTCAGGTATTCGGTGACGCCGGCCACCGATTCGCGATCGACAGTGACGCGAGGATTCGGCCAGCGCCCCGCGGCCAGGACATCGGCGCGCGCGACGTCTATCCCGGCGCGAATCGCGCGCAGGCGCGGGCTGTCCCGCGACAGCCGCGCGAGCACCTCCGATTCGGTGAGCGGCAACGATTGGGCGCTCACGCTCGACGGCAGCAGCGCAGCCGCGAGCGTGGCGCACAGCAACACTGAGCGCATAACGGACCTCGAATGAAACGGCCTACTTTCGCCGCGGCGCGGCCACAGCGGGCAAGAAACGAGACAGACGACGGGCGATCCCGTCAGATCAGGTCAGGCGAGAGAGGCAGGAGGGCCGCGGAACGAAGGATGGCCGCGAGGCGGCCCGTGCACCGGCGCGACATCGTCGAACGGTGTGACCGACCAGGAGATTTCCCGCGCGATCGAATCAAAGCTCGCCGCGATGCAGGCGGGCGCCTGACTGAGCTGATACGGCGCCTGGTGAAGGACTGCGCTGTCCAGCCAGATGACGCGCTCTCCGCCCTGTTCGATCTCCGCGTCGTCGTGGTCGTGCGCCTCGAGGTGATGCGGTTCGAAGTGGCTGTGTGCGACGGCGTGAGAATGGCCAGCCTCGGATTCGTGGACGTGCAGCGGCGCCAGCGACGATCCAAACAGCAGGAACGGCGCGACGACGAGCCCCGACGCAATCCGAGCAACCGGACCAGACACGGCGCCATTATGTCGGGCAGGCACACGCCCGTCAACGTGCCCGGCAATCCTCATTACCCTGCCTCTTCAGGTGGTTGCACCGCCACGAACTGCGAGTACAGCAGCAGGTCGTAGACGATCTTCACGCTTCCGGCGATGAAGAACGGCAGGTTGATCAATGAAGGCCGGGCGAACATCAGCCCGACGAAGAACGGGCTGATCGCCGCACCAATCGTCCGCGCCACGCCCGTGATTCCGGCGGCCGCCGATCGCTCGTCCGGGCTCACGACGGCCATGAGGTAGGACTGCCTCGTCGGGACGTCCATCTGGCTGATGCTGAACCGCACCAGCAGGACGACGATGGCCATCGGCAGCGTCGGCATCAGCGGCACGAGAATGAGCAGCACGTTCGACGGCAAATGGGTCGCGACCATCGTATTGATCAAGCCGAAGCGCGATGCCAGTCGGGACGCGAGCAACGCAGACAATCCTGCGAAGATGTTGGCCCAGAAGAAAATGACGCCGAGCGCTCCCGGCGCGACGCCGAACCGCAGATAGAACCAATACGCCGCGAAGCTCTGGACGACGAAGCCGCCGCCGAAAGAGTCGAGCGCGAACAGGCCCGACAGTTTGATCACCACACCTCGAGATCGGGCGATTCCCAAACGACCGGAGGACGTCGGTGGGAAACGGGCCTTCTGGCCCGGCGCGCTCGCCTCTGCTGCGGGTGACAGTCGCGCGAACAGGACCGTGAGCGTCACGCCGAGGCCGGCGTAGAGGATCACGACCCCGCGGTAGCTGTTCACCGGTTCGAGTCCGATCCCTTGCAGCGCCTGCGTCACGCTGCCGCCGGCCAGCGCTCCGAAGGCGGTGGCCAGCGAGCCCGCGAGCGTGTACCACGCGAAGACCGCGGTCCGGGTCCGATCGGGGACCAACTGAGCGAGCGACGCCTGCTCGATCGCGAGAAACGGTCCGACTTCATTTCCGCTCGGGCTGATGACGCCGATGGTGCCCGCGGCGACGAGCAGCCAGAGATTCCGAGTCGATGCGAACGTGAGCCCGGCAGCGGCCATCAGCATCGCACCGACCACCAGCATCCGCCGGCGTCCGATCCGATCGGCGCGGGTCGTGAGATACAGCGAGACGAGCGTGTCGCCGGCGAGCGTCAGCGTCAGCAGCATGCCGGTTTGCGGCTCGGTCAGTCCGACGCCGATCAGGTAGAACACCAGCACGACAGACAACGAGCCGTAGGCGAACAGCCGGACGAATCGCGTCCCGAAGAGCAGCCACGCGTCACGAGTAAGAGATGGAAGCGTGGGCGCCTTCCCGTGTTATTTCGCGCGCCAGGGCGAGATGCCGCGCCAGCCGCTGATGGCCTCGCGCGCCCATCCGGTCGATCGATCCGCGTGACAGCTCGTGCAGGGATTCGGCATCTTGTACTCGTCGGTCATCGTCGGCGTGATGAATGCGAATGTGTGACTGCGCACGTTCGTGTCGGCCATCTCCACCGCGATCTTCGGCATGTGACACGCGACGCAGTCGCTCCCCGCGCTTCCGGCCTTGTGATGCGAGTGCTCGTCGAGCGTCGCGACATTGTGCGGCCCGTTCGGCGATCCCGGGCTGTGACACGTCAGGCACACCGCGCGCGCCGGCTTCACGGTGTCGGCGTTGTTCGACGTCCCGTGCACATCATGGCAGCTGAAGCACGTGACGCCGCGCCGGTACATCACGCTCTGCACGAAATCGTTCCCCTGCATCCGGTTCTTGTGCGCCGTGCCGTCGGCGAAATGCGTGAACGTCGTCTCGCCGAGCTTGTGCTCCTCGAGCTTCCAGTAGTCCGCGAGGTTGCCGCCCATGTGAAACCCCACGGGCCAGTCGTAATGCTGGCCGAACATCGGGTTCGTCAGCGGCTGACCCTGCGAGTGGCACTGGATGCAGGTGTCGTTCGCCTTCACGAAATCGAGCTTCGCGGGATTCACGATATTCGCGGCCGACGGCTGAGCGACGTGCGCGCTGCCGGCACCATGACAGCGTTCGCAGCCGACGTTCCATTCGGTCACGGCTTTCGTCTGCGCGTTGTAGTTCACTGAATGACAGCCGTCGCACAGCGGCCCGGTCGGCCGCTGCATGTTGCCTGGGGGATAGAACGGCACCCACCAGTCGGTGTTCGGCTGCACCGAGTACGCGCGCCAGATCTTGTGCGCGACGTCCCACTGCCCGGGAAGCGGGTAGTAGTCGTTGCCGACTTTCGTGAAGTACCGCTGTTTCCATTTCGTGCCGTAGACGAACGCGACATCGTCCAGCTTGAACGTGAGCAGCGGATCGGGCTTCGTGAAATCCGGCAGCACGGCCTCGGGATGCTGCTTCGGATCGACGACGACGTTGGCCATCCGCGTTTTCGACCAGCGTTCGTAGGTCGGCGCGTGACAGCGGCGGCACGCCTCGGAGCCCACGTACGTGCGGCCGCTCGGCGGCGCCGGCGCGGGCGCCGGCGCGGCCGCGGGCGGATCGTTATGCGGCGGCGCGGGTCGCTGTTGCGAGTACAGGCTCGCGGTGAGCGCGCACACACACAACAGCGCGGCGCCAGTGATCACGAGAGGTCCTGAGGCTTTCATGGCTGCCGGACATCATAACCGGACGCGTTCTCGAGTCCCTGACTAAACACTCCCAACGCCGCGCCATAATGTCTCTCGACGGTTTCGCATGAGGCCCATCACGCCCGCCACCATCGTCGGCGCCGCACTCATCGCGGCCGGCGCAATCGCGTCGCCGGACGCCGCCATGGCCCAGACCAGCCCGGCGCGCTCGCTCCGGGCCGCTCCGCTGCCCGCCGGCATCCTCATCGACGGCGTCCTTGACGAACCGGCCTGGCTCGCCGCGGACGTCGCCGCCGACTTCCTCCAGACCGATCCCACCGAGGGCGCGCCCGCCAGCGGACCGACCCGGGTGCGTGTGCTGGCCGGCGTGAAGGCCATCGTCATCGGCATCGAATGCGACGATCCGAATCCAGCCGGCATCGTCAGCTTCAGCAAGCAGCGTGACGCCGTGCTCACCTCCGAGGATCACGTGCGCCTCGTCTTCGGTCCGTTCCTCGATGGCCGATCGGGGTACGTGTTCGCCGTCAATCCGGGCGGCGCCCGCTACGACGCGCTGGTCGAGCCTGGCGGGGAATCGGACAACGCGAACTGGGACGGCATCTGGGAGGCCGCGACCAGGCGAACCGATCGCGGTTGGACGGCGGAGATCCGGATCCCGATCGAAACGCTCGCGTTCAGGCCGGGCGTGCACGAGTGGCATTTCAATGTCGAGCGCCGCATCCAGCGACTTCAGGAAACCGATCGGTGGGCCACGGCCGAGCGCCAGTTCAAGGTGACGCAAACCAGCCGCGCGGGCCGGCTCACCGAGCTGCCCGACTTCGCGCTCGGACTCGGCTTGACGGTCCGCCCGTCGATGGTCGCCGGCGCCGGGATTCCCGGGCCGCTGGCATCCGTTTCCGGTGAGGCACGACCGAGCCTCGACGTGACCCAGCGGGTCGGCGCCAATCTCCTGTCGTCGGTGACTGTGAACACCGACTTCGCCGAGACCGAGGTCGATACACGGCGAACGAATCTCACTCGCTTTCCACTGTTCTTTCCCGAGAAGCGCACGTTCTTCCTCGAAGGCGCCGATATCTTTTCGTTCGGCCTCGGGCTGGATCAAGACGTCATCCCATACTTCAGTCGCCGGATCGGGCTGGTCTCGAACGCGCAAGTCCCAATCCTCGCGGGCGGCAAACTCACGGGGCGCACGGGCCAGACCAATCTCGGCGGGCTCGTCGTCGAGACGAACGACAAGTCCGGCGTCGTGCGGGACAAGACGTTCATGGCGGTCGGGCGCGTCAAGCAGAACCTCTGGCGCGAGTCGTGGATCGGCGGCATCGCCACGGTGGGCGATCCCTTGGGGCGGTCCGGCAGCTGGCTCGCCGGCGGGGACTTCACGTACGCGACGTCCCGGTTTCGCGGAAACAAGAACTTCCTCGTCGGCGTGTGGGGTCTCGCCATGGATCGCGAGGGCGCGGGCGCGGACCGGACGGCCCACGGCCTGAAAGTCGACTACCCGAACGATCTCTGGGACCTGTCGTTCACCTACAAACGGATCGGGCGTGACTTCGACCCGTCGATCGGGTTCGTGCCGCGCCCCGCCGTCATCTTGTACAACGGCGGCATCAATAACCACACGCGGATCTCGCACGGGTTGTTTCAGCAACTCACGCACGAGTTCGAACCGACGTTCGCGACCGATCTCTCCGGACGCTGGGAGAGCTATCGTGTGTTCATGGCGCCGGTGAACTGGCGGTTTCGCAGCGGTGACCGCTTCGAGTTCAACGTCGTGCCGGCCGGCGAACAACTCGTCGCGCCGTTCGCGATTGCCGACGGTGTGAGCATCCAGCCCGGCGCCTATCACTGGCGGCGCTACCGTCTCGAAGCGGGCTCCGCGCGCAAGCGCCGCTTCTACTCGCAGCTCACATGGTGGTTCGGCCGCTTTTACGACGGCAGCCTCGACCAGTATCAATGGACGGGCGCCTGGAATCCGACGCCGCTCCTGACGATCGAGATCTCCGGAGAACGCGACGTGGGACGTGTGCGGGCGGGCGACTTCATCGAGACCGTCGCCGGCACGCGGGCGAGGCTCAATCTGTCGCCGGATCTCAACATCTCGAGCTACGTGCAATACGACACGACCACGGCGTCGGTCGGGGTCAACACGAGACTGCGATGGACCTTCACGCCTGTGGCGGATCTATTTGTCGTCTACAACCACAACGTGCGCAATATTCTGGACCGCTGGCAGCTCGACTCGAATCAACTCCTCGTGAAACTGCAATATGCGTTCAGGTACTAGACAAGGGAGTTCTCATGAAGACACCAACCGTGACGGTCGTCGCGCTGATGATCGCCGTGTCGCTTGACGCCCAGACGACGAGAGTCAACTTCGAAAAAGATCAGGCCGGCGCGGCGCCCGCCGGCTGGACCGCGACCAGGACCGGCAGCGGCGATGCGAAATGGACGATCGAGAAAGACAGCACGGCGCCCGGCGGGCCCAACGTCCTCAGGCAATCGGGCGTCGCCACCTATCCCGTCTGCTTCAAGAACGACACACACCTCACGGACGGCTTCGTGGAAGTGAAGTTCAATTCGATCTCCGGCAAGGAGGATCAGGCGGGCGGCGTGGTCTGGCGGTTGAAGGACGCGAACAACTACTACGTCGCGCGCGCCAATGCCCTCGAAGACAACGTGGCGATCTACCACACGATTAACGGCCGACGCACCGAGAAGAAACGCGCCAACATGAAAGTGGCGCCCAATCAATGGCACACGCTGCGCGTCGACTTTCAGGGCAGTCATTTCACCGTGACCTTCGACGGCAAGAAAGCGCTCGACTGGGACGACGTCACGTTCAAGGATGCGGGCAAAGTCGGAGTCTGGACCAAAGCCGACTCGGTGACGGAGTTCGATGACTTCTCGTACTCGGGAACATAATTGCGGTTGATGCCGCGGAACGGAGCGTTCGAATGATCGCGCAGATCCTGATGATGGTGAGCCTCGCGATGGGTCAACTGGCGGCGCCCGCGGCGCCGACGGTCGTGTTCGTCTGCGAACATGGCGCGGCCAAGAGCGTTATCGCCACCACGTACTTCAACAAGATCGCCGCGGCGCGCGGACTCCGCGCTCGCGCCACATACCGCGGCGTCAATCCGCAGACCGATCTATCGGTCGGCGCACTGAAGGGGCTCCGCGAGGACGGCCTGATGACGCCCGATCAGAAACCGTCGCCCATCTCGCAGGCTGACGTCGACGCCGCCACAGTCATCTTCGCAATCGGCTGCACCCTGCCCGCCAACGCGACGGCATCCGGCAAGGCCGATAGCTGGGACGACGTGCCGGAAGACAAGGGATACGGCGCCACCAGAGACGCGATCAAGAAACACGTCGAGCGCCTGATCGACGACTTGCTGAAGAAGCAGCGGTAAGGGGCTCGGTGCGTGTCTGTGTAGTCGTCCTCGCGCTCGTCGTCTCGGGCGTCTCCTGCCGACAGCAGGAGGCGGCGCCAAGCGTCGTCGTGTACTCCTCGGCCGACAAGGAGTTCGCGGAGCTCATCTTCCGCGCCTACGAACAGAAGACCGGCGTCAAAGTGCTGCCGCTGTACGATACGGAGGAAACGAAGACTGCCGGCCTCACCTCACGGCTGCTCGCGGAGAAAAATCGCCCCCAGGCCGACGTCTTCTGGTCGTCGGATACGGGCCGCGCCGTGGCACTGGCCGATCAGGGAGTGGCCGCGCCGTACGTGCCGCGCGAGGCGGCGTCGATTCCGGCGCGCTACAAGAGCGCGGCGGGACTCTGGACCGGATTCGCCGCTCGCATCCGCGTCTTTCTCTACAACACGAACAGGTTGGCGGCAGCCGACGCTCCGCGGTCGATGCTCGACATGGAGAAACCCCGCTGGAAGGGGCAGTTCACGATCGCGAATCCGCACTTCGGCACGACGTCGTTTCAGATGGCCGCACTCTTCGTGACGTGGGACGACGCGAGGGCGACAGGGTTTCTCCAGCGCCTGAAATCCAACGGCGCCGTGCTGGCCGCCGGAAACTCGGACGTCAAGGATCGCGTTGCCGACGGTCGCGTGGCGTTCGGCGTCCTCGACGAGGACGACGCGGTGGTCGCTCTGCGCGAGAAGAA
>Ga0315281_10014661_pt1 | contig 10554 bp, 10 predicted proteins | sample YL17G07_0_MG_FD_204540 | JGI IMG/M metagenome (GOLD analysis project Ga0315281, IMG submission 204540) | Sediment microbial communities from Yellowstone Lake, YNP, Wyoming, USA - YL17G07_0 | ecosystem: Environmental > Aquatic > Freshwater > Lake > Sediment | place: USA: Wyoming | collected... | reverse complement strand
TACCGTATCTTGCCCTTCGTCACATCAACCAAAAGGACTATTATTAATGAAAAACAACGGCAAGCAGTATGCAGTGGAACACCTGGGAGCACTCGGCAACTGGGGCCGGCATTCCTTCTCACATGCTGCATTTCCGCAGCCCATTCCCGGTAAAAAGTTTGTCAAAGACAGTCTGGGCCTCAGCGGCATGGAGGTCAGCTTCAACACTGTGCCCGCCAAGGGCGCCATTCCCTTCTACCACAAGCACAACGCCAATGAAGAGCTGTATCTCATCCTGTCCGGCCGCGGCGAGATGCAGGTGGATGGCGAAACATTTTCCGTCTCTGAAGGCAGCGCGGTGCGCGTAGCGCCCAACGGCAAACGCGCCTGGCGCAACAACGGTGATGAACCGCTGGCGTTTGTCGTGATTCAGGCACGCGCTGGAACGCTTCCGCAGAGTGACATCAGCGATGGGGAAGTGGTGCCGGGTCACGTCGTGTGGCCGTAAGCTGACCGCTTTGACGGGGCAGTACTGGCCAAGAAGAAAAAGTGGGCGAAGGGACGACAATCCCTTCGCCCCTGTTTATTTCGTTTTTAATTTATATAAACTGCGGCAACCTTACCCCTGTCATTCACGCCGACTACAAAGATATGCTCAACATTGCCCATATCGCGGCGGAAAATATGCATCGACAGTCTTGACCACAGTTTTTCGCTACCCTTCAGTTCGTCCTGCAACAATAACAGCGATGCGTCATTTGGCAATTCTCGTTCCACGGCGACTATCTTCGCTGGGTCGGAAAAATATTTATTGATCTGGGCCTGATCAGTCAGATTTACGTCCTTTGCCTTGCCCAGCACAAAACCCGTGCCGTTCTTTGCGCTTTTCCATGCCTGCTGGCGCACCCATAGCGGAGTTGCCGATATACTGGCAAGTGCGTCAATGTCTTTGGAGTTAATACAGGCCACGTATTTTGTGGCCACTTCAGCGGGGGTGGCGGTTTCTGTTGTCGTACAGGCCGCAACAACAGTGGCAATCAGCATGAAAGACGTTAGCAGAAGCGCAGGCTTTATTATTTGACGACTCCAGACCCCTTTCATAGTCACAATTCCACCTTCCATGGTACTTAAGAACACTTCGATCAAAAGCGAATTATCGCATAAATCATATTTTATTCCTGCCCGGCCTGACATACCCGGCTTCATCACTGATGGCCGGAGGATTCATGAGAAATTCTCCCACTTCTAACCTGCGCGGCACAGCGCCGGGAGGTCAGATTACTGGCCCCTACCCTCCTGTGCTTTAGAAATAACTGATAACGCCGAAATTCAGTGAGTAGATCTTTTCTTTAATCACGAAGGTATCGGACGGAATACTGACTGAGGTACCTGTCAGTTTGTCGTCCAGTTTGTTCACATCGAAGCTGTAATTGACGTACTTCAGGCCGAGGCGATAGTTCATGCTGCCAGTGAGGTTTCCGCTCCAGGCGATACCCATGCTCAGGCCACTGGACTTTGAATACAGGTCCTGATTGGTGCTGCCGCTGCCGGTAGTCTCAACATCCTTCAAGAGTCCGCTCAGCATGCCATACGCGGCGCTCAGCGAAAGGGTTCCCTTGTTGCCAAAGGGATAGCTGTAATTGGCGCCAAGGAACGGTCCTTTCTCACTGAAATCGACATGCAGGTTGTCAATGCTGAGTGTGCCGGTAGTGTAACGGGAAGTAGTCGAGCTCCAGCCGGAAACGCCTTGCAGATACCCGGCAAAAATGTTGACGGCGCCCAGTTTGCCACTGCCATCCATAACACGATAACCAAACGTCAGTGACGACTCATTGCGCTCGAACGATTGCTGTTTGAAGGCGTTGCTGGTGGGTGCGGTCACCTCCAGGCTCGTGGAGTTCCAGTCATTGATCGTGGATTCATAGGCCACCAGTCCGTAAAAACGGCCAAGGCTCAGGCCCAAGGAAGGCGCCAGCGTGGTGTAGGAAGGCTTGATCAGGCTGGTTCCGCTCCCGCTGGCAAATATAAAATCGAACGTGCTCGACTTATAAGAAAGATCGATAGACGGCGCAACTGCGAACTCTGCGGCAGATGCCGTTCCGAAAGACATTAATAATCCGACAGCAAGAATGCTGCGAGCGCTGTTCTGTTTCATAATAGCCCCCTTGGAATTATGTAAGGAAATCGCCCACACCGCTGGTCCGTGCTTTTATATACCGAGTACAAACCTGATACAAGCATGCTATACGACGAACATTAAGCCTTGGCGCCAGTACCTCTATGTACGCGCACAGCTGCTAGAACAGCCGCTCCACATACCGCTCCACACCATTCACCAGCACCGCCTTGATTGCAGCGTTGCCATTGCGGTCCACCACCAATCGGATTGAGACCGCTTCACCCGGCTTGGGGCGCTCGAGCGCGCGGCCCTCACCCTCAGGCACGTAGTAGTTCTCGACACCGTATTTCACGTCAATCGACTTGCCGGGTTCGGCCAACGCGCCCGGGCGCGGAAAAGCCCGCTGGTTGATGAATTCCACCCTGCCCTTGATGACAATTTGCCCCTCTGCAACCATCGGCAGGGCATGGTTCAACGACAGTGCCTGCCAGTACTCCCCCTCCCGCCGGAGCGACACGTAAATCGTGTCGCCGCGCACAAACTCGCGGTCGCCCGCGAGTTTGTCGAGGGGCAAGCGACTGATGGAATAGTTAAGCCGCACATAATCACCGCTGAACAATGAGCGCGGATCAATGGGCTCGGTCTTGAGCACAATGGGCGCGCCGGTGGAAAGCGTGTACTGCTTCATGCCAACCATGACAAGAAGTGCCGCAGTTTGCAGCACGACGATGATGACGATACGCAGGCCCAGGTTCATGCCGATCCCTCCTCGTGGCGCGCGCCGATGCTGGCGGTAATCTGCCGACGCTTGCGTTCCAGCACATAGCCACCGGCGATCAACAACAACCCGCCGAGCATGAAGAAATAGGATCGGTTAAGCAGCGTCCAGAAGGTATCAAAGTAACGCGTCAGCAGTGTGAGGCCGAAGAACACAAAAGCGAGATTGACCAGAAACCGGTTATCGCTATGCATGCCAGCGTAGATGAGCCAGAGCATGCCAGCGAAGAACAGCAGGTTGAAGGCGATTGCCACCCAGCCGCCGCTCACGCCGGCGAGGAACAGGTTGGCCAGTATCAACAGCGTCAGCGCGCCAATCAATGCCTCGCCCCATTTCAGATATACCGGACGTGCTCCGCCGCCGGTGCGACGGGTGTGCCACAACGCCAGCCCCACCATGACGGCCAGGGCAGTAAAGGTGATTGCGACGTAACCGCTGTCGGCAACCGCGCGCACCGTCTTCTCACCCCACAGGTGTCCCCACTGTCCGGATTGCATAGAGGGTGAGGTCAACGCATAGGCGTTGACCAGCGCGGCAAAAATTCCATAACGCTGCACGGTGTGCGCAAAATCGGCGAGCTGTCCAAAGGTGGCAAACAGCATGCCGATCAGGAACACCGACAGGTAGGCGAGAAAATAGAACTGCACGAGGTATAGCCTGGAGCCGGTATCCCCAATCAACCCATACATGCCGAATACATAGACGCTCCACCACAAGAGCGCCACCATCGCCAGATGCAGGCCTGCGCGAAAACGGTGCTGATATATGACCGGCAGGAATCCTGCCCAGAGAAGCAGGAATGGCCAGTGCGCATGATTTCGGCTCGCGAAAAATTCGGATTCAAGCGTGGTCCACAACCAACCCAGCACAATGGCGATTACCAGCATTGGCTGGGAGCGAACAAGGTAGGCGCCGACCAGTGCGCCCAGCGACCACAGCAGCACACCGTTCGGAAAATGTGAATCGATATGGTAGACCTGCGCGATCAGCATGATGTTCGCGCCGAACAGGACAGCGCCGAGCAGCAACAGCGCCTGGCCGAGCAGCGGCGCGTGATTGTTCCTCAAGGCATGCCAGGCCGCGCCATAGACCAGCCACATCGAACCAAACAGAATGGCGAGCTTGATCAGCTTGGGAATTTCACCCCAGTTGGCGGCAAAGTAAGTAATGATGCCAGAACCGAACAACAGCACGCCAAGAATGGAGAAGGCATAGGTGAGCAATGGGGTACCGCTGCGCTGCGCGGCGACATGCCCCAGTATGGCGCGCTCGGTGCCGGCCTGCACCCAGCCGCGCGCTACCCAGTCGGGCAGCTCTTTCGCGAGGCGGGCGAGAAATTTCTTATTACCCACGATTCCTCTCCTCCCTGGCCGCAAACATGCTCTGTGGTCAGTTCTTCAGTTCTGCGGCCGGGTCATCATCCGTGGAAACAGATTTACAAGCAATGCCACTGGATACACGGGACGCGCCCGGCGTATTCCCGACCACATATCCAGCATTACAGGGCTGGCCGCATGGTACAGCGTGATGGATATTGATGCTCGTCAACGAATTGCGTTGCCATATGATTAGTATTGGTCGCTGTTGGTAACCCCAAAAAAGAGGAGGCGATCCATGAAAACCATGGTGTCTGCAACACTCGGCATCTTGATGCTGGCTTTATTCTCCGGTTTTGCGCTTGCGGCAAAGAGCGGCGAAAAGACCGACATCGGCAAGAGTGAGTACCAAGCCAATTGCGCCAACTGTCATGGGCTGAGCGGCAAAGGAGATGGCCCGATTGCCGACCTGCTGACAAAAAAGGCGGCCGACCTGACTGTGCTTTCCAGGACCAATGGCGGCGTATTTCCGATCGCCCGGATCTATGAAGTCATCGATGGAACAAAGGATGTGAAAATCCACGGGTCACGAGACATGCCCATATGGGGGCAGGTATACAGCATCAAGGCAGCCGAATACTACCGGGACGTCGACTACGATCCGGAAGTGTATGTGCGTTCGCGCATCCTGACCCTCATCGACTATATCCATCGGATGCAGGCGAAGTAGTCCGGCCGATTAACCGGAGCAATCGGCGTGGAGACAAGGACGTTTCCGGCAGTTTGAATCCTGATCGCCACAACTACCGGCGTTAACGGAATAGGCCACCGTACAGGGAGAAATTATTCTTCGCGAATCCGCAGGCCATTCTCAGATACTCGCAGCGCCCTGACCCCAGCTCTCACCCCGCGCTCGACTATCAACACCATTGATATCGATACCAAAACCAACAGCTGTTCACCTGCAGTTGGAGATGCACTATGCTCTTTGTATGTCTGCTGCAATAAAACGCTGGTCCCGTCCATAACGAACAGGGAAGCAGGAATTCATGCAGGGTAAGTCTGTATTTCCGGCCGCACTTCTTCTGGCGCTCGTTACAATCATTTCTGTGCCACCCTGTCTTGCCGGTGAAGACCTGATTACCACCGCGCACAACAAAAACAGTGAAGAACAGATTCCCTACATCCTGAACTACACCAGCCTCACGCCACGTTACATCATCATTCTGTTTCCGGGTGGCTTGGGCAACATGAACCCGCGCATGGTTAACGGAAAACTCCTGTACGGGTTCAAAAATAACTTCGTCATCCGGACCAGAGGCCTGATCGTTGATGATGAGTTTGCGACCGTGGCCACCAACGCCTCGCAGTCCGAGGAGCGCATCCAGGCCATTCTGGATGATCTGAAAAACCGCTTCCCGGCTGCACAGGTCTACCTGATGAGCACCAGCAAAGGCACATTCGATAGCATGGCCCTGGCCGGATATCTGTCAGACAAGATCGCCGGAGTCGTACACACTTCCTCACTGGATCGCGTTGCGTCGTTTGATGCCAGAAAATATAAGAACCGGCAGCTGCTGGTGCACCACGGACACGATCAATGCCATGTAACGCCCTTCCGTGCCGCACAGGCATCGCACGAGCGTTATGGTACCGAGCTGATCGTCATGGAAGGGGGCATCACCGACGGCGACCTGTGCGAACCGTTTGCGCACCACGGCTACAACGGGATCGAAGCTGAAACCATCGCTGCCATCAAGCATTGGATAAAGAAGGCACCTGCAGCGGTTGGCCCATCGAGCGCGGTGCCTGCAGCCCGGCCTTAACGAGAAACATCGAATTTATCGCCCCACCTTCTTCCAGCACCGCGCGTGAAAAGCCTGAAACGATTTAACCAACCCGCCACAATCTGCGCATGGCAATGAGTCCCAGTAGCGGACCTGGCAACAGCAGCCACGCAATGTAAGTCCGCATACCCCCCCACTGACTGGTCGTGAGTTCGATGGCCACGATGGTAATGGCAAAGCCGACACTGTTCATCAGCGCGAGTGCGCTGCCTACCCGTTCCGGCGGGCTGGCACCGGCGGCGAGCGCCGAGAATTGCGGTGAATCGGCGACTACAAATAATCCCCAGGCCAGCAACAAGGCAAGCAGTATGGGCGATGGCATGCCCTGCGCGAGCGGATACAACAGACAGCAGGTCGCCGAACCTGCAAGCGCCACGATCGCTACGCGCCCGCTTCCCAAGCGATGGCTGATCAAGCCGCCGGCGATGCAGCCGATGCCACCGGCAGCAAACACACCCGCCGCGATGAGATAGACCTCATTCGTTGTCATGTTCCCGAAACGCTGCGCGATCAGCAACGGCACCAGCGCATAGAACGCATACAGCTCCCACATGTGGCCGAAGTAGCCGAGTGCGGCGGCACGGAAACCCGGAATGCGAAAGGTTTGCAGCACGGCACCCCATTGCAGCTTGCGGGCCGTACCGTGATGCGGACCGTCACCGAGCCAACCCACCATCAGCGCCGCGAGCAAGGCGAGACCCGAGGCGGTATAGATCACGCCTTGCCAGTTGGGCGACACCGCCAGCCCGCGTACCAGATGCGGCAGACCGCTGCCGAACACCAGCATGCCGACCAGCCAACCCAGTACATTACCGGCCTTCTGCGGCGCCCAGCTCACCACCAGCTTCATGCCAATTGGATAAATGCCGGCGAGCGCGAGGCCAGTGATAAAGCGGAATACCAAAGCGCTGGAGAGCCCGTCACTGGACCACGCAAACGCAGCGTTCGAGGCCGCACCGATCACCGCGCATATCGCGAATATGCGGCTTGCCGAAAACCGGTCGGCCACGCCCGAGAAGGCGAAGAGGAACGTACCGCTGATAAACCCGAGCTGCACCGCACTGGTGAGGTGACCGATATCCTGAACAGAAATGCCCCAACTGCGCTGCAGCGCGTCGGCCACGGCATTCGCGCTGAACCACAACGACGTGCCGAACAACTCGGCAATAACGATGATGGCAATCGCCAGGCGTGTGGGCATCGTCTTGCCTGGCATATTTTAAACGATCATGCCTTTTTATAGATCTCGGAACCTTGCTTCAGGAATTCCACGGATTTTTGCTGCATGCCTTTCTTGATGGCATCGTCCTCCGCCACACCGAGGCTGGCGGCGTAGTCGCGCACGTCCTGGGTGATTTTCATGGAACAGAAGTTCGGGCCACACATGGAGCAGAAATGCGCGCTCTTGTGCGCGTCCTTGGGCATGGTTTCGTCGTGGAATTCCAGTGCCTTGTCCGGGTCGAGACTCAGGTTGAACTGGTCCTGCCAGCGGAATTCGAAACGCGCCTTGCTGAGCGCGTTGTCGCGCAGCTGTGCGCCGGGATGGCCCTTGGCCAGATCGGCGGCGTGCGCGGCGATTTTGTAGGTGATGATGCCGTCGCGCACGTCCTGCTTGTTCGGCAGACCCAGATGTTCCTTGGGCGTGACGTAGCAAAGCATGGCGGTGCCGTACCAGCCGATCTGCGCGGCGCCGATGGCGGAGGTAATATGATCGTAGCCGGGCGCGATGTCGGTGGTCAGCGGCCCGAGCGTATAAAACGGTGCCTCGAAGCAGTCGGCAAGCTCCTTGTCCATGTTCTCTTTGATGAGCTGCATGGGCACATGACCGGGTCCTTCGATCATTACCTGCACATCATGCTTCCAGGCGATCTTGGTCAGCTCGCCGAGGGTTTCCAGCTCGCCGAACTGGGCGGCGTCGTTGGCGTCGGCAATGCAGCCAGGGCGCAGGCCGTCGCCGAGCGAAAAGCTCACGTCGTAGGCCTTCATGATTTCGCAGATTTCCTCGAAGTGGGTATAGAGGAAATTCTCCTGGTGATGCGCGAGGCACCACTTGGCCATGATCGAACCGCCGCGCGACACGATGCCGGTGACACGATCGGCGGTGAGCGGCACATACTTGAGACGCACGCCAGCGTGGATCGTAAAGTAGTCCACGCCCTGCTCGGCCTGTTCGATGAGCGTGTCCTTGAACATTTCCCAGGTCAGGTCTTCGGCCTTGCCGTTGACCTTCTCCAGCGCCTGGTAGATCGGCACCGTGCCGATCGGCATCGGGGCATTCCTTAATATCCACTCGCGCGTCTCGTGGATGTTCTTGCCGGTGGACAGATCCATGAGCGTGTCACCACCCCAGCGCGCCGACCACACCATTTTCTCCACTTCTTCTTCGATGCTCGACGTAACCGCCGAGTTGCCGATGTTGGTGTTGATTTTTACCAGGAAATTGCGGCCAATGATCATCGGCTCCAGTTCCGGGTGGTTGATGTTGGCCGGGATAATGGCGCGACCGAGCGCGACTTCGGAACGCACGAACTCGGGTGAAATCTCGTTGGGAATGGCAGCACCGAAGTTCTCGCCCTTGTGTTGTCTGAGCAGCCGGGTGTAGCGCAGATCGGTACGCAGCTCGTTGAGCATCAGGGTTTCACGAATGGCGATGTATTCCATCTCCGGCGTGATAATGCCCTGGCGCGCGTAGTGCATCTGCGAAACGTTTTTGCCCGCGATGGCGCGGCGCGGCTGGCGGATATGTTCGAAACGTAGCGCCGCGAGCGCCGGGTCCGCGGCGCGCGTCTGGCCGAAATCAGAGCTCGGGCCGGCGAGCTCTTCGGTGTCGTTGCGTTCCAGAATCCAGGCGGCGCGCAGTGCGGCCAGGCCTTTGCGCAGATCGATGTGCGCATCCGGATCGGTGTACGGGCCGGACGTGTCGTACACCGGTATGGGAGGATTTTCTTCCGTGCCATTGGCGAGCGGAGTCGGGGCCTGCAACACCTCACGCATGCCGACGCGCACATCCGGCCGCAGGCGGGAGACATAGATCTTGCGCGAATTCGGATAGGGGCGCGTGGCCTCTTCCGAAAGACGGGCCGTGGTCTGCTGGAAATCTTTGGGAATCGCGCTCATGGGTTTCTTCCAATGTGGAGGCTGCCGCATGGCGCGTCCTGCGCTGCGCGGCATTGGTATAACCATGTACGGCACGGGGGCACGGGATGCTGCTGTGTTGCGTGCTTCCCTACGCCGGTACAAGCCGGGTCAGGTTCAAAGGGTGTGTCTCAGCCCGGCCAGGATACGTTGGCGGGCACCCCTAGCTCGCCGCTCGTGCGCGTCCTGCGCTGCGCGGCATTTGTACGTCCTGTACCTTGTACATCGTATATAAGGTAGGCAAGCTAAAGGAACAGACTGGGGAATGCAACAGAAGGGTTACGCATAGCGCGGGTTTACGGCCGGCCTCAGGTTGAAAACGTCTGATGACCCTATTAACGCGTCCCGGCTTGCTTGCCCCGGCGGCTGCGCTTAGGCTTTCCCTGCCCTGAGAGGCGTAGTGATAAATAACATCCGTACGGAGGAATGCATGACCGCTATCAATATTGAATCCGCCCGCCACCACATGGTGGAGAGCCAGATCCGCACCGGGGGAACGGTTCTGGACGACCGTATACTGGAGCTGGTGGCCCGCGGGCCGCGCCAGGACTTTGTGCCGGAGGCGCTGCGCAACCTCGCCTTTGTGGATATGCAGCTTCCGCTCGGTCACGGCGAAGTAATGATGGCGCCGACGGTGGAAGCGCGTCTGTTGCAAGAATTGGCCATCAAGCCGGCCGACAAGATTCTGGAAATCGGCACCGGCAGCGGTTACATGACCTGGTTGCTGGCGCAACTCGGGGCCAAGGTACACAGTGTCGAGATTCGCCCCGAGTTTACCGACCGCGCCTCGGGCAGACTTGCCGCGCACGGCGCACAAAACGTGGAGCTTGAAATCGGCGACGGCGCGCGCGGCTGGGACAAGCGCGCACCGTATGACGTGATCCTGGTGACCGGCTCGCTGCCGCTGCTGCCGGAAGCATTCAAGAAACAGCTCGCCGTCGGCGGTCGGCTGATCGCCATCGTTGGCCAGTCGCCGGCGATGGAGGCACAGCGCGTCACGCGCATCACTGAATCCAGCTTCGACACCCTCAGCCTGTTCGAAACCGATCTACTACCGCTTCAGAACGCACTCACGCCCAGTACATTCGTGTTCTAACGTAGCGCTACGTATTACGAACCCTCTGGCCTTGCGCCTCCCTCCCCTTCAAGGGGAGGGTTCGGGAGGGGATGGGGTCAAATACAGTGAAGACTGAACACCCATCCCCATCCTGTCCTTCCCCTTGAAGGGGAAGGAACCCAGCGCTTTAGTTCCAGAGACAGATGAGGCACTACACTTAACAACCGCTGGAACAGGCTACGACACCTTCACTGTGTCATTCTGGCGCGACCGCCATGGATGGCGAATGTACTGGAAACACGGGAACCGTTTCCAGTGAACAC
>Ga0315281_10014660_pt1 | contig 10555 bp, 10 predicted proteins | sample YL17G07_0_MG_FD_204540 | JGI IMG/M metagenome (GOLD analysis project Ga0315281, IMG submission 204540) | Sediment microbial communities from Yellowstone Lake, YNP, Wyoming, USA - YL17G07_0 | ecosystem: Environmental > Aquatic > Freshwater > Lake > Sediment | place: USA: Wyoming | collected... | reverse complement strand
TATCTGCCCTTTGAGCTCTTTCATATATCATATCACGACTCTTCGGATTGAATACTCTGTAAGAGACTTTGCATGCCTTATTGATCATAGACTGACTTCCGTTGATTAAAAAATGGCGTATCACCCTATTTTTGCCGTCGCGAGTAAGAGCAGCGCACATCAGCGGTAAATAGTCTCCTGTATCGCATCCTTCAGCCACTAGGACAATGTCATCTGAAAGCGAGATATCCCCCCTCTCTTGAAGTACAGCAAATTCCTCAATTAACACTTTTTTATCATCTAAAATTGTTTTATTAGAAAATTGTGGTGCGTTCCTGACCGTATTGCCTGAATGCGCCCAAACTAGCATACTAACCGAGGGGGTGAAAACCTTAAGATGAGCGGGTTTCGGTTGCCAATCAGAAGGCACGTGCACACTCTTCGCAGCAGCTTGTATCTTCTCGAGCTGCTTATGCAAAGGAGTAAATGAAGATGCCAGGCGCTTACCTTGCAAGTTGGCTGGACACTCGCTGGGTTGTATGCGACGCATAGTGCTTCTTGTTATACTCATATCCCACCAAAAAACTTAATCTACTAAATTAATCAATATCTAATCATAGTTTAACAAATGTAACCGTTATTTGACAGACAGATCACAAATATTGTTGGAGGTCTATCCCGATATTCCCCTCCCCCCAAAAAAACACTTGAGTGCCTCTGTTCCGAAGCGGCTTAGGCTATTCAAAAAATCACCTATGTGGTAAAATTAACGCCCATAAGACAATACATGGTGTGTGCGTTGTGCTGAGATCTGTAAACCATTGCCTTCTACCTAAAAGCAGTTCTGTACTGGGCGTTAGATCATCGCTACCAAAACTGCCCGATCTCACAACAGTCGCTACCTCTTACGTTGCGAAAAAATCTTTGAAGGTCCACTCAGGAACTGAGAAGACTTCTAATGGGAACACACCCTCTATGACAACTAGAAAATCTTATGTTCCAAAGCCTGGTAAGTCTGGTTTATACATTCCAGAACCGGATTCTCCTGATTATCCAGAATGGGCAGCAAGCTTTTCCGCGACGGTTAGGAGTGTAGCAGAGGTACTCAGAAATAATGCCAAAGGTAATCCCCCTCCTTAAACAACTGATCGATATTCTCGGAAAAAATATCGCTAAGAGTCAAAAAAAAGCAATCGAGATATTTATTGGAAGTCTTGACTTCGACAAAACATTTGATCCAAAAGATCTCGATGCTGATTTGGCGAAGAAAATAAAGAAATGATTTTCGATATGTTCCCCAGAGTGAGCCGGGTTTATTGAATCTATCCGTGGAAAAATAGTACGACGTCGCCGTCTTTGACGAGGTACTCGCGTCCCTCTGAGGGGGCCTTGCCCGCTTCGCGCGCACCGACGCGCCCTTTATAACGGAGCATATCTTCATAGGAAACAACCTCAGCGCGGATGAACCCCTTTTCAATGTCGCTATGGATCTTGCCCGCGGCTTCGGCGGCGGTCATCCCTTTTTTGATCGTCCAGGCGCGGGTCTCGATGTCTCCGGTGGTGAGAAACGTGATGAGATCGAGCAGGGAAAAAGTTTCCCTGATGACTCGGTCGAGGCCCGATTCTTTGAGGCCAAGGCTGCTGAGGAATTCGGGGGTGTCTTTTTCATCGAGACGTGAAATCTCCTCTTCGATCTTGGCACACACGGCAACGACACAACTTCCCTCGGCCGCGGCATAGTCCCGGACCCGCTGCACAAACGGATTGTCGAGGGCGGGGAGGTCGTTTTCGCCGACGTTGCAGATGTAGAGGACTTTTTTGCGGGTGAGGAAATTGTAGTGTTTTAGGATCAGCTCTTCCTCGGGGGTGAGGGCGAGGGAGCGCATGGGGAGGCTTTGATTGAGATGGGCGGCCGCTTTCTTAAGGAAATCGAGGGAGGGGAGGAGATCTTTTCTCCCTTTGGCCTGTTTTTCGAGACGGAGGAGGACGTTTTCGACCATCTGGAGATCGGCGAGGATCAGCTCCAATGTGATCACCTCAATGTCTTGGATCGGATCAATGGCGCCGGCGACGTGGATGACGTTGGGGTCCTCAAAGCACCGGACTACCTGGGCGATCGCATCGGTCTCCCGGATGTGGGAGAGGAATTGATTGCCGAGCCCCTCTCCTTGAGAAGCCCCTTTGACGAGGCCGGCAATGTCGACGAAGGTCACGGTGGCATAGACGATTTTTTTGCTTTTCGTTTGATCGGAGAGGATTTGGAGACGGGGATCGAGGACATTGACGATGCCGATGTTTGGATCGATTGTGCAAAAGGGGTAGTTCTCAGAGGGGATTTGTTTGCGGGTCAGGGCATTGAACAAGGTCGATTTGCCCACATTGGGCAGGCCTACGATGCCGCACGAAAGATTTGTCATGGTTTTCCTTGTCCGAGGAGGCGTTCTACGGTCTTGACCTCTCCATCGGCGATCGCTGAGCGAATGCGCCGTGAGGAGACGATCTCGCCGTCCAACACCGTTTTTTCAATATATTCGAGTTTGAATCCGCGCGCCTCGGCGAGGCGGAGGAGATTGGCTGGGGTCCCTTCCCGATTTTTGCCGAAGGCGCTGCCGGCGCCGAGGACGAGGTGGGTGAGGGGGAATTGGGCGAGAAGGGCGTCATACGAGAGGGAGGCGAGTTCTTTTGTGAAGGGGAGGGTGATGACGGCATCGATGCCACACTCTTCGAGCATGGCCAATTTCTGAGGCAGGGGAGTGAGCAGTTTAGGCGCCTGGGAGGGGTTTAGGACCTCGAGGGGGTGGTTTGAAAAAGTGAGGACGGTCGCATGAGACGATATTGCGACGAGCCGTTTGAGGAGGGCGCGGTGGCCGAGGTGGACGCCGTCGAAGGTTCCGATCGTCAGGGCGGTGGGGGGAAGATCGGAGGGGATGGAGGTATAGATCTTCATGATCGCCTCAGATGGGGGGTGAGATCGAGCTGAGGATTGTTCAGATGGGCTTGAGGGATGCACTCTTCGAGAGTGAAGGGGCCTGAGCGGGTGCGGGAGAGGGTTTTTAGGTGGGCCCCGCAGCCGAGCATCTGGCCGATATCGTGGGCAAGCGAGCGGATATAGGTCCCTTTGCTGCAATCGACGAGGATTTCTACTTCCGGGTAGTCATAGCGGATGAATTTGATGTCGAGACGCACCTTGACCGGCTGTCTTTCGATAGTGATGCCTCTCCGAGCTAAATCGTAGAGTTTTTTTCCACCGATTTTTTTGGCGGAAAACATGGGGGGGATTTGGAGGATTTCTCCCTGAAACGTGGCGAGGGCGATCTGGATTTGTTGCAAAGAGGGGACAACGTCGGATCTGGCCGTGACCTGTCCGTCGATATCGTAGGTATCGGTGGTGATGCCAAGTTGTAGCGTTGCTTTATATTGTTTGTCGGAAGAGAGGAACTGGTCCGATTTTTGGGTGTATTCGCGCCCGATGAGCATCACCATGACGCCGGTCGCGAAAGGATCTAACGTACCTGCGTGGCCGATTTTTTCGATGCGGGTGATGCGGCGCAGCAGCGAGACAAGATGAAATGAGGTGGTAGAGGGGGCCTTGTCGACGAGTAAGATGCCGCTATTATTCGTCATGGGTGCGGGAGAGGCGTTCTTTTTCAATATCTGAGAGGATCTTTTCGATTTTGAAATGATCGTCGGCTGCGTGATCAAGGTTGAATGTTAGGGTGGGAAAATGGCGCAGCTCCACTTGTTTGGAGGCTTGTACGGCGATGAAACCGGCGGCGGATTGAATAGCGGCGAGGACTTTGGCTTTTTCAGCGTCCGTGCCGATAAGACTGATGGTCACTTCAGCGTGATAGAGGTCATTAGAAGTGTCGACGCGGGTGACTGCGACAAAGAGGTTTACATGAGGATTCCGCACCTGCTTCTGGATGACGTCGAAGATGACCTCTTTCAGAAGGGAATTGATCCGTTGAATCCGATTCTTCTTCACAATTCCTGCTCAATGTAGGTGATGTCGTATGCCTGGATAATATCTCCCTCTTTGACGTCGGATTGACCTTCAAGGACGATCCCACATTCGAACCCTTTTTGGACTTCTTTGACATCCTCTTTCACCCGTTTGAGAGAGGCGAGTTTCCCCTTCCAGATCACATCTTTGCCCCGAATCTGCCGGATCATGCTTTGCCGCGTAATCGTCCCTTCGGTGACTTGGGCCCCGGCGATATTGCCGAGCTGAGAAGATTTGAATATGGCTTTCACAATGGCAGTGCCGGTATCGGTGGCTTGCTCGAGTTTGTCGAGCAGCGATTGCATTCGGACTTTCACTTCGTCGATGAGATGATAAATAACATCCTGTGTGTAGACCGAAATTTTCTTTTGCTTGATCAGTTCATCGGCATGGCTTGCAATGCTCGTATGGAAGCCGAGGATCGTCGCCTTCGATGCCGCAGCGAGCTCGATATCAGATTCGGAAATTTCGCCGACATCGGCATCGACGAATTCAAGGCGTACTTTATCCGACTTAATTTTTAGGAGAGAATTTTTAAGCGCTTCGAGAGATCCCTGCACGTCGGCTCTGAGGATGAGGGGAAGGATTTTTTTCTCCCCGCTCTCCTTCTTGGCAAGCATTTTTTCCATGCCCCCAAGTTTCGCCTGAGTAAGAAGATTGCGCTCCAGCCCTTCAGCGCGAGCAGCAGCCAGTTCGCGGGCCTCTTTTTCGCTTTTCACAACGATGAATTCAGAGCCAGCGAGCGCAAGTTCCGAAAGACCGGTGATTTTAACGGGCGTCGAAGGTCCCGCCTCTTCTACCGAGCGGAAGTGATCATCTTGCATCGTCTTGATGCGCCCGAAGAAGTGGCCAAAGACGATCGCGTCGTTTTTGCGGAGCGTCCCATTTTGGACGAGGACAGTGGCGACAGCGCCGAGCCCTTTGTGCATTTCTGATTCGAGGACTGTGCCGCGGGCTCGGGAATTGGGATTGGCTCTGAGCTCAAGGATCTCGGCTTGAAGAGCCACCATTTCGAGGAGTTCAGTCACCCCTTGGCCTGTAGCGGCGGAGCACTGGACGGTGATTGTGGTCCCACCCCAAGATTCAGGAAGAAGATCCCGGTCGGCGAGTTCGCGAAATACCTTTTGGGCGTCGAAATTGGGCTTGTCGCATTTGTTGAGCGCCACGAGAATTGGCACCTTGGCCTCGCGGGCCTGGCGGATCGCCTCGTCAGTCTGCGCGCGGATCCCTTCGTCTCCCGCAATCACGAGGATCACGATGTCGGTCACGTTGGCGCCGCGGGAGCGCATTTCCGAAAAAGCTTCATGGCCCGGGGTGTCGAGGATCGCCACTTCGCCAGCGGCTGTTGTTACTTTGAATGCGCCAATATGCTGCGTGATAGCCCCCGCTTCGCCAGCGACCCGGTTCGATTTCCGAATGGCGTCAATGAGACTGGTTTTGCCGTGATCGACGTGGCCCATAAAGGTGACGACGGGAGGGCGGATAATGAGCTGATCGGGGAGCGTAATGCCGATCTCTTGCCGGATCGTCTGGTCGGTGATCCGAATCCTCTCTTGCTCAGAAGTGTCGATTTTGATTTCGCAATCGAAATCATGCCCCAAAAGCTGAACAACGGTCTCATCATCTAGGTAGTCGTTGAGGGTATGGGTCACCCCTTGCATAAGGAGCTTGGCGATCAGCTGAGAGGCTTTGAGTTTCATATCCTGGGCGAGATCTTTGATCGTGATCGGCAGGCGTACCGACAAGCTTTTCGGCCGGATGATCTCTTCCTGGAGGTGGCGCTTGGGCTTATGGGCACGCCTTTTGCGCCAGGCCTCATTGTCGATGTCGCGTAAGCCTTGCCTATCGCGGGAATCAAAGCGCACTTCCTCTTTCTTCTTACCCGGGCGCGGCTCTTTAGGGCGGTAGGGGCTGGCTTTGAGAGGCTCTTCTTCGGGGGGAGAAACAAGCGGCGCTGGTTTTGGAGGGAGTTTTGCGTCTGGTTTTAGCGCTGGTTTTTCTAGAGGCGCAGTGCCAGAAGGGTGTGAAGGATGCGCAGCGTGCGGCATAGGCGCGTGGGAACCTGCTGCGGGCTGCTCTATTTCTTTCTCGAGAGGAGAGGTTGGTTCGGCCTGAGGTTCCGGCTCCGCCATCAGCCCTTTTTTCTCGGGACTCTCGGAACTCTCGGTCACCTCGGGGAGGGGTTCTTGCATAATCCGCGTTTTGCGCTTCTTAGGCCCACTCGAATCAATCTCTTTGTCTCGCTCTTTATCGCGCGCTGCGAGTGTTTTGTCAGCTTGCTTGAGGGCGGAAGAAATCGCCGAATCCTCTTTCAAACGGCTGAGACGTTTTTTCGGCTCTCCTTCAGCAGTTTCTTTCCTTTGCGGGGCCTCGGACTCTTCAGATGCGGGCTTTTTCGTTTTTAAAGCGCCGGCCAGCTGGAGGTTTTTGATATTGAATTTGAGGTTTTTTGCCAAAGGTTTAACCTTTCTTTTTACGCATTTGTTCTAAAATCTTATCGGCAAGGTCGTAATAGTTGACACCTGGGACTTTCGTCGGAATTTCAGCAGGATCGGCTTTCATGAATTTCCGGAGTGTATCGAATCCCGACCCAATCAAACTTTCTGTGATCAAGCCGCTGACTCCTTCAACCTTGATTTTTTCGTCGAGCGACGGATCATCGCTTTCCCCAAACTCGGCCATTTGGATCGCGAGAATTTTTTGGTATTCGGTCATCTTTTGAACGTCGATCTCCCTCCCGATCATTTGACCGATGAGGCGGGCGTTCATCCCCTTTTTCCCGATCACGGTGGGATAATCTTCATCCATCACGACCATCCAGTAGCGATCTTCATAGACCTTCAGCTTCCGGATCTCGGCAGGAGCCAGGAGATTCTGCAAGAGCTGCACGGGATCGTCGGAGAATGGGACGACGTCGATTTTCTCGTTATTGAGTTCTCTAATGACGTTTTTGATCCGCGTGCCGCGTACGCCGACGCAGGTGCCGACAGGATCCACCCTCGGATCATAGGAGCGGACCGCGAGTTTAGTGCGGTAGCCGGGGTCGCGCACGATTTTTTCGATCGCGACGGTTTTGTCGTGCAGCTCTGGCACTTCCTGAGTGAATAGAGCAGATACAAACTCAGGGTGGCTTCTCGTAAGAATGACTTCTGCGCCTCCCCCTTCTGTATCGCGCACTTCGTACAGAAGAGCTTGTACCTTGTCGCCCACGTTGTAGCGCTCCAGCTTCGGATAATTTCTCTCGGGGAGGATGGCCTCCACCTTGCCGAGATCAACGACGATAGTCCTTCCGCGGATGAACCTCTTCACTGTGCCGGAGATGATTTCCCCTGAGCGGTGGCGGTATTCTTCATAGATCACGTCCCGTTCGGCTCCTTTGAGCTTTTGCGTGATGATCTGCCGGGCGGCCTGTGCAGCGATCCGGCCGAAATCCCGCGGAGTAATCGAGATTTCGAGCCATTGGCCGACGAGGCACTCGGGCTCGAGCGTTTTCGCCTCATCGAAGGAGATCTCATCCAAGGGATTGACCACTTTCTCAACGATTTTTTTCTGCGTGAATACTTCGATTTCCCCCGTCTTCGGATGGATCTCGACACTGACCTTCTCGCCGAGGCCTTTCACGCTTTTTCGAGCAGCGGCACGGAGAGACTCGTCAATCGCATTGATGACGATCTCCCGCTTGATCCCTTTCTCTCGTTCTAGGTATTCAAAAATGGCAATCAGGTCTTTATTCATTCGTTTTCTTTTTTCCTTTTTTCGCCTTAGAACCTACGACGATGTCATCGTGGTTTTGCTGGTTTTTTTCGATCAGGTATTCCTTGACCGAGAGGGCGATTTTTTTATGTTCGGGATCGAGCTTGATCACTTTTGCCGTCACTTCATCCCCTTTGGATAAGACGTCTTCGACTTTGCCGAACGGTTGATCGGAAAGCTCAGTGACGTGGATTAAGGCTTCGATGCCGTTATCGAGCTGCACAAAAGCGCCGAAAGCGGTCGTCTTTGTCACAACGCCATGTACGAGAGTGCCGACAGGGAGAGTTTTTTCAATCGACTCCCACGGGTTCATTCCCAGCTGCTTGACACCCAAAGTGATCTTCTTGCTTTCTTTATCGACAGAGAGGATCGCTGCTTCAACTTTGTCCCCTTTCTTCAATATTTCCGAAGGATGGGATACTTTTTTGATCCAGCTCAAATCGGAGATGTGGATCAGGCCATCGACGCCTGGTTCTAGTTCGACAAAAGCGCCGTAATTCGTGAGGTTGCGGATTTCGGCCACCACGCTGGTGCCGACGGGGTATTTTTTCTCGACGTCTTCCCACGGATTCCGCTCAGTTTGCTTGATACCGAGGGAGATTTTTCCTTCGTCTTTTTGTACAGAGAGGACGACGGCATCGACTTCATCGCCTACGCGGACAATTTCGCTCGGATCGGTGACGTTTTTCGTCCAGGACATCTCGGATACGTGGATGAGTCCTTCGATGCCCGGTTCAATCTCGATAAAGGCTCCGTAGGAGACAAGGTTAACGATCTTGCCGCGCACGCGAGTGCCCGAGGGATACTTCTTCTCAATCTCTTCCCAAGGATTTGCTTCTTTTTGTTTGAATCCGAGAGCGACGCGACCTTTCTCGCGGTCGACATGGAGCACGACGACTTCGAGTTCTTGACCGAGCCGAACAAGTTCAGACGGATGTTTGATCCGCTTCCAAGTCATGTCTGTAATATGGAGGAGTCCGTCAATCCCATCGAGATCGAGGAAAACGCCGAAGTCGGTGATGTTTTTGACAAGACCGGTGAGAATTGTCCCCTCATGGATATGTTCGAGGAGCTCCGCCTTGCGGGAAACGCGCTCTTCTTCGAGCAATTCGCGGCGAGAGACGACGATGTTTTTTCTCTCGATATTGATCTTGAGAATCTTGAAATCGTAAGTGTGTCCGATGAAATCATCGAGGTTTTTGATCCTCTTATTGTCGATCTGGGAGCCGGGGAGGAATGCCTCCATGCCGATATCGACCATCAGGCCGCCTTTGACTTTCCGGATGACTTGTCCCTTAACGATCGACCCCTCGTGGCAATTCTTCACGATATGTTCCCACTGACGGAACTTCCGCGACTTCTCGCGGGATAATACGATCTGGCCGTCTTCACCCTCGGTTTGATCGAGGTAGACTTCGACGTCATTCCCCAAAACGAGTTCATCAGGTTCAGTAAACTCGGAAATAGGAACGAGCCCTTCAGATTTGAGCCCCACGTCCACGACGATATAGTCTTTTGTGATTTCGACGATGCGGCCGTTCAGGATTTGACCGGCGTTCAAAAGAGATAGGGCATTCTCGCCATCAGCTTTTCCTTTTCCGAATAATAGATCGCGAAATTGGCGCGCTTCATGCTCTTGAAAATCGACATCGTCGAGAACGTTGCTTGCGTTCCAATCATGTGGGTTAGTTTGTGGGGTTTTTTTAGATGACATGGTTGAGGGGTTCCTTGGGTTTATAAAAATAGGCTAAGCCCATATCCATGGACTCCGAAGATACGGATTTAACCTGGTTAAAGGAAAAAGATTACCAAATCGTCTTCAATAAAAGCAAGAGGTATTGCTCTTCTGGTATGACTTTGAGTTTCAATCTTGTTTCTCGGTTTGTAAAATTCGTTTATCAGTTCATGGATTCGTGTTTTTCCATTGCTTGATTTATGTACAGGGCGATTGCATGATCAATTGCTTGACAAGAGGTATCCATAGACAAGTTGAGACCGTTGCATAATAGACGAAGCGCTTATCTATTTTAGCGTTAATAACTTAACTACCACAGAGAGCACAGAGGACATTGTAGGGGGTGCACGCCATGTTGACTGGCCAACTGGCTTAAAGTCTTATCTTCCCTGAGAGCTTCCAGTGCGACCTTTTTCTTAAAAGCCGCCGTTCTGGGGGTTCGTGGTGCTTTGCTCATTTTTCGTCTCCATGCTCAATGGTTTAAGTAGCATGAAGCAAACAACTCAACCTGTCCAGTTTTCGGGGTCCACTATAGTTATGACAGGAAGACCCTCCACGTCTCCAGAAGATAACAAACGACTTGAGCAATTAGAAAGGGAGAAGTTGGCTGCTCTTAAAGCGTTAGCGGAACAGAAGCAACAGGCCGAACGACAGGCCATGGAACAAGAACGGCAGAGGGAAGAGCTGAAAGCAGCGCAACGGAATCCAAACCCTGCTTCGACGGCCAGTTCTCCCCGCCCAGGTCCCGCTATGACGAATCCAGGAGCGCAAGCCGCCCGAGCCGGGGCATTGCCCCCGATGGCTTTTGGAGCCGCCGACTGGAAAAAGTATTTTGGCGATGTAGGAGTAGAACCTCCGCTCCCCGCAAACATCGACGCCATCCTCAATGGTCCATGTCCCATTTGGTCAGGCAAAAAAGTCAAAGAGACCCACCTGTTAATGCTCGTGCCAAGCACGGTGAACGGGAAACTGTCGGGCGGCCGTGTAAACTGACCCCCCTGCCACCGAATAGGTAAGTATGGAACCTGATAAAATATCCCCTGTATTAACAAAATCTTTACAGGGAGATGTCATGTATCCGCCAG
>Ga0315281_10014659_pt1 | contig 10555 bp, 10 predicted proteins | sample YL17G07_0_MG_FD_204540 | JGI IMG/M metagenome (GOLD analysis project Ga0315281, IMG submission 204540) | Sediment microbial communities from Yellowstone Lake, YNP, Wyoming, USA - YL17G07_0 | ecosystem: Environmental > Aquatic > Freshwater > Lake > Sediment | place: USA: Wyoming | collected... | reverse complement strand
CACCGTCCTCGTCGACTGCACATCTGGCGACCCCGCCACGTCTCGCAGCATAGCGGCTCGATTGGCGGAGCATCACATTCAGTACCTCGATGCCCCGGTCAGCGGTGGTGTGGTCGGCGCCGAAAAGGGCACTCTGACGGTGATGGTTGGCGGCGATCCGGCGGTGCTCGAGCGCGTCCGGCCGCTGCTGATGTCCTTCGGACAGAAGATCGTCCACTGTGGAGCGATCGGCGCTGGCGACGCGTTGAAGGCGCTCAACAATGCCCTCCTCGCCATTCACATCTGGACGACCGCCGAAGCCCTGGTGACGCTCGCCAAAGCTGGCGTCGATCCGAAGATCGCGCTCGAAGTCATCAACCTCTCCAGCGGCCGGTCGAACACGTCGATGAATCTCTTTCCCGAGCGAGTCCTGACGCGGAAGTTTCCTCGGACCTTTAGGCTCGCGCTGCTCGACAAGGACATCGGCATAGCGGCGCAGGTTGCGCGCGACAACAAGGTTCCGGCCCCAATGATGCAGTTGGCCGCGGAGCTATTTGCAATGGCGCATGGTCAGCTCGGCGATGTCGCCGACCATGTTGAGGCAGCAAAGATCGTCGAGCAGTGGGGCGGGGCAGAGATCAAGTGAGCGCCCAGTCGACAACATCGCCGCCGACCCCGGTCGCGGGGCACCGCGCCGAGTTCCCAGCTGTCAGCGAAATTCGTTCACGCTTCCCCGCGCTTGAACGCAGGCACAACGGTCATCAGGTCGCCTACTTCGATGGGCCAGGCGGTACGCAAGTGCCGCGCGACGTCGTCGACGCGATGTCAGACTACCTGCTGCACCACAATGCGAATACGCACTGGCTGTATCCGACGAGCGAAGAGACCGACGCGATGATCGCCGACTCGCGTCAAGCGCTCGCGGATTTTCTAAACGCGTCGCCAGGCGAGATCGCGTTCGGCGCCAACATGACGACGCTCACGTTTCATCTCGCCCGGGCACTTGGCCGCGAATGGAAACGCGGCGACGAGGTCGTGGTCACCGAGCTTGATCATCACGCCAATGTCGCTCCGTGGCGCGAGCTCGAACGCGAGCGCGGGATCGTCATTCGCTCGGTCCGCCTCGACCCCGAGACGGGCATGCTCGACATGGCGGATCTGGCAAACAAGCTCACGTCGCGCACCAAGCTGCTGGCGATCGGCGCGGCGTCGAACGCCCTTGGGACGATCACCAACCCGATGGTTGCGACCCAGTTGGCGCATCGAGCAGGCGCCGAGGTGTTCATTGACGCCGTCCATTTCGCGCCGCACGAGCTCGTCGATGTCCAGAAGACCGACTGCGAGTTTCTTGCATGCTCGGCGTACAAGTTTTACGGCCCGCACATTGGTTTTCTGTTCGGAAAGAAATCGCGGATAGAGGCGTTGGACTTTCCAAAGCTCGAACCGGCGCCCAATGAATCTCCTGAGCGCGTGGAGACCGGCACGCAGAATCACGAGGGAATCATCGGTGCGGCGGCCGCGGTCAACTTTCTGGCGTCTCTCTCGCTCTCCGGCGTGGACAGGCGAGAGCGCCTGTCGAATGCCTTTCAGATGTTGCATTCGCGTGGTGATGAGCTGCTCGATCTGCTCTGGAACGGCTTGTCACACATCGATGGCGTGACGCTGTACGGCCCGCCGCCGGGCACGCCGCGGACGCCGACCGTGGTGTTCACGATGCGAGGTATGTCGACTGGCGACATCGCGCGGGCACTCGCGGACAAAGGTCTGTTCGTTTCGAACGGCGACTTCTATGCGATGACCGTCATCGAACGTATCGGGCAAGCGGCCGACGGCGTCGTTCGCGTCGGTTGCTCCTGTTACACGACGTCCGGTGAGGTCGAGCGGTTGCTCGACGGCGTACGGGAACTGTCCCGGAAACTGCCCTCCGTCAAAGCGAAGCGTTGAACGGCACCGTGGTGCCAGACGGTGATCGAGCGCTGACGCCGTCTGCCGCAACGCCGTCCGGATCACCCGTGACTTTTGTCCGCGGGGTGACCCTTGTCGGTGCCGTCGCGCTCGTCGTTGGCAACATGGTCGGCACGTCGATCTACACGCTGCCTGCCTCGTTGGCTCAGGCTGTCGGGCCACTCGGGATCGTCGCCTGGCTGCTCACAGCACTGGGGTACTTTGGCGTCGCACTCGTCTACGCCAACCTTGGAGCGCGCTACCCTCGGACTGGCGGACCGTACGTCTTTGCCCGCGAGGCGTTCGGCGATTTCGCCGGCTTCCTCAGCGTCTGGCTCTACTGGATCAGCGCGTTGATCGGGAACGCTGGCATCGTTACCGGAATCATCGCTTACGCCGAGGGTTTTCTACCGGTTCTGTCGGCCAACCCGTTGCTCCGCTTCGCCGTCGCGCAGCTGCTGCTCTGGACCTTTTGCGGAATCAACATCCTCGGCGTCAAGCACAGTTCGCGCCTCCAGATCGCGATCATGACGGTCAACCTCGGCGGATTGTTCGTGCTGCTCGGCGCGTCGATGCACGCGTTCAACCCGGCGAACCTCAGCCCTTTCGCACCGCACGGATGGGGGTCGCTCGCCACCGGCACGGCGCTGATCTGCTGGGCATACAGCGGTGTCGAAACGGCGACCGTCCCCGCCGAAGAAGTCCAGCAGCCGCGGCAGACGATCTGGCGAGGGACGATGATTGGGTATTTGATCGGCACGGTCGTCTTTCTGCTCGCGGCGACCGTCGTCGCCGGCGTCCTCCCGAATGATCAGGTCGCGTCGTCAGCGCGACCGCTGGCGATGGTCGTCGAGCGCGCCGTCGGTCCGGTCGGTGCATGGATCATCAGTGCCTGCGCGATCGTTGCCGGACTTGGAACGCTCAACGGCTGGATGCTCGTTACCGGCCGGGCGCCGGTGAGCGCGGCCCGAGACGGCCTGTTCTTCAAGCGCATGGCCACCCTGCATCCCCGTTTCAGCACGCCGGTCTTTTCGCTTGTGTCCGGAACGGCCGTTGGCAGCGTGACGCTCTTTCTGCTGTTAAACCGAACGCTACTTGAGACGTTCAATTTCATTGTGTTGCTCGCCGTCTGGGCCACATTGGTGCCCCATTTGATCTCCGCTGCGGCGGAGTTGGCGCTCGTTCGACGCGACCCGGATCACTATACCGCCTCCGAACGCCGCCGGTCGCACATCGTCGCGCCGTTTGCCTTTGCGGCGATGATGTACTTCGTGTACGGCGCCGGCGCGGAGATCGGCCGCTGGGGTTTTCTCCTGCTGGCTGCGGGCATGCTCGCCTACCCGTTTCTCCGCACTACTTCTTCTTCCGAGACTCCAGCGTCTTCTCGAGAGCCGGGATGAACGGCTCGTATCTCGACCCTGCGCTCCACATCACCCAGCCGTCGTAGCCGGCGTCGTACACTGCTTGCTTTTGCTGCATGATCTGTTCGGGCCCGTAGTGGGGTGAACCAAGCGTGAAGGCCTGAATCCACGGACGCACGTGCTCGGGCATCGAGATACCAAGCTTTTCGTCTCTCAACCGTGCCGTATCGATCGAGATCCGAATCGTCTTGTACGGTTCTGCGTTGGGCTTCTCGATGCCGTATGAGCCGCGCGGATAATGCGACGGGTACACCATCGGCAGAATCACATCGGCCGCTGGCGAGAGTTTCTCCCACCACTGTCCGACCTCGAGTGGACCACGGGTCGTCGTCACGAATCCGAAGACATCCGCCGTCGAGCGCACGCCGAGCGCGTTGAGTTTGGTCCGCGCTTCCTTGAGATACGCGGCCAGTACGTCCGGCTTCTCGATTCCCTTTGAATCCGGGTACACCTGCGCCGGCAAACTCGTGAACGGCTCGGGGAAGCGGATGTAGTCGAACTGGATTTCACCGAAGCCGAGCGTCACCAGTTCCTGTGCGACTCCGATGTTGTAGTCCCACAGCCCGTGCTGGTACGGATTCACCCAGGCGAGGCCCTGCCGGTCCCGCCATATCGAGCCGTCGGCCTTGCGGATCGTCCACTCGGGATGGACGCGCGCCGTCACGGAGTCCTTGAAGACGACCAATCGGGCGATGGCGAGGATGTTGTGGGCGCGGAGCGTATCGAGCAGCGCCTTGACCCCTGTGGCCTTCTGCGCTGATCCGGCGTTCTTTTTGAACTCCGGATTCGTCGTCTTGTAGTTGAGGCCGAATTCGTCCTTCATGTCGATGACGAACGCGTTGATTTCCGTTGTATCCGCTATCGCGATCAAACGCAGCATGGCGGGCCAACTCTGCGCCTTCCAGCGATTGACGTAGAGCGCGCGAACGATGTCCGGGCCCATGATGGCGGGTTTTGCCGCCGTATCTTGCCAGCGACCGGGTGACCCACGATTTCGGCCCGAACGGTCCGCGCCCGTTACTTCGCCGCCCGCTGAGCCGACCGTTGCCTTCAGCGCGGTTGCCGCCCCTTTCCGGGTCGCGGTTCTGTCGCATGCGACAGCGGCGACTAGCGCTAATACGAGTGCCGTTCTGGACATCAGGTCGTGGTGAGAAGCAAGGAGAACACGGACGGTCGAATGGATTGGTCCTGCAAGTACATGCATCGACGCTCGGCTTGCACTCCCCGTCACAGCGAATCGTCCGTCTGTGGCGTTGCCGGCCCGTCAATCGTTAACTACGTTCGCCGCTCTGACCGCCGCTGCAGGGACTACGTGCAATTCACCTCGTGATACACCCCAACACAGAACTCCGGCCGGCCGACGCGCGGGTGGGGTACGGCGTGTTCGCTACGCGCCGGATCCCGCGCGGTACAGTCAGCTGGGTGCACGATGCGCTGGATCAGATTTTCACGCCCGACGACGTCGCCGGACTTGCGCCGCTCCATCGAGCCGCGCTGGAACGATTTGCGTATCTCCAGCCGACGGGGGCGTACGTGCTCTGTTGGGACCACGCGCGGTACAACAATCACGCCTGCCGCCCCTCCTGCCGCACGGTCGGGGACTTTGACATCGTCGTCCGTGACATCGAAGCCGGGGAAGAACTCACGATCGAGTACGCTGTGGTGAACGTGCGGGACCCCTTCACCTGCGCCTGCGGCGACCCGCAGTGCCGAGGGATGGTGCAGCCGAGTGATGTTGATCGGTTTGCCGACGCGTGGGACGCCGAAGCGCGCGACGCCGCACAGTTGATAGCTCAAGTGCCGCAGCCGCTCGCGCCGCTGTTCGTCGGCAGCGGCGCCCTCGCCCGCGCTTCGGCTGCGGCGCAACGCGGAGCGCCGATCGAACTGCCGTCGTGCCGGGATCTCGTACTCCGATGCTGAGCGAGGTTCAGGAACTGCTTCGCGGGCTGCGCCGGTATTCGCGCGGGCAGCGCGGCGCCGTCATCGCCATCGCCGCGGCGCTGTTTCTGGAGAGCGCGTTCGGCGTATTCGTTCCAGTGGCGTTCGGGCGACTGATCGATGAGGTCATTCCGCAACGCGATACGGGTGGACTTACCGTGCTGCTCGTGATCCTTGGCGTCGGCGCGGTGATCGTTGCCGCCGGCGGCGTGTTCCGCGACTACCTCTACGCCCGCGTCCAGAGTGGCGTGCTGCGCGACATGCGCGTTGGAATGTTTGCCCACCTCCAACGCCTGTCGCTCGACTATTTCGCGCGCACGCATCCGGGCGACATTCTTACGCGCTTCTCGGGCGACGTCGCGACGCTGGACAACGCGCTCATGGCGGCCCCGCCCTGGGTGCTTCTGCCGCTGTTCGACGTCGCGCTCGCCACTGCGGTCCTGTTCTGGCTCGACTGGCGGCTGGCGCTGGTTGCCATGCTGATCTGGCCGGCGGCATTCGTCGGGCCGAGAGTCTTTGGCACGCGGGCGATGCAGGCAAGCGACGCGCGGAAGCGTGACGAAGCGGATGCACTGAGCGCGGTCCACGAAAACGTCGCTGCGCAGCCGACGGTGCGGGTCTTTCTCCTCGCCAACAACGCGCTCCGGTCGTTCGCCGGCCGGGTCGAGCAACTCGCCGGTTCGAGTCTGCGACTCACGTTTCTCAGCGCGATGGTTGAGCGCTCCGCTGGAATTGGGGTCAGCGTACTGCGCGTCGTCGTGCTCGGCGTCGGCGCGCTGATGGCGTTTCGCGGCACGATCACGCTTGGAGTACTGGCAGGATTTCAGGCCGTGTTCCTGTCGTTGAGCGCATCGCTCTCGTGGATCGCGATGTACCTGCCGACGGTGGTGCAGGCAGGCGGCAGCATGCGACGCGTGCAGGAACTGCTCGACGCGGCACCCGATCCGGTGGGCGAGGCGGACGGTCCGCCGCATCTGCGAATGCACAATGATCTCGAGTTTCGCGACGTGACGTTCGAGTATACGAGCGGCCGTGCCGCATTGTCCGCCCTCACGTTGCGTATCCCGTGCGGGATCTCGGCGGCGATTGTCGGACCGAGTGGGTCCGGAAAGAGCACGCTGCTCTCGCTCATGCTCCGGCTGCACGATCCGACCAGCGGAAGCGTCTGCGTCGACGGCCGCGACCTGCGGGCCGGCAGCCTGGCGTCGTGGCGCGAGCAGATCGGTGTCGTGTCGCAGGACAGCTTCTTGTTCAGCGCGTCGGTGCGCGAGAACATCCGCGTCGGACGCGCCGGAGCGACCGATGCCGACGTCGAGGCAGCAGCCCGCGCCGCCGAGATCCATGAATTCATCATCTCGATGCCGAACGGCTATGAGACGATGGTCGGCGAAGGCGGTATGCGGCTGTCCGGCGGACAGCGGCAACGCCTCGCCATCGCGCGCGCCCTCGTCCGCGACCCCGGAATCCTCGTCCTCGACGAGGCAACGTCGGCGCTCGACACCACGACCGAGTCTGCCGTCAACGCCACACTCAGGCGCATGACCGCGTCGCGGACGGTGATATCGGTGACGCACCGTCTCTCGGCGGCGGCCGAGTGCGATCGCATCTTCGTCATCGATCGCGGACGCCTCGCCGAGGAGGGTTCGCACGCGGAGTTGGTAGCGCGGCGCGGAGTCTACGCGTCCCTATGGGAAAAGCAGCGCGGCTTTCTCGCCGCCGGCGAAGGATCGCGAGTCCTCGTTACCCCCGAAGGCCTTCGGCGTGTCCCGCTCCTGTCACGTCTCGACGAAGGGACGCTCACCGAGCTGGCGACTCTTTTCGTACCGGAGCACAGCCCAGCTTCCCGCGTGCTCGTGTACCAGGGTGACGCAGCGGAGAAATTCTACATTGTGGTCCGCGGCCGACTCGAGGTTGTCCGGGCTAATCCGGAGGGGAGCGAGACGCGCGTTGCGGTGCTCGAAGACGGAGACCACTTCGGCGAGATCGGATTGTTGCTGGACGTTCCGCGCAACGCGACCTGCCGCACGCTCACTGAATGCACGTGCCTCGTGCTCGACCGGCAACAGTTTCGCGAGATCATTGCGCGCGTGCCGGAACTACGCAACGAACTCGTCCGAGCCATGGAAGCGCGGCAACCTGGCACCACCGCGCCGATCGCGGCGGCGGTGATCCGCTGACTACTTCTTTTTGCCGGTCAACCCCGCGACGTCGAACTGAACGCCGGCTGTCGCCTGCACGGCGGACATGGTGATCGATTTCGGAAAGCCGGGCCGGAGAACGGTCAGGTGCCAATCGAGCGACTGAAAGTCACGATATCGGTAGCCGATATCGACGTACATGTGGTACGGCAGCGACACGCCGGCGGTGGCGCCTAACTGGAGGGTGGTCGCGGAGAAGCTGTACAGCGTGTCGCCCGGCGCCGTGTACGCCTGCCAGTTCGACAAGGCAACGAGCCCGGTATGCACGCCGATGTAAGGCATCGCCCACGTCTTCGTGTTGCGCGTCAGGTAGAACGAGACCTCGGGAGCGAGTCGCATCATACCGTGAAGGTCGAGTTTCGGATTCGCAGACTGAAACCCCTGGATCTGCCCATACCCAAGCGTGAACTGGGCGAGATACTTGGCCGTGTCCGGCGTCAAGTCCAGTCCGAGTTCGACGCCGAATCCGAGCAACCCGCATCTGCCGCCGCTCGGCCCAGTCACGACATCGTTGTGCTGCAGGCAGCTCAACTGCGTATTCACGTTCGCGACGCTGACGTTACTCAACACCTTCTCGAGCCCGAATTGAGCCTGAGCGCCAGACGGAGCGCTGGCGACGGCGATCGCGATCCAGAAAACAGTGCGTAGTCTCATGGCCTGATCGTCAGCAGAAGCGCATCCCGGCGCAAGGGCCACGCGACCCAACCATCACCCATCAATCCACCACTCGACCATTCGAGTATCTTTTCACCCCACTCCTTCCGACAACCCCGTGTCCCGTCCGTCAAAGCCGGTCAAGGAAAGCCAGCACGAGACCTCTGAACTCATGATGCCCGGGGACTCGAACAACCTCGGCCATGTCTTTGGCGGCGTGATCCTGGCAATGATGGACAAGTGCGCCGCAATCTCGGCGTTCCGTCACTGCCGTGCCCCCGTGGTGACCGCGTCGATCGACCGCGTCGATTTCCGTGAGCCGATACATCTTGGCGACCTCGTCGTCATGAAGTCGAGCGTCAATTTCGCCGGGCGCACATCGATGGAGGTTGGCGTTCGTGTCGAAGCTGAAGAGCTGTTGACCGGCCGCCGGCGCCACACCAACTCCTGCTATCTCACCTTTGTCGCGGTGGACGAGCAGGGTCGGCCAGTCGAGGTCCCTGAGGTGCGTCCTGAATCCTCGAATGAGCAACGCAGGTTTCAGGCGGCACAGGAGCGGCGCGCGCGGCGGTTGGATGAACGGCAGCGGGAAGCCGCGCGAAAATAGCTTTCGAGATCAGCATGCCTGAGATGAAGCAATTCACGGTCGAGCAGGCGAACGCGACGCTACCGCTGGTTAAGCGGATCGTCGAGGACATCGTTGCGCAATATCGGATCTGGAGCGAGAAGCTACTCGAGATCGATCTGCTCGCTTCTTCTGGTCGCGCTGCCGACGCTGACAGCATGGATCGCCTGACCCGAGAAGCGCAAACGGTTGCGCGGGAGATCGAGACCTTTCGTCGCGAACTCGACGCACTGGGAATTCAACTGAAGGAGCCGGGCATTGGGCTCATCGATTTTCCGAGCACGATCGGTGACCGGCCGATACTTCTCTGTTGGCGGCTTGGCGAGCCCGCGGTGCAGTTCTGGCACGACGTAAGCGCCGGATTTGCCGGACGGCAACCACTTGTTCCGAGTCCGTCGGCTGACCGACCCCACGATCACATGAAAGCGACATGAAGAATTTCCGATCACCTGACGGTGTTCTCTGGAAAGTTCGGGTGGACCTACCCGGCTCCAGCAACGCCATGGTCATTTTCCGGCACCCCGACGGTGGCACCAGCCGCAAGGATCGCTACAACTGGTACATCAGTCGTGGCCCGGAGGCGCGCAGTGTGACTTCTCGCCTGTCAAAGGAAGTGGTCCTCGCCGCGCTCGACGAGGCGGCCTTGGCGGATTTGTTTCGACGCTCGATGACGGTGTCGCGGCAGGATCCAATGTCTGGAGGGTAGGGACAGATGGCCGTAGCACGATAGCCGACAGCCGAGAGCAGGGGACGCGACCGGCTATCGCTCTCCCTGCGAATCAGACTCCCGCCGCGTCGGGAAACGGCACGTCGATCTCCATCCCGTCCTTCGCGACCACGGTCGCGGGAAAAACCCCTCGTGCCTCACGGCCGAGTGTGCTCGCGTCGTTTGAATAGCGGGCCGAGAAGTGGGTGATCACCAACTTGCGTACCCCTGCGTCTCGAGCGACCCCGGCGGCCTCGCGCGCCGTGGAATGGCCGGTCTCGATCGCGCGCTCCGCTTCTTCATCACCGAACGTCGATTCGTGAACCAGCAGATCCGCGCCGCGCGAACGCTCCACCGTCGCTTGGCATGGCCGCGTATCACCCGTGATCACCACGTGCCGGCCCGGACGCGTCGGACCGACGAGCACTGACGGCTCGATGACCCGCCCGTCCGCGAGCGTCACTGCCTGGCCGCGGTGGATCTGTCCCCACTGCGGCCCTTCCGGGATTCCAAGGGCCTTCGCGTGGTCGGGGTCGAAGCGGCCCTTGCGCGTTTCTTCAACGATCGAGTAGCCGATCGACGTCGAACCGCGGTGGTCGACGGCAAACGGGATGATCTCGTACCCGGCGCGTTTGAGCGGGGTTTCTGCGTCGAGCTCAATCATCTCGACAGGAAACGTCGACCGCTCAAACCCGAGACTCTCCGCTCGCTTGAGCAGGCGCGACGATCCGCGCGGTCCCCACAGCGTGAGCCGCTCGGTTCGTCCCTGTAACGCCATTGTCCGGATCAATCCGATCACGCCAAGGACATGATCGGCATGCACGTGGGTGAAAAAGATGTCGGCCAGCGCAAATGATACCCCCCATCGCATCATCTGCCGCTGCGTCCCTTCACCACAATCGAACATCAGCGTCTCTCCCTCGCGATGAATCGCGAGCGAGGCGACGTTGCGTTCGACCGTCGGTCGCGACGCCGACGTTCCAAGTAGACGGATGGAGAGCGACATGGGGAGAAAGCTACAAGTGGAGCCGGTCGATAACCGCAGCGTCGATATTGCCACCACTGATCACGACGACTGTCTCTCCGTCTG
>Ga0315281_10014658_pt1 | contig 10556 bp, 12 predicted proteins | sample YL17G07_0_MG_FD_204540 | JGI IMG/M metagenome (GOLD analysis project Ga0315281, IMG submission 204540) | Sediment microbial communities from Yellowstone Lake, YNP, Wyoming, USA - YL17G07_0 | ecosystem: Environmental > Aquatic > Freshwater > Lake > Sediment | place: USA: Wyoming | collected... | reverse complement strand
ATAGAGCGGTCCGGACAACCCAAATTTATGTCTATGCCGTCGAAGCCAAGCTCGTAAATAATTTTCGCAGCTCTTTCCATGTTTTTCGGCCGGGAGGTGAAAAGCTGGGCGACTATCGGACGCTCGGATTCGGAAAACCACAGGTCCGGCAAAAGTTTATCCCTGCCTCTGGAGCATAGGCCGTCCGCGGAAACGAATTCCGTCCACATGACATCGGGTTTTCCGCGCCTGGCGACAATCCGGCGGAAAGCGGCGTCGGTAACATCCGCCATCGGCGCCAAAGCCAAAATTGGTTTTTTCAATTTTTTCCAAAAACCGAGAACCATCTAAAATAAAATAGATTGATTTGCCTGTTTTGGCAAATGGTTTTGCTATAATAATTGTATGAGTCCCGCTTAGAAGCCGCGATTGCTTGATGAGCCCCAGCCATAATAATCTAAAATAAAAAGTCGTTTAAATAAAACATTTAATTTAGCAATATTGCTTAATCGCAATCTGCTTCTAGCGGGATGAGAAAAAAGATAGTTTGGAACCAGGTCACCTGGTACTCGAAAATACTCGCCGCGGTTATCTTCGTTGCTTTACCGCTTCTTGCCTTTTATTACGGCATTCAGCTCGGATTTGCCTTGAGTTCCCAGCCGCCGCAGATAATAGCCATAAACTACGTGGAACAAGGAACAGCTGCCGCTCTCCGCTACGCGAACCCCGACCATCAATTCACCCTGGAGTATCCTTCCGGCTGGAAGGTCTCGGAATCGGTTGACCCTTATACTCTCGCCGCGCTGGCGCCGAAAGACGGGGGAGTCCCAGTCAAAATTTTTTTGGAAAAAAACAATTTCACGAATATCGATGCGCTGAAGGCGGCGAAGGACGCAGGTCTCGGTGTAAATACGCAATACGAAATCCGGCATTTTCCGAACTTTGACGCGCTTATTTACACGAATATTCCGCAAAGCGGAACCAATTTCGCCGTTATGTTCGTTCTCCTAAATAAATCCTATGTTTTGGGTATCGCGGGGCAGGATACAAAGACAACTCTGGACGTCTTTAATTCTTTTCGGAAAATTTAAGTGAGTCCGTAAATCAATGGACGTCATCTCACATGCCCTGTGGGCCGTAGCGGCGGGGAAAGCGGCCCAGCCCAAAATAAAAAAGAAGCTTAATTTTTGGTTCACCGCTTGGTGGGGGGCATTTCCCGACCTTTTTGCTTTTGTAATCCCTTTTATTTGGATGGGCGCGGAAATAATTTCCGGGCGGGCTAGTGTTTTCAGATTTCATCCGGAAGGCAATGAACCACCTTCTTCGGAGCTCTTGCCTATCTATAATCTCGCCTCTTCTTTGTATAATGTAAGCCACAGTTTGTTTGTTTTCGCACTGGCTTTCGGATTGGCTCGGTTTTTTCTAAAGCGTGTTCCGTGGGAAATGGGTGGCTGGTTGCTGCATATACTTATGGATATACCGACCCATACTTACGAATTTTTCCCAACACCCATTTTCTGGCCGTTTTCCGCGCATAAATTTTCCGGCATACATTGGGCCCAGTGGTGGTTCCTGATTTTGGATTATTCTGCGTTGATTTTAGTATTTTATCTTCTACGGAAACGCGACCGAAAAAATAGATTGGCATAAAACAAAATCCCGCCGGTCCATGGACCGGCGGGATTGTTCTTCACATTTTATCCTTGGTTTTGGACATCATCATCGCTTTTATCTGGTCGGGAGTCATGGTGGCGGACATTTTGGCGATGTCGTCGGCGTGTGCCGTTTTAGCGTGGTCCATCATTTTAAGAACCGCGCCTTCCGCGGTAACATCTTCCGCGACAAACGGACAAGTGGGGTTCCCGAGGTCCGCGCAAGCTAAAGTTTTCATAAATTATTTTAAATTTAATCGTCGACCTTTGGCGATTTTAGGGCCTTGGCCCTGTTTCTGCCGAGCGGGGCAGAATGGCCATCCGACGACCAGCAAGAGTGGCATTCATAAAATGATTATAACAGAAAACAGCGCCTATTTTGTTTCCATGAGCGCGATCTCGAGCGGGACCGAGGCAAATGGGCTGTAGCGCATTTCACTGTAGGCGCGGATAAGCGATCGGAGGAGGGGAAGTACTTTTTCGGGCCTAGCCAATCCGGAGAGTTTTTTCATACGTCCCATTTCTTCTTTTGTAAGTTCTTCCGAAAATGATTTTTCAAGGTCGGGGTTTAACGAAAAGGTCAGAACCTTTTCCAGATAATGTATAAGGTCTTTTGTGAGCTGCACAAGGTTCAGCCCCTCTTCCTTAAATTCATTTATTTTTTTTATGGCTTCTTTGGATTTGGCTTCAAGCGCCAATTCCGCGAGTTCCTCTACCTTCTGAAAAGCGGCGCGGCCGATGACCTGCTCCGTGAGGGGCAGGTCTATTTTTTTTGCAATATTCGAAATCTGGTCCAGGAGGGATTCGGCGTCCCTTAAGCTTCCTTCGCTCGCGGAGGCGATCAATTCCAGGGCGTCCGGTGAGATTTCTAACTTTTCGGCTTTAACAATACGCGTAAGTTTCGCGAGTATTTCGATTTTGGAAAGTTTCTTAAAAAGAAATCGTTGGGTGCGGGAAGTTATGGTCGGGGGGAGTTTTTCGAATTCTGTGGTGGCCAAAATGAAAACGGCGTGCGCCGGCGGCTCTTCAAGTGTTTTTAAAAGCGCGTTAAAAGCGGCGCCGGTCAACATATGGGCCTCGTCGATTATGTAAACCTTATACGGGTTCTTTGCCGGCGCCTGTCGGACGCTTTCTTTGAGATTCCGGATCTCATCTATTCCGCGGTTTGAGGCGGCGTCAATCTCTATGACGTCCAGCGAGGTTAGATTGTCTATCTCTTTGCAGGCGGAGCATTCGTTGCAGGGCTCGCCAAGCGCGCGAAATTCCGAATCGTCCCTCCGACGCTCACAGTTCAAAAGTTTCGAGACCAAACGGGCAGTCGTAGTTTTGCCGGTTCCGCGCGGGCCGAAAAACAAGTAACTTTGGCCAAGCTTGCCGAGGCGGGCCGCGTTTTTAAGTATGGCCACATTTGTTTCGTGGCCGACCAAAGAAGCTAGGTCCTTAGGGCGGTATTTCCGGTATAGAGCCAGAGCCATTTGTTAAAAATTATAGAGTAGTTTTCCGGCAAAAGAAACTTGCCCGCAGAGCCGTATAAATTGTATGATTTTTCTAATGCGCCGGGCGATTTTTTTAATTTTATTTATTAGTGCCGTTGGGGTCTTTACTTTTTTGCCCCGTCAATTCGAACTTAAACCCGCCACGACGGATCAGGCCCAGGTTGCCGGGGTTTTGCCGGGCGTCGATGGGCAGCCGGGAGCTGCTTCCATCACGACGACTTCACCCGAAAACGGCGCGATTTCGAATCCTAATTATCCGGATATTTCTCCGCAGACCCAGCTCCAAAATCCGCCGAATGTCGTTAAAGCCATTTATCTTACCGGTTGGTCCGCCGGCAGCGTGAAGAAAGTGGACGAAACCATCACGCTCATCAAGCGGACCGAGCTTAATGCGGTGGTAATAGACGTGAAAGATTATTCCGGCTTCGTTTCTTACGGGATGGACATTCCGGCCGTAAAGGAAAGCGGGGCGATGGGTGACCTAAGAATGCGCGCGCCGAACGCGGTCATCAAAAAATTCCACGATGCCGGAATTTACGTCATTGCCCGCGTGACCGTGTTTCAGGATCCGATTCTCGCGAAATATATGCCCGGTTGGGCGCTCCAGAATAAAACGACCGGCAAAACCTGGACTGATAATCGCGGGCTGGCCTGGATGGACGCTGCCGGGAAGGGGACTTGGGACTACGTAATATCTATCGCCAAAGACGCGATTGCGCGCGGCTTCGATGAGGTGAACTTCGACTATATCCGTTTTGCCTCGGACGGCGTCATGAACAATATCACATATCCTTTTTGGGATATGAAAACCCCTCGTCACAAGGTTGTCGCCGGATTCTTTTCGTATCTTAGGGAGCAAATGGGCAGCGCGAAAATTTCCGCGGACCTTTTTGGCCTTGCCACGGTTAACCACGATGATTTGGGAATCGGCCAGGTTATCGAGGATGCCTACAAAAACTTCGACTTCGTTGCGCCGATGGTTTATCCATCCCACTACGCTCCGGGATTTTTGGGCTATCAAAAACCGGCCAAATACCCGTACGAAGTCATAAAATATTCCATGGACCGCGCGAATGAACGGTGGAATTTACTCGTTCATCCGAAAAGCACCTCGACGGAGCCGATAGCGCCGGAAAAACTAGGAAAACTTCGCCCTTGGATACAGGACTTCGACTTGGGCGCTATATACACCTCTGCGATGGTAAAACAGGAATACCGGGCGGTCTACGATTCGCTCCTGGACGGCACGACAACCGGGGCTTACGCGGGCTGGATGGCCTGGGATCCGGCGAACACCTATACCGAATCAGCGCTTAATCCGAAATAATTTTTTTCTATTTACTAACTACTATTTACTATCTACTGTTTTGGTATGGCTTACGAACTCACTTTAGAAAAATTCAAAGGGCCGCTTGAAAAGCTTCTGGAGCTTATTGAAGAAAAAAAACTTCCCATCGGGGAAGTAAGTTTGTCCCAGGTTACCGATGATTTTCTTAAGTATTTGGAGCAGGCGAAGGATATAGATTTCTCGATGCTCGCGGATTTCATTTCCGTCGCCAGCCGCCTTATTCTTATCAAGTCAAAATCACTTTTACCGGATCTGGAGCTCTCCCAAGAAGAGGAGACCGATATCAAGGACCTCGAGAAGCGCCTCGCGCTGTATCAGGAATTCCGTTCCGCCAAAAAACACATAGAGTCCCTATGGAATTCCAAAAATCGCTCGCACGCCAGGCCATTTTTCGGCGGACTCGATTCGGTCAAGGTTTTTTACCCCGGCAATAAAGTTAGCGAAGAATCCCTATCCGCCTCTTTGAGAGAAATTTTTGAAACGGTAAAACGGTTGAGCGCCGAAACGGAAACCATCCGGGAAAAGATAATTTCGCTCGAAGAAAAAATAAAAGAAGTCATTGCCCGCCTGCAGGAAAAAGGGGAGACCAGTTTGTCCCACCTCTCCGAATCGAAAGATAAGTCGGAAATAATCGTTATTTTTTTGGCAATTCTCCACCTGGCGAGGGAGCAGTTTATCCGCCTGGAGCAAGGCGCCAATTTTTCTGATATAATGATAAAAAGCCGCGGGGATTCCGCGGAAAACCTTTCCAAAACATGACTTCCCATGAGCTAAACCAGAAGTTAGCCGCGCTTGAAGCGCTTCTTTTTATTCACGGTGAGCCGATTGCCCTGGAGAAAATAGGAAAAACTCTGAAAATTTCCGTCGGGGGAACAACAGAACTTCTGGCGGAATTCGAAAAACGCCTCGGCGAGGAGGGACGGGGATTGCATCTCATTTCTATGGACGATCGCGTTCAGATTGCGACCAAGCCGGAACTTAATTCCGCGCTTGAGGATTTCGTGAAAAGCGAGCTCACCGAAGAACTTACTCCCGCTTCTTTAGAAGTGCTTTCCATCGTTTCTTATCTCGGGCCGATATCCCGGAGCCGTTTGGAATACATCCGCGGAGTGAACTCCACTTTTATTTTGAGAAGCTTACTCCTCAGGGGACTCGTTGATCGTCATCCCGACCCGGAATACACTCTGGCCTATTTATATCAGCCGTCTTTCGAGCTACTGCAGTATTTGGGGGTAAAATCCGCGAAAGACCTTCCGGAGTATGAGAAATTTAAAACTCTTTTGACCGCCGTAGAAACGGCACCCGTGCCTCCGGAAAATCCGGAAGCACCGAAATCGGAAGGAACGACATGAAAAATAAGTTACAGATATTAACTTTATTTGCCGTAGTGGTAGTCGTGCTTTTGGGCGCGCGCGGATTCGCGAAAAAAGAAGAGGTTATCGCCACCGCGAATATCTCCAGCGCAGCCGCCTCTCTTTCGGCTCCTTCGGAGATGTCTATCGCGTCCCGGGCGGATAACGTGGACAAAATCACCGAAGCGATAATGGGCGGAAGCTCCGGCGTTTCCGCAAAACCGATATTTTACCGCGCGTCAAACGATTCTCTTCCCGAAGTATCCGCCGAAGCGATGCTTATCGCCGACGCGCAATCCGGGGAAAGGTATCTGGAGGTTCAAGCGGACAAACGATGGCCGATCGCCTCACTTTCTAAATTAATGACAGCTATTGTGGTTGTGGAGAAAATAGACCAGGAATCCAAGGTGACAATTGAAGGCGGAGATCTGGCGGACGGCGCGAACTCTGTTCTGGCGGCCGGCGACACTTACCGGGCAAGAGACCTTTTGAAGGCCATGCTTATCGCTTCCAAAAACACCGCGGCGAACGCCTTCGCCCGCACCTACGGGAAAGAAGCGTTCGTTTCCGCGATGAACGACAAAGCCAAGAGCTATGGGATGAGCGATACGAATTTCGGCGACCCTTCCGGGCTTTCGGTTGCGAACCAATCCACCCTTTCGGATCTTTTGAAACTTGTGCGCGGAATAAGTTTTGAACATCCGGATATCTGGAAGATGACTCAGAACTCCAGAATAAGCATAAAAGAACAATCCTCCGGCCGGTTCAAAATCTTTACGAGTACCAATCAATTTGTGGACCGTAGCGACTTTTACGGCGGAAAAACCGGCTACACCCCGGAATCGGACGGGAATCTTCTGACTGTTTTCTTGTATGGAAAGCGAACTCTGGCTATTATTGTACTTGGGAGTCAGGATCGTTTCGGCGACTCTCAAACCATTTTCAATTGGTTCAAAGATGATTTTAAGCCAAGCAATTAGAATAATACTTTTCTCCGTCGTGGGGTTCGTCGCGGCGCTTTTTTTTACGCCGATTTGGCTAAGATTTTTAAAAAACAAAGGTTTCGGCAAACAGATCCGGACTTCCGAAGAGACGCCGGTTTTTTCCGCGCTTCACGGAAAGAAGGAGGGTACCCCGACCGGGGGAGGAGTAATAATCTGGGGGACCGTGGTTTTTCTGGCGCTCGTCTTTTTCGTTCTTCATTATTTTTTCGACGGCTTTTGGAAATCATTTAATTTCATAAACCGGGCCGAGACATATCTGCCGCTCGCGGCTCTTGTGATCGCCGCAGTCATAGGTTTCGTAGATGATTGGATGGGAGCGAAGCGGATGGGCGGCGGAAAAGGAGGGGGGCTAAAGGTTCGGCACAAGCTTGTCCTTTATTTTCTCATCTCCTTGGTAGGCGCATGGTGGTTTTATTTCCGCCTCGGCTTCGATGTTTTGAATGTCCCATTTCTGGGCAGTTTCCAGGTCGGAATCTGGTATATCCCCATATTTATGTTTGTAATAATAGCAACCGCGTTTTCCGCGAACGAAACCGACGGCCTGGACGGGCTTTTGGGCGGGGTCTCGCTTTTCGGCTTTATCGCTCTCGCGGTCGTGGCCTTCGTGCTTAACCGCTACGACCTGGCGGCTTTCTGCGCGATACTCGTGGGGAGTTTGCTGGCTTTTCTTTGGTTTAATATTTTTCCCGCGCGTTTCTTTATGGGCGACACCGGTTCTATGGCTTTGGGCATCACCATGGGTGTCGTCGCGATGCTTACCAATACCGCGATATTACTTCCGCTTTTCGCGCTCATACTTGTTCTGGAGTCGCTTTCGGTGATTATTCAGATTGTGAGCAAAAAATTCCGCGGCGGTAAAAAAGTATTTTTGTCTTCACCTATACATCACCACTTCGAAGCGGTCGGCTGGCCGGAGTCCCAAATCACCATGCGCTTTTGGATTGTCTCCGCGGTCGCGAGCGCCCTGGGGCTTGTGATATTTTTCCTTTCTCGGGTATAGTAATTTCAGCTTACTTGGGAGGCAAAAGCGGCCGAAAAGAAAGAGGAACCATGGCTTGTTGGTGTTTTGGAAGACATACACAACGATGTAAAAACCTGGCCCTGGTGGATGAAGCCACGGGAAGAGGGGCCATGGAATGCGCCGCCGGCTCATTTCGCGACGTCGCTTAAGCTGTATTTGTGCTGCAGTTCCTTGGACCTCCACTCCTCGTCCGAGCAACTTACGGAGCATTTAAAGAAATGCGCGGATTGTCGCAAGGCCCTCGTCGATTTGATCGAAGGACTGCAATATCTCCGCCTCCTGATTATGAAATAACAGACAACCCCGGCTCACGCCGGGGATTTGATATTTGAGGGGCGGACGCGGAGCCCGCAACTTATGAGAATGTTTTGTTCGGAAACATTTTTAAAGCACCTTACATCGAAATGCTGCCCGCCAACCTCCAAGTCGTATGAACAGCTATCCTTAAATTCGCGGACACTATCCGGAAGTTTGCGGCTGGTGACCATCTCGAAAATATTCTCAGCAGCCCCTTCGTCCGCGGCAAGCTCCGTGCTTATCTCCGCGAAAATTCTGACTCCGTTCGTATGAACGAAGTCAGTTCTCCAGTAGAACCCGGCTATGTTCCGCCAAGTTTTTCCAGACACATACAACCTTCCGTAAAATACTTCTCTAATCTTAATTGGATAGCCAAAAAAGAAAAGCCCTTTCGGGCTTTCGATTAATTTATTTTCCGCGGAGCAAGAAGAGGCACGCAGTTGTCGAAAAAGAGCCAGGCTATCAAGGGCCAAAGCAGAAGAGTTCCGACAATCAGAGACGGGAAGGCGAAAAACGTCAGAATTGCCGTTAAAAGAGAGAATATCCGGATGAATTTTGCCGCCCAGAATTGTTCTCTCCGATTAAAGGTTCCCTCGGCGAGCTCACCGAGGATTTTGCCTTCTTTTTGCTTAGATAGCCAGAAGGCATCGATCAGAAGTACGAACGCTATGGCAACCCACACATAGTCGGGCTTGATTCTCAGCACTTCCTTGCCGAAGAGAAACAATGGCTTGGAAGAGGTGGAGTAGAAGCCCGCGCCCAAGAACATCTTGACCGCGAGTAGCGCCGAGAGGCGAGACAGGAAGAAGTTTGTTTTGCCGGTCCGTTTCTGGAACCAGTGGGCGAAGCGTTGAAATATCCCGAGAACGAAGTTATCGAGACGTGTGACCACCCTGCCTCCTGTTTGAAAAAACTGAAAACATTAAATCAAAATAAGCGCGCGAGAGCAACTTGCCTTTTTTATGCTCCGACATATAATGCGGAAAGTTCTATCTATACGAAACAAGGAGGAAACCGTGTACGAAACCAAGCCGATTACCGAAGAAAGCACTTCCTGGCGGTTTTTCCAAAGCATCCCGGAGCTCATTTCCGGAAAATTCAGGTTTATCCGCCAGCCGAACGGACTGTTGCGGCTGGAGGAGAAACCGAAGAGCGAGTTCGCTGGCGCTTTAACACTTCTGAACTTCAAAACGGCGCCGGTCTCCTTTACTCGCGGAGAAACGCGGCACCATTCATTCCTCGGCAATGCCGGACCGCTCCCTTTCCACGAAACTCTCCTTTTCAAAGGACGGGTCGAACTGGAAGTCGTGTCGGGAGAGTGCGTTTCCTCGCAGGATGCCGATATCCATATCATTTCCGGCCAATATTTGCCGGGGGCGGTTGTCGCCCAGATGGCCGAAGGGATGCGAGCGTATCCGCCAGAGCCCATTTCTGTCCGGGGCAAGTTCGCGCCTGTTTGCTTCGTTCGCGGAAAGGACCGGTGGGATGCGGAATCTTTGGCGCCTCCGTTCGTCGAGCTGGACTTCTGGCTCTACGAGGTCGAAGGCAAACACATTTGCATAGATGACATCACCTGCGTGGATTACGCTCCCTGCCCGAATTTCCCCGAGCGCGCTCAGAAAGCCGGATAACTACTCCAAATGTACTCGCCGAATGAACTCGGCGAGTTTTTCTTTTAACGCTTCGTGAGCGACAAGAGTCCGGTCATGGGTTAAGAGGCGCGCGGCTTCTTCCCGGCTGGATTTTACGAGCTCTATGTTTTGAAGCGAAGACATAGCGAGATCGGGGAAGCCGGTCTGTTCTTCGCCCAGAAATTGCCCCGGACCCCTGATTTCCAAATCCCGCTCCGCGAGCTCGAACCCGTTTTTGGCTTCGGTTATGGCCTTAAGGCGCGCGTGGGTCTCGGCGTTTTCCGAATTGGTTAATAGGAAACAATATGAATCGTGTTCGCCCCTGCCGACGCGTCCGCGAAGCTGATAAAGCTGGGCGAGCCCGAATCTGTCCGAACCCTCTATCATCATTATCGCGGCGTTCGGAACATCCACGCCGACTTCAACGACGGATGTCGCGACCAGAACCTGAATTTTGCCCGCGCGGAATTCATCCATTATTTTTTCTTTTTCCTTGGGTTTCATCTGACCGTGGAGCATCCCCACGGCGAGGTCCGGAAAAACGATTTTGGATAATTTTTCAAATTCTTCTTTAACCGAACGCAATTCCAGTTTTTTGCGCGCCTGAGCGAGAGAGGGGATGGCCTCTTCCTGCGGCGGGTCAATACGCGGGCAGATGACAAAGGCCTGCCGCCCGTCTTTTACCGTGTCGCGGATGAATTTATAAGTGGCATTCCTTTTTTCCGGCGAAACAATTTCCGTAACTATCGGCTTTCTCCCGATTGGGAGTTCGGTAC
>Ga0315281_10014657_pt1 | contig 10557 bp, 26 predicted proteins | sample YL17G07_0_MG_FD_204540 | JGI IMG/M metagenome (GOLD analysis project Ga0315281, IMG submission 204540) | Sediment microbial communities from Yellowstone Lake, YNP, Wyoming, USA - YL17G07_0 | ecosystem: Environmental > Aquatic > Freshwater > Lake > Sediment | place: USA: Wyoming | collected... | reverse complement strand
AGTCTTCATCACCTTCAAACTCTAACTTAATCAAAGGACGAATTGCATTCATAATTGCTTCAACCTCATCACTAACATTCTTTGGGATTTGTACCTCATAAGTTTCAGTATTTTCATACTCACCATTACGACTGATTCTAACTTCTGCTTGTATGTTTTTCATAACTTAAATTTTTTACTAATTGATTCCTCATTAAAACTAGGATGCTCCACTGATAGTTTAGATAAACCATTAATCTTTGGATGATTCCTATGTCTAAATTCAGATATTACCTTATCCTTTTGTTTATAACTTCCCATATACATCCAAGATTCGTTTTCATTTGTTGCTGTTGATGGGTCTTCTAACCCTTCATTTATCGGGTGATTAGCCAACCATTCCCAAGCATATTCCCATTCAGCTGAACCTATTTTTAATAATACTAATTCCATATACAAAGATAATAATAAATTTCCAATAAAACAAGTAAATATTGATTTATTTATAAAATAATAGTATATTTGTAATATGAGAGATAAAGAAAAAGCTAAGCTTTATAATAAAATGTATCAACAAAAATATAAAGAAGAAATTAAAGAACGAAAACGATTATGGCATCTAGAGAATAAAGAAAAGATTAAAGAAAAGAACAAAGAATGGCGTGAAAAAAACAAAGACCATTTAAACGCTTATCAAGTTAAATATTCTAGTGAAAAATATAAAAATAACCCTATTTATAAAGTCAAAACTAGATTACGTAAATCAATTAGAAATTCGTTTAAAATAAATGGTTTATGTAAGAAAACCAAAACCCAAGAAATACTTGGTTGTTCATTTGAAGAATTTAAACAATATTTGGAAAGTAAATTTGAACCATGGATGAATTGGGATAACCATGGTCTATTTAATAATTCACCTAATCATGGGTGGGATATTGACCATATAACACCAATTAGTTCAGCAAAGACAGAAGATGATATAATGAAACTAAATCATTATACCAATCTTCAACCTTTATGTTCTTATACTAATAGGATTATTAAACGTAATAATTTTTAGTAATCTTCAAGGATATTACTTTCATCATAAATTTGTCTTTCAAGCTTGGTCATACCACGTTCCATGAACGTACTAAAACTACCTTTTGTTCGTTCAATATCTCTATGGTTATCTGCTATATAACGTCCTAATCTTCTCATTGCATTTTTGCTTGTTCTACCAAAATAACAATCAAAAGTAAGACTACCAACATAAGGACAAAAACAAGTACCTAAAGATTTTGGATTCCAATACTTTTTAAAATCATCAATCGTTTTGATTTTTTCCCTTGGGAATTGGTCATTAGGGAAATATCCCGTACCTTTCATAAAACCATCAAACTCAAATTTGATGTCGTCCTCGGAGTAAAATCGGATTGATTTTCTTACACCATACTCTCTTAATTTAGCATTGTGTTTTGCAATGCTTTCTGCTGATTTATCTTTTAAATAAATTTCTGTAAATCCACCCATAATTTCTATTTGTTAATTGGTTAATGCAAAGATAAACATAATAAATGATATATCCTAATTTTTTTGTAATTAAAATTCACTAATCAAAACTTTTTGTAAAGTATTTTTAATTTCGTGATATTCATCTACAAAATATTGACAAAAATCTTTCATTTCTTGTGTAGATAATTGGATAACATCTCCAGCACCTTTCATTTGATTTTCATTGATATAATGTTTACGCATTGATTCAAACAGATATAAAAAGCGTTGATAAAATGGACTTGTTCCAAACCAACCTGTTTTATTAATATCTAGGTAAACATCAACCTTAAGTTTTTTAAGAGTAGGTGTATTATCTACATAGTTAATAAACTTATTAATTTTCCCTTTTGCTACTGACATAATTTCTATTTATTAATTGGTTGATACAAAGATAAACATAATAAATGATATATCCTAATTTTTTTGTAATTAAATTGTAAAATAAATTCTATCAAGGATACTACCATCATTCATTGCATCTAAATACTCATCACTTCCAATTTCCAACTCACAATCGATTCCTTGGATTGGTTGTGGATAATAGGATTTATAATAAATTAATCCCATATCAGATACATCAATCTCATCAGATAATTCTAATAGATTATCTAATATATTAACTTCAATATCATCAAATCTGCATTCACATTCCTCAACGATTTTCCATTTGATTTCATCTATTTGATTAAGATATAAATCACCATCTTCAATTAAGACAACCTCATCGTTTATCTTAAATAAGACTTTTTTATTTGAACTTCTCATGGCTTAAAAGATAAGGTTATCTTCAAATCATCTCTACCTTTCCATCTATTTGTTGCCGTTCCATTTCTTCTCCATTGAACAGTAACAAAACCATCATGCAATTCTGGTCTACCTACAATAGGGTCTTTTACTTGACCTATTATGATATCATCACGCATGTTGTATTTAAGGTTCTTAACCTCATAACCCTCACTCGTTTGAGTTATGTTAACAAGTCTTTCTTCCATGCTCATCGCATACTTGTTTCTTTCTTTTGGATTGTTTAAATCGAATATCATTGGTATCTTATTTAATTGGTTGAAACAAAGATAAGCATAATATTTCTATTATGCAAATCTTTTATGAATTATTTTTTAATTTTTAAACCAAAAAATAATGTAATACTTTCTTCACCATCATTCCAAACCTCAACGGTATCAAAATTAACATCTTTTGTTTCATCTTCGGGATTACCAATATTTGCTAATAATGTTATTTCAGCGTTTGGTTTGTCTAATTTTTTAAGTTCTTTGATTAAGTCTTTTACTTTCATGGTATTTCTTTTTAATTGGTTATGGTACAAAGATAAAAAGAATAATCCATATAAACAAATTTTATATGGATTATTTTCAATTTATTTTTCTTCAATGATTTCGTACAATAGTTTTTCAACCCACAATTCAAGGTTTCCACTTGGGTCTTCTTCAACTTCACCATCGTATCTTAATAATACTTGATGGATTTCTACAATGGTTGGATTCAGCTTTAATGATTCAGCTACACTAATAACATCAGCTACACCAATTTCTTTGGTAAAGCCATTATCAATTTCTTCTTCGTCCTCATCAAATTCACCATTTTCAAGACAACCCTCATACCAATAATCGGGACAATCACTAAAGTCCATTTCACGTTTACAACCAAAACACTCGATATGTAAATCCTCATCTACAATCTCATTAATGGTTTTGGTTTCGTGTAATAAGATAGTACCACAATTACCACACGTTACCATGTTGATACCATTATCTCTCATTTTATCAGCAAGGTCTAATTGCTCTTGTGCTAATTCTCTTTTTGTTTTTTTTGCCATGGTGCTTTTATTTAATTGGTTCGGTACAAAGATAAGGATAATATTTCTATTATCCAAATCTTTTTACAATTATTTTTAAAATCTTTTTGAAACCTTTCTATAATCAAGGATTCTTGCAATATCTCTAATGATATCAATTAAGTTTCCACTAACATCAGTAAACTTAATTACCACTTCAACGTGTCCATGACAACCATGGTTAACATTAGTACTCATAAAATTTGCATCACCTTTACAAGTATCGTATTTTTTAACAATCCAACCCAATTCCCAACTTGGTTCACTACATACTCGATAACCTAATAATTTAGTGCTAAATGTTACACCATGTTCATTAGCATTAAAAAAGATAGTATGTATATGATTACTTTGTGTTTTAAGCATATAAGTTGTACTATTTTGGTTATCTTCATTAGATACATACAAGGTATAAACTTGTTGTAAATCACCAATAAGTTTTCTTAAAAACTCTTTGTTCTTTTTGATTTTGTTGATTTTCTCAACTGCATCGTTCCCGATTGCTTGTAAAAATAAATTATCCATGATATTTCTTTTAATTGGTTATGGTACAAAGATAAACATAATATTTTTATTATCCAAATTTTTAGATAACTTTTTTAATAAATTCTTTTTCTTCTTTAATACTTCCCTCACGTACACCCAATAAACCTAGGTCTTTTAATTCCTTTGGTACTAAATCTGCTCTATCACCTAAGGCAAACCAAAGACCTCTTTTATCATATCCACAAAGGATAATATATCTATAAGTCTTATGTTTATAGACTGCTAATTTAACATCATTAACATTAGGAATATCATAAAAATCATATTCCTTTGATGGTATGTTTGATGGCTTTAAACCAAATGACCTTTTCATATGCTAGATAATCTATTAGTTAATATATTCTTCAATGATTCGTTTGGATGCCACTTCTTCTACATGACAATCAAACATCGTTCCAACGTTCTTATCCCAAAAATCATTGCTTTTTTCTTCTTCACTAGCATTAAGGAATTTTTGAATAACATCACTAAGGAATATTTCATCTGCTATCAAAACAATCTCATCAACACTTTGAATGTTATCCAATGGCATTTCTTGGTGTGGTAATTCTACTCTAATACGTTCCCATGTTCTAGCTACATGTACAAGGATATTGTTAAACATCCATAAGTCTTTTTGTGCAATCATAATTTCTATTTTTTAATTGGTTCGATACAAAGATAAACATTATAAATGATATATGCAAATAAAAAAGGGAAAAGTTATTAACAATTCCCTTTTATTTAATTTTACCAAAGGTTAAATTTAACCTTGCTTTCAATCCACTCCATGATTTCACTTGCCCAATAGCTTGTTGATAAATCATTTAGATACTCTTTCAAACGACCATAAGCATCATTAACACTCGCATCGTCTTCAAGTCTGCAAAATTCCTTTGCATTGCTTTGATTACTTTTTTTATTGTAACCAGTACTAGTGTCCCATTCTTTGCCAATGATAGTAACCTTGTTACCTTTGGTTTCAACACTAATGATTCCACCTTGACAAACTTCACCTAACTTCCATGTTTTCTTAGCCATAATATCTTTTTTAATTGGTATGGTACAAAGATAAGTATAATAAGTGAATTATCCAAATCTTTTATGAATTATTTTTAAAATAACATATCAAATCCTTTGATTTCTTTTGGTAATGGATTATCTAAATCAGCTTCATTGATAACAATCATACCACTTTCGGTATTCATCATATGATTTCTATCATAGCAAACCCATTTACCATTAATCACTTCAAGAATATCTTGTGGTACAAAATCAATTTCACCACTTTCATAAGCTATACATACCAATTCCTCATCATCACTTGGTTCACTTCTTATGATAGCTACTTCACTAGTGTTGATATGCTGGGCTACCTCATCTAATCTATAAAAATCAGCAACCCTAACTTTATTTCCGATATTAAATCTAGTATGTGACATATTACAATTTGTTTGAATTATAGTATTCTTCATTAGAAATTAACCAAATTGTTATGGTTTTTTTCTTATGGTTTAACTTTGTATCTACATACGTTAAACCCGTTTCTTTTTGTGCCTTTTCAACTGCAACCTTGTCTTCCTTTGCAATCAATTGCGTTTGATTAAATGTTCCTACTAAATGTTTCATGGTATCTATTTTTAATTGGTATGGTACAAAGATAATCATTATATTTTAATTAACCAAACTTTTTGGTAATTATTTTTCATTTATTTTTAATAGACTAGATAATCTATAAATCCATGGACACAAAAAAGGGATACCATTGCTAGTACCCCTTTTCCCCCATTTGCTAGATACCACTCAAGCAAGTGAGTACCAATTAAAAATAACGTTTTCATCTGTTTTGATAGGTCACACGTTCAACCTCGATTCTTTATGTTAAATTTGGGTCAAAATCAAGTCCTTCCAACCCTTCACCATATTCCTTTTTAAAATACTTATACAATTCTTTTCTTGTCATTGCAATTCTATATTGACTGCATTGTGTTCGATAACCCTCTTTGGTTTTAATTACATTATCAGATTTCATCCAATGTAAAAAAAACTTATATAAATTTGTATCTCTCATTCCCATTCGATTATACATTTTTTACCATTCTCATCAGTTACCGTTGTAATGGCGTTTTTAACTCCATGCGTGGCATCTGCTGAACGATTACAACTCTTTCCTTTGTACACTACCTTTCCATCACCATCGGTCACTACAAAGCTCATTTTGGTACTTCCTTTATAACCGTCTTCGTATGTTGTTTTTTTAACTCCCATGGTATCTATTTTAATTGGTTATGCTCCTACACTATCTAGGTAATCACAAATAAAATCTTTGTCTTTTTCAGATAACTTATTGTATTCACCAATAAATTTCTGTTTCATTTCATGGCAATTCATATCACCACGTTCAGAATGTTTTCTCTTTTCTTCTTCGGCATCAAGCCATAATTGAATTAATTCTTCGTTACTCATGGTATCTAATTTAATTGGTTAATACTCCCGTTGGTCGGTCTTACGACACAAAGGTAAGAAAAATAATCCACATATCCAAATAATATATGGATTATTTTCAATTTATTTTTAATAACCCTTAGATTCAATCCATCGTCTAAAAGCAATTGTAACATCACCATTACCCCAATTGATTGGGTCTGCCGTTTCATTTACATCTCCTAAGACATAATCAAGGATTTCGTCTAAGTTATTAGGTTTATCCATACCCATGCTTTTAAACAATTCAAGCATAGCTATTTCAATATCTTTTTTCTTCTCATTTTGTTGTTCATCTTCCATCTGTTGTTCTGTAAGACAAATTCCCTCTAGGTCTAGGTTAACTATTAAGTTTAGAGTATTATCTTCGGGGTCACGTACATTCAATTCACCCATTCGTTCACCTTTCTCATTAAGGCTAATATGTAACACATCAAAGATTTTATTGCTAACTGAATTGTGAATATCACTTGTTACCTTGAACGCTCTTACACTAAATAGATTGTACCAATTTTCAGTAATCGGTTCATCATCATTCAAATCCAATGCAATTGCAATATCATTTGAACCTCTTTGAATTAGTTCACCATCGACTGTTAACATTTTTATATGCAAATAACCACTACCAATATCATCAGTATGTTTTGAAATTACTTTGTAGATTTCATCGCTTGTTTTTTTAACACAAAGTAATCTTTTCTCAACCTCATCAATCATGTCTTTAAGTAGAGTTAATTCATGATGAATATCATCATCTACATGGTATAACTCATAGTCTTTCATTCTAGCTACAAGTACGTCAAATTGTTTGCTTAATTTTGTCATGGTATTTCTTTTTAATTGGTTATGGTACAAAGATAAGTATAATTTTTCAATTGACCAAATTATTTATCAATTATTTTCCAAAAAACTCGATTTTTCTTTAATTCAAACTTAGCCTCGGATTCATCCCAATCCAAAAACCTTTGAATTCCAATTCTCATTTCGTCTTCTGTATATATACAAACTCTAAAATCTTTTACTTGATAATAAAATTCTCCACTAGTTACATCTGACTTGAAATACTTTTGTTGTAATGTCTTAAAAACATCATACCCAATAAAGGTATCATCGTTTAAAAACGCATCCAACATTTCAGATTCATCAACATTTTCAAACTTGTATTTGTTATGTTTATTATCTGTACTATAATAATCAGAATATCCAAATTCTTTATCGAATATACGTTGTTCTAATTCTTTAGTAAATTTACTTCTAGGAATTTCAAACCATTGAGCAATTGAATGGTCGTCATCTGTGATAAATAATAATACTTGGTCCATGGTATTTCTTTTTAATTGGTTATGGTACAAAGATAAATATAAAAAATTAATTATCCTAATTTTTTAAGCGTTTTTTTAATATATTTTTTACTATAATTTGTTTGTGCAAAATATATTTCTAAAAATCCAGTTGCTTCGCTTCTTGGGAATTCTACTTCATTACCATTTTCAAAACTATCTTCATTATTAATTAACATTAATAATATTGAATCAATTACTTTTTTATCTTCTAGGATATTTAAAATTACTTTTTCGGGTAAGTCTATAGTGCTAATACCATTATTAATTTCCATAATCTATATTTTTGATTGGTTGGTACAAAGATAAACATAATAAATGATATATCCAAATTATTTGATGATTATTTTTTCACTTTCTTCTAAACCCTCTTGTTCATTGTGCAACTTGGCGTTTTCTTTCATCTCATCAGATATCCAACTATATGAACCATTGGTTAAGTCTTCCATTAATCCAGCATAAGCAAAATAATTATCGGATACCAATTGCATCTTTCTGTCATACATAAGACAACACCCATTTTCATCACCCTCTAGATGGTCAACATAGTAGATATGCTGAGAAGTTTCTAAGGCTCTATGAAATGTTCTATTGTGCTTATTGATACATTTATTCTTTTTAATATACATGGCTATTTCTTTTATTGTAATCACTAACTACATTTTTGTATTTTTGCATCAAGTCGTCATACATAGCTTCATTATAGACTTTCAGTTTAGATAAACTATTAGCTACTTGATTACCAACATCACTTGGCTTTTTTGTTCCTAATCGAATTCCTCGAATAGCACCCTCGATATTCTTTATCGTTAATTCTTCTACGCCCATGGCTTTATTATTTATTGGTTCAGATAATCTATTAACTCCATCCCTCTTTTACAATGGTAGGTACTCCATTAACAAGTCTCCAATGCTCAAACCATTCTCCCCATTCTCCACGCCTTGAACGAACAACAAATACTGCATCATCCCCAATATGGTTATGTAAGATATAGTCTTTTAATGCTTTTTTCAATTCAGAATAAGTATTAAATCTTTTGGTAACTTTGGGACTTATACAACTAAATCTCCCCATGTTATAATCATGTCTTGATTCACGTGTTTCAAATCTCACTTGTGGTTTAAAATTTCCCATGGTATCTATTTTTTAATTGGTACACTACAAAGATAAACAAAATATTTGATATATCCAAATTATCTAAGGATTAAATCAATACTTGTATAAATAAAGTTAGTAACTTCTTTACCACCAATAAGGTAATTACCTTTATCATCGTAAATGTAGTTTCTAAATTTATTAACTACGAAATTCGTAATTTGAAATTCTTTTTCATTCACGATAATGAATAAGATAATCTCTTTTTTTAATTGGATATTCATGATTTCTATTTTTATTGGTTGATACAAAGATAAGAAAAAAAATCCATACTACCAAATATAATATGGATTTTTTTTAAATTATTTAACAACCAATTAAACAACCCTCAATTTTCCATAGGAAATTGGTATTCCACAATTCCCAAAACAAATATCCCCACAATCAATATAATCCATATTGCCCTCTAGTGTTTCAAGATACATTTGATAACATTCAGCCAATTGTTTTGCTCTACTTCCTTGACTAGGATAAAATCCATAAATCATATCTCTACTAGTTCTGAAATACCAAACGTGTAAGCTACTACTTCTTTTTGAACCATATTGGTGAACATCAGCACTAGCACTAAATAAGCTTTTGCTAATAATAGAAAGATTAGATTTCAATAAACCCACTTCAACAAAATCTCTTTTGATTCTATCAATTGCATATTCAAACTTTTCTTTAAAGTCTTTAGCTGAAAATATACAACCATAAACCATAAACTCACTTCGTTTACCTTTGCTTAATTGAATACATCTGTAAAATGTATTAGATTTAAATTGATTATCTGCATAGATAAACCCATCTTGGGATTTTAATACTACTTGGTGATTTTTTCTTAACATGGTATCTTATTTTAATTGGTACACTACAAAGATAAGTAAAATAATTCAATCTACCAAATATAAATTGAATTATTTTTAATTTATTTTATAGACTAGATAATCTATTGATGGTCATTATCAACAATCCAATTGATAACTTCATTATCAAACTTGATGTTTTCTTCTTCATCATCTATGTCGGGTATGGTAATACCATGGATGCTACCTAAACGTTCTACTCCATTTCTGTTAACGTCAACACCATCACTTTGTGTGTCTACATCGAAAAATTGAGTGCAAATAAATTCATCCCCAAATTCAAATACTGATTTCTGATTTTTCATAATTCCTTTTTATTAATTGGTTACTACAAAGATAATCATTATAAATGATATATCCAAATTAAATTGCAACTTTATAAAATATTTTTTTAACTTCCTTTTCTACTCTAGGTATTTGGTTTCTATTAAAACTTGTATTCCAACCTTCACTAGTTAAACTAATAAATTCCAATTGTTCTTTGGTAATCTCATGTCTAAGTCTATACCAACCCCATTGAGTATCATTAAGGTTTTTATGAACACCACTTGCATCAATAAACTTTCTACCTACCTTAATCATTACGTGTGCTAAGTAAATATCTCTATTGTTAAAATCTATTAGACTTACTTGTCCACCATAATGCTTAAAGATATCTTTAATATCTTTTTTATGTCTAGCTTCATGTCCAATCCAAATGATTTTATACTTAACTCCTAGCTTATCTAATTCATTAGCTAATAAGTTAGCAAATACACCACAACCACCCCAATTAATACTTGGAAACTTATTTTGAACTTGTGGTAATGCTGGCTCTAAATGATAAATTACTTT
>Ga0315281_10014655_pt1 | contig 10557 bp, 7 predicted proteins | sample YL17G07_0_MG_FD_204540 | JGI IMG/M metagenome (GOLD analysis project Ga0315281, IMG submission 204540) | Sediment microbial communities from Yellowstone Lake, YNP, Wyoming, USA - YL17G07_0 | ecosystem: Environmental > Aquatic > Freshwater > Lake > Sediment | place: USA: Wyoming | collected... | reverse complement strand
CATGACAAACAACGGATTGGTCTGATGTTGCGCAACAACCTCAACTTTTCCGACAATCGCGGCGCGGTGCAGATCGATTGGAGCTATCCGATCAATAGCCGGCTCAAAGGTTATGTCCAATATTTTAACGGCTATGGTGAAAGTTTGATTGACTATAACTATTCGGTGAATCGGCTGAGTGTCGGTTTGATGCTGAATAATTGGTTATAAAGTTCTTTGCAGATGGCTTGCACACCACGCTGTATTGTTCACTCTGAATATGTTATAAATTACGGCATCGAGTTTTTTCCACTCGACAGTAGGAACATCGCGAGGCACGTCATGAACCAGCAAATTTCGTTACCGCTCACTTGTTATGAATGATGACAAAGCAATGCGGCAATCCCGCGGCGCATTGACACTGGCGGCGCTAGGTGTGGTTTACGGCGATATCGGCACCAGCCCGCTCTACGCCGTGAAGGAAACATTTAATCCTACGCATGGAATTCCACTTACCGTCGAGACGATTCTCGGCGGAATTTCCGTGATCTTCTGGTCGCTGATGGTGGTGGTCTCGCTTAAATATGTGACGCTGATTATGCGCGCGCACAACAAGGGTGAAGGCGGGATCATTGCCCTGCTGGCATTGGCCTCGTCGTCGGTGAAGAAAAATCCACGCTGGCACACACCCATTATTATGCTCGGCTTGATCGGTGCCGCCCTGTTTTTTGGCGACGCGGTGTTGACCCCGGCCATTTCCGTGTTGTCGGCGGTGGAGGGCTTGGAAGTCGGTACCAACGCCCTCAAACCCTATGTGTTGCCGGTATCCATTGGTGCCTTGATCGGATTGTTCGTATTCCAGCGTCATGGGACCGATACCATCGGTAAATTTTTTGGTCCTATCGTGGTGTTGTGGTTTATCTCGTTGGCGGCGGTAGGTCTTCATGGCATTATTCAGCAACCTACGATCCTGCATGCCATCAATCCTGTACACGGACTCCGTTTCGTCACTCAACATGGTTTCGCCTCGTTCCTGGTGTTGGGGGCCGTGTTGCTCGCCTTCACCGGCGCGGAGGCGCTGTATGCCGACATGGGCCATTTTGGCAAGGGCCCGATCCGCAATGCCTGGTTTGGGTTTGTATTCCCCGCGCTGATCCTCAATTATTTTGGCCAGGGTGCGCTGCTCATTGATAATCCCGCTGCGGTGGCAAATCCATTCTATCTGGCCTATCCGGCATGGGCGCTCTTTCCAATGGTGGGTTTAGCCACGGCGGCGACAGTCATTGCCTCGCAAGCCACTATCTCTGGTACCTACTCACTGACCAAACAGGCGATTCAACTCGGTTACCTGCCACGCATGAACGTCATCCAGACATCGGCGAAAGAGATCGGCCAGATCTACATACCAGTGGTCAACTGGACACTGTTGTTGGTGATCGTGGCGGCGGTGTTGGGTTTTGGTTCGTCTTCCGCCTTGGCATCGGCCTACGGTGTGGCCGTCACCGGCACGATGCTGGTGACCACACTCTTGACCTTTGTGGTGATTCGTTACCATTGGGGTTACAACCTACCGCTGTGTATTGTGGCCACCGGTGCGTTTGTGGCGGTGGACATCGCCTTCTTTTCATCGAGTCTGCTGAAGATAGTGCAGGGTGGTTGGTTCCCGCTGCTGCTGGGTATCGGTATGCTGATAGTGATGCTGACTTGGCAGCGTGGTCGCCAGATGCTTTATCAGCAATTAAGCGCCTCGGGCATACCATTGCGCGCATTCTTGGAGTCATTGTTGCAGCATCCACCGCAACGCGTGCCGGGCACCTCGGTATTTCTTACTGCTACGCCGGATGCCGTGCCGCATGCCTTGCTGCATAATCTCAAGCACAACCGTGTACTGCACGAGCGCGTGGTGTTTCTTACCGTCATCGTCAAAGAGGTGCCCTGGATATCGTTCAGCGAACGTGTCGAAATCGAATCAATCGGGCATGATTGCTGGCAAGTAATTTTGAATTTCGGTTTCAAAAACCGTCCCGATGTCAGTCAATCGCTCATCGAGTTGTGTCCGGCGCTGGGTCTTGATTTTGATATGATGCAGACATCGTTCTTCTTAAGCCGCGAGACGGTGATCCCGGTTGCGCACAAAGACAGTGGCATGGCGATGTGGCGTGAACGGCTCTTTTCCACGATGGCGAAAAACGCCGGCAGTGTGGTGGAATATTTTAATATTCCGACCAACCGTGTGATTGAACTGGGCACGCAGGTTGAAATATAGTAAACCGTACCGCCGTATTTATATTCACGGGTGCAGTGCCGCCGCAAAGCATTGCCAAAGGTGGGAATTCAGCCGCCTATCGGGACACCGTGCCCTATCATTTTGATCAAGAACCGGTAAAATAAGCACTGTCCCCATTGAAAAAAGCTTAATTCCTTATGTCTGTCCGCACCCGTTTTGCTCCCAGCCCGACCGGCTATCTGCACATTGGCGGTGCCCGTGTGGCACTCTTCTCGTGGTTGTACGCCCGTAAGCATGGCGGCAGTTTTATATTACGTATCGAGGACACCGATTTGGAACGGTCCACCGCCGAATCGGTGAATGCCATTCTGGAAGGCATGACTTGGCTGGGACTCGATTATGACGAAGGCCCATTTTACCAAACCAAGCACTTTGACCGCTATAAGGAAGTTATTGCGCAATTACTCAAAGAAGGCAAGGCGTATCACTGTTATTGCTCCAAAGAAGAACTGGAAGTAAGACGCGAAGCGCAAATGGCGAACAAGGAAAAACCCCGTTATGACGGTCGTTGCCGACATCGTCAGGGTCCACCACCCTCGGGCGTGCATCCTGTCGTGCGTTTCAAAAATCCGATCGACGGCATTGTGGTTGTTGAAGATGTGGTGCGCGGTAAAGTCGTGATTGCCAATAGCGAACTCGATGACTTGATCATTGCGCGTTCGGACGGTTCGCCGACCTATAACTTCACCGTCGTCGTCGATGACTTTGACATGAAAATCACCCACGTGATCCGCGGTGATGATCATCTGAATAACACCCCACGCCAGATCAATATGTTAAAGGCCATGGGCGCACCGATCCCGGTGTATGCACATTCACCGATGATCCTGGCGGAAGATGGCGTCAAACTTTCCAAGCGTGTGCATGGTGAATCCGCCAGTGTGATGGCCTATCGTGACGAAGGTTATCTGCCCGAAGCCTTGTTGAACTACTTGGTACGGCTGGGTTGGTCGCATGGGGATCAGGAGATATTCACGCTCGAAGAGATGGTGCAATTATTCGATATCACCGATATTAATCACTCCGCCTCAAGCATCAACAAGAGCAAACTGCTGTGGTTGAATCAACATTATATTAAAAACGCCGCACCCGATTACATCGCACGGCATCTCAGTCATCACTTTACCAAACTGAATATCGATCCGACTAACGGCCCTGATCTGCTGGACGTGATCAAGGTGCAACAGGAACGCTGCAAGACACTCACAGAAATGGCTGATAGTAGTCTGTGTTTTTATCGGCAGTTTGATCAGTTTGATGACGTCGCCGCGCAGAAATATTTCAATAAAGACCTTGCGCCGGTACTCACCGCGATCCGCGACAAATTGCAGACGCTGGAGCCTTGGGACAAAACGAATTTGCACTCGGTGATTGCTGCGACCGCCGAGACCTTTGGTCTGAAGATCGGTAAGGTTGCGATGCCGTTGCGTGTAGCCATCGCGGGCGGTCCGGTATCACCGTCGATCGACGCCACATTGTGGTTGGTGGGACGGGCAGGGTGTATCACACGGCTGAATATGGCCTTGGCCTATATTGAAAAGATGACATAGAGGCGTGGTGTTATCACTCCCTGTCCGAAAAAAGTTACCTAATGGATGAAAAGCATGACTGACACAGCAACACCCACCAATTTCATTCGCCAGATCATCGACGGCGATCGGCAGAGTAACAAAAACAACGGCCGTGTGGTGACGCGGTTTCCTCCGGAGCCTAATGGTTATTTGCACATCGGCCATGCCAAATCGATCGTCTTGAACTTTGGGATTGCCCAGGATTACCAGGGCAGCTGTAACCTGCGTTTTGACGACACCAATCCCGAAAAGGAAAACATCGAATTTGTTGAAGCCATCAAACACGATGTGCAGTGGTTGGGTTTTCAGTGGACCAATTTATATTACGCCTCGGATTATTTTGACAAACTGTATGCGTTTGCCGTTGATCTGATTAAACAGGGCAAGGCCTATGTCTGTCACTTAAATGCCGACGATATCCGTGCCTACCGCGGCACCTTGATCGAACCGGGCAAGGCCAGCCCGTATCGCGATCGCAGCGCCGAAGAAAACCTAAAGTTATTTGAACAGATGCGTGCCGGGGTATTTGAAGATGGGGCGTGTGTGTTGCGCGCCAAGATCGACATGAGCTCGCCCAACATCAACTTGCGTGACCCCACCCTGTATCGCATCAAGCGTGGCGCCGTCCATCATCAAACCGGTAACAAATGGTCAATCTATCCCATGTATGATTACACGCATTGCATCTCCGATGCGTTGGAAGGGATCACCCATTCATTGTGCACCCTGGAATTTGAAGATCATCGGCCGCTGTACGATTGGTGTTTGGATCAACTCACGGTGCCGTGTCATCCACAGCAAATTGAATTCTCGCGTTTGAATCTGGAATACACCGTGATGAGCAAGCGTAAGTTAACCTCGCTGGTGCAAGATAAACACGTCGAGGGTTGGGATGATCCGCGCATGCCGAGCATTGCCGGCTTGCGCCGTCGCGGCTACACACCCCAATCACTGCGTGATTTTTGTAATCGCATTGGCGTCACCAAATCGGATAACCGCGTGGAGATGGGTGTGTTGGAGAATTGTATCCGCGAAGATCTGGATCGCATTGCACCGCGACGTATGGCGGTACTCAATCCACTCAAAATAGTGTTGACCAATTATCCGCACGACAAGCTCGAACAACTCCCCGCCGCCAATCATCCCAAAGATGAATCCATGGGCACGCGCCACTTGCCATTTTCCCGCGAGTTATACATCGATCACAATGACTTTACCGAAACCCCGCCCAAGGGTTACAAGCGGTTGGTGCCCGGTGGCGAAGTGCGTTTGCGCAATGCGTATGTGATCCGTGTCGATGAAGTGATCAAGGCCGCGCACGGCCACGTGATTGAACTGCGTTGTTCCGTGGACCTCGACACACTCGGTGTCAACCCGCAAGGTCGTAAAGTGGCAGGGGTGATTCAGTGGGTCTCTGCGGCACATGCGCTCAGCGCCGAAGTGCGTTTGTATGATCGGTTGTTTACCCATCCCACACCCGATAACACCGGTGATGACCAACCGTTTACCGCCCACATCAACCCCGATTCACTACAGGTCTTGTCGAATTGTTATTTAGAACCGGGTTTGGGCGAGGCCCGCGCCGGTGATAGCTTTCAGTTTGAACGGGAAGGGTATTTTTGCCTCGACAGTGGCGCGACTCAAACTAAACGGGTATTCAACCGTACCGTGACCTTGCGTGATACCTGGGCCAAGGCCGTGAAATAGCCCAATGGTTAACACCTTGAAATTCCACGATAAAATTCCTGCGGCCTGCACAGGTCTTGTTGACAGCCCGGCATGACTCGCGTAGAGTTCGCGTTCCGTTTTTTCGGGGCTATAGCTCAGCTGGGAGAGCGCTTGCATGGCATGCAAGAGGTCGCCGGTTCGATCCCGGCTAGCTCCACCAAATACGCTGAAGGGCCTGTTGTTCCGGCCCTTTTATTTTTGAGATGAGGCGTTTTGGACGGATTGTGTTGTACGCCGGCATCGCCTTGATTGTGGTGGGTGTGCTGGTGGGTTTCACGGTGATGTTTATCAACCGTGATAACAGCGCAATAGGGTGGTTGGGTTTAATCCCAATCGGCTTTGTCAGTGTACTTACAGGGTTGGTCGGAATCTTGTTAAGTGGACCCGCTGACAAAGAGTAGTAAGTTTTGCAAGTCTGCGTCCCCATCGTCTAGCCGGCCTAGGACATCGCCCTTTCACGGCGGTAACAGGGGTTCGAATCCCCTTGGGGACGCCATTATAAATCAAAAAGCCTGTCTGGTTTTCTAGACGGGCTTTTTTGTTAATTGGGTTTTGTAAATAACGATATGAACTGTGCAAGCCCAGCGATATATTTAGAATGTTACAAAGATATGAAATAATGAAAAAGTTACCCAACACAAGGTTAGCCGGTTAAAACAAAGGTGTGTTAAAGCAGGCGGTGATTTTTTGCGATGTCTTTTTGGATTTTATCCGGCACTCCCGCTTGCTTGGCGTAGTCGGGCCATTTTTCTAAAGCAGCAGCCACTTCATCAATGATCGCGTCGGCCTTGGCGAGGCTGATTGACTCCCCAACCGCAACCAGTTCCGCTCTCGTGAATTTATCACGCTTGCCGTTCACGCTCATCTGATGTTGATTGGTCCACTTGCCGGCTGGATTGTGCGAGTAGATCACATCATAGGCCGGTGACAATTGCCACTTGCCATCCGCGGCCATTAAAAATGCGATGTTCTTGGTATGATCATCCAGATTGCGCGCGACGATATTAAACACCATGCGTCGATATTGTTCAGCGGCGTCCGCCTTGCTCAGGCGCAGCGTGCGCATCACGGCGAAGGCCTGTTCGTAGCTATAGGCACCGGCCATATTGAAATCATAATGCGCCAGACCACAGAGGGATTGCATGTGCAGCTTCTTACCCTGCACACGATCAAAGCGCTTTGTCATGAAATGCGCCCGGCCATTTTCTTCTAACAAACGACATTCTGTCATGTGTATCCCCGCGGCGCTTGCCATGCGGTAATAGGCATATTCAATCCGGCCATAACCTTGCGGCTCACCCAATTCGATGTCGGTGACGCCATCAAATTTGAGTATCCAGTAATCATAGCCCTCGGGCACCTTCGCCTGGCCGGAGATGACGTTGCCATTTGCAGCCATGGCGATCACCGCCTTGGCGCGCGCACCGCCGGCGGAGGTACCGACTCGCAAAATGTCGGCAATGGCATCCGCATTCTCCTGGTCGGATTCACCCAGGGTGACGTGCAGCGTCTTGCGCTCACGCACGATCGTTTGTGCCAGCGTCACCAGTTCGGTGATCGCCACGGGCACTGCGGTATCAAACTTTTTGATCATTGCCGGGGCAAATTCCAACGCACCCATGCCCCGCGTGCCGGTGTAGCAGAGTCTTTCCACGGGACTGAAACCGGCACTATCACGGCCATGCCGTGCCAGCCAGACATCAATCATGCTATTTCCAAATTTATCAGGCAGCGCATCGGCCAACATACCGGGCAAGCCGAGAAACGTTGCTTTATTCAGGGCAGGGAAAGCGAACTTACCATCGCCGTGACGGGCGGCGGCCAATCCCATGTGCAGGGGCGAAACATCCAGCCCTTTTTTGAGAAAGACCGGATCGTATTCAAAAATCCCATAATCACGATCCGGCAGCCACGCGACCGCGCCCACGGTATCGCCCCAGAGACTGACGATGGCCGTGTCGACTTTCTTCACCATTTGCGCTTACTCGGGGATTTATCCTTGAGACGTTCGCCGCTGGCGCGCGCGCGTTCTTTGCCCTGCTGTTTGGCCAATTGCATTGGGCTAATGGCGATGTCGGGGATAAGATTATCTAAGTGATCCAGGGCCCCCAACTCGCGTAATACGGCGATGAGACTGGCCAGCTTGCCATGCCCGGACTCCAGCGATTTGATGGTGTTCAATGACAACTGCGATGCCGTCGCGAGTTCTTTCTGGGAGATGTTCTGGCGCAGCCGCAGTGCCCGGAGGCGTTGTCCCAGCTCTTGGCGGATGCCCTTGTCGGATAAGGTATAAAAGTCCATAACAGTCTAATATTAGTCCGATATGTTGTAAATAACTCAATAAAGATCCTATTAAAGTCTATTATAGTCACAATACGTCGAATGGCAATCATAAAGAAAATAATGACCACTATCACGATCGTAAAAAGACGGGGCGGACGGGCTGGTCAAAACAGTCCGACAACGCAGCCACGTGGGTTTTCATACGCCACCACGATTTGCTAACCCCGTTCGGAATGCGCTCGAAGATGATTTTAGTCTTTCATGTATTCCTGCATGTCGTGAATTGCGGGCTCATGCATGGAAAATACCTGGCCACCGTCATGGACGCACAGCGCATTGCGTGTTGTCTTCTCTGCTTTCATTGTGCAACCTGTTTTGATAAGTTAGTCCCTGAGAGCGAAGGTTCGGAATCAATGGACCATTGCCGCGTATTTTGGATGTTGCTACAGTCAAAATTACTCACTCAATATCATTTGTTTGAATCCACATAAGAAGTTGTTGTTATGAAAAATATGAAACTAAATGTTTGGTTGCTGTCGTTCTGCCAGGCAATGATGAATACCGGCAATGTGCTATTGCTCTCTACTTCTTCGTTGGTGGGGTACCATCTTGCGGATGACAAGTCGTTAGCGACATTGCCCTTGGGCTTGCAATTCTTTAGCACAATGTTGATGACGATACCGGCCTCGATGCTGATGAAATACATCGGCCGGCGGTTGGGTTTTATGACCGGTGTCATACTGGGACTGATGGGGGCATCGTTGGCGGCGTGGGCGATATGGCATGCTTCTTTTGGATTATTTTGTGCGGGTGCGGTGCTGATTGGCGCCTTTAATGGATTTGGTACGTATTACCGTTTTGCCGCTGCGGATGTCGCCACGCTAGCATATCGGCCGACCGCGATCTCTTATGTGATGGCCGGCGGGGTGATTGCGGCAATTATCGGACCGAATCTGGCGAACTGGACCAGTGGCGTGTTCCCCGGTGCGGAATTTGCGGCGAGTTATGTGGCGATTGCGGGGCTTTATATTCTTTCAATGATGGCGCTGTTGATGATGACCATCCCGCGCCCGGATGTGCACGAGATCCATGATACGGGTCGACCGTTGCGCGAAATCGTCACCCAAGGAACATTTCTCGTTGCGGTGCTGGGTGCGGGGCTGGGCTATGGCATCATGTCGCTGGTAATGACCGCAACACCACTAGCCATGCAACATCACGCGCATCCTTTTCATGACACCACGTTTGTTATCGAATGGCATGTGCTCGGCATGTTTGCACCGTCATTTTTCACCGGCCATCTCATTCGTCATTTCGGTGTGTTGAATATCATGCTTACCGGCGTCCTGTTGAATATTTTGTGTGTGGTGGTGAATCTGAATGGGACCGCGTTAACGCACTTTTGGCTGGCATTGTTTTTCTTGGGTGTGGGCTGGAATTTTCTGTTTGTCGGTGGAACAACATTATTAACCGAGACCTATCGAGTGGAGGAAAAGGCCAAGGTCCAGGCATTGAATGATTTTATTATCTTTGTCATGGTTAGCCTGGCCAGTCTTTCGGCGGGTGCCTTGCATTACATTCTCGGCTGGCGTGCGATCAATTATGGCGTACTGCCCTTGATTGCGGTGATTTTATTGGCGGTGATCAGCCTGCGGTACCGGCAAAATATAAAGCCAACCTCGCCAACTATAGGTGACCCGAACCCGCTTTAATCGTTATCCAGTGGCAGGCTATTTTGCGTGTTTTCCCAGCTGATTTCTGTGTATGATACGGGAAATAAAAGATCGTCCCTCGATGATTTAACCAAGGAGCTATCATCATGAAAAAACTACTCACCCTAACCGCATTATTCGGATTCATCATCGCCCCAAGCTTTGCCGCCGATACCGTTAAAATCGGTATCACCGGGCCATTTTCCGGCGGCTCGGCGCCGATGGGGGTGTCGATGCGGGATGGCGCTAAGTTGGCGATCAGCGAAATCAATGCGGCAGGGGGCATCGATGTGGCGGGTAAGAAATTAAAAATCGAAATTATTGAACGGGATGATGAAGCCAAAAACGAACGTGGTGCACTGATTGCGCAGGAGTTGGCGGCCATGGCCGATCTTGCCGGGGTGATTGGCACGGTGAATACCGGCGTCGCCCTCGCCGGTGATAAACACATTCAGGAAAAAGGGCTGACCAAGATCATCTCCCCGGCGGCCGGTTCTGCCTCGATGACACAGTGGTCGAAGGCGGGCGTGAAGGATCTGTCGATCTTCCGCTTTTCCGCGAATGACGGAATTCAGAGTGCGATGGTGGTGGAAGAAGCCATCAACCGTCAATTGTCGAAAGTGGCAATCCTGCATGACTCAACCAATTACGGTGTTTCCGGTCGTGATGATTTGATTGAACAGGTCAAGTTGCAAGGTAATAAATTACAAGTAGTGGCCACCGAAAAATTTAATCTCGGTGATAAAGACATGACCGCGCAACTGTTGCATGCCAAAGCCGCGGGGGCACAAGCCATTTTGATTTGGGCGGTGGGACCGGAACTGGCTGCGGCCGCCAACGGCATGGCCAAGATTGGTTTACAGGTACCACTGATTGGCGGTTGGGCACTCTCCATGTCGAACTTCATCGATAACGCCGGCAAAAATGGCAATGGTGCGGTAATGCCACAAACCTTCATCGAAGAACCGATCACGCCTCGGATCAAGACCTTTATTGA
>Ga0315281_10014654_pt1 | contig 10557 bp, 3 predicted proteins | sample YL17G07_0_MG_FD_204540 | JGI IMG/M metagenome (GOLD analysis project Ga0315281, IMG submission 204540) | Sediment microbial communities from Yellowstone Lake, YNP, Wyoming, USA - YL17G07_0 | ecosystem: Environmental > Aquatic > Freshwater > Lake > Sediment | place: USA: Wyoming | collected... | reverse complement strand
CCAGCCGCTCGACTCCTGTCCGCCCTGGATCGCCTCGCCGAAAACCCTTCCCTCGACCCGTATGCCCTGCTCTTCGCCCCGCCCAAGCCCGAATCGCCCTCCTCCCCCCTATGACTAACCGATTACCAGGTCATATTGCAGCCGCTTGCGCGCCTGCACGATTGCGGCTGCGACGCTTGTGGCCCGTGGGTCCAGATGCCGGTAGTTCAAGGCCGCTCGGGCATTTCGGCGCGAGTGATCACGCAGTCTATTTCTGCTCCGGCGCTGACGGCCCTTCGGTCCCCTGCGTCGGCTTCGGTTGCGTTGCGCTCCGGGCGGCGCCCGTTTCCGGCGCTGCTGCAAGCCGCGCTCCGCGCCACGCCGCCAGCCTGCGGTCGCCGAGAATGACCAGCAACAGGATCACGGCCAGTCCCGCGCTCCAGAGCCAGTTGAGCTTCACGCGCGCGGGCAGCTCCCGGCGCGCCTTGAACGACACGGTCATCTCCGCGTTCGGCTTCACTTGGAGCGCGCGCGTCAGCTCGATCATCCGCCCCCTGAGCGGGACGTTGACCATCAGTTGCACCCGCGACTGCGACGCCTCTTCCTGCATCTCGATCAGCCGGCCGATGATGCGGTCGAGGTTCGCGCTGTCGTCCCGGTTGAGGGAGTTGCGCACCCGGTCGGCCTGCGCCTGGTCGAACTGCATGCCCAGCGTCTGTTCCGGCGCCTGGACCGCGCCCTCGCTCTTCGTCTGACGGAGCTGATTGCGCCGGTCCACCAGCCCCACCACCGCCTGCTGGCTGATGAGGCTGTGAAGCTGCACGCGCGTGTCCTCGTTCAGTTCCGGGTCGTTGAACGCATAGCTGTTGGCCCACGCCAGCGCCTGGCGCGCTTCCTGCGGCTTGCCGCTCTGCGCCAGTTTATTCCCTTCTTCCTGGAGCGCCAGCGCCTTCTTGCGGTTCAGCGTGTTCAGCTCCGCCACGCGTTGTTCGTACGCGTTCACGTCGTAAGCCCGCGTCACAATCCGCCGCAGGGTGTCCTCGTTCACGTTCAGCGTGCCCTCGAAGTCGGTGTACTTGTACCGCGTGGGCAGGTAGAGGCACCAATGGACGTCCTGCAGCGGCAGATCGAACTCCGGCCCGCGCAGCGTTTCGGCGGCGAAGGTCCCGCCGGAGGCGGGAGGCGAGATGTAGATGAGGTTCACCTCGACCGGGATATCCGCCGCGACCGCCTGCGCCAGCGGGATCAGCAGCACCTCGCCGCCTTTTCCGTCGCTGCGCTTCGACGGCACCTCGGAACGCAGGTTCACGCTGAGCGACCAGACGTGCGCGCCGGGCGGCAGGCGCACCTCGAGGTCGCGCTTGGAGCCGACCAGCAGCCGCAAGCAGGCCTGCGTCATCGTCTCGCCGGTCTCGCTCAGCACGGTGTTCAGGGTGGTCTCCAGCACGCTCGCCTCCAGCAGCGACGCCGCGGCGTGGCGCGTCGCCCGGAAGGCCAGGCGATACGGCAGTTCCGGGCAGCGGTAGCAGAAGGCCGCGCCGGAGAGGTCACCCGCTCCGAACGTGGCCGGCAGGCCGCGCGCGTCCGCCGGTTGCAGCGCCTCGCCCCCGGAAACGGCGGCCAGCTCGACGCGGTCCGTGGAATCAGCCACCACGTGCCCGCCCTGGAGGTCCACGTCGAGCGCGGTGGACGGCTCGAGGACCACGTCGCCTTTCGTCCGGTCGAACTGCGTCTCGAACCGCAGCTTCAGCAGGTACGGCGCGTCGTATTGCGCCCGGGCGAGCTCGATGCGCCACTTCCCGCTGCCCGGCTGGGATTCCTTCAAGTGGGCGATCTCGGACCCGCTGATCTCCAGCCCGATCGCGCCCTTGGGCGCCTGAACCTCCAGCACCTTCTGGCCGGCGTTATAGAACCGGTACCGCAGGTAGTGCGTATGCCGGATGATGCCGTCGCTGACCTCCGCCACGTGAAGGAAGTCCACGTTGACGCGCGGCTTGACGATCTCGGTCTTCAGCGTCAGCGCCCAGTCCGGCCGCAGGAGCCCGAAGGCCAGCGCGCCCGGCAGCCGGATGCCGAGGTCCAGCGCGTTCAGCTCGCTGACGCCGGCCCGCTCCTTCACCGAGAGCCGCACGTTGCGCGACGAGGTGATGGAAATCTGTCCGCCGTGTTTCAGCGCCCCCTTCACCTCGACGCGCGGCACGACGATCTCTTCCGGCAGATCGCCCACCGGCCGGCTGAGGGCGACCTTCAGCACGGTTTCGCCGAGGAGCTTGTTGCGGAAGTGCATCTGCACCAACCGCGACCCGGCCGCCGCGTTCTCGTCCCAGTGGCTCATCTCCGGCGAACCCAGCGTGTCAACGTCGTATCCCTCCGGCATGGCCAGGTCGAGCGAGAAGACGCCCGCCTTGGCCACGGAGACGCGGATTTCGCCGTTGTAAATCAACCGCTCATCCGAGACGGTGAACGTGGCGTTCTCCACCGACCGGATCTCCGGCAGCACCGCGGCGACCGCCACGGAGAGCGCGTCGTCGAGCGACTGGATTCGGTACGCGTTGCGGACCGCTTCGGCCTGCTCCTGTTCCATCAGCGCCTTGGCCTCGCGCGCGAAGTCATCCACGTTCATCGCCCCGCCATGCTCCGCCGGAGTGATTTGGACCGCGGAAGTCGTGGTCAGGCCCAGGATTCCGCGCTGGTTCGTCGCGCCGAGCACCCGCAGGGGAGAGAGCGTCATCGTCGCGGGCAACTGCCCGGCGGCGATCTGCGTCGTTACGGTGAGGACGTACTCTCCGCCGACCGCTTGCGTCAGGTGCGCCTCCATCTCGTGCGTCTCGGCGTTGAAGCGCCAGGCGCCGAGCTTCTCTCCCTCCACGGCCGTCACGGTGACGTTCTCCGGCGTGCGGACGTGTATCTCCTTCAACTCGCCTTGGGCGATCTGGAAGCGGATGCGGTGCCGTCCCCTCGCCAGGCCGGTGTCGAAGCGAACGAGGCTCAGCATGTCCGCGTAGAACGCCGTCGTCTCCAGGCTGCGCTCGCGCGCCCGAGGCTGCCACAGGAACTCAATCGCGTCCCCAGGCCCCAGCAGCACGTGGGCCAAAGTGCCCTCCAGGGTCTCCTCCTTCGTGAAGCTCACCGCCGTCGGCGCGGCCACCTCGATGCCCTTCTCAGGGATCGTCATCTCCACCGAGCTCGTCAGCGCCGTCGGGACCGGCATCCGGAAATGCCGCACCTGGTTCTCGCCCGCCTCGGGGAGCCCATACAGGAACTCCACTTTCACCGAATAGTTGCCCTTCTCCTTGAACTCAATCGAGTAGCCTCCGTCACTCGGCAGCATCTCGACGCCCTTGGATATCTCCTCCTTCGACAGCAGGATCGCGCCGCTCGGCAGGAGAGGAATGCGCGTCGGGACCGGCGTGCTGACGTCGAGCGAGGCGACGACCTTCATGCTGTCCTTTTCCGCCGTCAGTTCATAGACTGCCTGGTTCAATGTCGCGCGGTCCGGCAGCGGCCGGGTCAACACGGCGCATCCCGGCGCGCCGATCATGAAGAGGATCGCCGCAGCAGCGACGGTCAGCCTGCGCATGGGCATGAGCAACCGCGGCCCAAGCCAGAGAATCAGCAGCACGGGCAGCCCCCAGGTCGAGACGTGGAGCAGCAGCGCGGCGCAGAAGGGGAACCGCGCCGCGCCGGAAAGGAGGAGAGTGACGCCCACGGCGAGAAGTACCGCCCGAGCCTTCCGCCGCCGCACCGCGGCGACAACCAGGAGCAATCCGACCGCCGGAGCGATCGCGGCGCTCAGCCACGTCACATCCCGCCTCCAGGACGGCGCCACGCGCCCGGCCACGGTCATGCCGGTGTCGCTGTCCAGCCCGATCGCGCGCGTATAGGTCGCAGTCGGCAGATCGCCTTCGCTGACGAAGGCCCGAAAGGAAGGCGCGGCTGTCGCGCGGATGCCGAGGAAGATCAACGCCAGCAGCACAAGTCCCGCGATCGCCGGCAACGCGCGCTTCCTCTTCAGGAACAGGGCGAGAGCAATGAGGAGCAGCAGGACGCCTCCGCCAATGGAGAGCCCGCGCGAGGATACTCCGCTAACTGCGGCCCATGCCCAGCTCCGCGCCGCCGCCTGCGCCAGATCGCCGAGGTTGCGGTATTCTGCGCGCCGCTCCTGCGGCGCCATGTTGCCCGCGTCGGACGGGAGTATGGACCAGTCCTTCGGCGCCTGCGCCGTCCAGGTCGCGAACGCCGTCTGCACGGGACTCCTGGGCGCGACCAGCTTCAGCCGCCCGCCGCCCGTCAATTCCGGATGCTCCTGCCCGTAAACCAGCTCGATGGTCATCGGCGCGTTCGGGTCGCGGAGCCGCTTGAGCGGGATCATCATTACGCCCCGCTGCCGATCGAGCGACGTCGTCAGCCGCGCGGCCGTCTCCTTTCCGGCGCCGTCGCGCTCGATGAGGGAAGTGGACCAGACCGTCGCCTGCGGAGGCAGCGAAAGCGTGAGGAACTGCTCGGACGCGTTCTTGACCTTGTACCGAATGCGCGTCACCGATTCCGTGGCGCCCTGGTCCGTGATGTTCAATTGCGTGTTGAGCTCCATCAGCTCGATGACCACCGGCAGGACGGCGCTGCGCTCATAGGCGGCGATCTTCAGCGGCAGCCGGTGCGGCCCGGCCACATACTTGTACGCCTTCAGGATCGGCGCGTTCATCAGGAGACGATAGTTCGGGGGGATCTCCTCGGTCTTGATCTCCATCAGGCTGTGATCCGGCTCCGCCGCGGATTCAACTTGCAGGTTCAGGCGGCTGCTGACGCAGATGAAGCCGGAGCGACGGTCCATCCCCTCGCACTCGATCCCGCCCACCACGACCGGCTCGCCCGGCTTCCACGGGTGGCTGTACGAGATGGCCAGGTTGTAGTCGCCGATCACCTTCCTCTGGAGCTTGACGGTCCAGGTCTCACCCTCATGCGACCAGCGGCGGATGTCGCCGCCGACGAACTCGACATTTTCGATCTCCTTCGGCACGCGGAAGCGGAACTCGTCCACCGGCGCGCCGGAGATGAAGTAGTTCACGACGACGTAGCCGTACAGCGCGCCGTCGCCGAGCGACGCGAGATGGAACGCCTCCGCGAGCAGCCCGGACGGTTTCTTCGTCGCCAGGAGGTCGAGCGACCAGCCGCGCTCGCGATAGCGATACGCGAACTGCGCGTTGGGCGCCGTCACCGGCACGGAAGCGGTGTTGACCTCGCGCAGGTTCTGCGCGGCGGGCGACTCGACCTGCACCCCCTGCTCGGCCGCCACGACCACGAAGCCGCGTTCGCTCTTGGCCTCCCGCATCATAATCCCGGCCAGGCTTCGGCGCTCATCCAGGGGGCTCCGCCCCAGCTCCAGCCGCATCCGCAGCAGCGTCCGTCCGAGCACCGGCTGCTGGAAGTGCACCACCACCTCCTGCGCCGTCTTGTCCGCTGCCGGCCGCACGGCGTAATCCGCGACCTTCTCGCCCGTGACCGCCGCCACGATGAATGCGGAGGGCGCCTGGATCACGGCGTCGCGGAGCGGCGCGTCCCGCACGTCCAGGTCGAACTCCGTCTCGATGGAAAGCTCATCCTCGCGCACCTGGACCAGGTGCCGCTCCGTCACGTCGAAAGAGGAAACGATGTCATCCAGCGAGAGCGTCATCCGGTAGGGCGTGGAGGCATAGGTGTAGTAGAAGGCCCTGGCGGGGGGAAGGGGTCGCGGGTGCTCGCGATCGAGCAGGATGGCCGGGAAGCCCGCCGGCTCCGTCTGGGAAAGCCCCGAAGTCTGCTCGACCACCATGTGGATGGCGCTGTCGGTTCCGAGCGCCAGGTGCCCGCCCGCGCGGATGACCCCCTCGGGGCGGATGACGGGCATTTCGATCTTCGTCGGGAAGCCCGCCAGCGCCATCTCGGAAACGATTTGCAGGGCGTACTCCTTGGTCAACGGCCGGTTGAGCGCCACGATGAGACGCCGTCCGTCCTTCCCTTGCTCGACGCTCCAGTCGCGGATGTACTCGCCTCGGACCTGCGTCACGTTCAGTCCGTCGGGCAGGACGAAGCTCAGGTCATGCAGCTTGCCCTGGGGAATCTCGAAAATGTAGAGCGAATCGTGCCGCAATGCGCCGGCGCGCACCGTCGCGATGGTGTTCGCCTCGCTGGCCAGCACCAGGGCGCCGGCAAGCTCCTGCACCTGCGGCTTCCAGCGGACGGCGAATGGCAGGCCGGAGCCCAGAATGGCTTTCATGGTCAGCTTGCCGTCCTTCATATCGCGGTTGACGCGCAGCCCTCCGGGGAACAGCACTTCAAGGTCGGTCCGGTCGCAGACGACCTCGAGCTCGCGGACGCGCGCCGCAGGCAGAACGAACTCCGCCTCCCGCCACGCACCCCCTTCCACCACCTTCGGCCGCGCCGCGAACGTCAGCGAGGTCTTATATGTCCCCGCCTTCGGCCAATGCATCACGTAGCTGCGCGAGCCGGGCTCGAAGCTCGTCAGGAATCCTCCGTCCGGGGCGAGCACTTTCTTCAGCGCCACGTCGCCCGCGACGAAGACCGCCCACTGCGCCGCCTTCCCACATTCGGCCGTGAAGTCGAGTTGGAACAAGATGTTCTCGCCCGCGATCGTCCCTTGCACGGAGACCTCGCTCATACGGACATCCGCCGATGAGGTCGGCGCAGGTTCGGCAGCGGCCGGCTCCTGCGCGGACGCCGTGACCGAGATCAATGTCGCCACGGCAAGAACGATGTGCCTATAGTTCATCGGCGCCCTTCCTTTCCTATCCGAACCGTGCGACGTCATTGCGCTCGCGGAAGCCCGTCCGCCTCCCGCACCAGCGTCAGCAGTTCCTGCACTCGCCCGTCCAGAGGAAGCTGGGCGGCCGCCTGCTCCAGCACGCCGGCCACCTGCTTGAAGGAACCCTCTTTCGCGTGCTCGCTCCCGCGCAGTATCTCGGCGAACTCGGCCGCGCAGGCGGCGAGGAAGAACCGGGGCGCCTCCTGCGGGGTCAGCTTCCGCACGATATTCGACTCGAGGCGCTGCGAGATTTCTTCGACGCGGCCGGTGTCCATGTCCCGATAGCGGACGTACACGGCCCCGATGTCGCGTTGACCTTCCGCGCCCTCGGCGCGGGGCAGAAGCTCCACCTCGTACAGCGCCGTCGAGGACTGCCCGCTGCCGACCCCGCCGGCGACCACGTTGTCGTTGCGGAAATCGGCGTCGGGGATGGCCCGGTTCTCGAATCCGATCAGGCGGAAGCGCCGCACGACGGCCGGGTCGAAGGCGACCTGAATCTTCGCGTCCTTCGCCACGGCCTGAATCGTCCCGGCCATCTCTTCGACGAACACGCGCCGCGCTTCGGCCTCGCTGTCCACGAACACGTAACTCCCGTCCCCGCGGTCCGCCAGCCGCTCCAGGAGCGTGTCGTCATACACCCCGTATCCCACCCCGACCGTGGTGAGCGTCACTCCCTGCTTCCGGAAGTCTTCCACCCCCTTCAGCATCGCGTCCGCGTCGGTGCTGCCGATGTTGGACACGCCGTCCGAGCAGAGGATCACGCGGTTGATCGCCCGGGGCTGGAAGGCGCGGGCGGCGAGCTGATAGCCGAGCTGCAGCCCCTCGAACAGGTTGGTCGAACCCGCGCACCGCAGGCCGTCCACCGCCTGCAGAATGCGCTGCTTGTCCGCGGCGGGCGCCGTCTCGAGCAGGAGCATCGCGTGCGTCCCGAACGAGACGAGCGACACGCGGTCGTTCGAGCCGAGATGATCCACGAGCGCCCGCAGGGCGTACTTGACCAGCGGCAGCCGGTCGGAGCGTTCCATCGAGCCGGAGGTGTCCACGACGAAGACCAGGTGCGCCGGCTTGCGCGCCTCGCGGCCCAGCACTTTTGCGCGGACGCCGATCTTGAGCAGCGTCAGCGACGGCCGGAACGGCGAAGGCCCGGCCTCGGCGTGGACGCTGAAGACGCCCGACGTCTGCGACGGATAATTGTAGTCGAAGGAGTTGACGAACTCCTCCATGCGCACCGACGCGGCCGGCGGCAGGCTGCCGCGGGCAATGTAGTTCCGCGCGATGGCGTACGACGCCGTATCCACGTCCAGGGCAAAGGTCGAGAGCGCGTCCTGCTCCGTCATCACCCACGGGTTGACCGGCCCGGCCTTGAATACCGGAGGCGGAAGCGCTTCCTCGGCGGCGGGCGCGACTGTGCCGGCATGTTTGGCGGCATGCTTCGGTTCTTCCGGGGAAGACGCCGGTGTGGCGAGCAGTGTTCCCTCGGCAACTAGGGCGCCTTTATCCCCCCGTAACTCATTGGGTATTCCCCCGCCTTCTTCGTAGGCGAGGATAGAGACTTCCTGGTTTGATTGCCGCTCCGCGTTGTTCGCTCTTGCAAGCATCCGCTGCGCGTCCTGCGCGTACACTGAAACAGCAGGAGCAGGCAAGGCAGGCGCGGGCGAAATGCCTTGCTCCCCTGCAGTCGGCGTCTTGACGGCATCGCCGGAGGCCAGCGCGACTTCCTGCCGCGCCTTGATCTCTTCCCAAATTTCCTTCGACGGGTACGCATAGATGGCGGCGGGGATTAGAGCCTTTTGAGACTGGTAGATGGCCTTGTTCGCGCCGGTCTTTCCCTCCTCCGCAGTCTTCGCCAACCCCTTCAAATCGCCCATCCGCGCCATGTACTCTTCTGATATCCTTGAAACAGCGACACCAGGACCACCGCCCGGGGCTGCAGGAACGGTTCCCGTCTTGCCGCCCATTCCGCCCGCCTTGCCTCCGGTCAAGGAGAAGGAGTCCGCCGTATCCGCGGACCAGACGACCGGCGCAGACGCCATCGGAGCGGAATCAGCGGGTGCGGGCATCCTGAAAACAGGTAAGAAGTCGCCGTTTGGCATTTGCAAGGTCACTCTGCCATCCACGGTCTGGCGGAGGTTGCTCTCACCGCCGAGTAGTCTGCCGGACTCCCTAGCGGGCGTCAACGCCGGCAGAATCAGCCCGATGGCGACGACGGAAAGCAGGATCGCCGCAGCGATCGGCCACACTCTGCTCCAATTCACAGCCGGGGAAGGTCGCAGGAAGTTGGACGCCCGTTGCGCCAGCTTGAAACCGCTCCGTTCTTTCGCATCCTCTTCCGCCGACGCCTTTGCAAGCGCCTCGCGCCGTTCTCCGCTCAATCTCGCTTCCGGCAACCGCTCGGCCGCCTCGTTCAGAAGCTGGAGCGTCGCGCGCAGGTCGGCGAGTTTCTCCCGGCACGCGGGGCACTCGGCGACATGCGCTTCAGTCTCCGCCTTCCGCTCGGCGTCGAGCTCATCCAGCGCCAGCAGCGGCAGGAGCGTTTCGCATTTCTCGCAATACATTCGCTTGTCCTCCACTTCAGCGGCGCCGTACGACGCAAGTCATTCAGATCACGCCATTCGCCTTGAGGCGGCGCGCCAGCTCCCGCAGCCCCTCGCTGATCCGGTAGCCGGCGTTGCCGATGGTCAGGCCCGTCACGTCGCTGATCTCGCGCAGCTTCATTCCGTGGATTACCCGAAGAAGCAGGAGCTGCCGCTGCTCTTCCGGCAACCGATGAAGCTCGGCCAGCGCCCGCTCGCATGTCTCGCGATGCATCATCTCCTCCAGGGCGTCCGCCGGCGCCGCGTCCGGCCTGTCGGGCCGCGCCTCGTCCTGGTTCCGCCTGCTCCGCTTCCGGATCGCGTCCGTCGTCAGGTTGTGCGCCACGCGGAAGAGCCACGTCGAGACGTTGCGCACGCTGTCGTCCCCATTGTGCGACACCTGGCGGTGGTAGCGGAGGAACGTCTCCTGAACCAGGTCCTCGGCCTCGTGCTGCGCGCTTTGCCTCAAGAGTTGGCCGACGTAACGCAGGAGCGGCATCTCGTAGTGGGAGATGACCTCGTCCAGCGCGGCGCCGGCATCCGGCCTCCCGCTCGCTCGCGCGTCTCCGACCTTTTGCTGCGCAGGCCCGTTCGCGGTCACATGTGCCCTTTTTCCCTTATAGACGTCGAGGAGGGCGGAAGTTCTGGGAAATAGACGTTTTTGTCTGAGGGACCGAATCGCGCTGATCGTTCAGCGGCCTGCCGGGGCGCGAAAGCGCTCCTAACCAATTGGCTCGGTTGAGGATGGGAAAGCCTGGTTTGTCTCATGCTTTCCTTCGAGGCGGTCCCACCGTTCTCCGCAACAGTTCGCTTGCGCGTAACATGGTACCTGTCCGTTTGACGCATCTCAACGAAAATCGTTCCTGGAAAGTAATGCCTCAGTTACAGGAGGTGTGGCACAGCCGCCCCCGGCTGTGCGGAACGGCTTGCCGGCGTTATCACAGGCGAGGGCGCCTGTGCCACACACGACATCTTGAAAATGAGCCTTCTGTAACTGAGGCATTACCCTGGAAAAACAACATCCCGTGGGCCTCCGGCGCATCATGGCCCCAATTCTGCTTCCTTTCAGATGGGGTGGAACTGAAATTCACTGCGGATCCAGGACGATGACGTCTTTCCTGCGGTCTTCAGGGGTGATCTCCAATCTTGCGAGTTTTCCGTTCTTAACGCTGCCCTCTATTACGGTGCAGGACGGGGCGTGCAACT
>Ga0315281_10014653_pt1 | contig 10558 bp, 2 predicted proteins | sample YL17G07_0_MG_FD_204540 | JGI IMG/M metagenome (GOLD analysis project Ga0315281, IMG submission 204540) | Sediment microbial communities from Yellowstone Lake, YNP, Wyoming, USA - YL17G07_0 | ecosystem: Environmental > Aquatic > Freshwater > Lake > Sediment | place: USA: Wyoming | collected... | reverse complement strand
TCAGGGTGACAGAGAAGAGAGTAGTTAATTTTAAACTGTGCAACATTTTCACAGTTGGGTAAACTTTACACAAATTTTTGGGTAGATTTTTCTCAAAGAGAAAGGAAATTTAAAAATTTGTACGAGCAGTTATAAAAAAGTAAAAGGAAAACAAAACAAGTTTAAATTAACTCTTCTTGTGTTTATCTTTGTAACATTTCCTTAGTTTGGCACGATTTTTGCACATTATAAGTGCAAGGTTGTATTTTTAATTTTAGAGTTGTTCCTTGCTGGATGGCGAAACCTCCACAGTACCTTGAAAAGTAAACGAAAGAGCAAAATGAAAAGAGGGATTACTTCGCCCTTGGCTCGTAATGACAGGAAAGAAGTCATTGCGAGGGCACATTTTTTTTGTGCCCGTGGCAATCTCGTCTTTTAATCTTCTGTAATTCACGGTCTTTTTCAGTGAATTTATTCTTTGGGGAAAGTTTGAAGGGGGTCTTTTTACTCCTTCAATTATAGGAAATTCCTGCTCTGAGGTTTGGAAGGTAAGTGAGTAACTGTTGCTGAGAGCGAGGCAAGCTTAACTCAGCACAGACCACAACACCCTTCCAGATTTCAGGGCAGTTTATTTCAATATAAAAGATTTGCTTCTCTTAGTCTTGCGACCATTGCTCTATGTGTCTTTGCGAGGAGGCAATCCCTCCCCCTTGTCATTCTGAGGAGCTGATTTTGCGACGAAGAATCTCGTCTTTAAAAGCGAGACCCTTCGCAAATACAGCTCAGGGTGACAGATAAAAGGAAGGGTGACAGATGAAAGAAAAATGCTCGCAGTGACTGGAAGGAAGTATCGCTTAAAGCGGAGGTGAAAAACGAACATAAAAACACAGAAAAGAAACAGTAACAAAATTTTTAAAGCTTTAAAAATTAACAAAAATCTAAAATCGCTTATGAAAGGAGGCGAAATTTACTTATGAAAAAGATTCTAAGTATTCTTCTTACAGTAACAATGGTATTTACCTTTGTTGCTTCATTCAGAGCACCAACAGCAAGCGCTGCAGCACCCACTGTTACAAAAGTAGCGGATTACCTTCCCTATGGATGGACAATCTTTACTGCTAATGGAGTGAATGTTCCTGGAACTAACCCAGTAGTCCATGGCAAAACAGAAGCTAAGTATATTTATTACACAATGGGCGACATTATCCAGGGAAATTTTGGAGTTGATAACACTGGCGGTGCTTTGAAACAGGTAGCAATTGTCGGATACGGACCAGATGGTGTGTTTGGTACTGCAGATGATGTTGTTGTATCAGTTGCCCCAGTCGCAAACGATACATACGGCACGTTTGCAATTGCAACCTCTTCAGTTCCTCAGGATGGCGCCTATGCAATAAGGAATTATACAGGCGGTGTATTAGATACTGTATTAGTTTCTAATATCTATATTAGATACAGATTCTCTATCGATCAGCAGTCTCTTACCTATAACTGCTCTGCGCAGGTTATCTCAGGCTGGGTATTCAGGGGCGATGGTAGCGGCGCAGCATACAACTCAAGTATCACTCCTGCAGGTGATCCAACAAAACCATATACTACATATGTTCACGTAATTTATCCTTTAGGTGCAGATGTTTACACTTCAGTTCTTGCAAATGGACAATTTGCTCTTGCTGTTAATGTTAATGAGAAAGGTGTTTACAGGGTATATGTCGAAGATAACTATGGTGATCAGGCAAATCCAGCAGCTGTATTTATTGGTACTGCGCTTGGAGCTGATGCAAAGATTAAGTTTATTGATAGTATACTACCCCTTAATGGTACATGGGATACAGGAGAGGCAGTTATTTACGATGCAGATGCCAGTGGCACTTATACTGCTGGTGATACTGTTATTGTAGGCGCTACTCCTGTTGTCGGTACTGCACTTACAGTCGATGCGAAATTAAAGTTTGTTGATGCAGGTGCCTTCAATGGTACGTGGAATGCAGGCGAAGCAGTTATTTACGATGCAGATGCCAGTGGCACTTATACTGCTGGTGATATTGTTACTGAATTTGGCTTTATTTATGCAGAACTTCCAACCGGAAAACTGAGCATTACTCTCTCAACCTATGTTGATCCTACATATCTGTATAATACTACATTTCAGCAAGAAGTAGTCCTTCATGCAGTTGACCAGGATGGAGATCCAATAGTTATGGACCCAACATTCTCATTCTCCGTTTTGACTGGTTTTGCAAATTACACTGTTTATGAAATTGCTCCAGGGTTTTATAAAGTAGTAGGCCTTAAAGCTCCTTCTGCCGGCCTTGCTTCCTTCCAGGTAACCTCAATGGTCGGTGGAGCAGCATTATATTCTAATGTTGTGAGCATTCCATTCAAGGCATTATCTGACTTTAACCCTGTTGTAAGTGTGGACGTGGATAATGGACCTAATTGGACTGGCGAGGCAGTTTATAAATATACTGTAACAGAATCCACATATGATAAACTTCCTTGCACAGTCGGATACTCACTCGTTATAAAACCAGGAGTATTTAACGTTATACCAGGATATGAGTTAGAAGATGTCTCGGCAACAGTTGACGGCCCTGTTACTGCGATTTACGATTATGATGGCGAAGTACATGATCCGCCTGATCTAAATCCTGGGCTACATCCATTGCCTGTTGCTCAGCCCATCTGGACCAATAGTAAAACTCTTATTCTTCCTGCTGCACTCAATGTCGTAACCCAGGTTGGAGATCCTGATTTCTACAGCTGGAATACACCTTCACCTCAGTTAACAGGCACGGGTATTGTTTATGATGGGTTCTCCGGTGGAGCAGATAATTTCCTTGTGGCACCTCGTTATCTTGTGACTGGACCTGGCACAATTTCAGTTACAATTGACCAGACAAATTGGAAACAGGTTGATCCGACAATACCGTTAGACGAGGACGGCTATTTAGATCCGTACAATGCATGCTGCGATCCAAAAACTGTAACTTTCAAAATCTGCGATGTAAGCGGTTGTGATGTTACAGTTAACGACGTTGAAACACCAGACATGCCGACATCTATAACTGTAGGCACAGCCACAGATATAAAGGTTAACATTGCTTCCAAAGGGCTTAATTGCGGATGTAACACTATTGTTCATTTAATCTCATACAATGGAACAACTGACTTCTTTACCCTTGCAAACGGACAGAAAGTTAAAGAACTCTGGTATAGCATTTCAGGTAAAGTTACACTTCCATTCTATGGAGAGTTTACTCCTGGTTCATCATATGGCGCAATCTCTGATGCGACCGGTGCTGTAACCTTTAAGGGTGTAACCGCAAATTACTGCGATTACATCAAGGTTGAGGTATTCACGCAGGTTGCTCCTTCAGGTTGCTCACAAACAACTGCTTGGGTATTTTCGTATGTTAACCCTTACGCAATTTCTGCTGGCATTGCTTCACAGAAGCTCAGCTATTCTATAGTTGGCCAAACTGGTGAAGAAAATCAATATCTTGTTGCGGGTGTTCCTGATACAGTTATTATCAGCGGATTTGTTCCTCTTGCTTCATTATACTATTTGAGAATGGATGTAAGTGGAGAAGGCGACTATTACAACACTGATGCAGGATATTCTGCACAGGACAATGGTGACGGAACCTACACGGTTCAATTAACCCCTCCACCATCTGCAAAAGGTACTGCTTACCCGAACCAAGTTAAGATTTGGCTGAGGACAGCGAAATCTTCAACTAATAATTGCCGTACACAGGGTTATGTTGTAATCCCTGTTAAAAATCCAGATTTTGAAACTACCATAAGCACTGGTTGTGATGAGACAATTCCAAACGACAACAAGATTACGGAAGGATTTGAAGAAGTACTTACTCTGACTAAATTAGTTGATCCAAGAACAGGTGGAGACCTTGTTCCTCAAAGCTTAAAAGTTTATGCTCTTTCCTCTGCGTCAGAATGTTATTTACCGACCGCCTGGTATGATTATACTTCATGTGCGGGATGTTCTACTACTGCAATAAAGATTGTTGCTCTTGATAATCCAAATGTAGATGCCACTCCAAAGTTAAGACCTTATGTTTATCTAAGCGGTGTCAAAGTAAGACTTTATGGTGCAGAACTTACAGTTGTTCCACCTACAATCCAGGTTGAACCTAATAAGGATATTCCATTTACCACTCTTGGCCTGCCTGAGACAATGCTTACTTTCACTGCAATTGATGCACACGGCAAGCCAATGTGTGGAAAAACTTTTGCTATCTACGATATTAATACAATGAAGATAACCTATGCCTTAGCTGGTTCAGAAACATATGGTTTGGTTGACTTCCATGGTGGATTCCTTGCCGGGATCGGGACGCTCATTGATGATGGGGGTTATGAAGTAATAGTCGGAGGTCTTTTTGGTGGTGAATTCGAGGTTGATCTATATACAATAACCTCTCTCTCAGGATCTGCTTACCAGTATCATACAGGACTTACTGATTCTAATGGTAAAGTTGTGTATCCGTTCAGACCTCCATTTGGTGGAAGGTTTGGAATAAATATTACCCCGGATGTTGCAGACTATGGTGCTGCAAAGCTTCCTCTGGATGCTTTTATGAAGAAGATGCAACTTTCAATTGAGACCGTATATGTCGCACCAGTAGTTGATACTACTAAACCAGTTGTTGACGCAACTGCTCCAGCAGAAGTAACTGCACCAATGGTTACAGTTTCCGGTAAAGTTACTGACAATGTTGGTGTTGTCTCCCTCTGGGTTGGCGCAACAAAGGTTGACTTTGCACCAGACGGAACATTCTCAGCCAAGGTTGAGGTTGCTGAAGGTACAAACACCATTAAAGTTGTTGCATTTGACGCTGCAAGTAACATGGGTGAGAAAGACCTTACAGTTACATATGCAGTTGCTAAGGTTACTGTTGTTAAGATTCAGATTGGTTCTGATATAATGACAGTTAACGGTAAAGCTGTTCAGATTGATGCTCCAGCAGAAATAATGAATGGAAGGACTTTCCTACCATTGAGAGCAATTTCTGAAGCACTCGGCGCAACAGTTGACTGGATCGCCGAAACCCAGGGTATTACAGTAACCCTTGGTGAAAATAGCATCGGACTCCAGGTCGGCAATACCTCAGCAGTGGTTAATGGAACCGTTATGACTCTTGATGCTGCTCCTTATATCAAGAACAGCAGAACGATGGTTCCTTTCCGTGTCATTGCTGAAGGTCTTGGCGCAACTGTCGAGTGGGACCCTGCACTTAGAATTGTTACTGTTACTCTTGCCCAATAGATTCGGAATATAACCTGATGAACAGAGTACAGGTTACAGAGGATTAAACCTTCTGAAAAGAGCAAAGGTTACAGAAGATTAAGTTAATACAAGCCCCTGCATTATGCAGGGGCTTTTTTTATACTCGAAGGGGTGGACAAACCCCCTTCGAACTTTCCCCAAAAGAAAAAGGCGAGACCCTTCACTTCGTTCAGGGTGACAACTTACCTGTCACTGCGAGCGAGTGTTTTTTACGAGCGTGGCAATCCCTCATTACCCTACATATTTTTTACTTGTCACCGCGAGGCAATGCTCTTTTTATTGCCGTGGCGGTCGCCTTTGAACTATGAGATTGCTTCGTCGCTTCATTTCATTTCGCTCCTCGCAATGACTATAAAAAACGGCTTGTAATGAGCCTCTCTCAGTCATTGTGCACTCTCCTGAAACAAGCCTGCACTGGAACGTTGCAGTCCAGGGTTCAGGGTATTTCAGGGTCTAATTATTCTGAGTATCCAAAAAGAGAGATGCTGAAACAAGTGCTTGCCTAGCAAGGAAAAGATTGCAGCATGACATTTTTACTTCTTTGGAATCGCTGGAAAGAGTGTGATAAATTGCAAAGGCAGCAATTACAAAAGAGTAAGAAAAGAATAAATCCACAATTCTTCTCAGTGGATTATTCTGTTTCACCACTTTTTTAGAGGTCTCTGTATACAGTTTTGAATTTTTCGTCTAATTGACTATAATTTGAATTGACTATAATCTATATTTTATACTTTTGGAGGATGAAAAAATGAAGAAGTCTTATTTAAAGAGAAGTCTTTTTGTAGTTTTAATGATTTCTTTTTTGTTTGTATTCTGTTTGCCTTTTGCTTCAAATTTTGTATCTGCTGCTACTGTTACAAATGTACAGGTGAGCGTATATCCCTCTTCACCTTATGTTAACGCGCAGTATACGATTACTTTTCAGCACGATGTACAAGGTTATTCGCAAATTACAATCAGCGGCTTGCAGGCAAGTCAAGCGCCATATAGCCAAAACATTCAAGTTATCACTGTGAATGGATTGGCCGCTACGGCCCAATGTAATTTTAATGGTAGCTTCGTTGCAATTAACATTAGCAATGCCAATATTTTGACTGGTAGCAATACGATTCTTATACCTCAAGTGGCTGGTATTTATAACCCGGCTGCTGGCACATATCAAATCAGCCTTAGCACCGGAGGAACACCGGGGCTTTCTAATTATTATCAAATAGGCACCTCTCAAATATCAAACCTCAATGTTCAGGTAACGCCACCTCTTAAAGGTGCAAGTGCTCAGTACCAACTAACTTTTAAAACAAGTGCTAATGGACCGCTTACTGCTAACACAAATAATATTTATGTTCAATTTCCTTTAGGCACGGGTTTGCCTTACACAATTCCTGGAAGTTATGTGACGGTTAATGGCATTCCGTGCAGTGGCACTTTAAGCGTTGATACGATAAACAGAATTTTGACGATACCTGTTCCTTTGAATATCTACGGAAATAACGATGTTACAGTAATTATTTCAGGTCAAACAGCGGTAATCAATCCTTCAAGTTCTGGCTCTTACACGCTTACTGTTTGGACCACGACCGACTCGACATATACAACTTCTAATGCTTACAATATAAGTTCGTCTTTTGTTTCTTTAGTTACCGTTTCTCCTAATCCTGCTACTGTTGGGACAGTTGCTGATTACACAATACAGTTCACTACAAGCAGCGAGGAAGCATTAACGGCAAATTCAGACACAATATCAGTTAGTTTTCCTTCCGAAATGTATGTTCCAAATACGGGGATTCAGGCTTCATATGTTTCTGTAAATAATCAGAATTGTAGCAGCGTAACTGCATCTGGCAATACGCTTACTATTAAAACCCCCGTAAGCGTTGGAGCAAACAGCAATGTAAAAGTCATAATTTCTAAATCATTAGGAATCAAAAATCCTTCGAAAGCTGGTACCTATAAAATTAATGTAAGCACAAGCAAGGATTTGAGTTCCGTAGAGTCGCAGAGTTTTTCAATTACTGCCACAACCCTTTCAGATGTTTATATTGTTGTTACTCCTCCTATGATTAGCGAAAATGCTTCTTATATGGTTCAATTTAATACAGGCTCAGAAGGCGTACTTGCCTTAAATGATTTTATTAAAGTCGTGTTTCCTACGGGAAGTTATATTCCTCAAAGCGTTCAAAGCTCTTCAGTTTCTGTTAATGGTTCTACTGCAGCCTCTGTTCAGAGCTCTCCTTCTGATTACTCAATTACAGTTATTCTTCCCCAGAATTTCTTCCTTTCGGCGGGGGGAAAAGCACTTGTTTCTATTTCTGCTTCAGCGGGTATTAAAAATCCTTCTACTTCTTCCGATAATTATTATATTAGCGTTTCAACTTCGAAAGAGCAGACGCCTGTAAAATCGACGATATATTCAATCTATGGAGCGCTTACCACTAATTTATCGGTAATTCCTGTTTCGCCTGATGGTAAAAATGGCTACTATATTTCAAAACCGCAAATTACATTAAAACTTAATGATATTCCCGGTATTTCTGCTTCAATTTATTATCATATTGATCAAGGAAGTTATTCTCTTTATAGTGTACCTTTTACTTTAGACGAAGGAACTCATACTGTTTATTATTACTCGAAAACTGCATCCGGACTTAACGAACAAGAAAAATCAGTGCAGTTCAAAGTTGATGTTACACTCCCAACGCTATCTATTAGCTCTCCTAAGGAGGGTGAAACCGTTCATCAGAATCCAGTTCAGGTGAAAGGTGTAACGGAAGTCGATGCTGGTCTAACAGTAAATGGTCAGCAGGTTGTGCCGGATAGTAACGGAAACTTTTCTTATGCTTTTTCGGCAACGGAAGGTGTTAATAGCGTTGAAGCTGTTGCAACAGATATGGTAGGGAATATTAATAAAACAAAGTTGAGTTTTATTTTTTCTTCGAAGGTTGTTATATTGTTGCAGGTCGAAAATACGAAGGCTTATCTTAATAATGAGGAAATGTTGCTTGATGCCACTCCATTTATATATAAGGGAAGAGTAATGGTTCCGTTGAGATTTCTGTCTGATTCACTCCATGCAGTAATTGAATGGGATCAGATTTTTAAAATAGCTACCGTGACTCTGGGTAATTCAAAAATAAGAGTGCAGGTAGGAAATAATACAGCCGATGTGGGAGGAAAAGCAGTTGCCTTAGATGTTCCCCCTGTTATTGTTAAGGACAGGGTTTTTGTTCCAATACGTTTTATAAGTGAAAATTTCGGAGCATTGGTTGAGTGGGATGATAAAATGCAAATTGTAAAAATTACATATCCCAAACCTTAGAAAGGAGAATAAAACATGAAAAACAAATTTGTTAGTTTAGTCATTATTTTGTCGATTTTATTATCTATTATTTCCATGAATATAGCAAATGTAAAGGCTACGATTTCTACTCCCTATGTTGAGGTAACCCCTAATGTGGTAAACCAGAATGCTGACTATAAGATTGTTTTTACTATAAATCAAAGTTTGCCATACCTCGGTAAAATTACAGTTATTTTTCCTATAGGTACGGGCATTCCTTGTAGTTCATGTAATCCCTACATTCCCGCATCTTCTTTGTCAGTTAATGGAGTAGGATGTACTCAAAATGCTATTGGAAATACAACTTCAAGAACAGTGGACATATATACTCCAATTTCCCTTACTGCAGGTAGTCAGGTCACAGTGTTTATTTCAAGGACTGCAAGAATAACTACACCGCCTGCGGAAGGTACTTATACATTGCAGGTTTCTACTGCAAGCGAGACAGGCTTGGTTACATCGCAACCCTTTAAAATTGGTAAAAGTAAGTTAACTTCTCCCACAGTAATATTGAGTAATAATATTACATCTCGTAATTCTGCATATACGCTTACTTTTAATGCAGGTTCTGTTTATAACCTTTACGAGGGAGTTGATTCAATTACCGTTATCTTCCCTAAAGGAACTTATGTCCCTCCCCTAATAAAGGGTAACAGTATAATTGTTAACAATGTATCTGTGACTAAGGACTCTATAATTAGTGAGGAGAATTCTATTACTGTGCCGCTTCCGTTAAATGTCTCCGCCGGTGCAAGTATAACTTTGCGGTTTACTTTGGATGCCGGGATCAAAAATCCATCTGAGTCTGGTATAAAAACTCTTTTTGTGAGTTCAAGTAAAGACCCAACTAAGGTAGAGTCTGCACCTTATGAGATTCTTGATATTTCAAGCTCCGCTACAAAAATAATAATAAATCCTCCTTCTCCAGAGGGGAATAATGGCTGGTATACCACTTTGCCAATTATAGCTTTTATTCCTCGGCTTCCATCTGACAATGGAGCTATTGTTTACTATAAAATTGACCAAGGCGATTTCCTTGTTTTTTCAACGCCATTTACGATCCCGGAGGGAATACATACTATCAGTTACTACACGGTGAATACAAATAATGAGATCGAGGCAATACAGAAAAAGGAAATTAAAGTAGATACTACTGCTCCTACATTAGAGATAGCCGAGCCTCAAGAGAATGCAAAAATTGTAAGCAAGAATTGCACTATTAAAGGAACAATCAGTGATATTTCCAAAACTAAACTTTTAGTTAATGGTGAAGAAGTAAATGTCTCCAGTTCATCTTTTGAAATTACAGAGAATCTTAAGGAAGGGTTGAATACTTTTACTTTTATTTGTATAGATGAGGCTGGAAACCAAACTTCTAGGAATTTGAACATTACTGTAAGCACTAAGATACCGAAAATTTTTATTTCGTCACCTATGGATTTAAGTGAGATTCGAGAAAATTATGTAAACATAAGTGGGACAGTTGATATTCCAAGTACCTTAACGGTAAATGGAGAGACGATTCCCGTTAATGATGATGGTAGTTTCGTTTATACTCTTCTCCTCGACAATGTTGAAAAGGGGTTCTTTTTAATAAAGATAGTTGCTACATCTTCTGAAAGTGGACTTTCAGCTACCAAAAACATAACAGTAGTATATAACCCAAAGCCCAAGGAAATATTAGTTAAATTGACAATTGGCTCTGTCAGTGCGCTTATAAATGAAAATGTTACCACCCTTGATGCCCCACCTTTTGTTGACTCAAAAACAAATAGAACGCTTGTACCTTTAAGGTTTATCGCAGAGGCATTTGGAGCAGAAGTAAAATGGGAAGCCGAGTTTAAAACAGTGACTATAACTCTTAATAACAGAGAAATTAAATTACAAATTGGAAACAATACTGCATATGTAGATAACGAGCAAAAAAC
>Ga0315281_10014652_pt1 | contig 10558 bp, 12 predicted proteins | sample YL17G07_0_MG_FD_204540 | JGI IMG/M metagenome (GOLD analysis project Ga0315281, IMG submission 204540) | Sediment microbial communities from Yellowstone Lake, YNP, Wyoming, USA - YL17G07_0 | ecosystem: Environmental > Aquatic > Freshwater > Lake > Sediment | place: USA: Wyoming | collected... | reverse complement strand
ATAGCACGGTCAGGATACTACGTCCTGAGAATACTTCCAAGCCTCCTTTGGCTTCCAATCAGTATCAGAAACAACATACGCCACATGACTAGTGTCTTCGAGGAACAACTCATCCAAAGCGGCCTCGACCACGACGTATCCCGTCAACTTGCCAAAGCCTACCACGACGCAAACAAGCAACTCGTCAGCCAGATAACTTCCCCGAGATCTTGGACTCGTTGAAGCAGCGAAGAATTCGGTGACAAGCCAGGCCAAATGCGGCTTGAAATATCCTCCTGTTTCTTGGTACACCCTCTTGCAGGTTGCTGATCGCTGATCCAGAATCAGGCTGCATCGGAACTCTAGTCTCTGCCCGGAAGCAAGGAATACTGACATCGAACGTTTCGGAAATGTTATCAGTCTCTATGACTGCTCACACTTGCTTGGATGCCGGGGTTGCCTAGAAACGCGTGGGGAACGTGTTGGGCATCCAGGTAAGGCGTCGGCTTGCTAAGCCGATGGTCTTCGGGCCTCGTGGGTTCAAATCCCACCCCCGGCGCTTCCTGAATCTCTGATTCAGAGGAGCCGGCTTGCTGTAGCCTTCACTTCTTGTCTTTGCGCTTCGCTGTGGTTCTTGACTCGTATTCTTCAGCACGTGCCTCGATGAATTCTTTGACTTTCTCTTCGCTGTATTTCTTGGCTTCCTGCTGCTTCTGTAGTTGTTCCTTGATCTTCCGTAACAGGTCTTCCATCGTGTATGGTTTCACGATGTATCCGTCGGCGCCTCGGTTTACGGCTTCTATGGCGTTCTCCTGTGAAGGGTAGCCTGTTATGATGATCTTAACCGTCTTTGGAACCGCTTCTCTCATCGCCGTTAACAGTTCTATGCCGTCCATGTCTGGTAGGCGGAGGTCAACTAACGCGAGGTTGTAGAGTTTCGCTTTGGATTTCTTGATGGCTTCCTTACCGGTCTCGGCAACGTCGACCTCGTATCCGTTCGCCTTCAACACAGCCTCATGCGACCTGCGTACGGTCGCGTCATCGTCTATGATGAGAATCCTCGCCTGTTCCAGTTCTTTCATTTCTTCTTCACCTCTTCTAGGTTGGTTCTCATTGGAAGCGTCACGGTGAAGGTTGATCCCTTTCCAAGCTTAGTCTCGACGCTGATCGAGCCTCCATGTGCTTCGACAAGACGTTTAGCGATAGCCAGGCCAAAGCCCATCCCCTTCGCCTTGGTCGTGAATAGTGGGCTCCAAATCTTTGCCAAGGTTTCTGTTGTCATTCCTTCTCCTGTGTCTTTGAAGGTTATGTGAACGTTGTCGCCGGATCGGGTGCTTGCGATCGTGAGTGTGCCTCCCTTGGGCATGGCGTCGACGGCGTTAAGTGTGAGGTTCAGGAAGACTCGTCTCATCTTCTCCAAGTCCAGCGCTATCGTTGGTTCGTTCTTGGTCGAGTTGGCCACGCGTATTCCTTTTGGAATCTTCACTTTTTCCAGGGCGTCTTTTGTGATTGATTTCACGTTGGTCTCGGAGAGTTCGAGGTGCAACTCCCTCGAATATTCCAAGAGGTCGCTTATGATCTTGTCAGAACGTCCTATGCCTTCCTCGATCAGCTGAAGCATCTCTCTCCCTTCCTTGCTCAACTTTGACTCCTCCTCGGTTTTGAGATTGTATACGGCGCCCGCCATGCCCTGCAGCGGATTGCGGAGGTCGTGACCCACCATCGCCGCCGTTTCCCCGATTGCGGCAAACCGTTGAGACTTGAGAAGGCCTTCCTGCATCTTCTTGCGTTCGGTGATGTCTCTGATGACGCACCAGATCGTGTCGCGTTTTCCTTCCGTGCCTTCAACTACGGACCCGCTTACCTCAACCGGAACCTTCGAACCATCCTTCCTGATGTACTCCTTCTCTACGTACCCGCTGAATCCTCTCTCCAACATCTGGTCTCTGACGATGCCTTCTTCCAGTTTCAAGTAGTGTTTCGGAGTGATGTCCTGCCACTTCATCTTCCGAAGCTCTTCCAGCGAGTATCCGACCATATTCTCGAAGGCTCTGTTACATTCGTAGATTCTGCCGGAAACATCGTTGGCTAGGATTCCATCCCTTATGGAATCATATAATCCTCGAAACTTCGCCTCCGATTCACTGAGCTTGCTCGTCCTCTCCTCGACCAACTCCTCCAGATGGTACGAGTAACGTCTGAGATCCTCTTGCATCCGTTTGCGCTCGGTGATGTCGGTGATGAACGCGAAGTAGTATTGGAGGTTGCCTTCGGAATCATACTTCGGGTGAACAACGAGTTCGATAGGGACTCTCGAACCATCCTTCCTGACGTATTCCTTCTCATAGTGTACGGCCTTCTTCGTGCGAACAAGCTCTTCCAGTTTGGCAGATTCACGCTCCCGCCACTCCGGAGGCGTCAAGGTGCTGTTCCAGTCAATCGTCTTCAACTCTTCTTCAGTGTAGCCTGTCAATTCGGAGAAAGCGGGATTGCAGTTGCCAAGACGCCCGTCAGGATATCCTATGCCGACGGGCAGCGAAGCATTTCGAACAAGGTCACCTAGGAGCTGCTCACGTTCGAGGCTGTCCCGCAGCGCTTCTTCCATCCGTTTCCGTTCAGTGATGTCTCTGGCAGTCCCGAGAATTCCGATGATGATGCCTGAGCTTTCGCGCAGAGGCACTTTGATGGTGTGGAATATTCTTGGTACTCCTTGGTAAGGAACGATTTCATCATCTTCGACGATCTCACCTTTTAGTACTCGAGAATCGTTGTCTCTGAGGTGTATGGCTGCTTCCTCTCCGAAGATGTCTTCGTCCTTTAGTCTGATCAGTCTTGAGGCTGGAAGCGTGGCTAGTTTCTCCATAGCGGGGTTGACTTGCACATATCGCAGAGCAGTGTCTTTGATGAATATGCAATCTGGGGTGGTTGCGAATATGCTGCGGAATCGTTCCTCGCTTCTGCGCAGCGTCTCCTCCATCTGCTTGCGTTCGGTGATGTCGCGTCCCACTGATTGAAACTCGATCAGCCGGCGTTGCTCATCAAATATGGCTCGGTCTATCCATTCTTGCCACCGAATCTCGCCACTTGGCAATAGAACACGTTGCTCATACGTCACCGCCGGGCTCTCGGGGCTAATCGAAGCCAGCTGTCTTTTTACGTTCTCACGGTCTCCCGGTGGGAGAGGCATGAATTCTTGTCCGATCAGCTCTTCAGGTTTCTTGTCAAAGTATCGACAGTATGCTTCATTGACGAACGTGAGAGTTCCGTTAGCCAAGAAACGACAGATCAACTCCGTCTGACCATTCACAACAGCACGATACCGTGCTTCAGAGGCTGCCAGCGCGTCCTCCGCTCTCTTGCGTTCGGTGATGTCTACGAATGCTGCTTGCACGGCTGGCTGTCCTTGGTACTCGATTCTGCTTCCTAGGATCTCCATCCAGCGTACTTCACCATCTTTGCGAATTACACGTATCTCGTAGCTTGGGGGCACAGGTTTCCCTTGCAGGCGGTCCCTGAAACGACCGAAGAACATCGCCCGGTCCTCAGGGTGCACTAGCCCTTCCACTTCTTCGGGCGAGAGAGATGCCAACTCATCAGGAGTATATCCTAGCATCTTGCCCATAGCGGCGTTGGCAAAGGCTACGCGAGGAGGTGGACCTTGACCTATGATGATTCCTTGCAGTGACTGCTCGATCAGTGTACGATACTTCGCCTCGTTCTCTCGGAGGTTCCTCTGCAACCTTAGTGATCTGACGCCGAGAGCGATGTCCTCAGCTACTGTGCTTAGAAACTGGACTTCTTGGTCTCCGAATGCATCCTTTCTTTCAGAGTACACGTTGAGGCTGCCGATCACTTCTCCCTCGTGAATCAGTGGCAGAGCAACGCTGGACGCGTAGCCTCTCTTCAGCGCCTCCTTTCTCCAAGGATCATACCTAGGGTCGGTTGCGATGCCTCTCATCACGAAAGGCTGGCCGGTCTTGATAGCCATGCCAGTGGGTCCTTTCCCGTACTCGGAATCGTCCCAAGCGACCTTGATGGAGGAGAGATAACCGTCTTCGAATCCTGCAGAAGCGACAGGTTTGATGTCGAAGGTTCCTTTCTCCGCGAGCCCCACCCAGACGAACCTAACATAATCTACCCGCTTGAGGGAATCACATACCTGCTGATAGAAATCAGACTCGCTCTTAGCTCTCAACTGGGCTCGGTGTATGTCATTCGCTGCCATTAGCGGACCGTACATTTCTCCTCTCGTTTTGTTCCCCTGCGACTCCTGAGGAGTCACTTCGGAACGAATCGAGTCGTCTTCCATTTCTTCAGTGACCTCCCGCAGATGCTTTCGCATGATTCACATAATCGACTACCGTCCACCCGTCATGTTTTTCGAAGCTCAATCCAAGACGGCGATAGAGGTTCCTCACGATCAACTTCTCCATCACCTTGCCGCCTGCACCAAGCAACTCCTGCAGCGCTCGGTGGAAAGTCTCAAGCTTCTCAGGAATCTCTTCACGTTTCACTTGGTAGCTCCGCTCGATACGCTCGTAAATAGCCGTCCTTACAATCTCGCCGGGAACCAGTAGCGCCTCGTCTACAGCCTGAAGGAGAGTCTCCTCTAGTTCAACAGAAGACGCCAATCCATAAGCCGGCTCAAATCTAGCATGGGCGAAAGTCCAGTTTAAACATCCCGTATTAGGCACGATTAGCCGTGTTGGTTGAGCATTAGAACCCTGAGATTCGTCTTCTCAAACCTGAGGGCTTCACTTTTATTGCGCTTTGACCATCCTTTAAGTCATGGAACCAAAGCAGCTAGTCGATACGATATTCTCAGTTGACAAGAACATACGATACGTCGGCGTAGTCGGTCCCGGACCAGACTACGAGATCAAGGAATCACGTATGAGAGAAGGCGTCAAGTCAATCACACCAGACGAGAAAGACCGAGAGTTCATCCAATTCCTCCCGGAGATCATACTCGGAATCGCCGACAAACTTAGAGACGACCTGGGCAAGATCAGATACTCGCTGCTATGCTTTGAGAAGCTCACTCTGATGCTGTTCAAGACGCCGGAGTATGTGCTCGTCATGAGCCTGGAAGCGGGAACTTTCGCCAAACCAATCTACGAACGACTCAACAGCTTACTAGACTTGAAGCAGTAAGTACACGCATGCCGTACAGCCGTCGGGTGCCACATCGTCGCATTCTTGCGTATCTGTCAGTAGCTGCTTACAACGCCGCCCAGCGGACCAGTGATGATTACAGACCTATGCGCCTTTATGAGGTCTAGGTAGAGTCCCCCTTTCTCGGCTAGATCGTTCGCATCGTAGGCGCAGATTACAGTCAAAGGCAGCTCAAGCACTCTATGCAATGCGTTCTCATACTCGATGAGTTCCTTAACCATCTTCTTCTCGAAGAAGCAAGCCATCTCCCCGGTGACTCTGAGACCCTTGAACCCTTTCGCTACAGCCTCGTCCAAGAGTGTCTTCCAGAGTTTCATGGTCTCTTGTATGCTGAACCTGCCCCCCTTGAAGTAGAAGTCCTTGTAGGAGAGAACACGCAAGGCTCCTGATTTCTGAAACCTGTCCACATCAACTCCAAACGAGCGCATGCTGTCTATGATCTCGTCAGGGGATTCCTGTGTGGCAACGTATGCAGCAGCCTCACCCTGATCCAGCCCAGCCTTCAAATAAGTGAAGAGCACCTCGCGCTTGTCCTCAGGCTTCGAATAGAACATTATGACATGATCGGTAGGTTTCATCTCCCTTACGAAATCTGCTATCTCCTGGTTCTTCATCCATCAGCGACCTCAGAAACAATTTTGGAGCTTAGCGTAATGGCACGCCAACTATTGAGAGCACTGACCATGCAAAAAACATTCTGGCTGACTTCCACGTTTTGCACGAATCACACCCAGCTGCTGACGTTCAAGTGGCGCTAGTCCGAGACTTGTCCTGGCGATTTGTGGGATCATCCTAATCTTGGGGAGACGCATCATGACTGCGAGTGCGTGGTCTGTTGGGCGAGCGTGAGGGAAGTGGGGACATGCAAGGGGAGAACCAGCGAGATCGTGGGTTCAAATCCCACCCCCGGCGCATAATGTTTCATGCTTTCTGAGCTGATCTTCGGCTGCGTTTGAGCTGGGGTTGCGCTTTCTTGCTGCTTGTTTCTTGCTCTGTTTTTCAATTTGTTCGAGCGTTTAAGACTGGCAACTTCCAGTAGCACCGTGCGGGTGTGCATTGGCGTGGTGGCTCCACGACGACGGTTTGTAGCTAGGCCACGGCGCGGCCCGACGAATCTCCAGCAACGTCGCTAGACAAGATCGCAACCATACAGCCCAATACGCCTAGAAACACCCAATCCATTCATGGACAGGCACAATTGCCTGACCCATTCTCTCTTCGAACAAGGGAAAGAGGTCTGGTGCCAAGACGTGTAGTGCTTTAGCGGCTGACACGGAACTGAATGTTTCCGGGCTCCTTTTCTTTGGCGGCCTTCTCAGGTTCCGTCATTCTGAGCTGTTCTTTTTCTACTTCTGTTCATAGCTCTCGTTGTCTCACTACTGCTATTGTTACTGCTTCCAATCATGGTGATGTTACTCCTCGTAATCATCACCATCATCCTCATCTCCGTCATCCTCTTGATGATCTTCATTACTCCGATTCCATCGATTTCTGCGATTCCGGTCCTGCCTGCTTTTCCGGCAACGATCTCCATCGTGCCCAATGCGACGATTGTCGCGTTTGCCTGTGTCTTGATTGGAGTTTTTGTGCCCGATCGGCGATTGAGGTTTTTATATAGTGACCATACTATAATATTATAGTATCCGAGCTATACAAGGTGCCCGCCCATGGACGAGACAACATTCAGGATATTGGATACCCTGTCGAGGCAGCTAGGGAATCCTCTCTCCATATATCAGCTGACTTCGAGGATTAAAGAATCTCACGGCAGAGCCTACTATGCGAACATCTACCAGAAGCTGCACGCGCTAGCCAAGGAAGACATAATCACCCTCAGGAAAGTGGGCAGGTCTTCGATTGCTGGCCTCAACTTCGCAAACTACCTCCTCATAGATTTGCTCACCGAGATGGAGCTCAGGAAGAAGCGGGAGTTCCTGTCGAAAGCGAAGGCGATGCAGATTCTCCTAATGGATTTGGAGGAAAGATGCAGGAAGTCCGATCCGGTGGTATCAACGTCTCTCATAAATCCGGAAAGGAACTTCAGGCTCAACAGGGCCGAGCTGCTGATTCTCATGCGCAACTCCAAAGATGCGGGCACACTGGACGAACTCGTATCGATTTACGCAACGATGCGGAAGCTCCAGAGTGCTCACAACATTCGGCTTGACTTCATCGCGCTGACGACTAGCGACTTCACCCGGCAGTTGGGATCCGAGGAAACCAATCCCATCCGGGAGATGGTGTCAAACGAGATCGGTTTCTACTCCCCCCAAGCATTCTGGGCCGAGATGGCTGAGGCTGCGCGGAAGCTGAGAACGATAAGGCTCGAAGAGCATGAAACGAATCCTGCAAAGATAGCTGAGAGGGACATCGTATACAATCTCGCGAGGTTCGGCTACAAGGAAATCGGGCCTCAGATTTCGGAGGGAAGGAAGATCTGCATCGAGTACGTAGCCACATCGCTCCTGATGCAGAACGACGCAAGACGCATCGAGGCGATTCCCGTAATGCTGGCAAAGAAGGAGGCGAACTACAGGTTGTTCATCTTTCTTTCGCAGAAGTATGGCGTGTCAGGCAGGCTGCTGGGGTTGCTGAAAGCCTTGAACGGCATCAAGCCCACCAAAGAGACAAGTGATGCAATCGCACTGCTGCAAGCCTTGAGGACAAAGGAAACGAAGGCAGACCAGAAGAGCATCGAGGAAAAGATGAGGTTGTACAATGCTATTCGATAAGAGCACGCTGCTCGGATTTCTTGAGGAAGTGGACAAGGAACTGAAGAGAAGCATTACGCTCGTGGCAGCCGGCGGGACTGCGATGACTCTGCTTGGTGTGAAACCGTCCACAATCGACATCGACTTCACCATTCCAGACAAAGACTACGACGAGTTCGAGAGCGCGCTCAACATCATCCCACACGGGTTCAGAGTGGACCGCTGGAAGGACGGAATGGTTTTCAGCCAAGTGCTGCCCGAGGACTACATGGAGAAAGCCATAGCAATCAAGACGCATCTGAAGAATATCACTCTCAAAGCTCTGAATCCAGTGGATATAGTCGTCACCAAAATCGGGAGACTCGACGAGAGGGACATTCAAGACATCGAAGCCTGCATCAAGGAATTCAAGCTGACGAGACGCCAAGTATCCGAAAGGGCCTCACAGGTGCATTACATCGGCAACGAAGAGAACTACAAGGTCAACCTGAGGCATGTACTGGAGAGGCTCTTTCACAAATAAGCCAGTCCGCTTCTTCCTTCACGATGTCCTTCAATCTGGCAACTTCATGATATCTTCATTTGCCGGCAGGGTTGAAACATGCTCCCATCGCTGAGTTATCCACTGCTTCACTCATTGGCAGTACCTGGTCATGGATTTCTTCTGCACGAGGTCCTGTATCTCAAATAGGCGTCTGCCGGTCTATGTGCAGCTAGAGTCATCGATTCACCTCACCTACCGGAGCTCGAGGAATATTCCCACATCGCTGAGAAAGGAATCGAAGACGAGGAGTCAGAAGGATTGACTGATCACGAGCTTCAGCCGAATGATCTACAGATTCACTCTAACATGAGAAACGTCAGAAAGCTGGTCTTGAGCTGGACTGCGGCTCGTACTGAGCTTGGTTTCAGGTATCGTCTAGCTCAGATTCGGCTTACTTGACAGTTTTAAACGCGGGTTTGTACCTAACCCCCGGCGCTTGAACCTTCAGTATAGCGCTTTGTGCCAACTCAATCCCAAACCACCGATCCAGTTGATACTAAGCCCAATCATTGAACCTTCCCGGCTCTCTCTCAGCCAAGAATCTGCTCAACAATAGCCCGCTTGACAGTTTTGAACGTGGGGTTGTACCTAACCCCCGGCGCTTGACCAGCGATTCCGAATCTTTGGAAGGCCACGTTGCTAGCGATGTACCGTTCAAGAAGAATTGTCCCGATCGCTTGATTCCTGTTCTGTGCGTGATGCTTGGAGCGCTTTGCGGAATGAAAGGTCAGTTTCACAGTACGCCTTGGTTCCAGCCAAGATGAGCCCGCTGAGCACTTGGTTCCGGCTTGCGGCGGTCTTGCGTGCATAGACATCGACCATCATGGCGAGTCCTTCGGGTAGGCGTAGGTCCATGACTACACTACTAGCACACTCGGCCTTGAAGGGCCGAAGCATGTCGCGAGCGAGCGCACCGTATTTCAGTCTCCTCGTGAGATGCTCCGTGTCTTGGAACGCTTCTAGTAGGCCAAGCACTATCACCACGCGCAGAAGATCGGCCACTTCCCACCCCTCTATGCTCGCAAGTCGCTTGATCGGATAGGCCTGAAGCTTGTCGAGATACAGCGAGAGGCGCCTGTAGCCCACGCGAGACCAGCCCGGTTTCTATGCTCTAGCGCATAGGAACCGACCCCCCTTGGGGGGGTTAGGCATGGCGCGCTGACCAGAGGCGAGCGAACCTAACAGCCGGGGTTGGACTCAAGCCCGCCAGACCGCTCCAATCCCGCCGGGACGTGCACCGGCGCTCCTGATCGCGGTTCCTACGTAAGCCCCGGCGCTTCTTGACAGGCGACTGGCGGGGTCGAGGCTAGACCCATCTGGTTTCTAGTTCTTTCATCTTCAAGAAGTGCTCATCGTTTGTGATGCAGAAAGCCTTGAGATGCATTGCTGTAGCTGCGATGACTGCGTCTGCCATCGGCACATGATGCTTCTTCCACACTAGAGCCGCCTTCTTCGCCAGTTCCCAGTCAACATTCACGATGGTGAAATCCTGTCTCAGAAGATCTGCTCGGAGGTCGGCGGTTTGCTTGCCCTCCGTCTCCAATGATAGCTTGTAGGTCTCGTAGACCGTGAGACTGGATATGTACCTTGAGAGTGTACTGGCTAGTTCGTCTCGAATTCCGGCAGCTTGATGCTGGTCTTTGGGATAGTATATGGCGGCGATGAATCGCGTGTCGTAAACGACGCGTTTCCTACCGGTCATCTTCCTCTCTCATCTTGTCCAACGCGTCGAAGATCTCCCTTTGGGGTCGCTTTCCTGTCCCTATGAGATCGGTTGTCGATCTTGCTTTCTTCAGCAGAAGCCCGCGCCCCGTGTCCTCGATCTCCAGCACTGATCCTTCCTCGATTCCGTACTTTCTGCGGAACTCCACTGGTACCGTCGTCTGCCCCCTCCTAGTCACGGTGACCCTTACGGCTGGCATAGGATTCTCCAAGATCCTACCACCCAAGATCCTATTAGGCATATCGCGTAACCTGGAGCAACGTAAAGGGACGAGTTCACTAAGAACCTATCCGAAAAGTTTGGTTGCATGGTAGGTGATCCATGCGCAGGCTAGGTGTAGCATGGCGAGGTAGTTGTCCGCTTTCTTCTCCCATCGGATTAATAGTCGCCTGAACCTGTTCAGCCAGGAATGCGTTCGCTCCACAA
>Ga0315281_10014651_pt1 | contig 10559 bp, 11 predicted proteins | sample YL17G07_0_MG_FD_204540 | JGI IMG/M metagenome (GOLD analysis project Ga0315281, IMG submission 204540) | Sediment microbial communities from Yellowstone Lake, YNP, Wyoming, USA - YL17G07_0 | ecosystem: Environmental > Aquatic > Freshwater > Lake > Sediment | place: USA: Wyoming | collected... | reverse complement strand
GCCGACGCCCAGTAGAGTTTGTTGTAGGCCGCCTTGAACCAGTGCATGGCACGGGTCGGCGCCTTGGGGTCGGGTGGATTCTGATAATTGAACATGGCGTAGGTGGCGCGGTCGAGGCCGGCTTCGATGAAGCAGAAAACCTTGCCGTCGTATTCGCGCACCGGCGTGTTCATTCCCATCTTAATCATCGCCGCGATATTCTCACCCAGGGTTTCAGCCTCGAAGTGCGCGGTAGAGCCCGCTTTGCTGATCGGGATGTTGGTGGTATCGCCAATCACGTAGACGTTGGTGCGTCCTTCCATATTGAGCTTGGTCTTGTTGGTCGGAATCCAGCCGTTCTGGCCCAGGCCGTTCTTCTCGATGACTTCCATGCCGCGGTGCGCGGGAATCGCGATCAGCAGGTCGTAGTTGACCTCCGAGCCCTCCTCGCTGCGCAGGATGCGTTTCCCGCCGTCGACCTCCTTGATGTTGAAAAAGGTCTCGGAGGTGATGCCGAGCCGGCCGAACTCGGGGGCGGCCCATTTGGCGACGTTTTCCAGGCTGTGCACCCGGTTTATCGGATAGGTGTAGTGCAGCTGCACCTTGTCGCCCAGGCCGCGCTCCTTGAAGTAGTCGTGCAGCATGAACGTGATCTCCAGCGGGGCCATCGGACACTTGTGCGGCACGCCGACCGTGATCACCACTTTGCCTCCTTTGAACTCCTGCAGCCGGCGCATCATCTTCAGCGCCGTCTCCTCGGTGTAGAAGAACTCCGCGTTCTCCGCCAGCCCTTTTACCTCTTCGGCGACCATGCGCGAACCGGTGGCGATCACCAACACGTCGTAGTCATAGGTCTTGCCGCTCTTTGCAGTGACGCGATTGCTATCGAGCTGGAACGTCTCGACCGGATCGACGTGGAACTCGATTCCCGGCTCGAGCAGGCTGGCCTGGTCGCGGTACAACGCATCTGGCGTCGTGCGCCCGATCGCGAGGTAAAGCAGGCCGGGTTGATACAGATGCCGATCCGACGCTGAAAGCATCGTTATCCGCGCTTTCCCCGATCGCAGCTCAGTGCTCAACCGCCGCGCCAGATTGTTCGCCAGGATGGTTCCACCCATGCCACCGCCGATAATAAGTATTTTCATACGCCCCTCCTCAGGTTGTCATCAAATGCAATCAATCCTACTTGGTCTTCCTCACCGTTATATGCCAGACGCCCGCTTCTTCGCGCGTCGACACGTACTCGTGGCCTACTTTGCGCACCCACTCGGGAATGTCCTTCGCCGAGCCCTTGTCATTGGACAATACCTCGAGTTCATCGCCGATCTGTGACATTTTCAGCACGGCGATCAGCTCCATCAGCGGGCCGGGGCAGAAGCTGCCGCGCCCGTCGATGATCTTCTTTTCTCCCATGTCGCGCCTCCTCGGTTCGTCTAAAAGGTCCAGATCTGGGCGCCACGGGCTGCATCAAGGAAGCTCGTGAGCCCGGTCGGCTCGCCCAGATATGATTCCAGCGTATCGGTCTCGATGCCAGCAATGTCCAGCGCCATGGAGCAGGGTAGGATCTTTGCATCGCCCAGTTCCACCGCCTGCCTGAACAAGGTTTTGAAATCCGGCGCCTTCTTCGTCACCAGGAGATTGCCAAAGTCGCCCTCGTTCGACGGGGCGACAGAAGCGCCCTTGACGAAGTAAGGCACCGCATTCATGGACAGGAATATGGTGACTTCGATACCGCTGACAGCAGCGACCGACGCGACCATCGCTGCCATTTGCAGACGTTCGCGCGTTCCGGACACCACTACAACGCAGATCCTTTCTACCGCCATGGCACCTCCTCCCTATGAAAGCGAATCTACGTCTATACACTAACCCGGACACCAGCGACGGGGCTACGGCGTCCTTCCATGCACCTTAGTCGCGAGCCCTCGCAGTCTCTCAATTCTTGAAGGCTGAGCGCGCCTGACCACGTATTTCGCCCAAAGGCGCCTTCACCCCCATCTCCTGCATCGCTTTCTTCAGCGGCCCGTCGTTGATGGCGGTCTTCGGCATATCCGGAGACTCGATCACCTTGATCTGGTGAAGAAACTTATAGCCCTGGTTCATGAGGTTAAGCACGTTGTCGTCGAACGTCAATTGGCCGATGTAATTGACCGCGTCGCCGCCGAGGTTGGCGGGAATTGTTTCGTATAGCGCCGACCACACGGTCTGCTCGTCGTAGCCGGTCAGTTCCTTCGCGATAATCTTCGTCGATTCACGCGGATTGTCGATCAGAAACTGGATCGCCTCGATCTCGGCCTTCATCCAGCCTACCGCCGCCTCGGGATTTTTTTCGATGAAATCCTGGCGCATCGAAGTAAAGTTGGCGTCGGACTCGTTCCACGGCCCGCTGGTCGCTGCAAATTTGGCGTAACCCCTCTCCACCATGCGGCGCGCATGGGGCTCCCACATGGCAGCCGCCGCAAGTTTCCCGGCCTCGAAATTGCTTGCGATAACCTCGATCGGCATGATCAGGATTTCAGAGGGTTTGAACGCCCCCTTCGCAATGAGTGATTCTGTGGACCGGTTGGCGCATGTTCCCTTGTGGTAAGCGAACGGTTTGCCAGTCATCCATTTCATCGCCTCGTTGTAGTCTTTGAAGTCGGCAGCGTCCTTCCTCACCAGGAGCTTCGGGCAGTTCATGCCTTTGCTGAACATTGTCACCGAGACCAAGCGCAGATCGGCGATCGCTCCCTTGGTCGTGAGCACCAACGATGGCATGTCGCCCATAGTGCCGATCTGCATCTTGTTCGCAAGCATGGCATTGATCATGGGCGGGCCCGTCAGATGGGGTTCGAACTTGACCGTGCTTCCCGGTGGCAGGTATTTCTTCCACAGTTCCTTGGACTTGAGGATGACCCCGTACCAGGCGCCGGTCCAATAGGGGTGATAGCCGTAGGTAATGTGCACCGGCTCTGCCGCTACGGCCGGCGGCCTGACCAGCATGCCGGTCAACAGCGCGGCGCCGAGAACAACAGCGCTAAGGGCTGATTTTCCGAACTTTCCTGTGCTCAAGCTTTCCATGTTTCCTCCTTCTGGGTCTGACAACAAAAAATGTCCAACCAACCATCATCCAGCCGCCCCGGCGGGGGACTATCCTAATGCGCCAGCATTTCGGCCGCCTGATCCTTGTACAGCAGTTCCATTATTTCCTCTTTGATTTCGAGATAGCGCTCGCTGGTCAACACCTCCCAAGTTCTCGGGTGCGGCAAGTCGACCTCGATGGCCTTGACGACCCGGCTCGGCGACCCGCCCATGATCAGCAGCCGGTCGGCAAGAAATATTGCCTCCTCCAGTTCCGCAGTGATGAATAAGGTGGTAAGGCGGGATTCCTCGAAAAGGTTAACGTAGTATTCCTGCATCAGTTCGCGCGTCATGACGTCCAAGCCGCGAAACGGTTCATCCAGGATCATGACTTTGGGGCTGTTGATCAGGGCCTGGGCCAGTTCGGCCCTGCGTTTCATCCCCCCGGAAAGCTGCCCGGGATACTTGTCGCGGAATTCGATAAGGCCGAACTTGATCAACAGCGCATCGGCCTTGCCGCGTGCTTCCGCGTCGGACATGGATCCAAGCGCCATCGGACCGAAGATCACATTCTCGATCACCGTCATCCAGGGCCACAGGGCGGTTTCCTGAAATACCATGATCCGATCCGGCCCCGGACCGACGATCGAGATGTTGTCGATGGTCATGCTCCCATTGTCCGGGCTGAGGTAGCCGGCAATCAGATACGCCAGCGTCGACTTGCCGCAGCCGGAAGCGCCCATGAGCACGGTAAGCTTTGCCGGCTCGATTTCAAACGAGCAGTTCTCGAGTACCTGAACCGGCGGCTGCTTCTGGCGCTGGTACAACTTCCCCACGCGCTCGACCGTGATTCGTCCGATCACGCGGGCCTCAGCCACGTCGCATCTCCGGCAGAACGCTCAAATCTTTCGCCATGGCATCATTTTCTTTTCCGCGTAGTCGACCAGCTTGGTGGACAGATACCCCGCCAGTCCGATGCTGATCATGCCAAGGATGACTACCGTCGGCGTATTGCTTACGTAGCCCTCCCAAGTGAGCCTGCCCAGACCGGTGTCGCTCGCAATCATTTCCGCGGCGATCACCACATTCCAGGTCACCGCGATCCCGAGCGTCATGCCTACGGCGATCGAGGGTATCACCGAGGGGATGATGATGCGCCGAAAAATGCGCCATGGTGATGCACCCAGGGACCGAGCCAGCCAGAGATGTTCCTTCTTGATGCTTCTTACGCCGTCATGCACGTTGATCACGATGATGAAAAAAGCCCCAATAAAGGTGATGAACACAATGCTCATCTCGTTGGTCGGCCAGAACAGGATCGAAATCGGAACCCACGCCAGCGGCGGAATCGGGCGCAGGATCTCGATCACCGAAAACATGACGTCATGAAACATTTGCCGCGTACCCAGGAGCAAGCCTATCGGTATTCCCAGCACCTGCGATATCACGAAACCGTAACCCACCCGCTCGAAACTCACCGCCCACGCCTTCCAGTACTTTGCGCTCAGCATGTACTTGGTCCAGAACGTGCTGAGAACATCCGACAGCGTCGGAATCGTCTCGAATCCGGGCACTTTGAATCTGACCAACAATTCCCACAGCAAGATGAAGCCGGCTACCGCGACGGCACCACGCCAGTTGAGGCCTTTCCTCCAGTTCACCAGAGCGGAGCCGCTACGCATGTTCGCGTTCGCCACGCTCGAAGGCCTTCTTCGCCTCTTCATGCACCCCTTCCGCGACCTGCCGTTTGATTTCCAGGTACTCGTGGGAGGACATCATTTGCGGCAGCCGCGGCCGGGGCAGGCTGATTTTCAGCACTTTCTTGACTGTTCCCGGTCGCGTCGTCATCACGATTACGGTGTCGGCGAGGTAAATGGCCTCCTCCAGGTCATGGGTGATGAACACGATGGTCTTCCGGCACAAGCGGTACATTTCCAGCAGGTGGCGATGCATGGTGGCCTTCGACACCGAGTCCATGGCCCGAAACGGTTCGTCGAGCAACAGCACCTTGGGCTCGTTCATGAGCGCGCGGATGATCTCGACGCGGCGCTGCATGCCGGAGGAGAGCTGGGCCGGATAGGAGCTTGCGACCGTGTCGAGACCGCCACAGCGCCGGAGCAGGTCAACCGCCTTTTCCTCAGCCGCCGCTTTGGTCATGGTTCTTTGCCGCAGCGGTCCATACATTATGTTATCCAGGACCGTCTTCCAGGGAAACAGGGCACCGTGCTGGAACACGACGACGCGGTCCGGTCCCGGTTGCGGCGGGCGCGTTACGCTCGCCAGGGGCTTGCCATCCAGGTAGATTTCTCCCGCCGTCAGGGTATCGAAGCCGGCGAGAATATTCAGCAGAGTGCTCTTGCCGCAGCCCGATGGTCCGACAATTGCGACAAACTCCCCGGGTGCAATTTCGACGCTGCAATCGTGAACGGCAACGACCCCGGCCCCTTCCGCATCGTAGACTTTGGAAACCCTGCGGATCGAAAGCGCGCCGTCGATGGCAGCCGATGTGGCCGCGTCGCGCGGCGCGAATTCTGCTTTGTCGGACAATGCCATCGCCTTAGCCGTTCGCTCCGATTGCTTCCTCGCGCCAACGCATCAGCTTGGCGCCGACGTGCCGGATAAACATGCTGCTGAAGTAGCCAAGCAGGCCCAGTGTGGCCATGCCGATCACAATCGTGGGTACCTGCACCAGGTTATAGGATTCCATGATGAGAAAACCAAGCCCGTACTGCGCGGCGATCATTTCCCCCGCCGCGAGAGAAAACCACGCCGCGCCCATGGCGATCTGCAGGCCGGTGAAAATGTTGGGCAGGGCGCCGGGTATGATCACGTCGAACAGCACGTCCCTGCGACTGGCGCCGAGGCAGGCCGCGGCGCGAAAGTAGTCCGGGTCGATGGATTTCACGCCGACATAAGTATTCAGCGTGGTGGCGAAAAACGCCACCAGGAAGCAGACGAAGATCACCGCCGCCTCACTGGGAAGGATCAGAATGGCGAGCGGAACCCAGGCGAGGGGCGGCACCGGCTGCAACAGTCCAAGAAGCGCCGAGGCGAATTCGCGAACCTTCTTGTTCCAGCCCATTACGATGCCAAGCGGCACACCCAGCGACACCGCAAGAAAGAACGACACTAAAGCGCGGTAGGAGCTGTACAGAATGTGGAAGTAGTAAGTCTTGACGAAAATCGAGATGCCGAAGACGGGAGCGGGGTTGAACCACTCGGTCATTACCCGCACCGGGTCGGGCATCCGCCGGAAAGGTTCCAGCGGAACCCACTTGACGCTGCCATACCACAGGGCGAATAAGCCCAGGTTCCCCGCGCACATCATCCAGAATCTGCGGTTCCGCAACATTCGCATCACCGCCCTCCAGCTCCTTGACCGGCACGTACTACGCCTTCGCCGGCGGCGGGAAATCGCCGCATCGAACGCGTTCGCCGGATCAGAACGGGAGGCAAGGCGCGCCCACCTCCGTTCAGATCCGTTGTTCTCGCACTAGACGAGTTCAGTGGTCACCTTCAGCGGTTTGGTCAGGATGCAGCCGACCGGCGAAGTTTTCAGGACCTGCGCGTGCATGGCCTGAATCGCATCCGCACTGCCGTCCGAGTCAAGGTGAACTTTCGCGCGTATCCCCGAGAAGCCAGCCGGAACGGTGTCGGAGAGGCCAAGGAAACCGGCCAGATCCAGATCGCCTTCCAACTCGACTTTCAGGTCCTTGATGTTAATGCCGCGCAGAGCGGCGTTCAAGGTATAACCCACAACCAGGCAGGATCCGTAGGCGGCGAGCACGTTTTCGACCATGTTGGGCGCCGTGTCCGTACCGCCGAGCGCCGTCGGTTCGTTCATGACAACAGTATGATTTCGAATCTTGGACTCGCAAACAAGGCCACCTTTCCAGGTCGTCACCGCATTCCATTTTGTCTGACCGTTGGCCGGGTCGCTCTTGACCGCATTGACCAATCCTTCCACGGCCGCCATCGGAACCCCATTCATCATTTGAGCACTCATGATTTGTATCCTCCTGTCTATGCTAGCGTTGATTCAGGGAACTACGTGGTCCCCCGCGGATCCTGAGCTTGATTGCGGCCTCCTGGCTTCGCGCGGAAGTTGATTGGCGGCTGGTGCACAAGGCGATCTGGCAAGTTCGCCGCCTTAAGCTTTTCCTTTCGCCTTCTGTTTCGGTTTTGCTCTTGTCGTCTCAGCCGCCTTGCCCAAGGCCTGGTCGAGATCGCCGATAATATCCTCGACCGATTCGATACCGATGGAAAGCCGTATGACATCGGGCCCGGCGCCGGCTGCAACAAGCTGTTCGGGCGTCAGCTGCCGGTGGGTAGTCGAAGCTGGGTGGATAATGAGCGAGCGCGTGTCCCCGATGTTGGCGAGATGGCTGAACAGCTCTACCGCCTCGACCACTTTGACACCGGCCGCGTAGCCCCCCTTGACGCCGAAAGTGAATACGGCGCCGCCGCCTTTAGGCATGTATTTCTTCATCAGCTTATTGAACGGGCTCGAGGCCAGTCCGGCATAGGACACCCAGGCAACCGCTGGGTGCTTTTCGAGCCACTGCGCAACGCGCAGGGAGTTCGCGCAATGGCGCTCCATCCGCAGCGCCAGCGTCTCCACGCCCTGCAGCGTGATCCAAGCGTTCATCGGCGATTGGCACGGTCCGAGATCGCGCAGACCCACGGCGTGGCCATAGACGGTGTAGCCGAGCGGACCAAAAGTCTCGGCGAACGTCAGGCCGTGGTATTCGGGTGCCGGACTGGCGAGACTCGGATATTTCGCCTTGTACTTTAGCCAATCGAACTTTCCAGAGTCGATCACCGCTCCGCCGATCGAACTGCCGTTGCCGGAGATGAACTTGGTCGTCGAATGAACGACGATATCCGCGCCCCAATCGAGCGGTCGGCAAAGATAGGGCGTCGCCATCGTATTGTCGACAATCAGCGGCACGCCCGCGCGCTTGGCGATGCTGGCGACGGCCTCGAGATCGACCACAATGCCGCCAGGGTTAGCCAGGTTTTCGAGAAATATCGCACGCGTCTTGTCGGTGATCGCTTTGCTGAAGTTCTTCGGCTCCACCGGATCGACGAATGTTGCGTGCCAGCCGAACTTCTTGTAGCTGTGGCGCATCTGATTAATCGAACCTCCATACAGCTTGTTCGCCACGACAACCTCCATGCCGGGCGACATGAGAGGAAACAGCGCCACAATCTGCGCTGCATGACCTGAACTCGTCGCCGTGGCGCCGATGCCGTTCTCAAGCGACGCAAGGCGTTCTTCCAATACCGCAACCGTGGGATTCGCCAGGCGAGAATAGATGAAGCCCGGCCGCTGCAGATTGAACAGCGATGCCGCGTGATCCGCGTCGTCGAAGACGAACGACGTCGTCTGATAGATCGGAGTGCTTCGCGCCCCGGTCGCCGGATCCGGCGCCGCCCCGGCATGGATGGAACGTGTCTCGAACCCCATCTTGTTGTCAGCCATAACTTAATCCTTTCTCTTGTCGTTGTTGATTATGCATGAATCAGAGTTTTCTGCGCTTGCTGCTGATGACACCGGAGTTGAACCCCCCCCAACTCAGCTCTCCATAAAGCCGCGAATGTTCGATTTTCGGACAGCGGTTCATGACTACGGTGAGGCCGGCCGCTTCGGCGCGCCTGGCTGCAGCATCATTGCGCACGCCGATTTGCATCCAGACAACTTTCGCCCCTTTGGCGACGGCTGCGTCGGTAATGATCCCGGCTTCCTCTGAATTGCGGAAGATATCGACCATATCGACGGCGTGCGGTATCTCGGAGACCGAGGCGTGGACCCTCTCGCCGAGAATCTCGGTCCCTGCTTCCTTCGGATTGACCGGAACCATGCGGTAACCCTTGGCCTGAAGATACTTCATGACGAAGAAACTCGGCCGGTTCCAATTGGCGCTGGCGCCGACGACCGCGATGACGCGCACCCGCCCCAGCGTTTCCTTGATGAAATCGTCCGTATAGCTTTCGTGATTGGTGCGCGGGGACGCGGACGATGTCCGCGGCGCCCTTGTGGCGGATAACGCTGCTTTCTTCTTCGCCATATTCCGAACCGCCTCCCTTCGATTCATTTACCGGTTACGAGTTCGCTCGTCGCGCCCGGGCCTGTTTTTTTGCTATTGAGCCCAGATTGGTTCGAAGTGTCAACCTATTTCCATCCCAAAGCCGATCGTGGGCACGGGCGTTGGGACGACGCCCACGCATTGGATGCCGCACGGATGCCGCTACGACGACCGCCAGTCAGGTGCCGGCGATGTCGAACACCAGCTGTTGGTGGGCGCGGCGCAATGCGTCTTCCACCTCTGCCGGAGCGTCAGCCGTGGCGAAGATGAATCCGAGATACCGATCTCCCTCTGGCAATGGGACCAGCCAGTCGTCGATCGCGACGCTGATAATCACATCGTCGATCGCTGAAATGGAACGCGCAGCATCGATCCCGGTTATGCCACGCAATCGCCCTGCGCGCGGAATCGGGATCATCATCACCCCCGCGGCAGCCCCATGTCGCGCAAGCTCGTATGTCGGCTGCCCCAGCGCATGGCGCAAGACCAATTCCTCTAGCGTCACGCCTGGGGCGAAGCGAAGCATCCTCGAGCACAAGCCGCCGATGGTTCGGGCTGCCAATTCGACCATCCAGACCCCTGCTTCATTGATCCGCAATTCCGCGTGAACCGGCCCTTCGTGCAGCCCCAGAGCGCTGGCCGCCCGGGCGACTTCCGCCATGATCTCTCGCTGTTTCGGCTGCGGCAGCCGCGAAGGGGTAACGTAGATGGTCTCTTCAAAATAAGGGCCGTCGAGCGGATCGGGTTTGTCGAACAACGCCAACTGCCTGAGGCGACCGCGCTCGAGCAAGCCTTCAAGCGCGACTTCCCGGCCCGGGATGAACGCTTCGACCAGGATCGAATCTCCGGAACCGGCGTGATCCGGGTCTTTGCCGGTGCCCAGAATGCGGCGGATGCGCAGGGACGCAGCGACGAATTCGGCCACGTCGTCGGCCCGGATGACGCCGCGACTGGCGGAAAGGTCGAGCGGCTTGAGTACGCACGGATAGGTGATCGACCGCGCGCTTGCTTCGAGGTCCCCATTCAGCGAAATTCGCTTGAACCACGGGGAACGAACTCCGCCCTGCGCCATGGCCTTGCGAAAACGGTGTTTGTCGCGTGTGATGGCCACGGACTCAGGATCGTTGTGGGGCAGCCGCAGGACCTTGGCCGCCATGGCCGCGAGCACCGCTGTTTCGTCGTCGGTGCCGATGATCGCGCGGAGCGGAAATCTCTGCGCGTACTCCAGTATTCGCGCGACGCCTTCGCCTATAGGGCTGAACTCGAGGGCGAGGCTGTATCCGTCCGAAAACGCTTCCAGGGCCTGGTGGTGATCCGATCCCACCACGATCTGGATGCCCAGGCGCCGCGCCGCCTCCAGATAGTCCCGCGCTCTGTACGATGTCGACGGAATCAGAAGCAGTGCGCGCGGCACGGCTCAGCCTGTCCGCC
>Ga0315281_10014648_pt1 | contig 10560 bp, 9 predicted proteins | sample YL17G07_0_MG_FD_204540 | JGI IMG/M metagenome (GOLD analysis project Ga0315281, IMG submission 204540) | Sediment microbial communities from Yellowstone Lake, YNP, Wyoming, USA - YL17G07_0 | ecosystem: Environmental > Aquatic > Freshwater > Lake > Sediment | place: USA: Wyoming | collected... | reverse complement strand
CTCGCCTGGACTGCCACCATTCATAGAAAATTACCAGTATACAGGAAACGCAACGTTACGTGCGGTTTCAGGTTCAGCAGATTCAAGCAAAGTTCTGAGTATAACGCTTACGCTGGCGAAAACTAAAATCACTGTCACCACTTTGGTTACTTTAGGCTCTAATGTTCTGTGGCAAGACTCCTCCTTCGTAAGCAATTCCACTCATGCATGTGTGAGCGCGATGAAAAATGCAACTGGAACCATAACCCTCTACTTCGGAGAATAGAAAGAGGCTGAGAAAATGGCCGGCTCAACTATAGATCATTTGGTTTCCCTCATGGTTTTCTTAGGGGCAATACTGCTTTTTATAGGACTGTTCAATCAGACAATTCAAACAGCAATTTTGTATCAACGTCACAGATCCCTTGCAACTAAATGCAGCGATTTACTTGACAACATGTTACTGAATCCAGGTGTTCCGCTGGATTGGGGAAAGAGCAACTGTACCCCGACGGGTTTCGGGCTGCAGGATCCGGAATTTACACAGTATAGGCTTAGTCCCTTTTCCCTTATGCGATTAAACTATTCGGCAGGAAAACCAGTCTACTATTCAAAGACGGGACAGTGGTACAGCAACATAACCATGGGATTTGGAAAATCGCTTCTGGTGCCGTTCAATGAAGCCATCAATTACTCAATGGCAGCAAGGTTGCTGGGAGTAAATAACACCTATGGATTTAGCCTCATCATAACTCCAATAGTAACAGTTTCAATATCAGAAATACAGTCTAACCCGCTAAACTTGACTGTAAACGTTATGGGAGCTGGCTTCCCTCTTGCAAATGCAAATGTAAGTTATTGCTTCATAACTGTCCAAGCAAGGGGAGGTCAGGGTTCTTACCCATCCTACACAGTGGATTACGGCGATGCTTTAACGGATAACGCAGGTTTAGCTTGGTTAAGTTTCCCGAGTTTTGATGGGACAAAAGAATCATACGTCTTAATCGCATACGCCCGTCTCCAAGGATTAGTTGGGGTCGGCTATCATGAACATGTAAATTACAATGAGAATTATGTCGTCCCATTTGTTTCTGATTTTGCAACGAGACAAGTGCTTCTTGCACACAGCTGGGACGTGCACGGTGGAGACAGCCCCGCTGAAATAACGTATAACGCAACTTTTGTCTTGCTAACAGAAGATTTTACACTTCGCGAAATGCCATTGGAAAATTCCTCAGGAAAACTTGGCAAACTAAATTATGGCCAAGATCCACAACACGCCTATAATATGATTACGATACCCACCTACAACCCAGGTATTCTTGTTGTTACATACAGAAAGAGCGCTCAAGATCAAAAATGCGGTGTCGTTTTAATGCCTTGGGGAATAAGCTCTATGGCTTTTCCAATAAGTTTCGGAGGCGACCCCACTGGTAGAGAATGGGTTGCCACGGACATTCGCCAAGTCTTAGTTAACAACATCGCCTATCAAGCCAAGCTGGCATTGTGGAGTTTACAAGGTTACCAGGTGATTGGTTAAAATGATGCGGACAATTGAAGTATTTCTTGTAATTATCATCATCACCGCAGCCTTCATAATATCTTCCTTCTTCGCTGTTCTACCTCAGCCACGGCAAGTTTCGCCACTAAATCTTAGAAGACTAGCATTAACAACCCTTCAAACGTTAGATGGCGATTACGATTTAAGTGGAACCGCGTTTAAGTCGCCTAATGACCTAGCTTGGGGCAATCTTCAAATTGCCCTTTCCGCTTGCTTGCCGCCAAACATAGTTTACAACTTAACAGTTTACGAAGTGTTAAGTAGCGGAACACAGCTTTATCTTCCTCTGCAATCTATTTCTAACGCTAAAAGTTTAGGTGTAAGCTCTGACGCTTCCTCTTATCTGGTTGCTTCTTCCAACGTGACTTTCCATGTGACTCCAGAAAAGATTGGCCAACATGGAGGTGGAGGAACACTATACATATTGAATTGTAGCGACGCAAACGGATGGTGGATTACCGGATACACGGGTCAGAGCCTTGCAGGAGACCTGTATAAATTGCTCTCACCATACTTCAAAGCAACAATAATGGTGCAAACCACAACACAACTTAGACAGATACTGAATAACAACACACTACAAGGCGAGGTGGTTCAGAACGCGGTAGTCATAAACACTTTTGGAGAAGCCGTACCCATACCATCAGAATATTGCAAATCATCATATTCCAATAATAACTACGCTTATTACTGTTATTTTTTGGGGCAGAGAGTTCGTCTTTACAATTGGACTTGGGCTAGCATAGTGGGCTATCCATTCTATTATGTCTCGAACACAGGAAACTTTACTGGTCCGAATGACCAAAACACATGGGGCATTTACGGAATGAAAGCTGTTAAACAACCGGGAATGTATGCGTTTCTTCAGGGGTTGACAAACATACCTTACAGCGCGAGTGATTCTACGGATATCTACAAGGACGTTGGTGTTGTTAGCCTTTCATCACAAGTCTTAGACTGTTGCAATTATTATGGAATATACCCTTCTCCTTACCAAACTTCTACAAGAGCCATACAAAAATCTAAACTAACTACCTACCCTAATTTAACTGTTGGATTACTTATATTCAATGAAAAAACTGGGTGTTATCCAGGCGCCTTATACAATCATAGGAATGGTACAAAAATTGAGGGTTCACTGTTAGCGTTAGGTTTGACGAGAACCCCTGATATCCGATTAACTGCAATTGGGCTTCTTTCTTATTATAAGCCTAGGCTTTATCGGTCTAACTATACGGCTACAGATACTTCTAGGCTTGTTGTTTTGCAGCTTGGACAAGTAGGAGGCGTATAACATTGAACAATAGAGGTCAATTTTCGATTATTGCGGCTTTGCTTGTTGCGGTAATCCTCATATCAACTGTCATAGTCACTTACTCTACAATACGTAACAGCCCAATACCAGATCAACCGCAAGTTCTAAGCGCAATAGATGAAACCAACTTCGCCATAAAACAGATTTTTGGTTTCACCGTGGGCTATTATGGCTCAGTTTTGAAAGTTACAGGAAACTCGTCATACGCAAAAATGCTAGCAACAAACTATCTTCAAAGTGGACTAGTGAACATCGCAAACATGCACCCTGAATGGGGAACATCCTTCAATACAAGTAACCCACAACTCCAAACCTACTGGTTTACAAAAACAAGCTACAGCACAGGAAACTTGGCGGTAACGTACAACTTAACAGGACTCGGAATCTATAGAATAGCTTACAAAACTTCATGCAAACTAAACATACAAATTATAAAAACTAACTCGACGACCCAAGCGTGCTTAAACGTAAGTAAAGATGAAAATGAACCTCTTATAAACCTTGGAAAACAAAATTTCAAATTTTACAGTTACAAATCTGCAAAATCAACATGGGAGCTAATAAATCCAGGCACTGAGCCGAGAGCGTTTGCAAATGGCACGTACCTAGTTGACATACCGTCCGAAGTAGATCCAGACGCCTACGTTATACAAGTAGAGGATCCAAGAGGCATAATAGTTGTGGCCTCTTCATTCAGCCGCTACACATGCACATTAGCATGGAATTCCACGCTATATGCCGCAACTGGTGCGATCAACAGAACACTAATTGATCACGAATCTTTTGAGGAAAGTTGGCCTCCATCCCAACCGTCTAGCTGGAGTAAAACCGTAGGATCGAATTGGAATAAAGAAAGTGATCAAGCGTATAACGGAACATATTCAGCGGATTTTGACGGCAGTGGCTCTGGGGACTTAAGTACTTGTGACCTTAATTGCGTTGACTCTCCTAGCGCGATCTACGTGGATTTTTGGTACAGAGATGAAGGTTGCGAAGCCGGTGAATTTCTGCTTCGATATTATGACGGAACCACTTGGGACATCATTACTGATTTAGGATCAACTGGACCAGACAACACGTGGCTCCACTATCAACAGAAAGTCACAGACAGCCAATATTTTAAATCAACATTCAAAATCCGATGGTCTGTGGTTGGCATCGATAGCAGCGAACATGCTTATGTTGACTATGTAACAGTGAAAAAAGAAGTGAGCCCAACAATTGTTGTAGAACTATTGCAAAATGGCACCATGCGGTGGCTAGGACAAAGTCTACAATTGACAACACAAGTCAAGCCTATTCCTCCAATTCCTCCAATTCCAGTAAAAGCAATTCACGTCAACCAAACAGTAAATGGCTTTAACCGTGAAGTGCCATTCCAAATAGAAGACTGGGCTTCAGACTACAAAATTCCTTTAGGCTTAACCAGCAACGCAAGCGTCTTCAGTAGCACAACTATGCTAGTTTTCTTAGTAACTCCTAAAGTTTCAAAGGTTACAATATGGTGGGACGGAAGAGATAACGCCAATCAAACGTCACAAGCATATAAAAACCGATACTTCACTGGAGATGACGTAATAACTAATCCAGATAGCGGAATACTAACAAATGGAATTCTACGGTTGACTATACAAAGAGTAAGTGAATTCGGAGTAACTGCCTTTAAAGTAACGTCGAACATTGTAGGATCTACTGTCACCGCTACTGCAAGGTTTATGAGAATCAATGGCAAGAATGCCACTTATGGATCAGGCACAGCATACGTGATTCATCATGGGATAGTAAGGGATATTGTTCAGCAAGAAGCCGAGTTTAGCGGCGGCATCCCAAACAGCCCAAACCTTTACACCCACATTGTATTGACATTGCCAGCAAACGCAACATACTACACCTATCAGCTAAGATTAATGTTCGTGAATTCGCAGCAAAGCAGAAATATAACAGAACTATGCCCAATCAAATTAACTGCTTCAATTGGTTCGCCGCAAACAGAGAACGGAATATCAAGCGGCTTCCCCTTAGTCCAGAACGGCATGGGAACATTCTACAATTCTTCTTCAGTCTGGCAACATCACTGGAGCCAAATTATTTCAGGAACAAAAGGAGCAGGAATCATGTTTACAGATGAAGCTAACAGAATGCTCTACGCCTTTGATAATAGTACAATTAAGACTGGCGCTCTTATAGTTGGTACACAAACAATTGAGCTACTTCCAATTACGAGGTCCTCAGTATCGTTTACATCCGCTAAAGACATAACTTGGTATGGCGCAGTTGTCACTTTTGATGGAACAACACCAATATATAATAGCAGCAATCAATCAGGTTTATGGATAATCGTTGAATACCCACCAAAAATCACAGTAGCCACAGAAAGCTAGTTAAAAGAACATCTGCAAAACTCACCTATTAGGCTCCAAATAGAGGGGCCTAGCACCGTTGCACGCACACACAAACAACAAGCTCACAGTTATTTTAAATGTGGATTTTGAGTTCATACAAGTTAAATAAGTAATACGAAGATTTCCTAAACATCAAAGGGTGAAGACATGTCAACCAAAAACATGTTAAAATCTAAAAAAGCCATATCACCAATACTTGCCACATTACTATTAATCGTAATAGCAGTCGCAGCCATAGTCGTTACATACGCTTGGGTAATGACATACATGGCGGGTACAACACGACGTGCAGGTGAGGAGTTGGTAGTAGAGAACATACGGTTCCATGACAGCACGAACATGACCATAACGTTAAGAAGCACAGGCACTTCAGACTCGAAAGTTGTAGCGATATACGAAGGAACATCTTCAACAAACCTCACGGCGCTGACGAGTGGAAAGGTAAGCCCTGCTCTTCCGAAAACAATCCCAGCAGGTTCATCGCAAGATTTCAACCTAAACATTGGCACCTATTCAACTGGAACCAGATACTACTTCAAAGTAGCGACCGATGCCGGATACGTCTTGCCATTCAACGAGAAACCTTAAAACCCCCCACCTACATATCTCCCTTCCTCGGTGACGCCTCTGAACCAGATTCTCGGAAGCGTACGCATAATCATTTGTCTAGTTTTCTTTGTCTACACTTCTTGGAGCGATTATAAGACCCGAGAAGTAAGCAACAATATATGGATACTCTTCGCACCACTAGCTTTTGCCTTAACCTTTACAGAACTTTTTCTTTACAAAGAAACTTCAACCATGCTCTCCTATGGCATATCCTTTAGCTTAACAACTGCTTTCGCTTTAATACTCTTCTATTCAGGAGGTTTTGGAGGTGCTGACGCAAAAGCCCTGATATGTCTAGCGTTTGCCTTGCCATTCTATCCACAAAATTTGTTTACACCTTTATCAAGAGAAATTTCGCCAATTTCGCAAACCTTTTTCCCATTCACTGTCTTCAGCAACTCCGTCCTGCTGGCAGCAGCAACAGCAATCTACATGCTTTTCCACAACATATTCTGGCACATAAAAACGGGCAGAAAACTCTTTGAAGAAGACCATCAAAACGAATCTTTAGGAAGAAAAATTCTGGTCTTAATAACTGGCTACAAGGTTTCCGTCAACAAATTGAAGGAAAAATGGCATTTATATCCACTAGAGGACACAGAAGAAAACCCTGAAAAAGGGTTTAAAAGAAAACTTGTTCTTATACCTAAAGACGAAGACAGAAACACAATAGTTGAGAGATTAACCAAAGCTGTCGAGGCTGGAAAGATTCAAGACACAGTTTGGGCAACTCCAGGCTTACCCATGCTCATCTTCATCACAGCGGGGTTAATCATAGCCTTATTCTTCGGCGACATTGTCTGGACTTGCATTCGCCTCTTGCTTAGATAAAAATGTTATCTACGTTCAGTACCCATCTTGTTTCAAGGTGAATAGGAGTTTGCTTGGCAACTTTCTCGAGGAAATACTGAAGTTTCTGAAAAGCGAGATTAGAGAAGTTAACGTGGTGGTCATGCCTGACTTTTTCCTTGACCGCATAATAAGCCTACGCTGTGATGTGAACGATTTTTCTGAAATCCTCAGAAATGTAGCTAAAAGAAAGGGTGGTAGCATAGACGGGGTAGAACAAACAGAGCTTAGAGGAGGAAACGCTATTAACACAGCTTCTGCCCTAGCTGCTTTAGATATAAAAGTCACTCCAATAGCGTGCACAAGCAAGTTTGGACTACAACTTATAAAATATTACCTCAAGCCTCTGGTGGCTAACTTTTCCCACATTAAAATCTTCGATAAGTTATCGATAACAACAGCGATGGAACTTTCAACTGAAAATGGAAAAGTCAACATTATGCTAAGAGACGTTGGAGCACTAGCCAATTTTGGACCGCATAACTTAAATAATGACGATTTTGAAGCAATCAAAAATGCGGATTACGTTTGTGTTTTTAATTGGGCTGGAACAAGACAGTTTGGAACAGAATTGGCTAAGACTGTTTTTCGCCATGTAAAAACAAGTGGGAAAGGCAAAACATACTACGATACAGCAGACCCGATCCCTAATAAGGAAAAGATTCCGGAACTGGTGAAGAGCGTTCTGCAGGGCAAACACGTGGATATTTTAAGTGCAAATGAGAATGAAGCGATTTGCTATGCATCGCAGCTAAGCAGCGAGATTGAAGAACTCAGAAAGAGATTAAGGTTTGAAGAGCTAGCAAAAGAATCGGCGAGAATTTTGGCATCGCATCTATCAGCAAGAGTTGACTTGCACACGACAAACTTTTCAGCGTCATTCACAAAAAAAGGCGAAACAGTTGTTCCAGCCTTCAAAGTTCCAGTCTTAAGAGCAACAGGAGCTGGCGACGCATGGAATGCAGGAAACATTTTAGGAGATGCCTACAGACTTTCAGACGGCAGTAGACTGGCATTAGCCAACGCTGTTGCAGCCTATTACATCTCTAACCCGAATGGAGTTCATCCTACACGAAAACACCTAATAAAATTCTGTGAAAAGTTGAAGCGAAAAACTGCTCTATAGCATTATCTTAGCTACGTTTCTGAGTTTAATAGCTCCTCAAGTATAGAGATTGTTTTCTCCTCTTTGGCTTTGTTCTTAAGTGCCTTAAGGTTAACTTTAATGTGCCTCAAAACTGCCTTTACATCATCCTCATCTTTCAAAGCCCTTTCTCTCAGAATAGTGGCCTTTATCATCCGTAACTTTGCAAGAATTAATGCCTCAGGAGTTTGATAGTAAGTGGGCATCCCCAGAATTTCGCCTTTCCTTTTCTCAAGCTTTTTGTCTGATAATATAATGTCTACTGTGAAAGGTGATTTTTCATCTTCCAGCGTAATTATTCTAAAACCCGATTTGAACGCAGACTCTATCCTTCTTTTGTTAATACTTAACCCAACCTTCTTCAATTGCGTAACTAAAGATTTTGTGTCTTCTGGAGTAAATTTGACCAGTATATCTACGTCTACTGTGGTTCTAGGAACGCCATAATAACTTGCTGCTAAAGCTCCGGTAAACATATAGTCTATTTTAGCATCATTCAAAACCGTAACAATCCGTCTAATCAAGTCCTCAAAACTGTTCAGTTTTAAACCCTCTTAAGATGCTTGCTGTAGCGCATTCTTTCCCTGAGTTTTTCCAGAAGCTCTCTCTCGCTAATGTTTTTATTTTGCGCTTTAATTCCTTCCGCACAAATGCGAGTAACCACATCCACCATATTTATTGATAAATTAACTTTTTCTTCTGGCCTTAGTTTTTCGAGTTTCAAGGACAGCACCAGATTCTACAAGTTATCTTTACATAATTATTTAAATACATTCTCCACTTTAACCATGGAGACGGGTGTTTGGTGAAGAAGGAGTTGAAGTCAAAACTCTTTGGCAGTTCTGGCGTGCGAGGCTTAGTTAATGTTGATTTGACGCCGATTTTGGCTAGTAAAATAGGTTTGGCTGTTGTAACATTTTCTAAGGCGAAAAGGCTTATTATAGCTCGAGACACCAGAGTTTCAGGTTTAATGCTTGAGAACGCGTTGGTTTCTGGCCTTTTGGCTGGAGGAACCAATGTTAATTGTTTGGGTATTGTGCCGACTCCTGTTTTGGCGTATTTGACTAAGAAGCTTAAGGCTGATGCTGGCGTGATGATTACGGCTTCACATAACCCGCCCCAATACAACGGCATAAAAATTTTCGGTAGAGATAGCCTAGCCTACGGTGACGAAAGCCAAGATGAAGTCGAAAAGATCATTGAAAACGAAAGTTTTAGGAGAGAGGATTGGCGAAACGTTGGCGAAGCCTTCCACATTGATGAAAGCCGTCTCTATGTTGAAATGATACGGAAAACCGCGAAATTATATAAGAAATGGCATGTGATAGTTGATTCTGGATGCGGGGCAACATGTAATCTTGCACCATTGATTTTTGAAAGGTTAGGATGTAAAGTAATAGCCATAAACTCTCAGCCAGACGGGTTTTTTCCAGCTAGAAGCCCGGAACCAAACGCTGAATCTTTAAAGCCTCTAGCTAAAATTGTCCTAGAGTTAGATGCAGATTTGGGGATAGGCTACGACGGTGATGGTGATAGAGCGGCTTTCATCGATGAGAAAGGTAATTTTGTAGATTTTGATCGTGTTTTAGCGGCTTATGCTACACATGTTGCGAAGAAGAAAGGCGAAGGAATTGTAGTGACGAATGTTGAGGCGTCGATGTGTGTTGAAAAGATGGTGGAGGCACATGGCGGAAAAGTGGTAAGGACAAAGGTCGGCGATGTTTATGTTGCAGAAGCCATAAAACAGCATAACGCTGTCTTTGGCGGGGAACCCTGCGGAGCGTGGATACATCCCCAATTTCACTACTGCCCAGACGGAATAATTTCGTCTGTGATGCTTCTGAAAGCCTTAGAGGATGAAACTAAGAGTCTGTCGGAATTCATTGCTGAAACGCCACAGTATCAAATCCTTAGAGAAAACATCACCTGCAAGAACGAGATAAAATACAAGGTTATGAAAAAAGTTGGGGAAGGCTTAAAGGCAGTTTTTCCAGCATACAAAGAATACTCAACTGTTGACGGTGTTCGCCTAGCCCTCAGAAACGGATGGATTTTGGTTAGGGCATCAGGCACCGAACCCCTTGTGAGGCTAACAGCGGAAGGTGAATCATTAAAAGCAGCAAGAGAAATATTGGAGAAGGGAGTGGCTCTCGTCAAGAAACTGGTTGGTGAGATGGAGAAATGAAGGCTGTAATTTTAGCTGCAGGAGAAGGCGTGAGACTTCAACCAATCACGTCAACAAGACCGAAACACTTGATAAAAGTTGGTGGAAAACCAATACTTGAACACTGTTTAAATGCCGTGAAAACCTCTGGAATAGAAGAAGCGTTAATAGTTATTCATTACATGGGAGATGCAATTCGCCAATATTTCAGTGACGGCGAAAAATTTGGATTAAAAATCGAGTATGTAGAGCAAAAAGCGGTGCTTGGAACGAGCAATGCTGTAAACGTCGTTGAACCATACGTAAAGGATGATTTTCTGTTGGTTTATGGGGATTTACTGTTCTCTGCCGAGACTGTGAAAAACGTTATCGACTTACATAGGAAAGAAAAACCAGCCGCAACCATGGCTGTTGTTCCTGTTGAAAATCCTGAAGATTATGGCATAGTGGAACTTGAAGATGAGAAACATGTTAAGCGTATAGTTGAGAAGCCAAAACACGAGGAAGCTCCGTCAAACTTGGCGAATGCTGGCGTAT
>Ga0315281_10014647_pt1 | contig 10562 bp, 10 predicted proteins | sample YL17G07_0_MG_FD_204540 | JGI IMG/M metagenome (GOLD analysis project Ga0315281, IMG submission 204540) | Sediment microbial communities from Yellowstone Lake, YNP, Wyoming, USA - YL17G07_0 | ecosystem: Environmental > Aquatic > Freshwater > Lake > Sediment | place: USA: Wyoming | collected... | reverse complement strand
GCCTCCTCCCTGTCAGATGGCACTATAAGCATCTTTGCCCTGATAATCGCGCTCTATTTCGAAGACAAACCATTCATTGTCATTGAAGAGCCGGTAAGTCATATCCACCCGTTCTTAGTCGCCCGTGTCATGGCGATGATGAAGGAGTCATCAGAAAGAAAACAACTGATGATCACCACCCACAGTACCGAGGTGGTCAAGCATGTCAGTCTTGCAGATATCCTGCTCATCTCAAGGGACAGCGCGGGTTTCTCGACCATCTCGCGCCCTGCGGATAAAAAAGAGGTGAGGACGTTTCTTGAGAACGAGATTGGGATTGAAGAGCTCTTTGTCCAGAACCTGCTGGGATTGTGAGCATGAAAAAGCGGCTGTTTATCCTGGTCGAAGGGGAAGATGATGTCAGGTTCTTTGGCCGCATCATAAAACCCCTGTTCGTTTCCCGGTATGAATCGATCGAGATCATCCCGTATGCCAGTATCAAGAGGGAGAAAGTCAACAATTTTTTGAAAAGCATCCGGCAGATGAACAATGACTACATCTTTGTTGCCGATATCGATACCGAACGCTCGGTCAGGGACAAAAAGCAGCTCCTGTACTTCCATTTCAATAACATCGCCGGCCACAGCATTGTTATCGTAATCAAGGAGATCGAAAGCTGGTATTATGCCGGGCTGTCTGCCACTGCTGCACATGATATCGGGGTTGAAAACCTCACCAGTACCGATGATCTCTTCAAGGAAGATTTCAACCAGCTCATGCCCCGGCACTTTGACTCACGGATCGATTTTATGTTTGAGATTCTTAAATCCTTCTCACTTGAAACCGCCGTTGTGAAAAACCGTTCGTTTAATTTCTTTGTCGAACGGTACCATCTTGCTGACAGTCCTGCTGACATGGTCCACCACGATGCATGAAACCGGATATGGCTGTTGTGCACTATCGAAATGATTATTTCAAATCTCCACACTAGTTACGTACCAACTAAAACCTTCGGAGGTTTTTATTTTTGACGGAAAAATACCAGTGTGCCATCTGCGGGCATGAATACAACCCTGAAAAGGGAGAACCGGTGCAGAACATTCCCCCGGGCAGGGAATTTGAAACCCTGCCGGAAGACTGGCAATGTCCGGTCTGTGGGGCAGCAAAGAAGTTTTTTAACCGGAGTTGTACCTGATCGTTATGGTCTCACGCGAAATTGTTAAGGGAATCTTCTGGGTCGGTGCGCTTGATTTTGACCGGCGTCTCTTCGATGCCCTGATCCCGCTTCCGGACGGTACGAGTTACAATGCCTACCTGATCAGGGGAAGCGAGAAGACCGCACTTATCGACACGGTTGATCCTGCAAAGGAGTTTGAGCTGGTATCAAACCTGCTCAAGCTCAGTGTCGAACGGATCGATTATGTAATAGTCAACCATGCAGAACAGGATCACTCCGGTTCGCTGCCGATGATCCTCGAATTCTATCCGGATGCGATAGTGGTAACCAATGAGAAGTGCAAGGAATTACTTATTGCCCTGCTCCAGCTCCCGGACAGCCGGTTCATGGTCATTAAGGACAAAGAGACCCTGTCGCTGGGCGATAGGACCCTTGAATTCCATCTCACCCCGTGGACACACTGGCCTGAGACTCAGATCACCTATCTTAAAGAAGAACAGATCCTTTTCTCCTGCGATCTCTTCGGGTTCCATATGGCCTCTTCTGACCTGTATGTAACGGATGAATCTGCGTGTTACCGGTCGGCAAAAAAGTACTTTGCCGAGATTATGATGCCTTTCCGGACCAGTATCAAAGGGCATCTTGAGCGGGTAAAGACGCTTCCGCTCAGGCTGATTGCACCCAGCCACGGGCCGATCCACAAACACCCGCAGTTTATTCTCGATGCCTATGCCGACTGGACTTCCGATGCGGTGAAAAACGAAGTTGTGATCCCGTACATCTCGATGCATGGCAGCACGGAGAAGATGGTAGAGTACCTGACAAATGCCCTGATCGCCCGCGGGATCACGGTTAAACCGTTCAACCTGAACGTGACGGATATCGGGGAGCTGGCGCTTGCACTGGTGGATACAGCAACTATCGTGGTAGCGACACCTACTGTCCTCTTTGGACCCCACCCTCAGGTGGTGTATGCTACGTACTTAGCCAACCTGCTCAAACCCAAAGTCCGGTTTGCATCCGTGATCGGATCCTACGGTTGGGGTGGCAAAACTGCCGAGACGATCGTTAAGATGCTGGACCACGTCAGGGTGGAGGTCATCGAGCCGGTTATGGTGAAAGGGCAGCCGGATGAGGCGACGTTAAAGCAGCTAGACCGTCTTGCTGACGATATCTTAAAGAAGCATAGCGAGATCACCATTGTGTAGAAACGGAGGTATGATTATGACGAAAATGTTTGAAGTATACAAATGTGAGGTATGTGGGAACATCATCAAAGTAGTCCACGCATCAGGAGGAAGCCTGGTCTGCTGTGGCAAGCCGATGAGCCTGCAGCCTGAAAAAACCGCTGATGCGGGTAAAGAGAAGCATGTCCCGGTTGTGGAAAAGTCGGCCTCGGGCATTGTCGTGAAAGTTGGTTCGATTCCACACCCCATGGAAGAGAAGCACTATATCGAGTGGGTGGAAGTACGGACGGGAGAGAATGTCTATGTCCGTGGGTTCAGGCCCGGTGAAAAGCCTGAAGCAGAGTTCTGTACTGCTGATACGAATGTCAAGGTACGTGCATACTGCAATGTGCACGGGCTCTGGACGAACAAGCTCTGATTATCTACTCTTCTTTTTACACGCTCACGAGAGGCAAACACTAATAGAGCCTCAGTGGCAATTCTTTAGCGATGCACCGGTTTGAGCATCTTTCCACGATCATTGCAGATCTCGGGGACATTTTTGTCTTTATTGCCCCGATAACCTGTGTTCCGCTCATTGTTGCGGTCCTTTTCTCCGAGTGGAATATGCTCCTGCCTATGCTTGCCGTGCCCCTTACATTCTACGTTACCGGTATGCTCATACGAAGACTGCCCCGCACTGAACGGGTCGTGAGACTTTCGACTGCGCTGTGCTCGGTTGCCCTCTTCTGGCTTGCCAGTGCGATGGTGAGTGGTCTGCCGTTCATGCTCGGGTTGCACATGGGATTTACCGATGCGCTTTTTGAAGGTATGGCAGGCTGGACCGGGACGGCCTTTTCCATGATGAGGTCACTGGAGACTGCTCCCCATACGCTCCTCTTCTGGCGATCCTATATGCAGTGGATCAGCGGCATCGGGATTATCGCATTCGCGATTGCTATGTCCAGCAGCACAGGGCTTTCCCGGTCAAAGATCTTCCGCACGGAAAGCAGGGACGAACCGCTGATGAAGGGAGTGGTCTCCACCGGGAGGGCGCTCTGGAAGATCTACGGGATTCTTACCTTCTTTGCCCTTGGTCTCATCCTGTTCACCGGTCTCTCCTTATGGGAATCGGTCAATCTTGCTCTTACTGCAATATCTACGGGGGGATTTACCCTGCACCAAGGGGGGATCCTGTATTACCACAGCATTATGCTCGAGCTCATTCTTATCCCCATCATGATCGCAGGTGCCCTGCCGTTCAAACTCTATTATCTCATTGCAGAAAACCGGCGCTGGAGCCTGTTTGGCGATGAACAGGTAAAACTCTTCTTTGTCTTTGTTGCTCTGGGAACCGCTGTCCTGACCTACGATCTGGTCTTTTTTAACAACCTTGAGTATCTGCCGGCTCTGCACCAGAGTCTCTTCATGACCGTATCTGCCGTCACTACTACAGGATTTTCTATCGCTAATATCCATACTTGGGCAAGCGTAACCATTCTCTTCCTCGCGATGCTTGTCTTTATCGGGGGAGCAAACGGCAGTACTGCCGGCGGGATTAAATTGCACAGGGTCATGCTCGCCGTCCGTGCCCTGCTCTGGTGGTTCCGGCGTCTCTTTGTCAGTGGTAAGGTGCTCATGCCGTTCAGGCTCGAAGGACGGGTGATCCCAAAGGCAATTGCAGAGCTTGAAGTAGCAAAGAACATGCTCGTGATCATCCTCTCGGTTACGGTCATCTTTGTCGCTACGCTTGCCATCATCCAGTTCCATCTCACTTCATTTTCGATCACTGAGATTGTTCTCGAAGTTGTCTCCGCATTCTCTACCTGCGGCCTGGGTTCCGGGTATGTATCTCCCGATATGCCCATCATCTCAAAATGGATCTTTATCTGCGTGATGTGGGTGGGCAGGCTCGAGGTGATCCCGGTAGTGATGCTTATTATGGCCCTGATTGGCAGACAGGAATAACTAAAAAAAACCTGACGTTGCTCCCAGCAACACAACTTTACTTTTGTTAACATCAGGAGATCTAATATAAATTGCCACACCATAGTATGGTGATGAAACAGATCGCCCTGTACGGCAAGGGGGGTATCGGCAAGTCCACCACCTCGGCCAATCTCTCCGCCGCGCTCTCCGGTATGGGGCTTGATATCCTGCAGATCGGGTGCGATCCCAAGCGGGACAGTACCCGTATGCTGATGCACGGGAACTTTATCCCCACGGTCATGGACCTTGTCCGGGTGCGGGGCGAAGCACCGATTACGCTTTCGGAGATCGAGTTTACCGGGTTTAACGGTGTCCGTTGTGTTGAGGCGGGAGGGCCGGAACCCGGTGTCGGGTGTGCCGGGCGGGGGATCATCGCCACATTCCAGCTGCTCGAGAAGTTCGGTGCCTTGAAAGGCGATGTTATTGTGTACGATGTGCTCGGCGATGTAGTCTGCGGGGGATTTGCCATGCCAATGCGCGAGGGGTATGCGCAGGATGTCTACCTCGTCACTTCCGGGGAACTGATGTCTTTGTATGCAGCCAATAACATCTGTAAGGCAATTCAACGCCTTTCGTCGAGGACCAAAAGCACCTGCCGGTTGGCCGGGGTGATCTGTAATGCCAGGAACCAGCCGAATGAAGAAGAGCTTGTGGCAGAGTTTGCAAAGCGGGTGAACAGCTCGCTTATCCAGTTCATCCCCCGGGATCGCGTGGTGCAGCTTGCCGAACTCAACCGGAAGACCGTGATTGAGTACGAACCTGCCTCTGCACAGGCTGAATGTTACCGCACCCTTGCCACACGGGTGATGGAAAATACCCGTTTTACCATACCCACCCCACTTGAGATTGATGAGCTTGAATCCCTTGCCTATTCATACATCTAGATTCGGGGGCTGCACTCTCACCGGGGCGCTTTCGGTGACTACCCATGTCCGCAATACCTCCAGTATTGTCCACGGGCCGAAGGGATGCACGCATCATAACTTCTCCCTGTTACACGCAACCGGGCTTGATAATGAGACGGTCACCCTGCCGGCACTGGTCTCTACTGCCCTGTGCGAGAGCGATATTGTGTTTGGCGGGGAAGGGGCGCTGCTCAGGACCCTTGATTCGGTTGCAGAACGCGACTTAGAAGCCATCTTTGTGCTCTCTACCTGCATAGTTGATACCATTGGAGACGATGTAGCGGCTATCTGCAGCAGGGAGTACGGCATACCGGTTATCATTGTGCCGACTGCCGGTTTCCTTGGGGGTTCCTTCCAGAACGGGGTAGCAAATGCCCTCTGTGCGATCGCGGATGCTGCTGAGCCCTGCCCGGTGAATAACTGCGTGAATATCATTGGCGAGAAAAATCTTGAATACGAGGTTGAGGAGAACTATGCAGAGGTGGCCCGTCTTCTCGACATGCTGGGTGTTTCTGTGAATATGCGGTACGTGCATGGTATCACATTTGATGAGATCGGAATGCTGGGTGCCGCCCGGCTCAACATCCTCCGGGAACCAGCACTCGTGCCGGTGGGAAATTTCTTAAGGCTGCGTTTCGGCACTCCTTTTCTCCCGTCCTTTCCGCTCGGGCTCTCCGGGACCCTCTCGTTTGTTGAGGCTGTTGCCGAAACGTTTGGTATAGACAGCAGCCGTGCCGTGGAAAAAGAGCACCTGTTTCAGAATGATACCCTTGCCGGGTTTTCCGATCTTAAGGGATTGGCTGCATCGTTTGACCCTGCCATGAATGATCCGGAGTGCGTGTCTTTTTCTTCTGAAGTGGCAGAAGCACTACAGATTCATATGAAAAAGCCGGGCTCGAACGGTGTCCCGCTCGGTCCCGGCACCCCGGTGGGTACCTCCGGTGTGCGGCGGATGCTCCATCGCTGGAGGCGCCAGCTTCATGCCTGAATGCACCAATCCCCTCTGGCCCTGTGCGATGACCGGGGCAGCTGCCTGCCTTGCCGGATTCGAGGGGATGACGGTGGTGATCCATGGATCGAGCGGCTGCTACTATTATCCAACCACCCTCCTTCACGCTCCCCTGCACGGAACTTTCATACTCGAGCACGAGATCATCTTTGGTTCAGAGGACCGGCTCAACGAAGTGATCGGCGGGTTGTCCGGCCGGGGCAAACGCATTGCGGTCATCACGACCTGCGTTCCGGCAATTCTCGGTGAGGATATCCGGTCCATGCTCGAAAAGCACGATGTGATCCTTGTGGACAGCCCGGGTTTTTCCGGTGATGTGGAGTCGGGATACAACAATGCCCTCTCGATACTGGCACCCCGGGTTGATCCGGGTGTCATTGGAGTGAATATCGATGGTGTCTGCCTGTTCGATCCATTCTCTGTGGGCAATGTGCAGGAGATCACGCGGCTGCTGAGTATGGCCCGTATTCCGGTGGGAACGGTATTTTCCCATGACCGTCTCGAAAAGGTGCAGCACGCGTCACCGTATACGATCGGCACCAACGAGGATTTCGGGAGCGGTATTGGCAAATATTGTGGCGGTACGCTCGGGTTCCGGGCGATAGAGGCAACATTCAGGAAGCTGGGTGAGGTGTTTGCGGACGCGGATGTGGACCGGGTCTTTTCAGAGCTCGAACAGCAGGAGGAACGGATAATCAGGGCATGTGACAAGTACCTGCTCCGGTTTGATCCCCCCTCACTGGCGATCTTTTCAGGTTTTTCCTATGCCGTGTATGTTGCCGGGACTCTTGAACTGTACCTGGATGCGGACATACGGTGTATCGGTTCGCGCAATGCTCCGGGTGAATCGAAATATCCTGTTGAGCAGGTTACCGGGCTCGACGGGGTACGATCCCTGATCGGACAGCATAATCCTGATCTGGTGATGGGGTCATCCTTTGAAGGCTCAGTCTGTGAAGCCCGGGCTTTCACCGGTATCACGCCGCCGCTGCGGGGAACCGTCCGGCTTGCCCCGTCTCCCTTTGCGGGAATAAACGGCACCCTTTCTCTCGTGGAGCAGGTACTCAACACCTGCATGGACAAAAAACCCGGCCGGTCCTGATCGTTTTCATTTCTATGAGCGAGTTATCTGCTCATTTCACCCCATTTTTATTGGGTTTGTTTCTTTCAGACCAACGGATTCTCTCTCCTTGATCACGGGATTTATTCACTTTCACCCTGCGCACGGTGACGGGTTATATACCCGGCATTGCAACGCCATACTACGACAAAAAGGTGGTCGGGTATGATGGAAAAAGCAGGATATCTCCAGCGGACCGGGTACAGCGCATTTGACAGTGAAGGAAATGTACATGCAGTGATCGAACTCCATATCTTTGGAACACGGTATGCAATACGGCGTTCTGATCTCTCAAAGGCAGTCTCCGGTCACGTTTTTGTGCAACTCGAGGAGCTCACCCACCAGTGGCAGTACTACCTTGGAGCGGTAAAGGGGATGGCACAGGTCTCGGTCTCCGGCAAAGCCTTGAACATTGAGCTCTTCGATGCCGGGAATTTTACGGTCTCCTTAAACTCACTCCGTGGCGTAATGTACGGAAAAGAGCGTCAGGCAACCATAGTAAAGATTCCGGTACAGCCTGCCATCAGCGCCCGCAGGGGCGTCTACGGGCAGCAGCAGATCAGTGCGGTAGTGTGAAGAATGTGGGCGGACTGCACGACTGGCTGAGATTCCCCTGTGGTGGTCACGGACAGTCCGTTAGTAAATCTCTTTTTTCCGGTGAAATCGTGCAACATTAATAGTTCTGCGACAGATGATCATGTGTGGAGGTGAACACTCCTCTTTTATCCGGTAATCCCGATTTGAACCGGCACAAAGAAACAGTGGTCATGATGATGGACACCACGGATACTACGTACCGGGATCTGGTGGAATGCCAGCAGGACCTGATTGTTAAGTTCAACCTGGAAGGACGCCTTCTCTTTGTGAACTCCGCTTACTGCGAAGCAGTGGGAAAATCCAAAGAGGCACTGGTCGGCAGTGTGTTCATGCCTGTTACCAGTGAGCGGTATTCCGATGTCATTGCCACCCAGATGACCAAACTCTTCCGCCCGCCATTTGCGTGCACGGTGGAACAGTGGATCCAGACGCCCAGGGGAATGCGGTGTTTCAGCTGGTCGGCAAAGTCTGTGCTGAACAGCAGCAATGCAGTCGTATCCATTGTTGCAGCAGGAAGGGATATTACCAAGATCAAGAGCGAGCAGAAGGCGATAAAAAAGAAGGATGAGGAGCTGATGCTCGCCATCGAGAGTGGGAACCAGATGTATTACACCCACACACCTGATCATACCATGATGTTTGTGAGCCCACGGCTGCGGGCACTCCTCGGGTGCCGCCCCAAAGAAGGAAAACGTATCTGGACGGATTACCTCACTGATAACCCGATGAATGCCGCAGGGCTTGAACGGACGATCAAGGCGATTGAATCCGGCAGGCGCGAGCCTCCCTACCGGCTGGAGATGAGTTCGCGGGACGGGCGCATCATCCGGATTGAAGTGAACGAGATCCCGCTGGTGAAGAACAAAAAGACGGTCTCGATAGCGGGTTGTGTTACCGATATTACGGAGAAAGCGCTGGTCGAAGAAGGGCTTGCCGAGGCCGAGGTTTTTATTCCTGATCTTGCCGTCTCAAAAAAACGCATCACAGGGCAGCCCGTGTACCCTGTCTCCCGCCCGAAAAAGCCACTTGGTTTTTTCCATTCCCTCTTTTCACGAAAGTCGGATGAGGAAGAGGATGACGATTTTCCTGAAATTCCCCGGAATCTGAAATAGCTTGTATGGGGTGATGCTACCGGATGCGGAAGGGGGACCCCTCCCTGATCATGAGGGATCCCCCCGTACCCACTCCTCCCTCAGTGACAGGGGTCCCCCAAGGGGGTACCTCTCTTTTTGTATGTTCATTGCCAACGGTTCGCGTGGAACTTACATCTATAACCATTGCACAGTCCCGTCAGGAAACAGGGGTTTCCTCTGTACCCCACCCCGCCATGATCATGAGGTGTCCCCTCAGGGGGGGTCCCTCCCTTAAGATCAGGTACCCCCTTTGGTGCGGAGAGGGGGGATTTGAGTGTGACCTTTCCTGTTATTGAAAAATTGAGGATTTCTTGTGAATTGTTGGAGGTCTATAAGATTCATCCATCCAACCACGGGATTTTTTGGTGGTTGCTATCATGCAACCACTTCATAATAATTAAAAAAAGTTAATCCTTCCAATCCTCCCCGGTCATCAGCTTCCATGCGTTTTTATAGGCAATTTTCTCAGCAACATCCTTTGGCAATCCCGGAAGAATGATTTGGCGGAATGTATTCATGACCTGGTCATAACTTCCAAAACGCCCTTTATTGATATCAGATCCCAGAACAAAACGATCGGGGAATTCCTCAATTACATTTTTCCATTCGGGTTTAAGGGTGGGCGTATTTTGTGTAGTATCATACATGATTCCATCCACATACCCTGTCTGGTATTTTGAGCCGGGTTGTGATTGCACGAAGTCAAAATACAGGTTCGGGTATTTAATCAAAAACTCCCTTGCAGCATCAGGGGTCGTGAATTTGCTCCAGGTAACGGGATTCCTGTTTCTGCCAAAATGGCACCAGACTACTTTGGCATTTGGATATTTTGTGAGCATGCTCTCCAGCTCAGGAAGCATTGCATCTTCCGCTTCATGATGGATTAAAAACGGAACGCCGGTATCACTTGATGCTTTAAATACGAGCTCGAAAGCTTGTGAGTCCAGAGGCATATGCACATCCCGGTTATTCGTATTTGAGGGGTAATGCCGTGCCTCAAACTCGCCCATGGTAAAATAATCATCTGAACGGACTTCTCTATCCAGTTTATCAAGAAAGGTAGTCTCACTGCCGTGCCACAGTGGACCGTCGCCATGAACGGTGGTTGGAACGAATTTATCGGGATATAATTTGTTAAGCCTTAAGGATTCTTCACTCCCCTGGTTTTCATTGGGGCCGAGCCAGGTTAATGCAACACCGTTCCTGTCCATATTATTGATGATCTGTTCGAGGTCCATTCCCCCGTAATGGAACTCTGCATCGATGATGGGAATGTTACCTGTTTTTTGAATTTTCCGTATACTTTCCGCAAATGTTTTTATCTGTTCGTTTTTATTAGTCAGATTCACCGGCAGTGGTGTATAGTCAAGAACCTTTGGTTTGATACGAATCATAATAGTTAAATTGGCAAAAATTGGCAGAATCTAGGAAAACAGGTGTTATTGCGGTCAAAATGATTAAACCCGTATTAAAAGTGAGGTTTTTGA
>Ga0315281_10014646_pt1 | contig 10563 bp, 11 predicted proteins | sample YL17G07_0_MG_FD_204540 | JGI IMG/M metagenome (GOLD analysis project Ga0315281, IMG submission 204540) | Sediment microbial communities from Yellowstone Lake, YNP, Wyoming, USA - YL17G07_0 | ecosystem: Environmental > Aquatic > Freshwater > Lake > Sediment | place: USA: Wyoming | collected... | reverse complement strand
GGGAGCGCTTCTCGGGGGAAGCGCGGTCGCATTCACCGTCTTCGGACTGATCGACCTGCACGATTTGGGGCTTCTGCCGTTCATCACACTGGCAGCAGTCGTCGGAGCGACAATCTGGAACTTTCTTACCTGGTGGATGGGGATACCGTCCTCTTCCGCGTACGCGCTCATCGGAGGGCTGATCGGGGCGTCCTTGGCCTCTGCCGGGTCCAACGGCATCGTTTGGGGGCTCGCGGACCTCCTTGGAGCGTCTCACAGGCTGGTCGGGATGACGAAGGTCTTCATCTTCCTCATGTTAGCGATCGCCATCGGACTAGTCGGAGGCTACATCAGCCTCCGTGTCTCGACTCTAATGCTGAGAAACGCGAAACGAAGGACGAACGAATCAATAAAGAAGTCACAGTGGTTCACGACGAGCGCCCTCGCATTCGGCGCGGGAGCGAACAACGCCCAGAAGCATATGGGGATCATAGCCCTACTCCTCGCATCCTATGAGGGGACGACCGCGTTCGAGATACCCATTTGGGTGAGACTCGCATGCTCGGCCGCGCTGGCGTTGGGAGCGCTCGTAGGCGGCTGGAGGATCATGCGCACGCTCGGACGCGTGATATACGATATGGAGCCGGTGCACGGGCTCGACTCCCAAGTTGTGTCGGCCTCTTCGATCGCAATCTCCACGCTCGCAGGGTCGCCCATCTCCTCGACTCAGGTCATCGCATCCAGCATAGTCGGCGTGGGCGCCGCGAACAACGCCAAGAAGGTCCGGTGGTCCATCGGTCGGGACATGGCCGTCTCCTGGATACTCACCATACCTGCCTCGCTCTTATTAGCAGGCGCGACATTCCTAATATTGAAGATAGGATTGAACCTCTGAGGTGATGCTAGCATGGATGAGCAGAACGCCGGACACTCCCCCAGCAAGAAGAGGCTCGCGGACAGACTATTCCCTCCAAGGCACGATTTCTACAAGATGCTCCAAGACCAGGCGGACCAGACGGTCATCGCGGTGAATGCCCTAGTCGACTGGCTCAAGGTGGGCGACTTGTCCGAGCCTACCGAGCTCATCCAGATAGAGCAGCACGCCGACGACATAAGGCACGAGATGGAGCATGTCCTCGTAGAGTCATTCTCGACCCCGTTCGACCGGCAGGACATATACAGCATCTCGAGGCAGATGGACTATGTCATCAACTGGTCGTTATCGACCGCTTTGGAGATGAAGGCTTTCAAGACAAAGCCCGACGCCGCCATGCTCGGGATGGCAGAGGCGCTCCTGAGAGGTGTGAGGCTCATGTCGGATGCGATAAGGATCATTCAGTCGGAGCCCGCCAAGGCGGGGACATATGTTCCCCTCATGAGAAAGGCCGAGCGGGACATCGACGAAACCTACGTGAGAGCCCTAGCCCAAGCGTTCGAGGAGAAGGACTTGACGATACCGCTCAAGAAGAGGGAGATATACCACCACCTCAGGGATGCCGGCAGGAACCTCGTGGCCACAGTCGATACCTTGCACAGAATAATTGTCGGTATCCTATGAGCGGCGAGCGAGCAAACTGAAAGCCGCGACCTGCCCACTCCGTTGAAAACAAATATAGAACTCGACCGCAATGGGGCAGAGGGACGCGAACATGAAACCAGCACTCCTCGTCATAGACATCCAGAATGCCTGGCTGGACAGCAACGTGGACTTGAAGAAATCCGTTCATAAGCGCATCGACGTCATCAACGGAGCAATCGGATGGTTCCGACGGAACAGACTTCCCATTGTCGTGATCTATCACGAGGACAAGGAGAGAGGCGCCATACCTGGCACAAAGCCGTTCGAGTTCCCTGATACTGTAGACATCGACAGTTCCGACATCAAGATTACCAAGCGCTATCCGAACGCGTTCGGAAAGACTGAGCTGGAAGCCACTCTGCGGAGAGAAGGTTGCGACACCGTGGTGATCGTGGGACTGAGCGCGAGCGGCTGCGCACTGGCGACGTTCTTTGGCGCATTGGATTACGATTTCACACCCTACCTGGTCCGAGACGGGGTGGCGTCCCACATCGAGGAGCATGTGCGATTCGTGGAAGAAATCTGCGAAACCCTGAACATAGGTTCGTTCGACAAGACCCTCCGTTGAACTGTCAGCCATGAGAAGGGCCAGAACGCGGCGCATGGAGAAAGGCTAGGCGCGAAGGAAGGAGAGAATGGGTGTCTCCACGGACCCGTCGACCAGGAGAGACCGGACATGGAGGCGTGCACACGGTCTACCCTTGGATAAGGCATAAGAGGAGCGAGGAGGATTCCAGCTGCTAGAGTGGTGGATGTATGCCCAAAGTGTTGGTTGTTTACGACTCAAGAACCGGCAACACCGAGAGAATGGCAACTGCTGTCGCCGATGGCGCCATGCAGGTCAAGGGGACCGAAGTCGTTGTTCTCAAAGTCGACAAGGCGAAGATGCAGGACCTGATCGATTCCGATGCGATCATACTGGGTTCCCCGACGTACTACGGGAACATGTCTGGCAAGATGAAGTCGTTCATCGACCGGACGAACAGCATCCATGGAAGACTCAATGGGAAGGTCGGCGGAGCTTTCACGAGCTCCGGAGACACGGCCTGCGGTGCCGAGACAACCCTGCTCTCGATTCTTGAGGCGATGCTGATCAACGGAATGATCATCCAGGGCAGGCACGACAACAAGCACTACGGTCCGACCGCAGTAGAAGCGCCGAACAAGAAGGAGATCGAATCCTGCAAAGAGCTGGGGAAGAGGGTAGCAGATTTGGCAGCCGCCCTCGGTAGATAACTTATGCCGAGATTCGTGTTCCAAGGGTGATGTTCCGGTTCAATCATGGAGTACTTCGAACCTGTCCAGCGAGCTCAACACCCGTGAGACAAACGGCTCCGACTCGACCTCGACTCCCAACCTTCCAAAGTACACACGCAATGCACCCATACCCCTATCCAATGCCACTCTAGCCTCCTCCAGCCGTATCCACGGCACCGAGCCGGTCCGGTCGACGCGAATCGCCTCCGAGAAGTCAATGAACCATGGCTTTCCGTCGTGGACGAGTATGTTGAAATCGCTCAGATCTGCGTGCACAACCCCCGCTCCCGCTAGGGCCTCTACTCCACGGAGCACCTCATCGAGGAGGGCTCGGGGGTTCTCCGGACGGATGTCATGCAATCTAGGCGCCGGCCCATTCTCGTCTCCTAGATACCGCATCGAGAACATGTTCTCTACCCTCCTAGCGGGTGCTGGAACACGGCATCCTCCTTTCCATGCCTGTCGTGTCATCTCGAACTCGTGGGCTGCCAACCACCCGGTGGAGTCCAGCTTCACAGGGCCTCCTCCACGATGAGAAGAACGGTACAGACGATAGGCCTTGATGGCGATTGGTGCGTCACGATAGAGGGCAAGGTAGACATCCGCCTCCTTGCCCGCGCTGATGAGCCCCGTTACCTCCATGGCCAACCCGGAAGAGAGGATGGCCTCTTTGGTTGTGCGATACCCCGCCTCGTGGAGGTCGAGGGTCCCGGATTTGATACGCCAGACGACGCTGGCGTCCAAGTAAGGATCGTTAGGCATGTCAGACTAGATTCATCGATAGCGTTCGCAATGCATACTCGACGATCAGCAAACGCCAGGAGCTTCACGCAGAATCATGCGGCTCCCGGCGCAGCTGCTAGAACCAATTTGGACATCATCACCGGGAACCTCCTGGTCACAAGACCGAGCCACCGAATGTGCAGGAGGTAGATGTAGCTTTCGTCACATGTCACAAGCCGAAGCGGCGGAATCACCCTCTTGTAGTGAGGAAGCCAGGCGTTCGGGTTCGCACATCGCTCGACGCGGGAAAAGACAATAGGGAACGTATGACGTCGTGTGCTTGAGGAGTCCGAGAAGATGGAAAAGACCAAGGTGAATACGCCCAACGGGCCAGCAGATGCGATGGAATTGGAGTTCAAGATGAAGAGCGAACCATGGACCACACTGGACTTGGAAGACGGTACGATCCTCCATGTCAAGATCAACATTGGGAAGGTCTTTCGACTGGAGCAGTATGACCAGATGACGGGGGAACCCGCCTACCTGTTGACATCCAACAACTTGATGAGATCCCAGGTGCCCGCAAAGCTCAAGAAATTCCTGACTTTCCCCAAGCCATCGAACCAAGACGTCGCCTAACGAGACCTGAATTCGAGAGAAGCTCACGGAGAACAAACCAGTATGGTCAGCTAGGACCAACAATTCTCTGACTGAAATAGAGCCGGAATTTCGAATTCATATCCAGTTCCGTTGCTTCCCGACTCATACATGAGTCACCCCACAGAACCATGCCGCCCCACGCTCGAAGCAGGATCAATGCCCTCAGATGTTCGCGCTGCGAGGAAGCTTAACGGCGTTATTAAATAACCTGGATGCTCATATGGTTAGGGACGCCTTTCCTTGAACAGACGGTGATGAAAGTGTTTGCGCTCGTCAGGATACATGTGCCATCTACAGTGCATGACAAGAAAAGAGGAATGGAGACAACCGTCACAGACCATGTCTGGGGCCACGTGGTTGAGTCTCACAGGAAATGGCACACCAAAGATGTGCGACTCCTCTATCTGACACACAGACACATGCAGGAGGATACGAGCCTGATCGTCGAGGCAAAGGATCCTGACGTACTTGCGAATTTCCTGCTCACGCATATCGCGACGATCGAGAACGTTCGAGGAATATGGGTGTTGCCAATGGCGAAAATGCAGTTCTTCGAGGTTCCAAAAGACGACACTCACGGTTTCCCTAGGTTCACGATTACGATAGATGCGATCCCGAAACACCTGGACCGGATACGTGAGAAGATCTCGTCGTTGAAACCTGGGAGAGACATCGCGATCAATTACATCGCGGTCACGTTCCAGTCGTTTCGCGCTTCAATAGTCGTCTCGGTGCTTGCCAGAAGCAGGAATCACTTGGATCTCTTTGTCGAACGATACATAAGGTCACTTGAGGGCGTAGCGGACGTGGAGACGACCTTAATCAGCAAGACGATGCGCCTCGTATCGCCTGATGAGTGGAAGGAGTACGTGGGTCATTTGTCCGTTCCAGCCGGCCAGGATCGCATCGAGGACATAGAAGCGGAGGATGATAGCCTCATATCCGGCTGCTGATTCCTTTTCCTTCTCTCTTCCTCCGGAGGAAGGACCAACTGGGAGACACGAGGGCTCCACAGAGGGTCGGGAATCTAAGTAGATAAGCGTTGCCATCGCTCCCAACGGCATCTTCGATGGTCAGAGCGTATCCTTAATAAACGGCACCCGGCAATTGAAACCCGACCTTGCGAGGATCGACATCCGGTCGATCTCCGAGGATTCGGTATGAAGCCATGGTTGGGCTAGATCCCATGATAACCAAGATGAAGGGCAGTGTCGAAGCTTCGATGCAGAACGGCATTCGACCTGCGACGAACGGAGCAGCGGGCATTCTCGAAGCCAAGAGCAACCCTCCTATCACTGCAGGACCGAGACCTCCAAATGCACAGCCTGGCCGAGAGACATCAAATGACAAAGTTCACGATGATGCCGCGAGGAAGATCAAGCAGGAATACGCCCATGGGAGGAAGGAGTCATGGATGAGGGGGCTCGACAGCATCCACGGCCTGATCAAGCAGCTGATGGGGGAAGAGCCGGACATCAATGAGGTGCTGAATAGCACCGCTAGATCCATCTACTCTCAGTTCAACATCAAGGAGGTGTCAATCGGTCTCAGGTCCTCGGACGGCCTCTTCAGATACGTCGCGATGTACGGCCTCAGGGACGAGTCATGGGCGGCACATCGGAAGCTCGTCTACAACGAGAAGCAGCTTATGGACCCGAGCAAGTACAAGTGGACTGATATAAGCCATCATACCAAGCTCTTCCTGGCCGAGGACAACACGTACACGCAGGATGAGGCACTCACACGCAGCGAGCATCTGAGCATGAGATCCAAGCGGAAGACCGCGGAGGATTTCATCGAAGGAGACTACATGGACGTATTCATCTACGGGCCGAAGGACGAGATACTCGGATGGATCGAGACCTCGGGGACTTGGGATGGCAAGATCCCCGATGCGCGGACGATCCGGAGCCTTGAAGTCGTTTCCTCGATCCTCGCTCTGGCGATCATACGCCACGGTCCGAAACAGGCTTGATTACCGCCGTGCTTCTGAACAATCATCTGGCGGCAGAAGGTGAGCAGTCCGTGCTCACGCGGCCTGGTGTGGCAAAATCATAAGAACCCAGAGGCTGTTCTGTGATGAGTCTGTGATGTCTTCAAGACCAGGAAGAATCGCGGCACCCTGAAAGGCACCTCGAATGGATGGGGCCAGGATCCGGCACCCACGTCTGCTTGAGGGGGTCTTGGGACTATCTCGACTTGGAGGAAGTGATGGACCAGACTGAGGAGATGAAGGTGATTGTCACTCCGCTGGAAGTCGCCCAGAAGTTGAAGACGGACTATTCTCACGGGCTAATGGACCACACGTCAAAGGTCCTGGAAGAGGTCTGCGAACTTGGTTGGAGGCTCGAGCGGTCCGAGATTCAGACCCAAGATTTCTTGAATGAAATAGCAGACCTGATATCAAGGCGTTTCGGCATCACGAGCGTCTCAATCGCGGTCTATGACCCCCTGACCAAGCTCTACCACTACAAGGTTGTGAACGGTCTCGACAAGGAGGTCATCGGGAGCTACCTGAGCATAGCCTACACGAAAGCCCAGGTCAACGACGACAGCACTTACCCATGTCACGAGATCAGCAGCCACACGAAGATCTATCTCGCCGAGGAACACCCCTATGCTCCGGGGGAGGAATTCTCATACAGGCGACCCGGGATGATAGGCATGAAGAGAAGGGCGCTCACCGACAGCCTCGAGGCCGACTATGTTGACTGCTACTTCTACGGCAGGGACAAGGAGATACTTGGCTGGATTGAGGCATCTGGGACCAGGTTAAGGAAGCTTCCTGATGCCGCATCGATCAGATGGATGGAGCTCATCGCCCTAATGGTCGGGCAAGCGCTTCAGGTCAAGAAGTGAGCAGCAGCATTCATCTTGTTGAGTATCAGCACAGTGTCCTGGTTCAGAGAGTTGCATCTCCATGTCCTCCAGAGGGAACCGTTATCTCCCCCTCACGCCAATACACAAAGAAGAGGGATGGGACAGTGTCCAAATGGTGGAAGGTAGTAGCCGCAGTGGCCATCGCTTTCGTGGTATTGTTAGCTGTAATCGCGATAACTCAGCCGAAGAAGCAGACCGTGATAACCGACGCGGACCGGATCGCGTCCATTCCGGCCAATGCCACCAAGATGGCTCCCGCCCAGGACATATACAAGCCAGTGATTCTGTCGGACCTCTGGGAACAGCCTGTACAGATGCCTGGCCCGGTCAACACGGCGGGCGCGGAAGACAGCCCGTTCATCACCCCTGACGGCAACTGGTTCTTCTTCTTCTTCACGCCCGATGTCTCGGTCCCCGTTGAGAAGCAGCTATTGGACGGCGTCACCGGCATCTGGTGGATGCAGAAGAACGGCACCAGCTGGACCTCACCGGAGAAGATCATCCTGTACGACGACGTGTCTCTGGACGGCGCGGAGTTCGTCCAGGGAAACGCGATGTGGTTCGGGTCCGTACGCACTGGGAACATGGGCGAGATCGACATCTACACGGCAACCTACGCAGAAGGGAAATGGACCGACGTGACCAATGCGGGGAGACAGCTGAATGTTGATTACGACATCGGCGAGTTCCACATCACTGCTGACGGTCAGACCCTGTATTTCCACAGCGGGAAGATTGATACGGGAGAGAGCATGGATATCTGGGTTTCCCAGAAGACTGGCGACGGATGGGGCACGCCAGTCAGGGTCCCGACCGTGAACACGGCCGCCGCTGAAGGCTGGCCCTATCTGACCCCGAATGGCAGCGAGCTATGGTTCACCAGATTCGGTTCGCCTGCGGGTTACCAAGGACCCTCGATCTATCGGAGCGTGAAGCTATCGAACGGATCTTGGGGTCAGCCTGAGGAGATTGTGGCCAACTTCGCGGGAGAGCCGACCCTGGACGCGGCGGGGAACATCTACTTCACGCACCACTACTACTCATCGGACAACAAGATGATCGAGGCGGACATATACGTCGCATACAAGAAGTGACAATGCCCCGCCAGTGATTGTGTCAGCCGCTTCTCGTGCGCAGGGAGAAGAGACTGTCGTCCGAGCCGTAATTCAAGCCCGGTGAGCAGCACCAGCACGAGAACTTTGGCCGAAATCATTCATGAAATGGACCATGAACTTCTCTGCCTCGGCAAATCCGGCGATCTTCTTGTTGCCCTCGATGACGATGTACTCGTTCGGGCTGTGAGACAGGGCGCTGTGGCCTATGCCGCCGTTCGTGAACGGCATGTTCAGCGCCCTGGCGAATATATAGTAGGGTACCGAGCTGGGATCGAGAGGCATCACGCTCGGCTCGCAGCCAAACTCCCTTAGCGAATGGATCATGGATTGCACGACCGGCTCCCTGATGCTACACTTGGCCCAATCGATGTAGTTGTCTATCTCAGTCATCTTGATGTCGCTGTATCCGTGCTTGTCGAGATGTCGCCGGACCAGGGAGAGCATCTTCTCCTTGTCCTGGTTCGGGACCAACCTGATGTCGATCTTGCAGGTGGCCTTGTGCGGCAGAACCGTCTTGGATCCTTTCTCGATCCAGCCCGACCAGATGCCATCGATGTTGAGCGTGCTTGTGAAGGTCAGAGTCCTGAGAAGCTCCTTCTTGTCACCCTCAGGGACCATGAACTTGGATATCTTCATCTCCTTCTTCGTAGCCTCCGGCTTGAAACGCTTCGCAGCCTCCGCGAGCAGTTCCTCGTCTTCTCTCGAGGGGGCTGCGACATCGTCGTAGAAACCATCGACGAGGACCTTGTTGCCGTTGTCTTCCGCCATGGTGCCCAGGGCCTTGACGAGCCTCCATGCCGGGCTGTCGACCCATGCCTTGTTCGCGCTGTGGATCGCAAACTCCTGCGGACCTCTCCCCCAGGACTTGCCGGAGCACTCGAGCTCGAAGTACACGCATCCCTTGTTTCCGAGCTGCAGCGAAAGCTCGCCGTCGGAATCCTGCCCAAAGAACGGGAAGTAGAGGGCGCTGGCCTTGGACAACCTCTTCTTATGAGTCTTGACATATGCGGGCAGGCTCGGGCTTCCGAGCTCCTCCTCGCCCTCGGCCACTAGGATGAGGTTCACGGGCGGTCTGCCCTCGGCCTTGTTGCAGGCCTCCACCGAGTTGATGAACGCGGCCAGAGGACCCTTGGTGTTGGCCGCGCCCCTGTTGATCATTATCTTGACCTTGCCTGCGGGCAAGGTCCTATCGATCAGCTTCGCGCCCATCGGAGGGCTGATCCAGCCAGGTTCGTTGAATGGCATCGTGTCGTACATGAAATAGGCTAGGAGGGTCTCATCCGTGGCGCCCTTGCACTCGGCGGAGACGATCGGATTCCCTTTGGTCTTCGAGACCTCGACTTTCTCGCAACCTGCCTTCCTGAACAGATCTCCCACGAGCTCGGCACAGGGCTCGATCCCGATATGCTCCTGGCTCGAGCTCGGCTGCATGAGAAGCCGGCGAGTGGTGGCGATGTGCTTCTTGATGTCTCTGTCCACTCTCTCATAGACGCTCTCGAGATCGAAAACCGACATGTCCCTCGGCAACCAGATGAGGAATCTCGTCTAAGAGGTTTCCGTCCAACGGTAGAGAGTGCAGATTAGGCAATAGGAATATGATGCCACTGCCGCTTTTGAACTCGTCGTTTCGCAAATCGGAACGGTTGGAGCGGAAGGTCATGAGAAGTCATCGAAAAGAATCGGGGAGCGAGTCGCTGTCATTGATATTGGCAACGGCTCTTGTGCTGATCGTAGTTGCATCAATCGCCGTCCCGCTCTTGCCAAGAGCAAGTGCGGCCACTCAGAGCGTGGATATCAAGAACTTCGCCTTCACGCCTGGATCGATCACCATCGCGCCGGGGGATTCCGTGACCTGGACCAACAGCGACGGCACTACGCACACGGTGACGGGAAGTGGGTGGGCATCCGGTAACCTCGCAGATGGCGCCACGTACACGCACCAATTCAACACGACCGGGGACTTCGACTATAAGTGCTCAATTCATCAATCGATGACAGGCGTCGTCCATGTCGGCAGCGGGACCACTCCACCGAGCAAGCCGTTCCTCTCGGGCATGACCCTGATAGCGGTGATTGTGGTCTCGATCATCGTGGTTGTTGCCTTGGTCGTCGTCCTCATGCGGAGAAAACCAGCGAAGAAGACCTAGGACCTGGACCGATCCCGAGATATTCTCCGCCTACGGGAGCAGTCCAGCGGCCCTTAGCTCCTGCGTGATCTTGTCGACGGCGATCTCGACATCCTCAGGCTTTCGAGCGCCGGTGCACACAAGCTTCCCGCTGCCGAACAGAAGCACGACCACCTTCGGCACCGCGAGACGGTACACGAGTCCAGGGAACTGCTCAGGCTCGTACTCGACATTCTCAAGGCCG
>Ga0315281_10014645_pt1 | contig 10563 bp, 5 predicted proteins | sample YL17G07_0_MG_FD_204540 | JGI IMG/M metagenome (GOLD analysis project Ga0315281, IMG submission 204540) | Sediment microbial communities from Yellowstone Lake, YNP, Wyoming, USA - YL17G07_0 | ecosystem: Environmental > Aquatic > Freshwater > Lake > Sediment | place: USA: Wyoming | collected... | reverse complement strand
TACAACAAACTTACGCACAACAGGTTGGAACTACAAAAAGTGAACTTGGGTTAGCGTATGTTTTCGTTCCATTGGACTTCAAACCCCTCCAACGCCCTTCTCTACGCTTAAGTGGCGCAAAGTGGCCATCAACGCAGGGGAGCTACAGATATTGGCCAAGCAAACGAAGAGGACGGCAACTTTCGGTGACGAATTCATTACGAGACGTCCGCGGCGCATCGAAAGCCGTAGGTGCCATTAACGGCTCCGGGATTATTTCGATGGCGATGAGAGCACCGGAGATCTTCTTTCAGGCTTTTCCAGCATCCTCCGCGCAAAGCGCGATAGACGCCTTGATGGGGCCCTGCGGGATTGTCTGGTTCGAGGGCTGATGCATCGTAGTAATTATAGGCATACCAATCCTGGCACCATTCATAGACATTGCCGGCCATATCAAAAAGGCCGAAGGGATTGGGAGGATAGCTCATGACGGGTGTCGTATCGGAGCTGAAGAAATTGGCCTGCGACCGTTCGATATCTATGCCTGTGGGATAGAGGAAATTCTCCCTACCGCCCGTCGCGGCAGCCTCCCATTCCGCTTCAGCCGGCAGCCTCTTCCCCACCCATTTTGCATAGGCGACAGCGCCATACCAGGTGACCCCTACGACGGGATGTTTTGCATAACCCGATTCGATCGTCAACTTTCCGGCGCTCCGCTTGATCCGGGCATCGCGCAAACGGATGATGTCGTTGTTGTTTTGGTCTTTTTCTCCCCCCATGGCCTGGAGAAATCGGACGAACTGCTCGTTCGTTATGGGGTGGAAGTCGAGTGCAAAACTGGCAATATTGACCGGGTGCCGGGGCATTTCGTCGCGGGCGCCCTCGTTGCCTCCGCGGAGGTAGGTGCCGCCGGGAATCACCACCATCTCGGTCAAAATAGGCTCGATCTCCCTCACTTCGACTTTCTTCGGGATGTACTGGGAGACGAGGAGCTCGCGCTGAAAAATCGCACCCGGGTCGGATTCGTATTCAGGGCGGGTGAGTTCTGCAGGCTTGATTACAGGCTTAGGAGGCAATCCCGCTTCCGCAGTGGCCGGATGGTGGGGGAATTCAAAGGCCATCTGATGCAGCGGATCGATTTCTTGGCTGTTTTTCGCCTCTTGTCCCACGGTGCGCGGAGCGGATAGGTATTCATTCATCGCAGAGATGAGTTTTTGGGGTCGGACATGCGGATTTGGCTGGAGGCACCGATGGATCAGAAGATCCCAATTATTGTGTGCATCGGGGACAACTTTAGATGGGGTATCGAAATAGCCTTCGGGGATTTTCCCAGTCAGCAAATAGTAGGCTAGCACGCCGAAGGAATAGGAGTCCGCTTTTGCATCTGCGGAATTGCCGTCGAGGATTTTTTGCTCTGGAGCGAGAAAGGAGAAACTCCGAATGAAATGGCGGCTTTGTTGGAGCCCCTTTTCCGAAGTGTTTGATGAGGTGGGAAGCAATGCTTTCGACATTTCGGTGCAAAGGCGCAGGAATCCGACGCCCTCTCCGATCAACCTCGTAATCCCAAAATCTGAGAGGAGGAGCCGCACGCCCCGGTCAGCGGGGGCAACTAAGATGTTGCTCAATTTCATCGCGCCGTGGACTACCCCTTTTTCATGGGAATAATCGAGCGCAGAGGCGATCTGCCTCAAGAGTTCCTCTTTCTCCTCTTCGGACAAAGATTTTCCTTTCAGCTGCAGGTAGCGATCGAAATTCATCGTATCTTGAAAACTATCGACGAACGGATCCATGACGATGAAGTAACGCCCTTCGCTGCAGGAAACATTGTGAATCTTCGCGATGTGGGGATGCTCGAGACTCGCGATGGCGGCCACCTCCGCCTCGAACCTCCGCGCGAAAGAGAGGTCAGAGCCAATCTCTTCGGGAAGGACTTTCAGGGCGAAAGGTTTCTTGATGAAGCGGTGTTCGGCGATGTAGATCGCCCCAAAGGCGCCCTGCCCCAGTTGTTTTAGAATGGTGTAATCGCCTAAAGCTTCCATAGATTCACACCATAACTAAAGATGATTTTAGAATCAAATTTATACACAAATCACATGAAGAATCAGTTTTCGACCACTTCGGCTTTGCCAATATTTAACGATATGAACGATGTAACGATACGAACGATAAATAATATCATTTCGTTCTTTTTCATCGTTATTATCGTTGTATCGTTAGTGATTTTTCCTTCCCTGTCAAAAGGCGCCGATCAGTTTACCGAAATACCAAGCCCCGATTCCGAGGACGGCGATTCCGAGGCCCCAGATCAAATTCGGCAACCAACGGACGCCGCCATGAGGGCTGCCTCTGCTCTCCAAGGTCCCGATCCCGTAGGCGAACTCTTGCTTTTCTGTGGAGAGGCGGAATGCATCCGGATATTCTTTTCCGAGTTTATCCTGTTCAAATCCGAGGAAATTCGCATATTGGCGGATGAATCCAATCGCATAGACCGTCGATAGAAATTGGTGGACTCTCCCCTCTTCGATCGCCTGGAGATAGAGCGTCCGAATGGAAGTGGCGTTCTCCACTTCTTTCAACGTGAGGCTCATCTCCTCCCGCTTCGAGCGGAACGACTCCCCCATTTTCTTCAATCCTTCGCTCATAGAGCCTCCCAAGTGCAATCACTCATCTTAGCACCTTGTGCAATTCCCTCCAACCGCATACAATCTACACCATGGCAAAACCGGCGTTCTTCACGGCGAAGATCGATATTTCCCTCGGGAAAAAGCTGCAGATTGATTTGCAGGATCAGGGATTCGAGATTTCGAAACCCCCTTACACTGTCTTCGCGGCCAAAAAGAAAGGGGTCTCCTGCACTCTCTATGAATCGGGGAGCCTCACTGTGCAGGGGAAAGAGATGGACGCTTTCATCGAATTCTACCTCGAGCCCGAGATCCTCAAGGAGTTCCGCTTCTCCCATGCGGCTGCGCTCCTAGATTTGACTCCCCACATTGGACTTGATGAGGCGGGCAAGGGGGATTTTTTCGGGCCACTTTGCATCGCAGCAGTCTACGCCGACGGCGCGGGGATCCCACAACTCCAGCAGATGGGCGTGAGAGACAGCAAAAAAATCGCCGACGCAACGATTCTCAAGATTGCAAAACAAATTCGGACCCAGTTCTCCTATACGGTCATCCGCCTTTTCCCCCTTAAATACAACGAATTATACGGAAAATTTAAAAACCTCAACCGCCTCCTCGCCTGGGCCCACGTGGCGGCGTTGGGAGATCTCAGCCAAAAAACCAGCTGCCGCAAAGCAACCCTCGATCAGTTCGCCGAAAAACACGTCGTCGAAAACGCCATGAAACAGAAAAAGCTCGAGATCGATCTGGAGCAAAAAGTGCACGGCGAGGAGGACATCGTCGTCGCCGCCGCTTCCATCTTGGCAAGAGCGGCCTTCCTCGAGGGGATGCAGACACTCAGCGAGGAATACGGCCTCACGCTGCCCAAAGGGGCCGCGCGGCAAGTGATCGACGCCGCATCGAAATTAGTGGCCAAATTTGGACCCGAAGTGTTACAGAAAGTAGCGAAGACCCACTTCAAAACGATGAAAGAAATCGATGTTAACCCGACTTAAAATACAAAACCTCGTTTTAGTCGACCGCGCTGACATTTCTTTTGGCAGCGGCCTCAACATTTTGACCGGGGAAACCGGCGCAGGGAAATCGGCGATCCTCACGGCCATCCGGCTGATCGCCGGAGAGCGGGCCGATACCCAACTCATCGGGAAAAACGGAGAGATCGCCATTGTCGAAGCATACCTTCTCTCCTATTCTTTGACAGAAGAGATCTCCCCTCCCCCCTTTGGAGAGCCCCGCTGCGTCCGCCGCGAAATCCACCGCTCTGGTAAGAGCCGCTGTTTTGTCGAAGAGGAGCAAATCTCCCTCTCCCTCCTGCGGCAAATTGCCGGATCGTCGATCGAACTCGTCGACCCAGCGAGCTCCCAGCTGCTCTGTCTTAGAGAAGAGCAGAGGAATATGCTCGACGCATTCGCCGGACTGTCACATGATGCGAAAGTTTTTGCAGGATCTTTCGTAGATGAACAGACGGAAGCCAAGAAACTCGAAGAGATCCTGGGACTGCAGGAGCAGAGAGGTCGGGACCTCTCCTGGGCGAGAGAAGATTTGGCCGCGATTGAAGAGGTCAATTGGCAAGAGGAAGAGGAGGCGCAGCTCACCCGGGACCATCAACTCTTGACCCATGCCCAGGAGCTCCTCGAAAAAATCGGCAACGCCTCGGACGCCCTCTCCGATCGATCCTTGAAGCGGGCCTCGCATCTCCTCGATAGCTGTGTCCGCTGCGACGCCACGCTCACTTCTCTGGCAGCATCATTACGCAACGCACTCCTCGAAATCGAGGAGGTCGATCATCAACTGCGCACCTATCTCGGGCGGCTCGAGGCAGACCCCAATCGGCTGACCCATGTCGAGAATCGGATCGGCGCCATCGAGCAGATGAAGAAGCGCTTTGGCAAAACAGTGGCCGAAGTAGGAGCCAAGAAAAAAGAGCTCCTCGCCCGTATCGACCGGCTCCTTCATCTCGAAGAAGAGGTGACCTCCCTCCGTACCTCTCTCCAATCTCTTAGGGAGAAAAACCTCCTCCTCTCCCAATCTCTGAGTGCCAAGAGACAAGAGACCGCCGCACTCTATGCATCCCTCATTCTCGCCGAGCTTAAAACCCTGAATCTCCCCCATGCCCGCTTTGAAATTTCCCTCCAGCCGATGCCCCTCACATCCCACGGCTCCGATGAGATCCGATTCCTTTTTTCAGCCAATCCCGGCCAGCCTCCCATCCCCCTCGAGGAATGCGCCAGCAGCGGAGAGATCTCCCGCCTCCTTCTCGCCATCAAGACCGTTTTATCCGAGAAAGACAAAAGCGCCTGCCTGATCTTTGATGAGATCGACAGCAATGTCGGCGGGCAGACTGCGGCCATTTTAGGAGAAAAACTCAAAAAGATCGCTGAGAAGAAACAAGTCATCTGCGTGACCCATTTCGTCCAGGTTGCCAAGGCGGCGCTCCACCATTTCGCCGTATCTAAGGGTGAGCAAAAAGGGCGCGCTGTCACCACCATCTCCAAGCTCTCTGAATCCCAGCGAGGGCAAGAGTACCAGCGCATGTTGGGCAGTAATTGATTAATATTTTCGAAAACAATAAGGTATGGTTTGGCCTGAGGAAATGAAAAAACGGATCATTTTATTCTTTCTATCTTTTGCCGCCCTCGTTGGCGCCGATGAACCGTCACGTTCTCTTTGGGACTACCATCCAATACATCTCGGTGGGAATCTGCTCCGTTTGGGGGGCGCAGAAGTCAAGCCCCGCCGCGGCGATGAGGGGGGGAAGCTTTATTTCCGAAAAAGCAACGCCTTTTTGAACATGCTCGTCCCCGTCAGCGAGACAACCTATTTTTTTCCCCGCTTGGAATGGAATACGATCACCATGGACTGGAACCAGAACCCCAAATTCCGCACCACCCATTTCTACTACGTACAATTCGGCCTGATGATGTACTCGACAGGCATCGAAAAATGGCGTTGGATCGCGCGCCTCGATTACAACATTGATCTGGAGCATTTCTCTCAGCCCGGCCCATACGGCCTGATTACCGGCATCCTCTGGGGCGCCTACCAGATCCACCGGAAATGGCACTACCACATCGGCGCCACCGCTTATAAAGGAATGGAAGGGCAAATGCTCTATCCCATCATTGGCCTCGACTATTCGCCCGACAAAAAGTGGACCTTTATGGCCATCTTCCCCATCGACTATTCGATCCAATACCAGGCAGCGAAATGGTGCCGCCTGGCGATAAAAGCCCGCCCGCTGAGGGAGCGTTTCCGCGTCGGCCATCGGGAACCAGAGCCCAGTGCGATCTTCAATTACTCGAGCATCGGGACCGAATTCAATCTTCATTTTGAGAAAACAAGACGCTTCGAAATAGAACTCTACGGCGGCTACAATTTCGGCGGGAGTTTTTATATCAAAAGCCAAGGGGGCCACCGCGCCTATTACACCGACCTAGAGGGCGCCCCCTACGGCGGCGGTAATATCGACTACGCGTTCTAAGAAAGTGTTTAGGGTTTTTCTTGACATACATCCAATTTTTCTTTTAGGCTCCCCTTCTCATTTTTGGCTAAGAATATGCATTACCTGTTCTCCGTTTTCTTTCTCTTCACCTCACTTTTTGCGAGCAACTCTCTCACTTCTATCACTGAAAACGACCCCTCATCGCTTGTAGAGGGGGTGAGCGTCATCACCGGCGATCTTTACGTCTTCGAAGAAGATTATGTCGTGCAGGGAGCAGAGCCGATCTCGCTGCGACGCTCCTATATCAGCACAGAAGGAATCGCCAGAGATTATCAACACCTGATCTGCAGTTTTCGGGCAGAACCCGATCACCTCTGCGTCTTAGAGCCTAACGGAACGTCCCTTTTCTATTTTCCTTCCCCTGAGAATAAGATTGTCCCGCGCATCGGAGACTCGTTTTATGGAGATCCCGAGAAAAAAAAGAAATGGAAGCCCCTTCGCTACCTAGCCAAAGACTTTGTCAATCAGGCTCCCGGCATTTCCAATACCGCTTCTGGGAAGATCTCAGCGCACACGAATCTGAAAAATCAGTATATCGTCTTCGATCCCCACATCGACGAAAAGGGGAAGAGTTTTACACTCTATGCCGCCGATGGAACGAAACGACGTTATATCAATGTGGAGCATCAGGAAAAAACAGACTCCCCCTTCGGTGAAATCTATCTCGAGTATCAATACAAGCTCGTGTCCGAAGAATTGCCAAACGGGCACGTGACCCACTATCGATGGGACCACAAGAACCACCTCAACGAGATTTACACGACTCCCAAGAGCAACTTCAGAAAAAAATTTGCATCTGTCTCTGTCCCCTCCTTTAACGCAAAAAAGCCATCGCCCCAATCTGTCTTTTCCGGCAGTGACAGCCGCTCGCTCATTTGCCATCGCCAGCCTACGGTCATCAAGGATTTTTGGGTTCCCAGTCTGATTGCTTCCCCCGATCATCCGGATCAGTCCTTCCGTTGGGTCCTTTCTAAAAAGACACAAAAGCATGTGATTGAGCAATTCTCACTTCCGAAAGGGCGCATCCTGCAAGTTGCGTATGAGGACACCTACGAGCAGAGAGTGAAAACCCTTTCCTCGCCTGTCGGCAGAGATGGCACCCCTATCGTCACCCATACCTTTTCCTATCATCCACAGGGGAAAAACTCATTCGTCCTCGACGCAAAAGGGACCAAAACGACCTATTTTTGGAACGATCAATTCCGTCTGACTCGGATCGATCGGTACGTAGGATCCTCAACCCTTCATAGCTCAGATGCATATCTCTGGGACGGCACGCATCTCAAGTGCAAAACCCACCTCGATGCTGGAGGCCACCCGGTTTTTTCCAAAACCCATTTGTACGATGACCTGGGGAACGTCAAAGAAGAGCGCTTTTACGGAAACCTCTCGGGCGCAGGCCCTCCTCTACACCTGGGTTCCGATGGATTGCCCCTTGAAACTGGCGTCGAAAAATCGATCCGAAAAACTACCTATACCCAAGATGGTCGCAACCTCCCTCTCAGACAAGAGGAACCCAACGGGCTAGTCGTGGAGTACAGCTACCATCCGACTACCCATTTGGCCACGTCGCAACTCATGTGTGAAGGCGATCAGGTCAGAGTCCGGACTTATTATGAGTACGACGGGGACTTTATTTTGAGGAGAGAGATCGCCGACAATGGATCATCGCGCGACCCCAACAACGTGGCCGATGTCACGGTGCGCAAGATCAAAGCAATCTCCCCCGTTCAACAAGGACCCTACGTCGGTCTTCCCGCAATCATCGAAGAAAAATATTGGGACGGCAGAACCGAAAAACTCCTCAAAAAAACAATTCTCCACTACACCACCGGCGCTCTAGTGGAGAAAAAAGAAGTCTATGACGGAGACGCAAAACTTCGCTATGTTTTGACTTACAAGTACGATGAAAAGGGGCGTCTCACAGAAGAAACGAATCCCCTCGGTCAGCAGGCGATTAGTAAGTACGACGAGGTGGGAAATCGGATTTATTCGAAAGATTTCAGCGGACGGCTCGAGACCCTTTTCAAATACGACTTTTCCAACCGTCTGATTGAAAAGGAAGATATCGGCTTTGACAGCATCCACCGAGTCTTCCACTACTCTTATGACCTCAAGCACAATCTGGCATCGGAAACGGATCCCCAGGGCCATGAAACCACGTATCAATACGATCCTTTTGGGCGTCGCATAGAGATGACCCTGCCCCCCGCGCCCGACAGAGAAGGGAGGTTAGTCGCGCCTGTGATTCGGCAACAATATGATAGTGCAGGCAACGAGATTTTGCGCATCGATGCCAGAAACAATGCGACGACTTTTGCCCACAACGCTTACGGCAAACCCACTCTCATCACCCATCCGGACGGGATGACTGAGACATTCATCTACAACCTCGATGGATCCTTGAAAACCCATACCGATCCAAAAGGCGTCCAGACGGTGTATACTTATGACTTCCTCGGACGAATCGTTAAAAAGGGGGTTTATTCCTCAATGGAAGAAGAGAGGGCCTCCGAGACTTTTGAATATCATGGGTTCCACATTCTTTCGAAGACTGATGCGGAAGGATATCGAACTTTTTTCAAATATGATGGTGCCGGTAGAAAAATCAGCGAAGAGCGCTGCGGCGAAACAATCACCTTTTCTTACGATTCTCTCGGTAGGATGGATCGGATCCAGGAAGAGGATCTCGTCACCATCACCAAATACGACAATCTTGACCGCCCGATCATGGAACGAAAGGAATCCTCGTCGGGCGAGATCCTTCGGACAGTTTCATATGAATACGACACCGCAGGCAATCGAAGCGCGATCATCCGGAATATCGCTGGCAAGGAGGCGAGAGAGATTTACGAATATGACTCCCTCAATCGATTGATCAAGAAGACCGATGCACTTGGATGTAGCGAAACCTTTACCTACAACGACTCCCGTGAAACACACCAAAAAACCCACACAGATCCCCTGGGACTTCAGACGATCGAAACATACGACTCGCAAGGAAGGGTAGCCTCCGTGGAGATGAAAAAAGGGAGGACTCTCTCGTTACAGGAGAGACTCTACAACACAAGCGGCTCACTCGTTCACCAGACTGATACCATTTATTCCCCCGATGGAGCCTTTCGCACAATCAACACGCAATGGGAATACGACGCGCGGGATCGAGTCACGACTCTCATCGAAGCCGCAGGGACAAATCACGCCAAGGTCACGACCCACACCTACCATCCCAGAGGAGAACTGTTTCAAACGACGAAGCCCGATGGAACGGTTCTAACCTACGAAGTCAATGATTTAGGACATCTCATTTCAGTCTCCTCCATCGATCGCACCGTCGATCACCGAGTGAGCTACGACCGTCTGGGCCGCCTCATTGCCCTCGATGGGATACAACGCACCCTCGATCATCAGGGAAGACTCCTGACCGAAGCCCATCCCCAAGGCTATCACCTGGAGAACCGATATGATTCCAGAGGTAGGAGGAGATTTTTCTCCTGCCCGCAGGCCAATTGCTCCATCGAATATCGATTTGACGCCCTCGATCTCAAAAAGGTCCTGTGGAAAGACCTTGCCCATACCTATGTCTCCTACGATCTTGCCGGCAACGTCCTTAACGAGGACCTGATCGGGTCTTATGGAACCCTCCAATATACTCGCGATGATCTCTCTCGCAAGATTTCTATCCTAGCCCCCCGCTTCTCCCAAGAAATCCTCGCCTTCGACGCAGTCGGAAACATTCGGAACATGCGCATACAAGGAGAGGAAATTGCCTGTACTTACGACGACCTTTACCAACTCACCTCGGAATCAGGCCCATTTGCCCATAGCTACTCTTACGACTCGCTCTACAACCGACTCCAAAAAGACTCCGAGAAGTACACAGTCAACGCCCTGAACCAGATTCCCGACCAATTCGAATACGACCCCAACGGCAACCCCATCCGTTATGGCGGGATGACATTGAGCTACGACGCCCTCGATCGGCTCATCCGCCTCGAAACAAAAACAGACATACAAACCTTTACGTACGACTTTCTCAACCGATGCCACTCTAAAACGACGAATGGGGAAACCGTTTATTTTCTCCACGACGGACAGAATGAAATCGGCGTCCTTGACCAAAACCTACAGACCCAAGAATTGCGCATCCTGGGCTACACCCCCAATGCCGAAATCGGCGCCGCGATTGCCATCGAACTCCAAGGCGAGGTTTACGTCCCCATCCACGACATCCAAGGCAATGTCGCGGCCCTACTGCCCCTCTCTGGAGAACCAACATTTTATCGCTACAGCGCCTTTGGCGAAGAGAGAATCGAAGGCCAAGCCTCCAATCCCTGGCGCTTTAGTTCGAAGAGGACCGATTCACTCACCCACCTTGTCAACTTCGGGCGTCGCTACTACTTGCCCTCCTTCGGTCGCTGGCTCACCCCCGATCCCATCGGTTTCTCCGATGGAATGAAC
>Ga0315281_10014644_pt1 | contig 10563 bp, 8 predicted proteins | sample YL17G07_0_MG_FD_204540 | JGI IMG/M metagenome (GOLD analysis project Ga0315281, IMG submission 204540) | Sediment microbial communities from Yellowstone Lake, YNP, Wyoming, USA - YL17G07_0 | ecosystem: Environmental > Aquatic > Freshwater > Lake > Sediment | place: USA: Wyoming | collected... | reverse complement strand
TCGCCGACAGCGACGCCGCGTGGGAATGCGTCAAGACCTTCGGCGAGCCCGCATGCGTCATCATCAAGCACGCCAATCCCTGTGGCGTGGCCGTTGCAAGGACCCTCAGGGACGCCTACGAGCGCGCCTTCGCCACCGACCCGGTTGCGGCATTCGGCGGCATCATCGCCGTCAACCGGCCGCTAGACGGCGCCGCTGCCGAAGCCATCGCCAAGCAGTTCGTCGAAGTGGTGATCGCCCCCGAGGTGCCCGGGGAGGCACGCAAGGCTCTGTCGTCCAAGGCGAACGTGCGCGTGCTGGAAGTCCCTATGGGCACCGGCGCTTCGCCCTTCGACATGAAACGCGTCGGCGGCGGGCTCCTGGTCCAGTCGCCCGACAGCCGCAACGTCAGCGCGGCCGACCTGCGCGTGGTGACAAAGGCAAAACCCACCGCAGCACAGCTCGAGGACCTGCTGTTTGCCTGGCGCGTGGCGAAATTCGTGAAGTCGAACGCGATTGTTTTCTGCAGCGAGGGTCGGACATTGGGCGTGGGCGCGGGTCAGATGAGCCGCATCGACAGCGCCCGCATCGCGGTGATCAAGGCGGGAAACGCGGGGCTGCCGCTTGCCGGGTCGGTCGTCGGCTCCGATGCGTTTTTCCCGTTTCGCGACGGCGTGGACGTCGTTGCGCAGGCGGGGGCCAGGGCAATCATCCAACCCGGCGGCAGCATGCGTGACGAGGAGGTTATTGCCGCCGCCGACGAGCTCGGAATCGCGATGGTATTCACCGGCTTCCGGCACTTCCGGCATTGAAGCTGCTTGTCATCGGTTCCGGCGGGCGCGAGCACGCCGTGGCGTGGCGCCTGGCGCAGAGCCCGCGCGTGCAAATGGTCTTCGTCTCACCGGGCAACGGCGGCACCGCTCTCGAGCCGGGCCTCAAGAACGTTTCGCTCGATTCGGTCGAGGCGCTTGCCGATTTTGCGCAAAGGGAGCATATCCACTTGACCGTGGTCGGACCCGAGGCGCCGCTCGCCGAAGGCGTGGTCGACCTGTTCCGCAGCCGCGGCCTGCGCATATTCGGGCCCACGCGCGCCTGCGCCCGACTGGAAAGCTCGAAGGAGTTTGCCAAGTCCTTCATGCAGCGCCACCGCATTCCGACTGCGGCGTTTGCGAGCTTCACCGAGCCCCGGGCCGCGCACGCTTACGTCGATTCTCGCGGGGCACCGATCGTCATCAAGGCCGACGGCCTCGCCGCGGGCAAGGGGGTGGTGGTCGCGACGAGCCTTCAGGAGGCCCACGAGGCCATCGACCGCATGCTCGTCGATCACGTGATGGGCAGCGCCGGCAACCGCGTGGTCGTTGAGGATTTCCTGGACGGCGAGGAGGCAAGCTTCATCGTCATGTGTGATGGCGAGCATGTCCTCGCGCTGGCTACGAGCCAGGACCACAAGCGTCTGCGCGACGGCGACCAGGGTCCGAACACCGGCGGCATGGGCGCTTACTCGCCCGCACCAGTCGTGACGCCCGAAATCCACGCACGCATCGTGCGTGAGGTCATCCATCCGGTGATGGCCGGCATGGCTGCCGAGGGTCACCCCTATTGCGGTTTTCTCTATGCGGGACTCATGATCGACAAGTCGGGCAATCCCAGAGTGCTCGAGTTCAACTGCCGCCTGGGCGACCCGGAAACCCAGCCGATCCTGATGCGGCTGAAGAGCGACCTTTTCGAGCTGATCGAGCACGCCGTGGAGACCAGACTCGACACGGTCGAGGCGTTCTGGGACAGGCGCGCCGCTCTGGGCGTCGTACTGGCAGCGGCCGGCTACCCGGATGCCCCGAAAAAAGGCGACCGAATCGAAGGGCTGCCGGCTCCTGCCGAGGATGTGCGCGTATTCCACGCCGGAACCGCACTTGCCGACGGAAAGGCGGTCACCAGCGGCGGGCGTGTCCTGTGCGTCACCGCGCTCGGCGACTCCATCAAGATGGCACGGGCCCGCGCTTACCAGGTCGTCGACGGCATCCGCTTTGCCGGCATGCAGTGCCGCCGCGACATAGGCCATCGTGCCATTGAAGCGCGCGGCGGCCATCACGCGCCGGCAACTCCCAAGACCTGAGCCGTTGCGGATTCAAAGGCACCGGATCAAGGTGCAGCGGACAGACCTGCCACTGTGAATATCAATCACGTCAAGAACTACCTGACCGGTCTGCAGGACCGCATCGTCACGGAACTGGAGCGGCTCGATGAGCGGCCGTTTCGGCGCGACACCTGGCGGCGAGGCGAAGCTGAAGCAACGCCGGGCGGCCTGGAGAGCGGCGGCGGGGACACCCGCATCATTGAAGAAGGCACCTTCTTCGAGCGAGCAGGTGTCGCGTTCTCGCACGTGCGCGGCACAAAACTGCCTCCCTCGGCGAGCGCGGTGCGCCCGGAACTCGCCGGGCGCGGTTTCGAGGCGATGGGCGTTTCTCTAGTGCTGCATCCGCGCAATCCCTACGTTCCGACCGCGCACATGAACGTGCGCTTTTTCGTCGCGGCGAAGCAAGGCGAGGCGCCCGTGTTCTGGTTCGGCGGCGGCATGGATCTCACGCCCTACTACGGTTTCGAGCAAGACTGCATCCATTTCCATCGCGCCTGCAAGTCCGCGCTCGACCCGTTCGGGGCCGATTTCCATCCGCGCTTCAAGCGCTGGTGCGACGAATATTTCTTCCTGAAGCACCGCAGCGAACCGCGCGGGATCGGCGGGATTTTCTTCGACGATCTCCACGAACCGGGATTCGAGCAGTGCTTTGCGCTCATGCAGAGCGTGGGCGATCATTTCCTGCCCGCCTACGTCCCGATCGTGGAGCGGCGCCGGAACGCCGGCTTCGGTGACCGGGAGCGCGATTTCCAGGCCTACAGGCGCGGGCGCTACGTCGAGTTCAATCTCGTCTACGACCGCGGCACCCTGTTCGGGCTGCAATCGGGCGGCCGCACCGAATCCATCCTCATGTCGCTGCCTCCCGTGGCGAAGTGGCGATACGACTGGAAACCCGAAGCGGGCAGCGCGGAAGCCAGGCTTTACGAGGAGTTTCTCAGGCCTAGGGACTGGGCTGGCTCATTCGGCTGAGCCCGAGTCCGGAATGAAACGCCCTAGCTTGTTTTGCCTTACATCATCTCCCGATTTTTGGAAGTTGCGAAGTTGAAGTTGCAACTTCCCAAAATCGGGAGACATATGAAACCCCAATTCTTGCCCGGCTCTGTCAGCACTCGAGTCATAAACGCCTATTCCGAGCCCTGCGCCGCGGCCCGATAGTACCGATCGGCCTCCTCGGCAAGGCCGATACGGTCGCAAAGCCGGGCCAGCGCGATATGCGCGTCGCGGACCGGATGCAGTGCCAGGCTCGCCTCGAGATAGCTCCTCGCCTTGCCCCACAGCTCGCGCTGCGCGCACAGCCGCCCGAGGGTGAGCAACAGTTCCGCATCCTGGGGATGTTCCTTCAGCCACGCTTCGGCGCGCTCGATGCGCGGGATCGCCTCATCATCGCGGCTTTCGCCATAGAGCAGAACCAGTTCCGCACTCCACGCGGCAGCCACTCCATTCTCGATCACGAGCTGTGCAGCGCGTCCGTCACCGAGCTGCATCCAGGCGCGCGCAGCCGCAGTGGCAATTCTCGCCTGGCGCTGCTCGGCCGCGGGTATCGATCGCCAGTAATCAGAGAGTGAGCGCGAGTCCAGCGCTTTGCGCGACAGCATCGCCACACGGGCGTTGGTGACGATGCCGTCGAGCGCCTCGCGCGGCATGGCGTCACGCTTTTCCAGCAGCCGCGCGATCCGGATGACCTCGCTCCAGTTCCCAAGACCCTGCTCCGCGCGCAGCAGCGCCGACAGCGTGGCAATGTGGCGCGCGCCCCCCGCGTGCAGTTCGAGCAGCACTGCGCGCGCATCGTCGTAGCGGCGCTCATCGAGCAGCAACTGGGCCTCCGCGGCGAGCGTCGCCTGTCGCCAATCCGGCTCGGCTGCCCGAGCCCTCGCGATCCACGTGTCACGCTGCGTGAAGTTGCGCATTCGCTGCGAAGCGCTCGCAGCGACGAGCGCCGCAAGCGCGCGCGATTGACCAAGATCGTGCGCCCGCGCCGCCAGCTTCGCGGCGCGCCCGAATCGCCCTTCGTAAAGCGCCTGCAGCGCCTGATCAAGCGCTTCGCGAGCCCTGCGCTCGCCTTGGCGAATGCGGAACGCGCGCACATAGGCCGGCAGTCGCAGCGTGTGGGCTACGACGCGAACCACGAAATAGGCGCCCGCGAACGCGGCAAGGAGCAGTACCAGGAACAGATTGAGCGACAACTCGATCCGCCAGGGCGCGTAGACAAACAGCACATAGCCTTCGTTCTCGTGCAGGGCGACCGATATACCCGCCGCGAGCGCAAACGCGGCGAGCAGCCACAGCAGACCCTTCATCGCACCGCCTTCTCGCGCGACACCTTGTAGTTCCGCACAGCGGTAAGGCTTTCGCTGATGCTCGGCAAATCGATGCTGATTCCGCTCGCGCCGAGCTGCTTGAGGCTAGCGAGCGCGGCGGCGGCGGGGCGCGAGCGCACGTCGAAGTAGCGCTGGATCCACGTCGAGGCCTGGTTGAGGTCCGCGCGAAACACATTCTGGTCACGCGCCAGCAGCGCCAGCCTGGCGTTGAGCAGCCGCAACTTGAGGTTTTCGCGCATGAAGAAAATCTGCGGGGGCGAGAGCAGCGGCGGCTCCGGTCGATCGATATTGCGTACCCGCACCAGCTGCTTGAGCTCACCCCAGATATCGGACCCGAGACGCTTCCAGAACCCCTCTTCGATGCGCACGGCCGCGGACGCCGTCGGCGTGGCTGTGCGCTCCTCGAATGCAAGCGGCAGGCCATCGATCTGGGCAATCACCTGGTCGAGCCGCAAGGCGAGCCCCGCGATATCCACGCCGGGCGTTCCCTTCAGACGCTCGATGTCCCGCGCGAGCACCTTGCGCAGCGGCAGAAACTGCGAACGATCGGAGCGCGCGAGACGCGAATCGGCCGTCTGCAGGGCGACCAGGGCCGCCTGCACGCTGCCCGCAAGCTGCAGCTGCTGCACCGCGATCGTGAGAATCTGCTCGACCTCGGCCAGGACCCATTCGTCGCGGCTGCGCGACAGCTCCTGGTAGAGGGCCTCCAGCGCCACCTGCTGGTTCTGCGACTCAATGAGCTTCGCCTCGAGCTGGGAGAGCTTCGCCTGAGCTTCGCGCACCGCCTCCTGCGCCTGGCGCGCGCCAACCCGCGCGTCGCGGCTGTCGGCATCGCTGTCGCGCAACCGCCGCGCCATCTCTTCGCGCAATCCGGACATCTGCAGGCGCGCGTCGTACCACTGCCACCCGATCATCGCGATCAGGACGACAAGCGCAACGGCCGGCGGACGGGTGAACCGGCCCAACCATGACCGGACGCGGCCGGGCTCCGGCTTTGTCAGCGCACTCTGTTCTTCCATGGCGTGTTGGAGACGGATCCTGCTCGAGGGACTCACACTCTAGCAAAAAAGGAGGTCAACGCCTGTGCGAGGGCGTCGTCGCCCGCACCGGTGACGATCACGCGCTCGATGCCTAAGGATCGCGCGGCTTCACCCACGCGCGGATGCGGCACGAATACGGGCGTGGCGCGCAGCAGCGCCGGTCCCGCAGTTCCGGCCGTTCCAAGCATGACAAACAGGTTTTCCAGCCCCTCGGCGCTGGTGACGGATACGGCATCGATCCCGCCGCGACCCCAGCGTTCTACGAGCGGGCCGACCTCGGCGCGCGGCATGCCGCGCCGGTAGCACTCGGCATATTCAACCTGGGCCCCGCGTCCCACCAAGGTCTCGCGCAGCGTCTCGCGCCCACCGTGGCCGCGAAAGATCACGATGCGCTTTCCCGTGATCGCGGCCAGCTCCGGCAGGGCCGCAAGCGCCTCGCTGTCGCCGCGCTCCTGCGGCGCCAGCACGTCGACTATGCCGATCTCGCGCAGCGCACGGGCCGTTCCGCTTCCAACCGCGGCGCACCTCAGCCGTGCCGGCCAGACCCGGCGCGCCCGCACCGCCGCGTTCGCCGTCGCGACTGCCGTCGGGCTGATGAAGATTGCGATGTCGAATCCTTCCAGGCGGTCGATCGCTGCCTCAAGCTTGGCCGCGTCATCCGGAGGAAGTATCTCGATGGCGGGCAGCAGCACGGCTTCGCCGCCTTCTGCACGCAGCAGCGCGGCCAGCCGCCCGGGCATGCCCGCCGGGCGCGTAAGTAGCACCGCGCGGCCGGCAAGTCCGCCGCTCATTGAATCGACGAAAGAATGGTGTCGGCGCCCCGCGCAAGCAGCGCCTGCGCGAGTTGCCGACCGGCTTTCTCCGGCGCCTGCATGGGTCCGCGTACTTCGGCGCGGACGATGCGGGAGCCGTCCGGCGCGGCAACCAGGCCGCGCAGCCAGATCACCGTATCTTCATCCGCGCTTTCCAGCTGCGCGTATGCGCCCATTGGAAGCTGGCAGCTGCCGCCGAGCGCGCGGCTCACCGCACGCTCGGCGCGCACGCATACCGCAGTCGCCGGGTCATTGAGGGCGGCGAGCATTTCGACGAGGTCGGCGCGCGCGGTGCGGCACTCGATCGCAAGCGCGCCCTGCCCAGCCGCGGGCAGGCTCACCTCCGGTTCGATTACCGTGCGCACGCGGCTGCCCAGTCCAAGGCGCCTCAGGCCAGCGACGGCGAGCACCACGGCGTCGTAGTCTCCGCGATCCAGTTTCGAGAGCCGGGTGTCGAGGTTCCCCCGCAGCGCCCTGAACGCGAGCCCCGGATAGCGCTCGCGCAGTTGCGCCTCGCGGCGCAGGCTCGAGGTCCCGACCACCGCGCCGCGGAGCAGCGTGTCCAGCGATGCATGACGCGAGGAGACGAAGGCGTCGCGCGGATCTTCGCGCAGGCCGATTGCGGCCAGGCAAAAACCCTCCGGCAGATCCATCGGGACATCCTTGGCAGAGTGCACCGCGATGTCGGCCCGGCCGTCGGCGAGCGCCGCCTCGAGTTCCTTCACGAACAATCCCTTGCCGCCGACTTTGGCCAGCGACACGTCAAGAATCTCGTCGCCGCGCGTGCTCATTCCCAGGATCTCAACCTCGCATGATGGATACAATCGGCGCAGTTCGCCCTGGACGAACCCCGACTGCCACATCGCCAGCCGGCTTCGTCGGGAAGCGATAACGATTCGTCTCGGCGTCAAAGGGAGGGGATCTCTTGGGAATACTTGCGGCCCTGGGGGCGCTGATTCTAGCATGGCTCGCACCCGGTCCCGTCCCGGTGCAGGCCTCGAACTGAGTCGCGACGGTGCACCAAATGATCGTCCGCTCAGGACTTTGCGAGGGCTTTCACCTGAGCCCACTGCCGACGGCTGACCGGCAGCTTCTCCTTGCAGCCCTGGAGCAATACCGCCCAGCTCGCCTCAGCTTCGTCACCGTCCAGGCGCTCGAAACCCCGGATCCGCTGGCGCGCGACCAGGCAGTTGCGATGGATACGAATGAACAGAGTGCGAAATTCCTCCTCCAGGCGCGCCAGTGACTCCTCGATCAGGTGCTCGCGTTCGGATGTACGTACGGTGACGTACTTGAGTTCGGCCTTGAGGTAGAGCACGTCGGTCAGCGGCACCAGCGTGAGCCGGCCGCGCTCGTTGACACTCAGAAAGCGCCGCGGTTGCGGGTCCACACGTTCGAGCACTTCGCGCGCGACCCGCGGACCGGCCGCCGCCTTTTTCAGGGCCGCAGCCATGCGGCTCCCGCGTACCGGCTTGAGCAGGTAATCAACCGCATTCACTTCGAACGCCTCGACGGCGTACTGGTCGTGCGCGGTGACGAAGATTACAGCCGGCGGAGCCTCGAGCACCTGAATATGACGCGCGAACTCGATGCCTGACATGCCCGGCATGTGAATATCTACCAGAGCCACATCGGCGGGATTCGAGCACAGGAGATCGATTCCCTCCAGGCCGTTCCCCGCCTCGCCGACAATGGCATTTGGCACTTCCGCCCGGCAATCCTCGAGCAAGTCCCGCAGCCGCGCGCGCGCAGGCGGCTCGTCGTCGACGATGAGAACCCTGAGCGCCGTCAAGGTGCTCTCCTTCTGAGCGCCTTCAAGGTGCTCTCCTTCTGAGCGCCGTCAAGGTGCTCTCCTATAGGGCATGACCATTCCGATCCTGTAGCGCTCCCCGTCAACGCCGGCGTCCAGTTTCGCCTCGACGTCAAAGTGCAGCTGCAGTCGCTCCCGGATGTTTGCAAGCGCCATACGGTTCCCCTGGCGGTGCTGGTGCTCGGGGTGATAGGGATTGGAGAGTCCGATCACCACGCGGTCTCCTGCCAGCCCGATACGAATCTCGATCGCCCCGACAGCAAGCCCCGGCTCGATGCCATGGTAGACGGCGTTCTCAACCAATGGCTGCAGAAGCATAGGGGGCACCAGCGCATCTTCCGCTCCCGGGTCGATGGTCCATAGCACCTGCAGCCGCTCGCCGAGGCGCAGGTGCTCCAAGTTCAGATACTGACGGCACAGCGAGATTTCCTCGCGCATCGGGATCAGCTGCCGGTTGTCGGCCAGGAGGCTGCGAAACAAATCGGCCAGATCCTCGAGCGCGCCTTCCGCGCGCCTTGGATCGCCCCGGATGATTGCCAAAACCGCATTCAGGCTGTTGAACAGGAAATGCGGGCGGATGCGCGCCTGCAGGGCCTGGAGCCGCGCCTCGGCGAGCGCCGGTGAAAATGCCCGCCCGCGCACGCGAAAATACTCGAGCAGTAGCGCCGTCAGCGATACGGCCAGCACCGCGCCGACCAGCAGTCCCGTCCAGTCGGGGATACGCCCGAGCAATGACTGAACCGCGGACATGCCCATCGTGAGCGCAGCTACGATGGCGAGCGTGCAGAGGAAGCCCGCTGCAAAGCGAAGCCGTGCGAGCAGCGCGCTCGCTGCGTAAAGCACGACGAGGATCACGGACAGCGCCGGTTCGACCCAGAAGACGATGTCGAAAAACTGCGTGCCGATTTCGGCGACCCCCTGAGCGCGCATCAGCGCCCCAGCGAGCGCGGCTGCGTTCACGACCAGCAGAATGCGCGCAACCACACCCAGATTGCGGAAGTCCGGCAGGGCGTCGGTGCGATCGTTTTGCCTTATACTCAATGCTTTATGCTCGGCCAAGGCGGATAAGCGCAGAATTCCCGCGAGTAACATAACCGCCACATTTTACAGTCAACCATGCCAGCCAAACCGATATCCCGCCGCAGCGGCGCGCCTGGAGGTGCCAACGCCAGGATGGCCAAAACGGGTCGCGGGGGCACGCCGGCACGACCAGGACGCGGCGAGGGCGCCGCGTCCTGGTCAGGCCGCTTTGCCGAACCGGTGTCCGAGCGCGTCAAACGCTACACCGCGTCGGTCTGCTTCGACCAGCGGCTGGCCGCGCACGACATCCGCGGATCCATCGCGCATGCGCGCATGCTGCGTGCAGCCGGCATACTCTCGGTGTCCGATCTGCGGGCGATCGAACGCGGTTTCGCCACCATCGTGCGCGAAATCGAGAGCGGCCGCTTCGCGTGGTCGTTGGACGCCGAAGACGTCCACATGAACATCGAGCGGCGGCTCACCGCGCTGGTCGGCGACGCCGGCAAGCGTCTGCACACGGCGCGCTCGAGAAACGATCAGGCTGCCACGGATGTGCGCCTCTGGCTGCGCGACGAGATCGATGCGATTGCCGACCTCCTTGCCCGCCTTGAGGCGGCACTGCTGGAGGCGGCCGAGCGCCACGCCGCGATGGTCATGCCGGGCTACACCCACCTGCAGGTGGCGCAGCCGGTCACCTTCGGCCATCACCTGCTCGCCTATTTCGAGATGTTCGAGCGCGATCGTCAACGCCTGAAAGACTGCCGCAGAAGAGTGAATGTGCTGCCGCTGGGCGCCGCCGCACTCGCGGGCACGACGTTTCCGATCGATCGCGAGCGGGTGGCGCGCGAGCTTGGGTTCGATTCGGTCGCGCGCAACTCGCTGGACGCCGTGTCGGATCGCGACTTCGCGATCGAGTTCTGCGCTTTCGGCGCCCTGTTCATGGTGCATCTGTCGCGGCTGTGCGAGGAACTGATCCTCTGGATGAATCCGCGCCTGGGCTTCATCAGCCTGCCGGACCGCTTCTGCACCGGATCGTCGATCATGCCGCAGAAGAAGAACCCTGACGTGCCCGAACTGGCCCGCGGGAAGTGCGGACGCGTAGTGGGGCATCTAATGGGACTGCTGGCGCTGATGAAATCACAGCCCCTGGCCTACAACAAGGACAACCAGGAGGACAAGGAGCCGCTGTTCGACACCGTGGACACGCTCAAGGACACGCTGGCCATCTTCGCCGAACTGGTGCCGGGGATCACGCCGCACCCGGACGCGATGCGCCGCGCCGCCAGCGAGGGCCATGCCACGGCTACCGACCTGGCGGACTACCTGGTGAAGAAGGGCCTGCCCTTCCGGGACGCGCATGAAGCCGTTGCACGGGCCGTGCGGTTCGCGGAAAGCCAGGGACGCGACCTGTCGGCGCTGACGAGCGCCGAGCTACGCCGTTTTTCCGGCC